>Ga0182738_1001385_pt1 | contig 30511 bp, 28 predicted proteins | sample eDN5th30CBELigMG_FD_128876 | JGI IMG/M metagenome (GOLD analysis project Ga0182738, IMG submission 128876) | Enriched Miracle-Growth compost microbial communities from Emeryville, California, USA - eDNA 5th pass 30_C BE-Lig MG (version 2)... ...
GTCCTACATCCCCAACGGCCGCGTGGTCGGCATCTCCAAGCTCGCCCGCGTGGTCGAGGTGTACGCCAAGCGGCTGCAGATCCAGGAGAAGATGACGGCGCAGATCGCCAATGCCATCAACACGGTGCTGCAGCCGCAGGGCGTCGGCGTGGTGCTCAAGGCGGAGCACTTCTGCATGACCGCGCGCGGCATCATGAAGCCGGGCACCGACCTCGTCACCTCGCGCATGCTCGGCTGCTTCCGCGACAGTCCGGTGACGCGCCAGGAGTTCCTATCGATCATCGAGTGAGCGCGGCTGGCCTCGCTCAGGGACGAAACGCGGACGCTACTCCTCGTCCGCGGATGTGTCGCTGGGACGCACGCCGTAGTCGACGCGCACGAGATAGAGGCCGCGTGCCGGCGCGACGGGACCGCATGCCGCCCTGTCGCGCGCCATCAGCGCATCGCCAAGATCGCGCGGCCGCCAACGCCCCTCGCCGACCAGTTTCAGACTGCCGACCATCGAGCGCACCTGGTTGTGCAGGAACGAGCGCGCCGATGCCTCGATGACGATCTCCTCGCCACGCCGCGACACATCCAGGCGATCGAGCGTCTTCAGCGGCGACTTCGCCTGACACTGGGCGGCGCGAAAGGTCGTGAAATCGTGCCTGCCGACGAGCGACTGCGCCGCCTCGTGCATGGCGCCGGCATCGAGCGCCAGCGGCAGCCACCAGACACGGTTGCGATCGAGAACCGGCGGCGCGCGCCGTGACAGGATGCGATAGCTGTAGTGGCGTCCCGTGGCGCTGAAGCGAGCGTCGAAATCACTGTCGGCCATCTCGCAGGCGAGCACGGCGACGGGCGCCGGACGCAGGTGGAAATTGAATGCCTCGCGCAGGCGGAACGGGTCCCAGGCCTTCGCGAGGTCGAAGTGCGCCACCTGCGCCAGCGCATGCACGCCGGAATCGGTGCGGCCGGCACCGCGCACCGCCGGCACCTCGCCGGTGAAGCGCTCCAGTGCCTCCTCGAGCGCGGCCTGGACGGATGGCCCTTGCGCCTGGCGCTGCCAGCCGAGGAAGGGCGTGCCGTCGTATTCGATGGTGATGCGATAGCGGGGCATGGAGGCCGGGGCTGCTGCGCGCCGTCATGCGCGCCCCCATCCCTAGCGGCCCCGTGCAGCCGGCTCAAGCCGCCGCCGACGACGCGGCGCGGGGCATCAGCGGCCAGCTTCGGCCCCTTCGGGCGCCGCGCGGTACAGGGACGGCGAGCCGTCGATGCTGATCGCCAGCGGCACGGCGCCGTCCGGGTTGACGATGAGATGCGTCGTCGGCGGCACCGGCCGATAGACGCGGACGCCATTCTCGATCGTCACCACGGCGCCGTAGTAGGGCCGGGTCTCGATGCGGGTGGTATGCGGCGCCTCGGCGGCTGCGCGCCCCGTTGCGGCAGCGGCCAGAAGCAGAATGAGAACGGCTGTGAGACGCATGCACCAACTCCTTGCCGGGCCGCCTGTTTAACGAAAGGTTAAACGCCGGATAGGAGGTCGCCGTCAACCTCGGCCGGGCCGGGTCTTCAAAGGCGCGTGCCGGGGGCGATGGGAAAGCCGCGCAGAACCTCGCCTGCCGGCATCGGCTTCTTGCCCGCCCGCTGCAGTTCCAGGAGACGCACGGCGCCGTTGCCGCAGGCGACGGTCAGCTCCCCGTCGAGCACCGTCCCAGGCTCGCCCCTGCCTTCCACGACCCCTGAGCGCAGCACCTTCACGCGCTCGCGTTTTCCCTCGGGGCCGGCCTCGAACCAGGCGCCCGGGAACGGCGACAGCCCGCGAATGAGATTGTGCACCGTGCGCGCTTCGGCACGAAAGTCGATGCGCGCCTCCGCCTTGTCGATCTTCTTTGCGTAGGTGACGCCGTCCGTCGCTTGCGGCTGGCAATCGAGCGTGCCGCGCTCCAGCGCCGACAGCGCCCTCACCATGAGCGAGGCGCCGCGCTGCGCCAGCGCGTCGTGCAGCTCGCCCGCCGTCTCGTCATCTCCGATGGCAACGCGCTCGCTGAGACACACGGGGCCCGTATCGAGTCCCTGCTCCATGCGCATCACCATGACGGCCGTTGCCTCGTCGCCGGCCATGATCGCCCGCTGGATGGGCGCCGCGCCGCGCCAGCGGGGCAGCGCTGAAGCATGCAGGTTGAAACAGCCCAGACGCGGTGCGGCGAGCACGGCCGCCGGCAGCAGCAGCCCATACGCGACGACGACGGCAGCATCGGCGCCGTGGCCGGCGAACGCCGCGCGCTCGGCGTCGCCCTTGAAGCTCACCGGCGTGTGCACCGGAATGCCGGCCGCCTCGGCGAACGCCTCGACCGGCGACTTGCGTGCCGCCATGCCGCGGCCGGCGGCGCGCGCGGGCTGTGAATAGACGGCGACCAGCTCGTGGCCGGCGCCCAGGATCTCGGCCAGCGTCGGCACGGCGAAATCCGGCGTTCCCATAAAGACGATGCGCAAGGGCATGGCTGTCCGCCGCGATGAAAGGGAGTGGGTTGATCGCGCGTCAGGTGACGGCGCGCGCCTGCTTCTTGAACTTGCGCACCACCATGTCGCGCTTCAGCGGGGAGAGAAAATCGATGATCAGCTTGCCGTCGAGGTGATTGACCTCGTGCTGGATGGCCGTCGCCAGCAGGCCGTCGGCGTCGATCTCCCGCGGCCTGCCGGCACGGTCGAGATAGCGCAGCTTGAGCGTCGCCGGCCGCTCGATGTCGAGCCGAAAGTCGGGGATCGACAGGCAGCCCTCCTCGTGCACGCGCGTCTCCTCGCCCAGCGCCACGATCTCCGGATTGAACAGCACCAGCGGGCTCGGCTGCTCGTCCTCGCCGGCCACATCGAGAACGACGAGCCGCAACGGTACGCCGATCTGCACCGCGGCAAGCCCTACGCCGGGCGCCGCGTACATCGTCTCCAGCATGTCGTCCGCAAGCTTGCGCATGTCGTCGTCGATGCGCTCGACCGGCGTCGAGAGCTTGCGCAGGACCGGGTCCGGCAGGGTGACGATGGGCAGCTTTGCCATGCGCTTGAAATAGGCAAGTACGGCTGCCCGGTCAATTCTGCCGGGCGCCGCACATTCGCCTTGCCCATACGCCGATCAGTCGGGCTGGTCGCCCGACGCGGGCGGCGCATCCGGCTGCGTCGCGTCGGGCGCGGCATCGGGGTTGTCCGCGTCCGGCTGCGCCGGTCCCGCGTCCGCATTTCCAGGATCGGGATTTGCTGAATCGCCGCGCTCGCCCTCCGGTGCCGAGCCATCGGTCGGATAGTCGAGGTTCGGGTCGGTGACGCCGTCCGGCGGATATGGCGCGGCATCCGGGTCCTGCGGCTCGGCCGGGTCGGCGGGATCGCCGTTATCGGCCGGCGGCGCGCCCTCGGCAGGCGCCGGATCCTCGGCATACGCGAGCTGCGGGACGGCAAATGCAACGGCGGCAAACAGCGCGAGTGCCATCAGCACTTTCTTGATCATGTCACTCCTCCTCCGACGGCGATTTGCGAGCCAGACAGCCAACCGGAAAGCCGGCCACCTGTGCCGCCCAAGTGCCGGATGCCTCCCGGGCGGAACCAACTTCGCGGCCAGGATGCCCCTTGCCGCCGCCGGGTCAATGGAAATGGTGCACGAGCCTGGTGAAAGCGCTAGCATCGGGCAGCTCGCTGGGTTCGTCTTGAGAGGCATCCGCCGTGCTTCCGAAAGCATCGCGTATGATCGTTGGCTGGCAGGAATGGGTCGCCCTGCCGGCGCTTGGGCTGCCCGCGCTCAAGGCCAAGATCGACACCGGCGCCAAGACGTCGGCGCTGCACACCCATTCCATCGAGCCGTACGGACCGGCGCGGCGGCGTAAGGTCCGCTTCTCGGTGCGCCCTCGGCCCGACGACGATCTCGAGGTCGTGGCGACGGCCGACGTCGTCGATCAGCGGGAGGTGACGAGCTCCAACGGCGTACGCGAGCTGCGCTACGTGATCGAGACCGATCTCAGTCTCGGCGGACGCCGATGGCCCATTGAGGTGACGCTGACGAACCGGGTGCATATGGCCTATCGCATGCTCATAGGGCGCCAGGCGATCCCCACCGACATGCTCGTCGACTGCGCCGCCTCGTTTCGGCAGCGGCGCCTCAGCTATCGCCTCTACGCGGCCGAGTGAGCGTCAGCCCACGCGCAGCATGCGCAGCAGCGCGTCGCGCACCGACGCGGCGCTGTCGAAGCGCTCCGCCTTCGCGCGGCTTGCACGTGCCATCGCCGGGATGAGATCGGGGCGGCGCAGGAAGCTCTCCATCGCGTCGGCCAGGGCGTCCGCGTTGCGCGGCTCGACGAGGCAGCCGTTCACCCGCTCGTCGACCGCTTCGCGGCAGCCGGCGACGTTGGTCGCCAGCACCGGACGCCCGCACGCCAGTGCATGGAGCAGCGGCTGCGGCATGCCTTCGGCATATCCCGGATAGACGAAGACGTGCGCCTCCTGCATCAGCTCGGCGTGATCCTCGGCAAGTCCGATGAACTCGATGTCCGTGCACCGCTCCAGATCGGCCATGGCGATAGGCTTGGCGCCTTCGTCGGGCAGCACGGCGAGCAGAAAGCGGGACGCCGGCGCGCGTTCGCGCAGCTTTGCCGCCGCCGCGCAGTACTCCATGACGCCCCGCCGCCGGTCGAGGCCGGCGATCATCAGGAAGACGAGACCCTGGCTGAGCGGGGGCAGCGGCAGCGCGGTGCTGCCGGCCAGATCGACGCCCGTACCTGGGACGACGCTCACGGGCAGCGGCGAGGGAACGAGTCCCAGCTTCGTCAGCAGCGCGAGATCGTCGCGGTTGTGGAATACGGCATGATCGGCGGCACGCAGCGCCTGGCCGTAGCGCCACGCCGGCATCTCGTCCGCGGCGAGGGCGCCGGCGAAACGGTGCTCGGGAAGACCGTCGATGACGAGCACCACATGCTCGGTCCCCACGGCCTTGGCCGCCAAGGCGCCGTGCACCATCGTCTGCCCGCCGTAAGCGACGACGACGTGCGGCGCCCAATCGGCGAGCACCTGTTTCAGCGCGCCGATCGCCCGCCAGTCGGAGAAAAGGCGCGGCCCGCTCGCCTCGGGCGCCAGGACAGTATGGGCGACATCGAGGGCCTGCAGCGCGCGCGCGTCGGCGCCGGCAAGCTCCGGCGCGATGACCGTCACCTTGTGCCCGCGCGCAACAACGTCGGCGAACAGCAGATCGCGCAGGCGGCCGAGCGACGAGCCGGCCGGACCGATGAAGGCGATGCGCTGCATCGCCGGGATAGAAGAGGTGGCAGGCAGTGCCATGTCAGTGCAAGGTCCGGCTGGGTGGCGCCCAGCTGCTGGCGGCGATCTCCTCGCCGACCGCCGGGATGGTGCGTTTGGTCGAGTAGCCCTCGACCGTGCGCAGCAATACCGCGTGCATGGCGCCGTAGTCCTGAATATTCATCGCCGCCTTCAGCATCTCCAGCTCGCGTGCCAGCTCCGTCGCCGGCAGGAACGGCTCGTCCGACCGCCAGATGCGCGGGTGCTCGGTCGGCTTGGTGTTGGCGCCGATGAGCAGCTCCTCGTAGAGCTTCTCGCCCGAGCGAAGGCCCGTGTAGGTGATGGCGATGTCGCCGTCCGGGTTCTCCGGGCTGCGGACATCGAAACCCGATAGCCGCACCATCAAGCGCGCCAGATCGTCGATGCGCACCGGCTCGCCCATGTCGAGCACGAACACGTCGCCGCCCTCGGCCATGGCGCCGGCCTGGATGACCAGCTCGGCCGCCTCCGGGATGGACATGAAGTAGCGGACGATGTCCGGATGCGTGACCGTGACCGGGCCGCCGGCGCGAATCTGACGGCGAAACTTCTTCACGACCGAGCCGGAGCTGTCGAGCACATTGCCGAAGCGCACCATAGTGAAAACTGTCGAGCTGCCGTCGGCGGCGGCGGCCTGCAGCACGAGCTCGGCGAGGCGCTTGCTGGCGCCCATGACGTTGGTCGGGCGCACGGCCTTGTCGGTGGAGATCAGCACCACGAGCTCGATGCGCGCGGCTTTGGCGCATTCGACCAGCACCGCCGTGCCTATGGTGTTGTTGCGCAGGCCGTAGATCGGGTTCTGCTCGACGATCGGCACGTGCTTGTAGGCGGCGGCGTGGTAGATGACCTCGACCTCATGATCGACGAGCGTCTCGCGCAACAGCGCCGAGTCGAGCACCGATCCGAGCACGCTGACGACCTCCGGTCGCGTCGCATCGGGACGTGCGGCGCGAGCCCACTCGGATATCTCGTCCTCGATCTGGTAGAGTGCCGCCTCCGAGATATCGAGCAGCACGATGCGGCGCGGCCCGTGGCGCATGAGCTGGCGCACCAGCTCCGAGCCGATGGAGCCGCCGGCGCCGGTCACGAGAATGGATTTGCCGAGCGTCTTGCGCTCCAGAAGCTCCGTGTGCGGGGGAACCTTGTCCCGCCCCAGCAGGTCGTTCACCTCCACCGGGCGCAGGTCGGTGACGTTGACGCGGCCGGAGGTGATGTCCTCGACACCGGGGAGCATCAGCACGTCGACGGGCTGCGACTGCAAATCCTTGAGGACGCGCCGCCGCTCGCGCCGCCGGTCGTCCGGCAGGGCGACGAGGATCTCCGTCACCTGATGGCGCTCGATGAGCTGCGCCAGCCGGTCCGGGTGGTGAACCTTGACGCCGGCGACGTACTGCCGCCACAGCGACGGCTCGGTGTCGATGAACGCCATGACGCTGCGGTTGTGGTTGCGGCGCAGCGCCTCGAGAAGCTGCACGCCGAGCTGCCCGGCGCCAAAGATGATCACGCGCTTGCGCTCCACCTCTGCCGGCAGCTCCGCCAGCCGGATGCCGGCGCTCTCGAGGATCATCGCCGCAAGCTCGCGACTGGCACCGATCAGCAGCGTCGCCAGGACGCCGTAGCCGAGTATTACCGAGCGCGGCACGCCGAGCTGGCCCGACATCAGCACGACGAGCGACCAGATCAGCACCGAAAGCCAGATGCAGCTCAGGATGCGCGTGTGGCCGCGATACCCGAGATAGCGCGTCACCAGCCGGTAGAGGCCGGACGCGGCGAACGTCGTGGTGGTGATGAGAGGCCCGCTGACGAGCAGCAGCGTCGCTGCCCAACCCGGCGGCACGTATGCCATGTTGTAGCGGATCGACATGGCGATCCACAGCGCCAGCGCCAGCAGCAAAAAGTCGAACGTGAAAAGTATGACGCGTTTGTTGTAGCGCGGCTGCTGCAGCAGCCACGACCGCCACTCGGCCGCCACGGGACGTTGCGGACTAGCCTCGACCATAAATTCCCCCGCTGCGCGCCGCGATACATCGCGGCCCGACAGCGCCCCAACCCTCAAGACATGGCTGGACGATAACAGAGGGGAGAACGCGTTGTATTTGCCCGCTCGGGAGTTATCCGCGAGATATCACCGCTTTTCACGGGCGCAACCGCGAAACGCGAATCGACGTGTCGAAGCGATGCAACAGTTGCGCCCGCCACTAGATGCGGCGGCGGGCCTTGATCGCGGCGGCCAATGTACCCTCGTCGAGATAATCGAGCTCGCCGCCGATGGGGACACCCTGCGCCAGGCGCGTGACGACGACATCCGTCGGCGCCAGTTGCTCGGTGAGATAGTGCGCCGTGGACTGGCCCTCGACCGTGGCGTTGAGCGCCAGCACCATCTCCTTCGCCTCGCCTTCCGCCGCGCGCTGGACGAGTCGCGCGATGTTGAGGCGCTCGGGGCCGATACCGTCGAGCGGCGATAGATGTCCGCCGAGGACATGGTAGAGACCGTTGACCACGCTGGCGCGCTCCAACGCCCAAAGGTCGCCCACTTCCTCGACGACAACGATCAGCGAGCGGTCGCGGCGCGGATCCTGACAGATGCTACACGGCGACACGGTATCGAGGTTGCCGCATTCCGGGCACTCCACGATCTTCGCTACCGCGTCCGCTAAAGCGTCGGCGAGCGGCACGAGCAGGTCATTGCGCCGCTTGATGAGCGCCAGCGCGGCCTTGCGGGCCGACCGCGGCCCGAGCCCCGGCAACCGCCCGAGAAGCTGGATGACGCGCTCGATCTCCGGTCCTGAAACTTTTTTTGTCATTCAGCCGCCTGCACGAAGGGTTCGCCGCCGCCACGCACGCGCCATAGCCCGTGTCGGTGACCTCGATCAATTACAGTTGAGCCGGGAATTTGCACTAATTGCCAATACTCGACCGTCTTTGGTTTGCCCCGGTGTCGGGGTAACTTGCCGCCACACATAAGTAGGGTCGCACCCCTCACCCTGGGAGGACTAGAATGCAGCTCATCGTCAAGCCAGAAACGCCATCCGCAGCCCTCGCCCGCGTCGGCGAGAGCATCAAGGTTCGTACGCGCTACGACAACTTCATCGGCGGCCAGTGGGTCGCTCCGACGAAGGGCCAGTACTTCGAGAACCGCACGCCCATCTCCGGCGAGATCGTGTGCGAGATCGCCCGCTCGACGGCCGAGGACATCGAGAAGGCCCTCGACGCCGCCCACGCCGCCGCCGATGCCTGGGGCAAGACCGCTCCGGCCGCCCGCGCCGCGCTGCTGTTCAAGATCGCCGACCGCATGGAGGCGAACCTGCCCGCGCTCGCCACCGTCGAGACGATCGACAACGGCAAGCCGATCCGCGAGACGACGGCTGCCGACCTGCCTCTCGCCGTCGACCACTTCCGCTACTTCGCAAGCTGCATCCGCGCCCAGGAAGGCTCCCTCTCGGAAATCGACGAGACCACTATCGCCTACCACTTCCACGAGCCGCTGGGCGTCGTCGGCCAGATCATCCCCTGGAACTTCCCCATCCTCATGGCGGTGTGGAAGCTCGCCCCGGCGCTCGCCGCCGGCAACTGCGTGGTGCTGAAGCCCGCCGAGCAGACGCCATTCTCGGTCATGGTTCTCATGGACCTCATCGGCGACATCCTGCCTCCGGGCGTGCTCAATGTCGTCAACGGCTTCGGCGTCGAGGCCGGCAAGCCGCTGGCCCAGAACCCGCGCATCGCCAAGATCGCGTTCACCGGCGAGACGACGACCGGCCGCCTCATCATGCAGTACGCCTCCGAGAATATCATTCCGGTGACGCTCGAGCTCGGCGGCAAGTCGCCCAACGTCTTCTTCGCCGACGTCTTCAACGAGGACGACGATTTCTTCGACAAGGCGCTCGAAGGCTTCACGATGTTCGCCTTGAATCAGGGCGAGGTGTGCACGTGTCCCTCGCGCGCCCTCGTGCAGGAAAGCATCTATGACGCCTTCATCGAGCGCGCCATCGAGCGCGTGAAGAAGGTCGTGCAGGGCAACCCGCTCGATCCCAACACGATGATCGGCGCGCAGGCGTCGTCCGACCAGCTCGAGAAAATCCTCGCCTATATCAACATCGGTCAGGGCGAAGGCGCCAAGCTGCTCACCGGCGGCAAGCGCGCGCAGCTCGGCTCCGGCTTCGACGGCGGCTACTATGTCGAGCCGACGGTGTTCGAGGGTCACAACCGCATGCGCATCTTCCAGGAGGAGATCTTCGGGCCAGTGCTCGCCGTGACGAAGTTCAAGACCGAGGCGGAGGCGCTGGCGATGGCCAACGACACCCTCTACGGCCTCGGCGCCGGCGTCTGGTCGCGCGATGGTAGCACGGCCTACCGCATGGGCCGCGGCATCAAGGCGGGCCGCGTGTGGACCAACTGCTACCATCTCTACCCGGCCCACGCCGCGTTCGGTGGCTACAAACAGTCGGGCGTCGGCCGCGAGACGCACAAGATGATGCTCGACCACTACCAGCAGACGAAGAACATGCTCGTCAGCTACAGCCCCAAGGCCCTCGGCTTCTTCTGAGGAGTTTTTACCTGGCAGCGCGCGACTCCCCCACGAGGACCGGCCGCGCGCTGCAAGAGAAATTGGCGCCGGCGGCCGGCTCCGCGGAGCGGAGTCGCCGGCGCCAATTAAAGACTCAGCGCGGCCTATGCAGCCGCGCTGTTTTCACAAGGGGAAACGCACGATGACCGACGCTCGCCCGACGCTCCGCTCGCTGCTCGCGCTGCCCGACACGCCGGCGCCGCTCTCCAAGTCGGCGCTGATCATGATCGACTGCCAGAACACCTATCGCGAGGGCATCATGCAGCTCGAAGGCGTCGAGACGGCGCTGAAGGAATGCGCCGCGCTGCTGCAGCGGGCGCGCGATGCCGGGACGCCCGTGATCCACATCCGGCACGACGCCGGACCCGGGTCGCCGTATGACGTGCACGCCGAGATCGGCGCCATCACCGACCTCGTCGCCCCGCGCGATGGAGAGGCGGTCATCACCAAGAGCTATCCGAGCTCGTTCGAGAAGACGAGCCTCGACGCCGACCTGAAGCGGCTCGGCGTCACCGACCTCGTCCTCGCCGGCTTCATGACCCACGTGTGCGTGAACTCGACGGCGCGCGCCGCGTTCAACCACGGCTACCGCCCCACTGTCGTCGCCAGCGCCACCGCGACGCGAGCGCTTCCGAACCCTCTCGGCGGGACGTTGCCGGCCGAGGCCGTGCACAATGGCGCCCTTGCCGCGTTGTCGGATATCTTCGCCATCGTGGTGCCGTCGCAGAGCAAGGTTCCGGCCTGAGGCCGCAGCGAAGGAGGCCGTCCATGGTGGAGCGCGTCACGGTAACGCCGGCGGCCACGGCGCTGATCGAGAAGCTCAGGGCTGTGCACGGGCCGCTGCTGTTCCACCAATCGGGCGGCTGCTGCGACGGTAGCGCGCCGATGTGCTATCCGCGTGGCGAGTTCAAGATCGGCGAGCGCGACGTCTATCTCGGCGCCATCGCCGGCTGCCCCGTCTACATCTCCGGGCCGCAGTTCGAATACTGGCAGCACACGCAGCTCATCATCGACGCCGTGCCGGGACGCGGCTCCGGCTTCTCCCTCGAATCCCCCGAAGGGCTGCGCTTCCTCACCCGCTCGCGGGTCTATACCGAAGAGGAATTCGACGCCCTGGACCGCATGGGACCGCCGCCGCGCGGCCCGGCAGCGATGGCGGCGACCGAGGCCGGCTAGAGCATTTCTCCCCGTGGAACGGCGCGCATTAGCGACGCCCGGCCGCTTTTGTGGCCGGCGCAGGTCGACATTTGATATAGCTGCCGCGCTTCGCCGACCGCATGTTGCTTTGCCGCACTAGGAAACGGGCGGCATCGCAACGAAATTCGGCAAGGTCCGGCAGCCCGAAGGCGCCGGTTTCGCTATGCATGGTCCAAGATGACATTCTCCCGCACCGCCTTTGCCGCCCTGCTGCTCGCTCTGCTCGCTGCCGGTCCATCGCTCGGCGCGGACGCCGGCGGCGCCCCCGCTGCCGATGACGCAGCGGTCGAGTCGTCGGGCGATGCCCCGGGCGACGATGATGCGGCCGCGGCCACGGACACCGACGCCGGCAAGGACACGAGCGAGGCGGCGCCGCCCGGACCGGCGCTCAAGGCGGCTCCGTTCAAGGATCTCGCCGGCCGCTGGGTTGGCGACGGACGCATCGGCGTCACCGGCGGCAAGGTCGAGACGGTGAAGTGCCGTGCCACCTATTTCGTCGCTGGCGGCGGCAGCGAGCTGAAGCAGAACATCCGCTGCGCCTCGGCGGGCGGCAAGGTGGAGGTGAAGAGCGACGTCCACGCCAAGGACGGACGCCTCAGCGGCACGTGGAACGAGCTCGTCTACAATCTCGGCGGCGACCTCAAGGGAGAGGTGACGGAGCGCGGCTTCCGCATCGTCGTGCGCGGCGGCGACCTGACCGCCAACATGGACGTCATTGTCATGAACGACCGCCAGGTCGTCGAGATCCAGTTCTTCAACAGCTCGCTGCGCGGGTTGACGCTGATGCTCAAAAAAGGCTGAGCCACGGCGACTGCCGCCGCCCGGGTCGAGGACCTGCGTCACCCGTCCCTGTTCATGGCGCTTTCTTCGTCGGTGTCGGTGCCGGCCGCGTCGGCATCGGCCGTGGGAAGCACGTCGGCAACAGCTCGCAACCGCTTCCATTCCGGGACGCGCTGCGCCTCGTCCTCCTTGGGCACGAAGACGGATTCCTCCACGAGCTGCATTTTGTGGATGTAGCGCGGGCAGTTCGAGAACACGGATTCTATCCTGACACGCACGATCATTTGTGCGCCGGGGTATCGATCCATAAGCCGGTCCGTGGTCGAGACCTCGGCACGGCCAAGGACGCGCAGGCGCGCCTGCCGCTCGAAATCGACGAACAGCAAACCAACCTTCGACGTCTCGCTGATGTTGCCGGTCGAAAGATGCATGCCGTTCCCGTTGTAGTCCGGGAAGGCGAGCCAATTCTCGTCGATCACCGTCACGAAACCGCGCGCGCCGCCCTTGTAGGAGCAGTTCGGCTGTCCGTAGGGATCGTTCGTGGCCATGAAGAACATGTTCTGCCGCGCGATGAAGGCGGCGTCGGCGGCTTTGAGCTGATCGTGCACGGACAGCGAGCCAAGTCGGTCCGCAAGCTGTCGGGTGCCGAAATGATCTTGCAGCTTGCGGTGCCCCTGCGAGAAAAAGTCCTTCGGCGCCTCCTCGGCACGTGGCTCGGCCCGGGATGTCTGACTGACCTTGTCCAGCTTCGAAAGGCACGACGTCCAGTTCGCCTTGTTCAGGCCTGCGGCCTCGCGATCGGGATTCTTCTCGTGCGTCAGCGTCAGCTCGGTCAGAGAGGGGTTGATCGCCCGCAGATCGGCCGACACGAGCGTAGCTTTCGAGCGTAGCGCGGCTACCGGGCCATCGTAGTTCCAGGAGAGCACAAGGCGCTCATCCTCGACGATCTCGATGTAGGTGCCCGAAATTGAATACGGCCGGCCGTGCGAATCGACGGCCTCGATGCGATATCTGCCGCCTTCGCGCAGCTCTGCCTCGACGCTGGTGATCATGTCGTCGCCAGGCGAAAACCAGCGAGCCAGCGATGACGGACGGGTCCAGGCCGCAAAGACCTTCTTCGCGGAAACCTTGTATCGGCGGACGATCGTGACCGCGATGGACGGGTTCGGCTTTTTGCTTGCCAAGACACTCACCTATTCGTCCTCGGACAACACCCTCTCCAGCGCATCCAAGCGCGTTGTCCAGTACTGCTCATACCCGCTCAGCCAAGCGTGCGCTTTGCTCAGCGCACCGGGCTTCAAGGTGCAATAATGATCGCGTCCCCTTATCTCGCGATCGATGATGCCGGCGCGTTCCAGCACCTGGATGTGCTTGGAGACGGCCGCCAGTGAGATGTCGAACTTCGGCGCCATCTCGGTTACGCGATAGGGACGCTTGGCCAGCAAACGGACAATTCTTCGCCGCGCATCGTTGGAGAGCGCGAAGAAGACAGTGCCCAGCTTGTCCCCATGTTCAACCATAGAATTGAATATCTAGAGCGTTCGGGCATTTGTCAAACTACGGGCGGCCCGGCAGACAAAATGGCCGGCGCTCAGAGGCGCCGGCCGAGGTGCTCGCTAGCAATGGCATTTTGGAGGAAGCGCAAAGTCAGCGAGTAAGCGATATCGCGATTGCGTTATGGCAGCGTCCAGACCGTTAGCGAGCCACCGAGAGCGGTGTAGCTCGATAGGCCGGCGTAGCCACCCACGGCACCCAGACCATCGGTCGGGTTCGTCAGGCCAGCAGCGAGGCCGATGCCGGCCCAACCACCAACGCCCGAGAAGACGCCGATGTACTGCTTGCCCTTGTGCTCGTAGGTGAACACGTTGCCGATGATGCCGGACGGCGTGCGCGACTTGTACAGCTCCTTGCCGTCCTTCTGATCGACGCACTTGAAGTAGCCCTCGAGGGTGCCGACGCAGGCGATGCCGCCAGCGGTCGTGAGAACACCCGACCAAACCGAGAACTGCTCCTTGTTCGACCAGACGATCTTACCCTTGGAGGCATCCCACGCGATGAAGTTGCCCATGTGGCTCTCGCCCTTCGGCGGATACATGGACAGCGTGGCGCCAACGTAGGGCTGACCGGCCGTGTACTCGACCTTGAAGGGCTCGTAGTCCATGCAGACGTGGTTGGTCGGCACGTAGAAGAGCTTCGTCAGAGGCGAGTAAGAGGCCGGCTGCTGGTCCTTGCTGCCAAGCGCGGCGGGGCAGATGTCGGTCGTGTTGACATCGGGTCCCTGCGTGAAGGTGGACTTCGCCGGCACGACCGCCGGACGGCCATACGTTGCGCTCTTGGGGTCGAGATCGACGCCGGTCGACCAGTTGACGGCCGGGTCATACTTCTCGGCGACCAGCGGGATGCCCGTCTTGCGATCGAGGGTGTAGCCGAAGCCGTTGCGGTCGAAGTGCACGAGCACGTTGTGCTTCGAGCCCTTCACGTCCATGCCATCTACGAGAATGTTCTCGTTGATGCCATCGTAGTCCCACTCGTCGAACGGGGTCATCTGGTAGGCCCACGCGGCTACGCCCGTATCCGGATTGCGGGCGATGATCGACATGGTCCACTTCTGGTCGATCGGCTTGCCGTCCGGTCCAGCGCGCTGCGCCGGGTTCCACGTCGAGGGATTGGCGGTGCCGTAGTAGACGAGGTTGAGATCCGGATCGAAAGAGAACCAGCCCCAAACCGAACCACCACCGATCTTCCACTGGTCGCCGGTCCAGGTCTTGAGCGAAGAGTCCTTGCCCACCGGCTTGCCGAGCGACATCGTCTTCTCGGGGTCGAACAGGATCTGGTCATCCGGGCCGACATTGTAGCCGCGCCACAGACGTTTGCCGCTGTTCTTGTCGTAAGCGGTGACGTGGCCCTGCACGCCGAACTCGGCGCCGGAGATGCCGACGATCACGGTATCGCGGATGACGATCGGAGCCATCGTGCCCGACTCACCCTTCTTCGGGTCGCCGTTGACGGACTTCTACTTTTCCTTGCCCGTCTTGGCGTCGAGCGCGACCACCGTGGTGTCCGCCTGGTAGAGGAAGATCGTTCCGTCGGCATAGGCGAGGCCGCGATTGACCGTGTCGCAGCACATGATGGGAACGACGGACGGATCCTGCTTGGGCTCGTACTTCCAAATGATCTTGTTCTCGTCGTCGAGATTGAGCGCATAGACGAGGTTCGGGAACGGCGTGTGGAGGTACATCGTGTTGCCGATGACGAGGGGCGAGCCCTCGTGGCCGCGCAGCACGCCGGTCGAGAACGTCCAGGCGACCTTCAGGTCCTTCACATTTTTGGTCGTGATCTGGTCCAGCTCCGAATAGCGGGTGTTGGCGTAATTGCCCTCCTGTTTGGCCCAGTTCTTCGCATCCGCGGTGTTCTTCATGACATCGTCATTTGCCACCGCAGGCATCGATAACGCACAGACGAGCGCTGTCGCTGCCGCGTACACAACTCTCCCCATAGGGTCATTCCTCCAAGTTTTTTCGACTTCGGTAAGGGTCGTGCCGCACTCGCCGGACGCGGCGCCAATCCTCAACCACATAGTTGAATATTTGGGACGGGAACAATTGTCAACCGATAGGTTGAATGTTGCCCGGATAGCGCGGAACTCGTGGCAATCCGGGAGCCCATCGCAGGGTGGCGCGAGGCGCCGATGCGACGGAAGATGCTTTTTCCGCTGGGTCCCGGGTCGGCGCTCGGCTGCGCCTCGCTTGCCCGGGATGACAGTCCAACCAGCCTGCAGCGCCTTCCGGCCGGCTCCGCGCAGCGGAGTCGGAAGGCGCCACTAAGAATGCGCGCCAGCAAGAACAGGGCACGTGCGGCTCAACGCCTGCCGAACAGCTTCTCGATGTCGGCGAGCTTCAGCTCCACGTAGGTCGGACGTCCGTGATTGCACTGGCCGGAGAAAGGCGTCGCCTCCATGTCGCGCAACAGCGCGTTCATCTCGTCGGGCGTCAGGCGGCGACCCGAGCGCACGCTGCCGTGGCAGGCGATGGTGGCGCATATGGACATCAGCCGCTCCTGCAGCGCGCTGCTCGTCCCATCGCGCAGCATGTCGGCGGCGAGATCCTTGACGAGCGCCGTCACGTCGCCGTTGCCGAGCAGCACCGGCACCTCGCGCACAATGACGGCCCCGGCGCCAAAGGCTTCGACGACGAGACCGAGGCCCTGCAGCTCGCCGGCCCGTTCCGCCAGCGCCGCCGCCTCGTCGGCGCCGAGATCGACCACCACCGGCACCAGCAGCCCCTGGCGCGCGATGCCGCCATCGGCGAGCGACTTCTTCAGCCGCTCGTAGACGAGCCGCTCGTGCGCGGCATGCTGATCGACGATGACGACGCCGTCGCGCGTCTGCGCCACGATGTAATTCTCGTGCAATTGGGCGCGCGCGGCACCAAGTGGCCGCTCCTGCAGCGCGTCGGCGATGGGAGCTGTGAAAGCGCCCGCATCGGCGCTCGGCGCATCGCGCATATCGAGCGGCGCCTGCGTGGCCTCCGCCAGTCCCAGGCGCCCGGTGCCGCGCGGCGGCGGATAGAAGCTCGGCCGCGGACGCTCGAACGGCACCACGTTGGGCCGCAGCTCGCCCAGCGCGGCGACGCCGTTGGCAGCCGAGGCGCGATGCCCCGCCGCGTGCAGCGCCGCGCCGAGCGCGTTGATCATCAGGCCGCGAATGCGCCCGGCATCGCGGAACCGCACCTCGACCTTGGCCGGGTGCACGTTGACGTCGACGTCCTCGGGAGCAAGCGTCAGGAACAGCGCCAGCAGCGGATGGCGCCCGCGCGGGATGAGATCGCCGTAGGCGGCGCGCACGGCGCCGATCAGCACTTTGTCACGCACGGGACGGCCGTTGACGAACAGGAACTGCTGCGCGGCATCGGGCCGGTGCAGCGTCGGCAGCCCGGCGAAGCCTTCGATCATGGCACCGTCGCGCTCGCCGGCAACGGGCACTGCGTCGTCCATGAACTCGCGGCCCATGATGCGTCCGAGCCGCTGCAGCAGCGCACCCTCGCCGGCCGCCTCGCGCGGCAGCCGCAGCCCGGTGCGCTCGCCGGTCGTCAGCGTGAAACCGACGTCGGGGTGCGCCATAGCGAGGCGCTTCACGACCTCCGACATCGCCTGGTTCTCGGCGCGCTCGGACTTGAGGAACTTGAGACGCGCCGGCACGCTGGAGAACAGGTCGCGTACTTCGACGGTGGTTCCTACGTTCCCGGCCGCCGGCTTGACGGCCCCCTTCGCCCCGCGATCGACGGCGATGGCAAACGCATCCGCGGCAGCGCGGGCCCGCGATAGAATGGTGAGACGCGCGATGGATCCGATGGAGGGCAGCGCCTCGCCGCGGAAACCAAGCGTGCGGATTGAGAACAGGTCCTCGTCGGAGAGCTTCGAGGTGGCGTGCCGTTCGACCGCGAGTTGCAGATCGTCCGGTGGCATGCCGCAGCCGTCGTCGGCGACGCGGATCAGTGCCAGGCCGCCCGAAGCGGCCACCACATCGATCTCATGCGCACCGGCATCGAGCGCATTCTCGACCAATTCCTTGACCACGCTTGCGGGCCGCTCGACGACCTCGCCGGCAGCGATACGGTTGATGGTCTCGGGCGATAGCTGGCGAACCGCCATTCGTGCCTCCCAATGCGGGGGCCAAACTAGATGGCGATTCGCGCCGATAGCGGGCCGAAGCCGCCGTCATCCCCGCTTTTCGCAGCCGACCCTAGACGAAGGTCGTGTGGCAAGGCCGCCAAATCGGCCGCTTCTAGAGGCACATGCGACTGGGGCGCAGCTTTCCAAGGGGGCCGAATTTGTCCATTGGTGCGCGCCAACGCCATTCACGGCGGGACAAATGCGTTCCGCACACACCCTGGAGAGAATATGCGGCTCGATGCTATTCCGATCGGCAAGAACCCGCCCCTCGATATAAATGTCGTCATCGAGGTTCCCGTGGGCGGCGAGCCCATTAAATACGAGCTCGACAAGGCGGCGGGCACGCTTTTCGTCGACCGCTTTCTCTATACGCCGATGCGCTATCCGGGGAACTACGGGTTCGTTCCTCATACGCTGTCGGCCGACGGCGATCCGATAGATGTCCTGGTCTGCAATACGCGTGCGATCATCCCCGGCGCCGTCATCAACTGCCGGCCCGTCGGCGTGCTGGTGATGCAGGATGAAGGTGGCGGCGACGAGAAGATCATCGCGGTACCGAGCAGCAAGACGACGATGCGCTACGACAAGGTGGCCAACTACACCGACCTGCCGCAGATCACGGTGCAGCAGATCGAGCACTTCTTCGGGCACTACAAGGACCTGGAGCCCGGCAAGTGGGTGAAGATCGACCACTGGGGGGATTCGGGCGAGGCGCGCCGCCTTGTGAGCGAGGCCATCGAGCGCGCCCGCAAGTCGAACCGCTGACGGCGACACGCCGCCGTCAGCCTAAAACGGTCTCAGCCCTTCTTCGCCTGCTGGGTCTGCTCCAGCGTCGGCTTGCCGACGATGGTGACAATGAGGTTATGCGTATCCAGCAACCGCTTGGCGACGCGCTTCAGGTCATCGAGTGAGATGGCTGCAATCATCGCGTTGCGATTGTCGACGTACTCGGGCCCGAAGTTGTCCATGCGCAGGCCGAGGAGCTGCGAGGCGATCTTGGCGTTGGTATCGAAGCGCAGCGGATAAGAGCCGATCAGATAGCTCTTGGCGTTGTCGAGGTCGGCCTGGCTCACGTCGCCATCCGCCATCTTCTGCAGCTCTTCGCGGATGATGTCGAGCGACTTGCCCATCATGTCGTTGCGCGTGGCCACGCCGCCCGAGAAGATGGACGCGTGCTGATAGGGATAGACGTAGGTGTAGACCGAGTAGGCGAGGCCGCGCTTCTCGCGCACCTCCTCCATCAGCTTGGAGGCGAAGCCGCCGCCGCCGACGATCTGGTTGAGCACGAACGCCGCCATGAAGTCGGGGTCCCTGCGCGGCATGGCACCCATGCCGAAGACAGCGACCGACTGCGGTACGTTCATGTCGACGACGGTCTGCCGGCCGCCCGGCACCGGATCGGTCTTGGCAACGGGCAGCAGGTCCGCTTTCGCCGGCAGATCGCCAAAGACCTCGTCGAGCAACTTGCCGAGCTGCTCCGGCGTGATGTCGCCGACCGCGACCACCTTGAGGGTGTCCTTGGCGAAGACGCGCTTGCGATAGGCCTCGAGGTCGGCGCCGGTCATCTTGCCGACCGTCGCCTCGGTGCCGTTGGCCGGCCGGGCATAGGGGTGGCCCGCGAAGGCGTCGGCGTACCACTGGTTCTGCGCCACCTTGTCCGGATCACGCGCGGCGTATGCGAGCGAGGCGAGCAGCTGCTGGCGGATACGCTCCACCGCATCGGCGTCGAAGCGAGGCTTGGTCAGCGCCAGCTTGAGGAGCTTGGCCGCCTCGTCGCGGTTCTGGGTCAGCGTCTCGAAGTTGCCGTAGAAGGCGTCCTTGGCTTCCTCGTAGTTCATCCGCATGGAGAGGTCCTCCATGCGCTCCTGGAACTGACGCGAGGTGAGGTCGCCGGCGCCCTCGTCGAGCATCGCGGTGACGAAGTTGGCGACGCCCTCTTTGCCGTTGGGGTCCTGCGAGCTGCCGCCGTCGAAGGCGAAGCGCATGGCCATCATCGGCACCGCATGCTCCTCGACGAGCCAAGCTTCGATACCGCCGGGGCTCTTCACGGTCTGGATTTTCATGGCGTTTGCAGGCGAGCTCAAGCTGGCGAGGAAGGCGATGGCGAATGCGGCGGCGAACACGGCACTAAGAGAGCGGAAGGCGGTACGCGCGAGCGACAGGCGCAGGGGGCGGGCTGCGATCATAACATGGCCTCTTCGCTTGCTGGACATCAGGAGCGCGTGTGGACGACGGGCTGGCCGACCTGCTCGCCGGCGCCTTTGGCGGTATCGTCCTCCTCGGGCAGCAGCCAGCCGGTGACGGAATGGCGTGCGTCGAGATAGTCGTTCGCCGCCTGCTTCACGTCCGCGAGCGTCACCTTGGACAGCGTGGTCGGCCAGCTCTCGACCTGGTCGATCGAGCGGCCGATGGCGACGGCCCAGCCGTAGCGACGGGCGAGGTTCGCCTGATTGTCGCTCTCGTAGATGTAGTCCGCGAGCAGGCCCTTCTTGGCGCGCTCCAGCTCGAGCTCGGTCACGCCGTTCTTGCGGATGTCGTCGAGCACCGTGTCGACATCCGTCTCGACCGCCTGCAGGTCGCCGTTGGTCGCCACCGCATAGACCGAGATGGCTCCGGAATCGAGGCCGTAGCCGGAGTAGTCGCCGCCCGTGGTCGCCGCGATCTTGTCCTCCACGACGAGCTTGCGGTAGAGCCGGCTCGTCGAGCCGTCGGCGAGGATCTTCATCAGCAGGTCGAGCGCCTCGGCCTGTCCCGGCTTCGCCGTGACGTAGCTCGGCGCCACGTAATAGCGGTGGAACGAGGCGTTGCCGGCGCGCGGATCCTTCAAGGTGACGCGGCGGGCGGCCGGCTGCGGCGGCTCCTGCGGACGCTGGCGGACGGAAACCTCCGGATTGGCGGGGACCTGCCCGTACGTCTCCTCGGCGAGGCGCTTGACCTCTTCGGGCGTCACGTCGCCGGACACGACCAGGATGGCGTTGTTGGGTGCGTAGTAACGCTTGTAGAAGCGCATCGCGTCCTCGCGCGACAGCTTCGCCATCTCATGCGCCCAGCCGATGACCGGAATGCCGTAAGGGTGCGACAGATACAGTGCCGCATTCATCTGCTCGTCGAGACGCGCGGCCGGATTGTTATCGATGCGCGAGCGGCGCTCCTCGATGATCACTTGCCGTTCCGTCGCCACCTCGTCGCTGGTGAGACGCAGATGCGTCATGCGGTCGGCTTCCATCTCCATCAGGGTCTTGAGCTGATCCTTGGCGATGCGCTGGTGGTAGGCGGTGACGTCCTGCCCGGTGAAGGCGTTGTCCTGGCCTCCGAGACGGGAAATGATCTTGGAGAACTCGCCGACGGCGATCTTGTCCGTCGACTTGAACATCAGGTGCTCGAGGAAGTGGGCGATGCCGGAGACACCGTGCGGCTCGTCGGCCGCCCCGACCTTGTACCAGACCATATGCGTGACCACCGGCGCGCGGTGATCGGGAATGACCACGACGTCCATGCCATTCGACAGCTTGAACTCGGAGGCGCGAGGATCGGCAGAGGCAGTCTGAGATGCGGATGCGAGCATGAGCATTACCGTTGCGGTGAGTGCCAGACGGCTGACGCCGAGCTTGAGCATCGATTGAACCCTATCTGATCGCGGACGGTTGGACGAGGGGTGAACCGCTGTCGCAGTCGGCTTGGCGAAGCAGTGATCGTGCCCGTCATCTTCGGGCTCACCCTCCCCTTGTCAAATGACATCGTGTTCATCTGTTGGCGCCTCGCCGCCACTGCCCTCAGAACGCGCCGATAGGGCGCAGATGCCAGCCTCCGGCGCTTGAACGGCCCAAATCCGTCGCCCATATGTTCCCATGCAACGCCAGTGCTCCGATCAGGGAGGCTGGACCGTCGGAGGCCAAAGGTTAAGAGGCTCCGCCGGCTGCATTTGAAGGTCGCTTGAGGAGGACTTTCGTTGGATGTCACGGATTTCTTTGCTTTCCAGCCCGCTGCTCCTGGGTTTCGAGGAGATCGAGCGGCAGATAGATCGGGCGACCAAGGGCGCCGGCGATGGCTATCCCCCCTATAATATCGAGCGCATCGACGCGCTGAACGGCGAAGGCGATACCCTGCGCATCACGCTTGCGGTTGCCGGGTTCACGCGCGATCAACTCGAGATCACGCTGGCTGACAGTCAGCTGACCGTGCGTGGCAAGCAGGCCGATGACAAGGCCCGCAACTATCTCTACCGCGGCATTGCGGCCCGCCAGTTCGCGCGCACGTTCGTTCTTGCCGAGGGAATCGAGGTAAAGTCTGCCGACCTGGCGGATGGATTGCTGACCATCGACCTGAAGCGGCTGGAGCCGGAACGGCTCATTCGTACGATCGATATCCGCGACAGAAAATAGCGTGCGTCAGCGTTGCATCAAGACAACTACATCGCGCGTTGTAGCGGTGGGTGTAGATCCGGGCGCCGCAATGCTCTGCGGTCCGCGCTTTGGCGGACGGAGCCGGGCCCGGCGAAGAAAGGAGTTGCGTCATGACTGAAGTCGACAAAAGCCTTGATCCCCGTCGCGTCATGACCGAGCACGAGCTCGCCACGCTGGGTGGAGGTGTCGTCGCGTACATCAAGACGCTCACCTCCGACGAGGCAAGCCGCATGTTCCCGGCCATCGAGGGACTGCCGAAGGACATCAGTCTGTTCTCGCTGCATGCGGCCGACGGGACGCCGCTGGCGCTGACCGACACCCGCCAGGCGGCCATCGGGCACGCGATCGATGACGACTTGGAGATCGCCAGCGTCCACTAAGGTGGCGTTCGCGCTAAGTTCGCACGGGGCTCCAGCTGCGGCTGGAGCCTTTTTGGTTGGCCGAGAAATACATCCCCGAGGCCCGGATCAGGTACGATAGCTGGCGAACTGGCCGCGGGCGCGAAAGCGCTCCAGGTACGTCGGCACGATGGCGCCGATGCCGTGCGGCGCGGCGACGCCGAGGGCTGCAAGGGTCCGCTTTTCGCTCTTCGCCTCCGCGCTGACGATGTTGTCCCGCTGCAGGAGGCGCACCTGATCGAGGGTGATGGGGCGCAGCCCGTTGGGCAGTGGCCATGTCAGCATCGCCTGCAGCTTGGCGAGCCAGAAGGGCATCCGCAGGTAGCCGCGCCTGCGGCCCGTCCACTCCTGTGTCAGATCGAGCAGCTCGCGGAAGGACAGCACCTCCGGTCCGCCCGCCTCGTAGACGGTTCCGGGGCGCCCGGCTCCCGTCGCCACGTTGGCGATGGCGGTGGCGAGATCGCCGACGAAGACGGGCTGGAAGCGGGTGTGCCCGCCGCCGATCAGCGGCAGCAGCGGCGAGACGCGCGCCATGGCCGCGAAGCGGTTGAAAAACGCATCCTCCGGCCCGAACACGATGGACGGCCGGATGATGATCGCGCCGGGAAACTCCTCCAGCACCTCGGCCTCGCCCGCTGCCTTCGAGCGGGCGTATTGCGAGGCCGACTTGGCATCGGCGCCGATGGCCGAAATATGCACGAGGTGGCGGACCCCGGCCTCGCGCGCCGCCTTGGCGATGGCCCGCGCGCCCTGCACGTGGACAGCCTTGAAGCTCTGCGGCCCGACGCTGCTCAAGACGCCCACCGCGTTGACGACGAGCTTGGAGCCTGCGAGCGCCCGCTCGACCGATTGGGGAAAGCGCACGTTCGCCTGCACGGGCGCGACCTGGCCGACGAGCCCGGCCGTCTGCAGGAAGCCGGCGAGGTCGGGCCGCCGCTCCGCCGCCCGCACGCGCCAGCCCTGCTTGGCGAGCGCCGTGACCGCATAGCGGCCCACGAATCCGGAGCCGCCGAAAACCGTTGCCAGGCCCTGGTCGTCGAGCCGATCCGCCATCCCCGATCCTCCTCAGTGGGCCGCCTGCCCGCGGCCAAAGGGATACACGAGCCGCGCGGGGGGTGTGAAGGATGCGCACGGCCGCATCGGCAGAATTGACATTGGGCGCGGCGCTCTCTAACTCATCGCCTCCGTGCCCAGATGGCGGAATTGGTAGACGCACTGCTTTCAGGTAGCAGCGCCGCAAGGCGTGGAGGTTCGAGTCCTCTTCTGGGCACCATCCCCTTTGAAATAATATAAGAAATTTGCATTGTCCCCCGCGGATGACGCCGGAGGCCGGGAGTATCGAAACTTTTCCCGCCACGTCGGACAGCGCGCCGCGCGTTAAACGCGGCCGAGCGCGTGGGCAATGGCTTCCGGCACGATCGCGTCGCCGAAGCGCCGTCTCATGTGGGTGACGAGGCCGCGCATGACGTTGCGGCGGTGTTTGCGGCGCTGAAAGCGGCGGGCGAAAATGTTGTAGATGTAGGCCAATAGCTTCCTGGCGCGGTCCTCCTCAAGGTGCGCAAACATCGCTTCGATGTCGTCGGGAAGCCGAGGCGCATCGGCGGGGGCGAGTAGAAATGCGAGATCGAGGCGGGCCTGCGGCTTGACCGCAAAGAGCTCGGCGCAGACCTCCTCCATCGCCGTCCGCCTGTCTTCTGCCAGCAACGCCGTGATCTTCAGCACCAGAAGGTAGCGGTGGAACGCCGAGCCCAGACGTACCCCTCGCCATACTGCGTAGCGATGAAGCGGGGCTTGCGCGCGTCGTCGCCGAGGACTTTGCGCAGGCGGTTGACCAGAAAATCGATGTTGCGCTCGCTGGTATCGCCCGCATCGCGGGCCATCAGCTCGAGAAGCCGGCCCCGCGTCAGGAGTTTTCCAGGCTGCTGCGTGAAATGAAGCAGCAGTGCCCGCTCCTGCCGAGTCAGACGCAATTCGGTGCCGTCGGTGCGCCTGGCGGACAGCATGTCATGGTCGAATACCAGATCGTTGAAGCGGATCGTCCGCACGCCCGTCGCCTCCTCCCTCGCAGGCTATCGCGGTCACATTGTCGGTGCTCGCGCGGCAAGGCAAGAGGGCCACACCGCAAGGCCATCGTGTCGTCGCAGGGTTAATCCGGCCGGTTTCAAATACTGGCACAACATTCCTTTGCTAGCCGAGGATCGGGAGATCAAGTCAGGGCCAAAAATCGGGGTGGATGGAATTCATGTCTCTATGGCGTCCAACGGACATACTCCGCCGTCGCTCCACCGCTCATCGCCGCGTGCCGAGCCAACAGCCGGCGGTCAACATCGCACTCGGCGCCGCGCTCATGCTCGTGAGCGTATTGGCTCTGCCGTCACCGGCCTTCTCTGAATCCGCCCTGGGCGGTGCTGGCGGGGCCGGCGGCGCCACTGGCGGTGGCGCCGGTGGTAACGGCGGCGCGCCGGGCGATCCCGGTACCGCGGGCAATCCTGGCAGTCTAGGTGGTCCAGCAGGAGCCGCCGGGACGGCGAACGGCGGCGCCGGCGGCGCCGGCGGAGGTGGCACGGGCGGGGGAGGCGGTGGTGGTGGCGCCGATGCGTTCACCGGCGCCGTACTTCCCGGTAGTGCGCAGGCCGGCGGCGCTGGCGGCACTGGCGGCACCGGTGGTGCTGGCACCGGTGGTACTGGCGGCAGCGGCGGCGGCGGTGGTGGTGGCGCCGGCGGAAGCGGCGCTGTCATCAACATCACCGATCCGGACACATTGTCTGTCGATCTGACTGGCGGTAATGGCGGCGCCGGCGGCTCCGGCGGTGCCGGCGGCCTCGGCAGCCGCGGCGACGGCGGCGACGGCGGCAACGGTGGTGACGGCGGCGATGGCGTCGTCTTCGACACCGGCGCGACTCTGATGAATGAAGCGATCATTGCCGGTGGCAATGGCGGCGGCGGTGGCCTCGGCGGCGCCGGCGGCATCGGTGCTAATGGCGGCGACGGCGGCGGCGGGGGTGCCGGCGGCGACGGTGCCGTTTTTACCAATGGCGGGACGCTGATCAACGGAACGACCGTTGCCGGTGGCAATGGCGGCGCCGGCGCCACTGGCGGCCAAGGCGTCGGCAGCACTAACCTCGGCGCGCCCGGCGGTAGTGGCGGCGACGGCGGCTTTGGCGGGTCCGGTGGCGACGGTTCCGTTTTCGTCAATGGCGGGACGTTGATGAATGATGCGACCGTTACCGGTGGCAATGGCGGCGCCGGCGCCGCTGGCGGCCGTGGCGGTGCCGGCAGCGGCAATGGTGCCGGCGGCACCGGCGGCACCGGCGGCAGTGGCGGTGACGGCGGCGATGGTGCCGTTTTCACCCTTGGCGGCACGCTGACCAACACAGCGAACATCGCCGGCGGCCTCGGTGGCAATGGCGGCGCCGGCGGCCTCGGCGGCGACGGCGTCACCGGTGGCAATGGCGGCGACGGCGGCAGTGGCGGTGCCGGCGGCGATGGCGCCGTTTTCACCAACGGCGGAATGCTGACCAACACAGCGACAGCGACCATTACCGGCGCCAATGGCGGTGGCGGCGGCAGTGGAGGCCTCGGCGGCGGCACCGGCGTGGTCGGCCATGCCGGCGACGGCGGCAGTGGCGGCAACGGTGGAACTGCCGTTGTTTTCACCAATGGCGGGACGCTGATGAACGAAGGGACCATTGCCGGTGGCGATGGCGGCGTCGGCAGCGTCGGCGGCATCACCGGTCTCGGCGGCGCCGGCGTCACCGGCGCCAATCTGACGATCGTCAACGGCGGCACGATCTCGGGCGGACTGGGCGACGGGACGCGCGCGAACGCCGTCACCTTCACCGGCGGCAGCAACGTGCTGGAGCTGCAATCCGGCTACATCGTCAACGGCAACGTGGTTGACCAGACCGACAACGGCACGTTCCGCCTCGGCGGCGCGGTCGACGACATGTTCGACATCTCGGGCCTCGGCACGCAGTACCAGGGCTTCGGCACCTTCGAGAAGACCGGCACTTCGACCTGGACGCTGACCGGGACGAGCACGTTCACCGGGCCGACCAACGTCAACCAGGGCACGCTGCAGGCCGGCGGCACCGGCGCTTTCTCGTCATTGAGTGCCTTCACCGTCGCGGGCGGCGCATTTCTCGATCTCGACGGTTTCAACCAAACCATCGGCTCGCTCGCCGGAGCGGGCGACGTGCTGCTCGGCAGCGCCGCACTGACCACCGGCGGCGACGGCCGCTCCACGGAGTTCTCGGGCACGATCTCGGGCGCCGGCAGCCTCGTCAAGGAGGGCGACGGCAGCATGGTCCTGTCGGGCACCAACACCTACAACGGCGCGACGACGGTCAACAATGGCACCCTGATCGTCGACGGGTCGATCGCGACCTCGTCGGTCGTCAACGTCAATAACGGCGGTCGCCTCGGCGGTATCGGCACGGTGAGCGCTACCAATGTCAACGCCGGCGGGACGATTGCGCCGGGCAATGCGGCAACGCCCATCGGCAAGCTCGCCGTCGACGGCAATCTCACGTTCGCGGCCGGCTCATTCTACGAGGTCGGCGTCAACGCCGCGGGCCTTTCGGACCTGATCGAGGTCGACGGCGGCGCCAGCCTCGGCGGCGCCAAGGTGACGGTCAAGGTCACGCAGCCGGGCACCTACTCGCCGTTCGACACTTACACGATCCTCACGGCGACCAGCCTTACAGGCGCCTTCGACAGCGACGTCGACATCGACGCCGCCTTTCTCGATCCATCCATCGTCCAAACGTCCACGAGCGTGCTGCTGACCCTCGTCCGCAACGACATCGCCTTCATCGACGTGGCGCAGACGCCGAACCAGCGTGCCGTGGCCGGAGCGCTTGATACCTTGGGGACCAGCGATCCACTTTTTCTCGCCGTCGTCACGCAGAGCGCGGCCGGCGCCCGGCAGGCCTTCAATGCGCTGTCGGGCGAGATTCACGCGAGCGTAGCCGGGCTGCTCGTCGACCAGAGCCGGTTCACGCGCGATGCCATTCTCGCCCGCCTGCTGCAGGCCTACTACGGCGGCGGCGCGAGCACCGTTGCCGCGCTCGCCTCGGGCGGTCCGACGACGGTCGCGGCTTTGGACGAAGCGCCGATGATGGGCCTCGGCATGGATAGCGGCCGCGCCGCGGCGGCGCCGCCGTCGGCCGTCGGCCTCGCCTTCTGGACGCAGGGCTTCGGCTCCTGGGGCGACTTCGACGGCGACGGCAACGCCGCCGGTGCCGACCGCACGCTGGGCGGCTTCCTCTCCGGCGTCGACGCTGGCTTAGGGGACGGCTGGCGCGCCGGCTTTGCGCTCGGCTACACGCAGGCGAGCATCGGCGTCGACGCGCGGCTCTCGTCGGCTAAAGTCGACAGCTATCATCTCGGCGGCTATGCCGGCGGGCGCCTCGGCGCCCTCGCCGTGCGCGCCGGCGGCGTGTGGACGTGGCACGACATCGACACCGATCGCACGGTGCTGTTCCCCGGCTTCCTCGACCGCGTCGAGGCCTCCTATCACGGCGACACGGGGCAGCTGTTCGGCGAGATCGCGCTGCCGATCGTTAGCGGCAATTCCGCCGTCGAGCCGTTCGCCGGCCTTGCCTGGGTGAGCTTCGATACCGGCGGCTTTGCCGAGAGCGGCGGGGTCGCCGCGCTGACTTCGGGCGGCAACGACGCGAACACCGGCTATTCGACACTCGGCCTACGCGCGGCGACCGAGCTGCTGATCGACGGCCTTGTCGTCGCCCCGCACGCCTCTGTCGCCTGGCAGCACGCCTTCGACGACGTGACGGCGGACGCTTCGCTGGCATTCAACAGTGGTGGCGCCGGCTTCACGGTGTCGGGCGTGCCGATCGCGCGTGACGCCGCGCTCATCGAGGCGGGCCTCATGTTCAAGGTCGACGCGGACGCGACGCTGGGTATTTCCTACCAGGGCCAGATCGCCGGCGACGTCGAGGATCACGGGCTCAGCGGCCGTCTCGATTGGCGCTTCTAGGCGCGGCGCCTGATCTGGCGCCGCACTCCGCAGATATATTCTAAGCGGGAATGCTGCAGCGTACATCGTGCGCTGCATGCGGGGCTGGGCCGCCGCGCCGCTCAGCGGCTTCGCCGCCCGGCGTTAAAGTCCGCTGCACCGCATAATCATCGCTACTCCGCGGCCGACAGCAGCTTCAGAGACGCGATGAGGTCGCCGAACCGCTCGCCCTGCACCACGATGTGCTCGCGCGCCAGCGCCGATGCGCGGGTCGAATCGAAGGCCAAAATCGCATCGACGACCGCCTGATGCTCCGCCAGCGACGCGGGCACGCGGTGGCGGACACGCAGCTGCAGGCGGCGGTAGGGCTTGAGGCGCCGGTGCAGCTGCCGGCACTGGGATATCAGAAAGGCGTGGTGGCTGGCCTCGTGCAGCGCGTTGTGGAACGCCTCGTTGGCGTAATAGTAGCGGTCGGCGTCGCCGGACTTTGCCGCGCGCTTGCATTCGGCGTGGGCCGCCTGGATCGCCTTCCGGTCCTCCTCGGTGTGCCGGCGCGCCGCTAGTCCCAGCGCCATGGCCTCCAGCTCCGCCATGACGTCGAACATCTCGACGAGCGCGTCGGCGCGCAGCTCGACCACGGTTGCCCCGCGCCGCGGCTGGATCTGCACCAGTCCAGCCGACGCCAGCTGCTGCAGCGCCTCGCGCACCGGCGTGCGGGAGACACCGAAGCGCTCCGCCAGCGAAACCTCGTCGAGCCGCGTTCCCGGCAGGATCTGCCCGGTGGCGATCTCCTCCTCCAGGGCGTCGCGGAGCTTGGCGCTGCTATTGGCTTCTTTGGGCATGGCGTCCTTCGATCCGCTTCTTGTATACAAGATTATTGACTCTGGATACAATATCATGCTTTCAGGATACATGGGGGCGGCCAGAGCATAGGCCGCCGCTGGCCAAGAGTAATGCGGTCGGAGCCACGGCCATGGGTCGAAGCTATTTCCAAGATCTCCTGAGCTCGATCGCCGAACGGGGGCGCGAGTTGATCCGAGGCGATACGGCCAGCAAGCACCAGGAGCCGGGCGACCTGTTCGCGATGACCAAGGCGCTGTTGTCCGGGCGCGGCGAGGCCTCCGGGGTCGCCCTCGCGCAGGACGTTCTCGACGCCTACGCTGCGGCGGACGACGACACACGGCAGGCGTTTCTGAAGTGCCTGGCGCTCGACTACGGGCCGGAGGCGGCGAGGCTGGAGAAGGCCGCTCGCGCCTACATCGCCGACCGGTCGGCCGAGGCAACGACGGAGCTGACCGCCGCCTCGGAGCCGCGCCGGCAGGAGGTGATCCGCCGTCTCAACCGGGCTCCGGGTGGCACGGCCGCGCTGGTGCGCATGCGGGAAAACGTCCTCGATCTCTTGCGTGCCGATCCGCTTCTGTCGCCGCTGGACGCCGACTTCGCGCACCTGCTGTCGTCGTGGTTCAACCGCGGCTTCCTGGTGCTGCGCCGCATCGACTGGACGACGCCCGCCAACATCCTCGCCAAGATCACCGAGTACGAAGCCGTCCACACCATCAAGAGCTGGGACGATCTTCGCAACCGCCTGGAGCCCCCCGATCGGCGCTGCTACGCGTTCTTCCATCCGCAGATCAACGACGATCCGCTGATCTTCGTCGAGGTGGCACTCACCCGCGATATCCCTGACGCGATCGCACCTTTGCTCGACCTCAAGCGGGCGCCGCTGTCTCCCGGCGAGGCGACGACGGCCGTCTTCTATTCGATATCGAACTGCCAGCGCGGGCTCGGGGGTATCTCCTTCGGGAACTTCCTCATCAAGCAGGTGGTCGAGGAGCTGAAGCGGGAAATGCCGCAGCTGTCGACCTTCGTCACGCTGTCGCCGGCGCCGGGCTTTGCCAAGTGGCTGTCGCGCGAGTGCACCGCCACGCGGTCCCAGTTTATTCCCGAGATGGATCGCGAAATTCTGCAGCGGCTACGCGATCCGAATTGGATGAATGCGGAAAACGCCTTCGACCTGCAGGAGCCCATGACGGCCGCGGCGGCGGCCTACTTCATCAAGGCGAAGACGCCGCAGGGGCGCTCCATCGATCCGGTCGCGCGCTTTCACCTCGGCAATGGCGCGCGGCTGCAACGCATCAACTTCATGGGCGACGTTTCCACCAAGGGCATCGCGCAGTCCTATGGGTTGATGGTGAACTATCTCTATGACCTCGGCGCCATCGAGAAAAAC
>Ga0182738_1001389_pt1 | contig 30407 bp, 28 predicted proteins | sample eDN5th30CBELigMG_FD_128876 | JGI IMG/M metagenome (GOLD analysis project Ga0182738, IMG submission 128876) | Enriched Miracle-Growth compost microbial communities from Emeryville, California, USA - eDNA 5th pass 30_C BE-Lig MG (version 2)... ...
AAATTGTCAAAGGAAGAAGAACATAAAGCAATGCCAGCACCTTTGACTCATTTTACAAGTAAATAAAAATTCAAATTTTTTGAAAGGGTTCTAAAATTTTATTAAAAGGAAGCAACAGTGACGTCCCTCCAACCTTGGAATCAAACTTAGGCTTTGCTGCTTTGAAAGATGAGCCTCTCGGAGATAACAAATATCTCAATAACTTGAAAGGAGCTCCCAAGTCCGGCTTGTTAAAGCCTGTTGCTGAAGACAAAATTTTGGGTGGAAACCACCTTTTCAAATCGAATTTCGATCTTTTTAGTTCCAGCCACGAAAAGACCGGTTCTGGTCACAAGGCCCGATTCGCCAAAAATCTCTTTGAAGAATTCAATAACGACGCTGTTATCAACGGCGGAGGAGGAGGAGATTCCGGGTTATTCCAGATTCCTGAGAAGAACTGCGAGTATGACTTTGTTGATTTCAGAAATGGTCAAAAGCTTGATTTTGACAACCAAGATGACTTTGAAGTGGAGAATACAACAACCGAAAACACCATGTCTAAATTTTTGGACCTTGAAGATCCTTCAGTCACCGAACATGTGAAATTTGATATCTTTGAGAACCACAATGATATGATGGGAGGAGCAGGACAATATACACCAAAGAAAGACATCGATTTTGAAACTCCCACCAAAGACAATACCGACGTTATGGGAAAATCTGCCGGCAAATTCAACCTTTTCTCCACCATTACCGTCAAGAAGGAATACAGAGCCAACATATTCAACACTGAGCTCACTCACAGTACAAATGTTACTGAGCCCAGTATTGGAGACTTTTTATCTACCAGAAAAGGCGAGTTCACTACCAGTTCCCATAAAGAACACAGAGGCAGAACTAAACTATCTGCCTTTTCCAGATTTGAGCATGATTACGATGTCCTTGAGAATTTGGGTACAGGAGACCATGGAACCGTTTACAAGTGCCAGAATAAATTGGATGGCTTGATCTATGCTATAAAGTGCACAAATAGCAAGCTTAAAATCGAGAATTCCCAAAACAATCACGTCCTTCATGAAGCCCATGCTTTGGCTGCCTTGAGCGCTCTCGATGAAAATCCTTATATTGTCAGATATTACAACGCTTGGATTGAAGATGAGAAGCTGTACCTTGTGATGGAGCACTGCCAAAATAACATCAGAACAATCAGAAGTGAAAAGGGAAGATTTAGCGAAAGTACTATAAGACAAATCATGAGAGATATTTGCATGGGTCTCAAGCATCTCCATTCTCAACGTATTGTCCATCTTGCAATCAAGCCAGGTACTAATAATTTAAGAGAATTTTTTATCTTACCAATCCTTAGAAAACATCCTTTATTCAAAGACAAAGAAATACAAGATTGCCGATCTGGGCTTATCAAAGATTGTCAAGAGTTCACCTGAAGATAACGTCTCTGAAGGAGACAGCAGATACCAAGCTCCTGAGCTTCTTAAAACCGGAAACGAGATCCCAGATTTAACAAAGGCTGATATTTTCTCTTTGGGAGTTACCATCTATGAGCTCATGACTGGATCTGAATTGACCAGAAACGGCCAAGATTGGAGAGATATTAGACGTGGAAATCTCAACAAGCTTGATCATACTCCTTATTCAAATTCTTTGAAATCTATTGTGCAGTCAATGACAAGTCCTGATCCCGAGACCAGGCCCTCAGCTGTCGAGTTATTGGGAACTTTCTTACAAAGTGAGATCGAATGTGAATTGAAAAGAGAGAAGCAACAAAATCAACGTTTAAAGAAACAAATTAAGGAATTGGAAGGTCAATTAGGAATCAGAAGAAAAAATAGCATGTAAAAATTTTTCGAGTGTTTGTGTCAGGGAAAAACGGAAAAACGTTTACTTTACTAAGGATGGATGAGAAGTCCTTCCTATCCACAAGAGAAAGACAGTTTTCAAATTTGTCTGTTAATGAATGGTTTATAAAAATAAAAAGTTTGCTTTTGCGAATGAAATGAAGGAAGTGAAGCTTATAAAGGAATACAACATACTACCAGGCTTTTTGGTGTCTTTTACTATTTTGTTAGTAATTTTTAAAATTGTAAACACGAGAAAGGAGGAAATAATATTTATATGACAGTGGGGGTTTCTGGGATCTTAGAAGTGGTGGATTATTCACACTAAAGAGAGTCCCAAGATCCATCTACTTTTGATGTAAAAAGCGATATGCAATAATATGTTAAGTTAAATAATCCTTGCCTTGTAAACTCTGTTATTTTACATTTATTATTATCAATGTTCACCCTATTCTTTTAATATCCACCCAATGCCAATGATTGCTTGCTTGTTAAATTCCCTGTTTCTGTGTAATTTATAATTCTTTCTGATTGATTGATTAAGATATAACTCTTTACAATAGATGAATACTCTTTTTTCATTATAATCATTCAAAGAAAGAGACATGCTTTATTTAAATAATTCAGACAGCACAAAGAATATTAACAAATTATTTGCCAAGGAACAATCTGAGAACAGAAAAAACAGCCAAAATCGACAAAGTTAAAAGACTGAGTCTGAAACTGGCATCTCCAGCTTTAACTAAATCTTTATTTGAAAATCTTGTCATACATATTTGTTTAGCGGCAGCGTAGACAAATCCAACCAAGAATGACAATTTAGGATATGAGATACCGCTGAGGATAAGAAGAGGGACAGCTGAATCGACTTTGACAATACTATTTTGATAGAAAGTGAATATTTCTGCAGCTTCTTTCAAGAGAGATTTGATAGGACTGCTTCCTTTTAAGCTGACTTGGTTTTTGAGGAGGTTTTGAAGAGTGATAAGAGCTGCAGGGATTAGAACTGAAATGAGGCCTTTTCGAGAGATTTTCATGAGGACTGAGTTGGTAAATAAATTAATTGAGGGAAAAAAGTCTGAGGTTATGAAGACTTTTTAAAGGATTTAATATAGGGTTAAAAATAAACATATCTCGTTGATTATTTTTCTTGGAGATGTAGGAAGAAAACTGAGAAATTTTCAAAGATTTTGTTGGTTGTCAGTTGATGAGAGTCAACAAAGAGATAATATTTAGGATAAACATTCAGCAGCAGCAAAAAACAAATATCAATATTACTGAAAATTTCTATTCACAATTTTTCAAATTATGCCTATTTGCCAGTCAAAATTTTGATTCCAGAGACAGCAGCAGCGACACCAAGAAGCACGAGATTGAACTTCATAAAATATTCTGCAGCCTTTACTAACTGTTCATCTTGGCTTTGTGAAGTATAAATTTCTCTTCCAGCAGCATAAGCAAGGCCCATCAAAGCAGTAGATTTTCCGAAAGAAACTCCAGATAAAAGGATCAAAGGAACAGCAACATCAACTTTACTTATACTACTTTCATGAAGGCCAACAAGCTTCTTTGTTTCTTTGATGAAGTTTCTGACGGGGTCTTGGTTTTTGAGGTCCTTCAAATCTTCTTTGATGGAGATGCTTTGGTAGGTGACGAGGGCGGCGGGAAGTAAAGCAAAAGCGAAATCAGGAATGGGATTTGCCATGTTGATTCTGATTAAAGAACTGATGATGTTTGAGTTAATTTTAATATTATAATCGTATCCTATTTTCGCTGAATTTCAAGTCCAAAATTAGAGTAAAAGATTCAGTTTAATCCCTCAATGCACTGGATACCTTGAATCTTTTGAGAGAGTGTCCTCAATAGTTCTGAGAATTGATCTGAAAAGAGGCAGCTGGTGATTTTCGGGAGGTCTTGAAATCTGCGAAAACTCTTTCCAATGATTTTGGAAAGAGATCTTTTCAGTGCTCTCTTCAAAATATCATGCAAAGAGCCTTTAAGATCCCCACTCCCGAGTCACATAATAGAATTTCATTTCAATACGAAATTCTTGAATTCTTAAAATTCGATCTCTTTCAAAGATTTTCTCTCACAAAAAATTAATTTTTTAATTTTAGCTTATTGCGAACTCTTTTATTATTTCGATATCTCAAGTAATTAAAACACGTTCATTATGCATACTATAATCATGATTTCTATGCACATACCCCTTTCAGGATAAAACCAATAGTTTCTTTGCATATACTCTCTTACAGAAATCTTCTTTACTTTCTATATAAGCTAACAACAGACATAACACTAACAACCATCAATCCAAGGAGTCCAAGATCAAGAAGTCCAGCACCTGGGAGTCTTCCCTTGGGTCCCTTCTTAACATAACCGATAGTGTAGACGATTCTACCAGCAAAATAAACCCAACCGAGGATAGCAGAGGCACAAGGATAAACTAAACCCCCAACAATAAGAAGGATGGCAACAGAGGCGACTTGTTCAAGGAAATTATAGTGAGCTCTTTGTCCGTTGTTGAATTTCCACCAGCTAGCATAATCGAGTTTGGAAGAGTAGAGTCCGGTTCCGTTATCAGGGTATCCATCTTTAGGGAATTCTTCGCCAGTGGCTTTTTTGTGTTGTTCACCGAAGTTTTTACGTAAGAACTCTTCACTGAAGGCCTTTCTTCTGCCAGCGCCAGCAACAAAGGCAGTAAAGATGCATTGAATGGCAATGCCGACAAGAGGTCCCAAGACGTGCTTGAAATCTTGATCAAGAGTGATAGCTCCCATGGAAGAAAAGGAATAAATAATTTTTTTAGATAATATATATTAATAAATTTGTAGAGTGATTTAAATACTCGATAGAAGCTCTTTTTAGGGAGATGGAAAAATTTTAAGTTGAGGTTTTTAAGGAAAATTTAGGCAAAGAAAACTTTTTAATTTAATGAGGTTATGAGACTGATTGAAAAGTTGAGAGGGTTCGTTTGAAGTTGGAGGGGAAAAGGTCTGAGGTTTATGATTTAATGTGGGGGTTGAAAGAGGATCTTTGAGAAATTTTTCTCGATTCTTTCGTGAAGAGTATTCAGAAACTCCTTCTAAAGACAAAACAGTTATCCAAATAAAGGTTTTCACAGTTCAATTGAATATTTTGAAGATTCGATTTCTTTCAAAGAAAATCAAAGATTTTCTCAAAAATTAATTTTTTAAATTTAGCTTGCGAACTCTTTTTAATTTCGAGATACCGTAACATAGATTTGAATATATATATATATATATCCTGTTAAATAGATCTTTCAGCTCAGAAAGATAATATATTCTCAGAAATACACTCTTTAGTTTCTATACAAGTTAACAACAGACATAACGCTAACACCCAACAACCCAAGAAGACCAACATCGAGAATCAAAGCTCCAACGACTCTTCCCTTGGGTCCTTTAGCAACATAACCAAAAGTATAGATAATTCTTCCAACAAAATAGATCCAACCGAGGACAGCAGAGGCGCAAGGATAGGCCAATCCACCAACAATAAGCATGACAGCGATGGAGGCGACTTGTTCAAGGAAATTATAGTGAGCTCTTTGTCTGTTGTTGAATTTCCACCAAGTAGCATAATCAAGCTTGGAGGCATAGAGTCCAGTACCGTTATCGGGGTATCCGCCTTTGGGGAAATCTTCGCCAGTGGCTTTTTTGTGTTGTTCACCGAAGTTTTTACGTAAAAATTCTTCACTGAAGGCCTTCTTTCTGGCACCACCAGCAACGAAAGCGGTAAAGATGCATTGAATGGCAATACCGACAAGGGGTCCCAAGACGTGCTTGAAATCTTGATCAAAAGTAATAGCTCCCATGGGTGATTTGATTTTTTTTTTGTGAAAGATAATGTATATTAATAGTTTTGGCAAGCGATTTAAATACTCAGTGAAAGCTCTTTTTAGGGAGATGGAAAAATTTTAAGTTGAGGTTTTAAGGAAAATTTAGGGAAAGAAATATCCTTTAATAACCAGCTCTTTAATCAGATTTTGATACTGATTCAAAAACGAGAGGGCCGCCGAAGGGGAAAGGGAGTGGGTCTTGGCCAGAAACTTGACAAAGTGGAAAAGAGGCATGAATGAAGAGCAATTTGAAGATTAAGGAAGTTTGTGAGGAGTTTTTGTTGGTTTGTCTGGAAGGAATACATTTATCAACCAACCAATTTTAATTGAAAGATTCTTGTCAGAAAATTTCCTTTCTGGGCAAGCCTAGACAATAAAAGATTTAAGGTAAGATTGATAAAATATTCAGGCTAAAATGAAAATTATGAGGAAAAAAATTTCCTTCATTCATCTTCAAACCTCTGAGTCAACAAGAATACGTTTATGAATAACTCTCGATCTTTAATAGTAAAGAGCAAATTCAAGCATGTGAAATTCCTGTTGTCTTCAAAAAGGCCGTTAAAACTTTTTGACTGCTTCGCTTACTCTTCTCTATGGTAAAATTTATCATTTAAAAAATTCAACGAAAATGATTTTCATAAAAAATTGTTTTGTTAAAAAAAAATTGAAATAAAATGCCCTGATCTCGTTTTGAAAAGAAATGAGACTTGAAAATAGTCAATATTGAGTGCAGTCATCAAAGCTTATTGTTCTTAAATCTCTCTATCGACATACAGTAAATATTATATTCCTTTCTCTCTCTAAACCTTTCCTTTCGATACAAAATTTGTTTAGTTAAAGAAAAGCACTTTTAAGCTTGATACAAGCCCAGTAGCCATCAAAAGAACCACAGCAAGGTTCAAAGTAATCGCTCCAACAAATCTTCTATTTGGTCCCTTGCTTGCATATCCCAACGTATACAACACTCTCCCCACAAAATACATCCATCCAATACATCCTGTCACTATTGGAAAACTCACTGCTCCAAGGATCATCATTGCCACCAAAACTCCAATCTGCTCCACGTAATTATAATGCACTCTTTGAGCATTGTTAAATTCATACCATTGGGCATAGTCTAGCTTTTCACAAAACCTTCCATTTCCCATATCTGGATATCCATTCCTTGGACAGCTATCTCCGAAAGTCTTTTTATGTTGTTCAGCGAAATTTTTCTGCATGTATTCTTTTGTAAAAATCTTTTTGCGAAGTGTACCAGGGATTAAGCTGGTAGCAAAGCATTGGATGGCGATAAGAGCAAGAGGAAGCATGGCAAAGCCATGGCTTCGGTCAAGAGTGAGAGTAATAGTCATATTTTGGAGACGGGGGAGTGAAATTGGTAAATAAAACTCTTTGGTAATAATATTAAAATTTGATTTTCACTGTAGTTTTTATAAAGAGACCTGAAATCATAAAGAGAAAAAAATAAAGGGGATCTTGTTGTTTTCGAGAAATCGCTTTCAACTCTGATAAACCTTAGACTTATTATGAGGTAGATTTTTCTAGATTTTCTTGAGAGAAGTGAAACAATTTAGGTGCGCAACTCCAAAGAAAAATGTAAATTCTTTGAAGGTATATAAATATAGAGGTCGATATTCACTTTATACTTTTCATGAGAGCTTATTGAGATCCATTCCAGACTTTGATTCCAGAATAGAGAGACACAATAAAAAGAATCAACAAAACAATATCCATGATCAAGGCTCCTATATTTCTTCCTTTAGGGCCAAACTTCATATATCCAAAAGTATAAACAATTCTTCCTACAAAATATCCCCACCCAAGGTATCCAGCAAGCATTGGGAAAGCCAAAGCAGCCACAAGAATAAGTGCCAAAGCAGAACCAACTTGTTCAACAAAATTGTAATGGACTCTTTGTCCATTATTGAAGGTGTACCAGTCAGCGTAGCTGAGCTTTTCAGAATATCTTCCATTTCCCATATCAGGATACCCAAATGGCTGAATACGCTCTCCAAAAGCTTTCCAATGTTCTTCTCCAAAGTTTTCTTCCAAGAATTCTTTGTTGAACATCTTCTTACGATTTCCCATGGAGGCAATGAAGCCTACAACGATGCATTGAATGGAAATAGCTGCGATGGATAAGATGGGGAAACCAATTGAGGAGTCAAGTATAATAATTGCCATGGATGCTGAGCGGAGTTTTTAGGATTATTTTAATTATTTATGGAAATATGTGAAGGGGTATTTATAATCGCAGGAGGAAGTTTTTATGGATATTATTTTAAGGAAAAAAAAAGGCAAGAAACAAAGAAATAATCAATATGAATTTTAAAGAGGAAAGAAACGAGGAAAATGGAAAAATCGTTTGCATGGAAATTGCTGAAAAGATTTATTTGATTTTTGTTTGGATTTTTCTGGGATGAGTTTGGAAAAGGTTAAGGAGATATACTGAGAAAACAAGGAGGAGAAATAGAAACCTAGATGTACATTAAATTCAGGCAATTTTTAGCAATTGCGTATTAAGGAATTTTTATATCGATATAATACGCAATTAAGATTCAGTGAAAAAATAAAATTTTATCTTTGATGTTATTTACTTTTAAAACTTTTATTGTACGCTTTCATATGTTCTCTCTCTGAATTATCTAGCAAATTTTTCTCTTTAAAGTGCTGCTGAGAGCTTTTGCTCCATTTTATTCTTGCAAGGGACTTTTAATTTCTTCTTGAGGGTTTTCTTTTAATTTTTTAGCGGAATCTCATCTTTTTCTTTCAGATTTTCAATGTCTGTTTCAGCATCCTTTCCAATTCCCTTACTCTCTTCAATGTTCTCTGGCTTCAAATTCTTCTCTCCGGCATATAGCTGAATAATTTCTGCACGAGTTCTCCCTTTAGTTTCCACCAAAAATCTTAAAAATATCAGTGCACATAAAAAGCACAACAGAGCACAAAACAAAAAGAACGGACCCAATCCCACAGCATCCACAACCTGCAAATAAAATATACTGATCAAAGAAGCAGAAGTCCAGTTCGCCGCCACACAAAACGATGATCCAACTGAAGGAAGGGTCTCTGAAATATACAAGAAGGTAAGCGATCCCAGTGAGATCTGGAAGAAAACTGGCCAAACCAACAAAATATACTTCAAGCTAGGATCGTCTTCCCCTCGAATCGTGGCGATAAGCCCAAAGACAAGCCAGATAATCGAAATGGCAGTGAGTCCACTGAGTAATAACGTCCTTCTTCCGAATTTTTCTACGAGGAAGAGGGCACAAATAACTGATAAGAGGTTGATTATACCAAGAATTGTGGAGAAAAGCACGTCATTATCAGTACTTCTGCTGAATATATCATTAGAGAAGATAAAGATAATGCTCATGCCACCAAAATGCTGGATAATCGCCAGGAGAAATCCTACAAATAAAATCCTTCTGTACTTGGGACCAAACAAATCCCAGAATCCAATAGACCCTTCATTTGTAGCCATTTCGACATCTGTCGCTATTCTCTTATATTCATCTTCAATTCCGTCATCAAAAATCTGTCCCAAGACTTTTTTAGCTTGCTCTTTCTTTCCTTTTTCGATCAAAAAGAACGGCGTTTCAAATCTCCAGATAAATCCCAAGCCAATAAGCCTCATGATATTTAATATCGCTGATACTGAGACCAAAAGTCTCCAGATTTGATATTGAAATTCACTGTGAGGATCATCAGGAACAGCAAATCCGACTGCCAATGATATAAAGGAGAAAGTTTCCGAAATGATCACAGAAAGAGTTCCCGTTGCTCCACACATTTCTAAAGGAGAAACTTCGACCTGGTACATGAAAATAGCCACAATATTCAGTCCACTCACAATTCCTGATAAGATTCTTCCGACTAATAATACAGGCAGATTTCGTACAAGCATCAAGCCTACAGCAATTATCCCCAGGATATCAGCTATGACCATTGTTCTTCTTCTTCCAAGACGAGAGACTAGAGTTCCAGCGATAAGTGCTCCGATAATAGAGCCGATGTTGATAAAAGATTGGATAAGAGATATTGTGGTTGTTGAGGCATTTGGGAAGATGTAATCGCCTAGATAGTCTTGAAGACTGTTAAAAATACTGAAATTATAAGCCCAGTAGCCATAGCCTAAGGCTGAGTTAATTGCCATAGTGTATATTTTTCGTTTTCTGTACATTGTGGTTTGAATTTCTTTGTGTCCCAAATCTGGTGAAATTTCTGTCAATTAAAAATTTCTTTTGATATTATAGACAAAAATAGTCTGAATGTGGTTTTCTAATGGATTTTTCGGAGCCTGTTATAGAGAAGAGATGATTGGGGAAACATAGAAAAACAGGGTAGATTTAGTTTCTTGGGAGCAGTTTCGATCTGGAGGAATCGCGTTTTGAGGAAAAATGGTTTGTTCAGAGTTAAGATCAGGCAGTTTTTTTCGTAGGATCGAGCTCAGAGGATGACTTAGTTTTATTCTGGACAAAGAGAGATAGTTTCATTTCCCAAAATCCTTTTTTGGAAATGTAAATCTAAATATAAACATCTCAATTTGCTTCAATCTAATTTTAAAATTTTGAAGAAAAGAGAGAGAATATTTCGAGGAATCTCAAGCAGACAAAACATAAATATTACTGTAAGATTGGAATACAATTAAACATTCCTTGTATTTATTTTCTAACAATTTACATTTTCTCTAGTTATTCACACAAGATATTTTTTGAAGATTGAGTGTTGAGAGTGATGACAATAGGAGGTTCTTCTCGGTTTCTTTCTGGAAGTTCAATTTCTGAATCCAACACTTCGGCATCTTGCTGTTCTCTTCTATTATTCATAATGACCTCCTCGCCGTGATGTCCAAAGTCTTCTTTGATAGGAGCAATTTGACTAGGTGAAATTTTGCTATAAGCAGCAATAATTTCAGTCTTGGTTTTCTCTTTAGTTTCCACAAGATTTTTCGAGAAAATAACAGCACTGACAAAACACAAACAAGCAAAGAAAATAAATGGAACTCCAAGTCCAAATTTCTCAACAGATTGAAGGTAAAATTGACTAATCAAGAAACCTGACATCCAGTTTGCTGAAGTACAAAAGCCCACGCCAACGTCAGGCAAAGTTTCTGATATGTACAAAAATGTCAAAGAGCCCAAAGAAGCCTGATAAAAGATCGGCCAACAAATCAGAAGGAATTTCAATATGGGGCTTGATTCGCTGTCCAAAGCAGCAATAAGCCCAAATGCCAAGAGCAAAACTCCAATAGAAATAACTCCGAATAAGATAAGAGTTCTTCTGCCGAATTTCTCAATAAATTTGAAGGAGACAATCACAGCGAGAAGGTTAATAACACCCAATAATGTAGAATAAAGCACAGGGTTACTCGTGCTTTTGCTGAAAATATCATTGGAAAAGACAAAGACAGCTCCAGTTCCACAAAACTGTTGGAGCATGGCAAGTATCAAGGAGATTAAAAATCCTTTTCTATACACATTTCTAAACAAATCTTTAAAGCGAACAACTCCATCAAAAGTTGCAGTTTCCACATCCTGAGCGATCCTTTCATATTCTTGTGGAACATTCGATCTAAAAACCTTGCTCAGAGCTTTCATTGCTTCTTCTTTCTTGTTCTTTTCAATACAGTAAAATGGTGTGTCATATCTGAAAAATACAGTCAAACAAAGCAATCTAATGATATTCAGCAAAGCTGGAATCCACAAAAGAATCCTCCAAATCTGCCCTGAAACTCCCCCTTTCGGCACCGAGGGCACGGCAAATCCCAATACAAGTGACAAGAAAGCCAGTAATTCCAGGACAATAATTGATAGACTTCCTGTCGCACCACACATTGGCAAGGGAGATAATTCTACAAGATACATTGCGACAACGACAGTGTTTACGCCTCCAACAAAGCCAGAAACAAGCCTTCCGAGTAGCATGACTTCGAAGACAGCGATTAAAGTTAAAGTTGAGCCGATAATTCCAACGATATCAGCAACAATCATTGTTTTTCTTCTACCCCATTTTGAGACAAAGATACCAGCAAGAAGAGATCCAATAATAGCACCGAAGTCTAATGAAGAAGCAATGAAGGAGATTTCAGTTGTTGATATGGTGGGGAAAATGTATTTTTCCAGGTATTCTTGAAGACTGTTGAAAATACTGAAATTGTAAGCCCAGAATGCGAAACCCAATGAAGCATTGAGGGTTAATGCATAAATTCTTCCTTTATGAAAATTAGAGAACAATGTGCTGGTGTTGTTCATAAGGAGGTTATTGGTATGGTTTTTAAGTTAAAATTGAAATTTTTAGGTACCGATCGATTGATTGATTTGCTCAGTATTTGATGCTATAAGGACTCATTGTTTGAAGAAAAAATAATCATACAATTTTATAGAATGTTGTGCTTGTTAAATATTTATTGAGATCAGATCAGGAAATAGATTCCTATAAAATTATACAATTAGATTCGAAAGAAAAGAAGATATGACTATTATTTTGAATTTGAACGTTAAAAAAAAATACAGAGGTCCGGTCCCATTACTTTAAATAAATAATTGTTTAGGGAGAAGCACGGAAAGTGACAGGTTGATGTTCTTCTCTTCTGACTTCATCTGAACCAATTCTTTCAGTTTCTTCGGTGGCATGCATCCCTGCTTCAATATCACTTTTACTATCGCTGCTACTACTGCTACTGCTGCTACTATCACTATCATCATCTTCATTGTCTTCTTCTTGAATTCCTCCTCTATCTCTTTTGATTGGTTTTTCTGGACTAAATATTTCTCCAATTTCTCCGATTTGAGCAATTGAAGCAGGAAGCAAACTTCGACTCTTTCTATGCTTCTGCTTCTGCTTCTTCTTGACAAAACTTTCTTCAGTATCAGGCGCTTTTTCTAGCATTTCTTCACTCTTTCCAATCTCATTATCACTCTTCCCAATATTTGACATGGGCAAGAAAGTATACGACTGAGAAATCTGCGATTTATTATTCTGTGACTTGCTTGTCTTGTTCAATTTCTCCTTTGTCTTATTTGGACTTATTTCTGACAGATCTCTTTGTAATTGTTCCAATTCTGCAATACCAAGCTTTGAAACTCTTGGCTGAGGGAAAACTTGACCAGGAGTTGCCCAGACTGTACCTCTTCTATCTCTCATGTACATTGAAGGAAGTCTATTAAAGGCGTTTTTGGGCCTTGATGGGCTAGAAGCAGATTTTGTTGGGCTTTGCGAAGCTTCATTATCTTCAGTTGTTTTTACACCTTCTATTGTATCCAGTCGTCCTGCTCTCAATGTCGACATTCTATTAAAGGCAAACATGATTTGACTTCTAGTTTTGTCTTTAGTTTCCATGAGATTTCCATAAAAGAAATAAGATGAAGCAAAGCATGCCACACCGAAAGCCAAGAAGGCGGTTCCAACTCCGAGATTCTCAGAAACAGGCAAGAAGAATTGACTGACGATAAACCCTGAGGTCCAGTTAATAGCAGTACAAGCAGAAACACCAACATCAGGGAGGGTTTCTGAGATGTAAAGGTAGGTTAATGAGCCGATAGAGCCTTGGTAGAAAACAGGCCAAATAAGCAAGATGAATTTAAGGGCGGGGTTTGTTTCTCCATCAATGACTTCGATAAGCCCAAAAACGGTGACTACAATTCCAATACAGATAATACCAGTGAGGATAAGAGTTCTTCTTCCGAGTCTTTCGACAAAAGTGAACGAAATAATAACAGAGGCGAGGTTAATAATGGCAATAAGAGTTGTGAAAAGAACTTCATTGCTTGTGCTTTTTTCAAGAATGTTATTTGAAAACACAAAGATAGCAGTAGATCCACTGAAGGTCTGAAGAGCAGCCAGAGTCATTCCCACAGCAAAAGCTCTGCGATAAGTTCTTGAAAAGAGATCTTTAAACCTGACACGGCCTGCCAGAGTGGCCTTATAGACGTCCTGAGCGACTCTCGTGTACTCATCTTCAACCCCAGAGGTGTAGATACTTTTGAGGGATTCCATAGCTTCAGGAGCTTTCTTCTTTTCAATGAGATAGGAAGGAGTTTCATAAGAAAAGACAAATTTCATGAGGATAAATCTGATGATGTTCAGAAAAGCAGGAATAAAGAGTAATATTCTCCATACTTGGTCTTTTATGCCTCCGCTGCGTTCTTCAGGAACGACATAGCCAGCCACAAGAGACATAAAGGCCATAATTTCCAGAATAATAATCGACATGCTTCCTGTGGCCCCTGCCATTGCGACTGGGGACATTTCTACCAGGTACATAGCCACAGAAACTGTGTTTATACCTCCTACTATTCCAGAGATGACTCTTCCGACAATCATACACGGTAAAGAGGCGACTAAAGTCAAGCTTGACCCAAGGACTCCAACCACATCACTGAATAGCATAGTTTTTCTTCGACCTAATTTGGCGACCAGTTGGCCTCCGATGAGAGCTCCGACGATAGCTCCTGCGTCTAGAGATGAAGCGATCCAAGACATAGCATTGGTGGAGGCGCCAGGGAAGATGAAGGTTTGGATGTAATCTTGGAGAGTGTTGAAAATACTGAAGTTGTAAGCCCAGAAAGCGAAACCAAGGGAGACGTTAACAGTCTGAGCATAGACTCGGCCTTTACGATAGTTGTTCGTTGATGGCTCCATAAGGGATTGGAGATGAAAAAGTGAAAAGAAAGTTTTTCTTTATTATTATTTAAAATAAGTGAGAACTTGGCGAAATATCACCAATTAAAGTCAAAGAGAAAATAGAGATAATTAGGCCCTTTTGCTAATTTTTGAGGCTAGAACTTATTAATTGATGATTGATGAGAAATTGAAGCGCCTTTTTTGAGTGTGCTGTGATTTAGAAGCTCCCCGCTCTCTCAAAAAACTCAACTAAGAAAGAATTTTATTAGTTTTTTGTTCTTATTGAGTATGAAAATCCTTGTAAAACTTATGTTTGAGGCTGACCCTTGATTCGCCTTGAATTCGATAAAATTTCTTCAGAACAAAGATGATAAAGATGGATGAGCTATATTTGAAAGTTTTTTCCTGTGAAGTCAGCCCGCCTTGAGGGAAAAGTCCAAATACCGTAGCTTGGATTTTAATATTCAAAAAGAAATTTTTGTTAGGCAAAGGAGAGTCCCATTAAAATATTTTAAGGTCATGGCAAGCTTTTTTCAAGTCTATTAGGGAGAAGAATTCATAAGAAATGATGTTTTTGAGCGAAAGAGAAGGATTTCAAATGAGTTAGATAAGCATAAGGGAACTAGCTTGAAGAGTAAGCGGGAGTTTTGAGAAGCAAGTTTGAGGATGTTAAATATTTAAAAGCTTAATTTTTTCCAGGATTTGAAGGTTTTATTTATTAGAGAAAAAATCGATAAGGAAAAAAGGTTGGCTTTTGTTGTTCATTAAGAATTTATTGAACTTCTAAATATTTAACATTTTTAAACTATGAGAGAAACTTAGGATCCATGATTCTGCTTATCTGCTTAGAATAAATCTTTCCTGAGGTTGATTTTCACTTCAACTGTGTCTGTGAGTTTGAAATGAGTTTCGTTGAAGAAAAATTGACTCTGAGATGGCTCTGGTTTTGAATGATTACATCAGGAGGGTGTGGAGAGTTCCTTGAGCCTTCACTAGAGATTTTTTGTCTAGGATCATGGAATGAGATTTCTTCATACGAATCGAGAGGGAAAACCTTTAATAAATCAAGCTAAAAATCATAAATTGAAGTTATAAAAATTGACTTTTCTTTGATAATTATTGATTCTAAGTAAGCAATGGAGTTTCTGTAAAAATCCTCAGCTCCAGTCCAAAAAATAAAGGTTTACTTATTCATCACAAACCAGACATGAGAAAGGTGTGATCTGCTGGAGAAATAAAGTCTCTCTTTGGTAGTAAATCTTGTAAAAATTCTTTTACAATTCGTCAAGAAGGGATTTTGACTGAGAAACGGATCTTGAAGAATAAAGTCTCTTTTATTTTAATTCAAGAGAAGAGATGAATTACTCTGAAAATTAACAAGGATTTGATTTGTTTTTGACAAGGGTTTAAATTTCAAGAAAATCAAACCACCATCCCACCCAAAAAATCCTCGAGAGATCTCTTGAAATCAAAGAGAGCCTAATTCTGTTCTCAAGGAGAAGACTTTTTATGTTCCAATGAGACTAATTTTCAAAAAGTATTTCGAATCTTTTTCACTGTATAAATTGAGAATTACAATTTTTAACTAGTAGTATTGAAGATAAATGACGCTCTAAATATTATAGAATGAAAATCTTTGAAGATAAAAGATCAATGTAATGAGATAGAGCCTTCATAGAGGTGGTTTTTATGGACAATAGCACCAGCTAAATATCTGTACCATCTTCCTCTCTTTCCAAGGAATTGACGGTACTCATTCATTCTAACAGTGATACTGTCCACCTGACAGGTGAGGCTGTTACCAGAGCAAGAAAAGGGCTTCTGTATGGAATTTTTTGGGACAAATTTTGCTATTCTGAAAATCTTCTAAAAAAATTTCTCCTCAGTGTCCCGGTCTCCTTATTTATTTTGGCTAAAGTCTTCAGGAAGTGATTAGGAAGACCCAAGAAGTGGAAAGCTGTCGAAATTTCATCGACTTTTTTTTATTGAGTCTTGCATCATTTCAGAAAAAACTTGAGGATCTTTTGAGGGAAGAATTGTTGAAATTTTTTTTTTATTGTAGGGAAAATGTTTCGAAAATCTTGGGAAAGAAATTTTCGAGCAAAATCCAGACGATTCCAAACCCTGCGAAGATCTCAAGGGAGATGATGAAATTTTCCAAATGGAATCTCAACAAGAATTTTTACCAAAAAATTTTTCTTGAAAAAAAATAGAATTTTTAAAAACAGAAATTTTTCAAATATTTTTCTATTGATTATCTCTTCATCTTTAACTCTTGGACTTTGGTTCCAGATATCAACATTTATCCGCTCTGTCTTTCGTTTTTCAATGAATTAGGCTTCTCTTCCTTGTCCTTCTTGAGACTTAAATCTGAGAAGACTGTCTTGTCTTTCTCATGAAAAGAGTTGGAAAATTTATGAAGATGTGAGTTGGAAGGACCTTAGCATGAAGACTTTTGAAAGAAAATTTACGAGATTTCGAATAAGAAGAGTGGTCGAAATTCGAGCTCTGATGGTAAATGACATATCATTCGTCACTTTTATCAAAAATCTCTTTCTTTACTTTATTAACCACAACTTTGAATTTATCCTGTATATTAAAGTCCCTGTTCTATTCTTTCAAATGATCGCATCAATCTTTGAATATTACATAATGAATGTTACTTTCAAGAATCATCCACAAGAGGGCTTTGTTTATCAACTTCACTTGGGTTCTCCTCGAGAAACCCTTCTTGTGTCTTTCAAATAGCTTCATAAGTTTTTTAAGGATAATAATCAGAAAGCCTTAACTCTCTAATATTTGGCCAATTTGAACCTTTTGAATTTCTTTTTGAAAACATCCCTTGAGCTGACTTTTGCCGATTCGTTTAAATCATAGACATTAAGAGGAGCCAGTTTCTCTTTTATGTCTTCCATTAATATTTCTAGAGGGTTGAATGATTTTCGAGCGTAAGAAAGATTATTCATCTGATTCTCATTCTATATAAAGAATTAAATTGATGAAATTATGATAATCACAAATAGAAAGACATTTTAAAATTATGAGCTCAATAAATAGAGCTTCGAATGCTGGGCAATTTGAGATTCCTTCACAATGAAACTCGCCCAGCTAATTTTAATAATCTTAATAACCTCATTAACATCCACAATCTCATAATATAAAAGTCACTATTCTTTATTATTTCCATAAAGAAAGTTCGCTTTGTTATCTCAACAGTCTTGATCGTCGAGAATGCTCAGGCCAACTCTACCTTCAGAGAGAATTGAAGTTTAAACGTTCAGGATTTCAAGTGAAAAGGTTTGGGTATATGGGGAAAAACAAACTAAAGTTAGGATTAAAAGTGAGAAAGCAGGCGAAAAATTAATTTTATTATCTTGCAATATTATTCCACATATTTTTATCAGAGATCCAAATAAATTTATTTATGTTCCTTTCTCTCTCATTTGTCGGATTGAAGTCCTCGCTTGGACTTCCTTTCGAAAGAGATCTCTTCTCAGTTCCTCCAATATCAATCTTATTGTATTTCACTCATCTTTGTCAAAAGCAAAGCTTCTTTCTTTTAAAATTCCAGCACTGTTTTTCAAGGTATTTTAAAAGTATTTTCGCAACAATCGCCTTTTGTTTTTAAAGAATCTCTGTGGAACCCGCATTCCTCTACATTTTTTTTCATTAAACCTTCTTGCCTTGCATCATCATTTGAATGGTTTTTTCCTCTCCAGACATGGATATCTATTGACTAAAATATCCTAAATTTTATGGATTTTCCTTGATTTCCAGAATGAAAATTTAAAAATGATGGCTGATTTTTTCCGTCAAACGTGTAAAGGTATTCTGGTCAAATATTGGAGGCTTTGCAGTATTTAATTGATCAGTCATTCATTTATTACATAAATCCAACCTAAATTTCTCTAAAAAGATTTACTAACTTTATCTCCATGATAAACGACGACCCCACCATTATCGCACCCATTCTTGCCCAATTGAAGAAATCCTTCCGTTCCGGCAAACCCTTCCCGTCGAATACAGAAAGCAACAGCTCAGAAACCTCATTAGAGGTCTCGAAGAGCTTGAGCCCGAATTCCATGATGCTCTTGGCAAAGATCTCGGAGTAAATCCCGTCCAAAGCAGTATGATCTCCACTAAGTTCACCCTCAAGGCCTGCAAATATTACTTGGAGATGGTCGACGAGTGGGTCAAGCCCGAAATCACTGATGTTCCCCTCGCTCTTGGCCCAGGCAAAAGCTACATTCGACCCGAACCTCTCGGTGTTGGGCTCGTTGTTGGTCCCTGGAACTATCCTGTTGCCGACAGTGTTCCATACGTTGCTTCTGCTATTGCTGCAGGTAACTGTTGTGTGGTGAAGCCATCAGAGTTATCTCCAAATACTTCTCATGTGATTGCTGAGCTTTTTAAAAAATATATGGACCCTGATTGTTATAGATGTATTGAAGGACAAGTGGAGGTTGCCAAAGCTATTGTGAAAGAGAAATTCGATATTATCGTCTTTACAGGAAGCTCTGAAAAGGGCAAGCTTATTGCCAAGGCTGCTGCTGAGAACCTTGTTCCGTATGTCTTGGAGTTGGGAGGCAAGAGTCCTACTATTGTTGACAAAGAAGCTGACATTGAGAACGCTGCATTGAGAATTACCCAAGGAAGATTTATGAATTGTGGTCAAACATGCGTTGCTCCTGATTATCTTTTTGTTCACAGAAGTATAAAGCCATTATTGATTGAAAGGCTCAGACAAAAACTTATTGAATTTTACGGCGAAGACCCTTCTAGATCTGAGGACTTCTCTAGAATCGTTAACGATTTCCATATGCAAAGGCTCAAGAGCTATTTGGACGAAGACCACGGAGGAAAGGTCATCGTTGGTGGTCAAGTCAATTTCGAGACAAGATATATTGCTCCCACCTTGATCGACAGCCCCAGCTTCGACTCTAAATTCATGCAAAATGAAATTTTCGGTCCTATTCTTCCTATTTTCGAGTTCGATGATTTTGACTTTGTCATCAATTTCATCAAGGACAGACCTAAGCCTCTTGCTATGTACTACTATGGCTCAGATTCCTCTGTGAATTTCAAGAGATTACAAAACGAGACCTCTTCAGGATCTCTTGCTGTGAATGAATCAGTCATTCAAAGCGCCATTCTTCAAGCTCCTTTTGGTGGTGTTGGTCATTCTGGCCAAGGAAAGCTCCACGGTCTTTATGGATTCAGGGCATTTTCTCATTTGAAGAGCGTGTTTGTGAAAGGAACTATGAATGGCTTCCCTTTCAATGTCAGATACCCTCCTTACACAGGAAAGAGACTCGAGCTTTTGAATAAATTGCAAAAGAAGAATTCTAATTTGAGTCAAGGAGCTTTCAAGAGAGGTGCAGGCTTGATAGCTTTGGTGATTGTGGCAGCTTTAGTTTTTAAATTTGTGAACTTTGGAGCTGTTGGTCATAGTATTTGCAATGCTGTGAGTGGAACTCAAAATGGAGGTGTTGACAAAATCTCCCAATAAGAAGTAAATGAGAAATAACAGATAAGAACATATAGGAATAGTAGGTTAGTTTCTAAAATTTATTTTTATGAATTTATAAAAAAAAATTTATCTATTATATAATTCAAGAAGAGCGATGAATTTGATGATTTCGTAAATTAAAGTCATCAATATCAGATCCAAAAAGTTATAATTCCATTCTAAAAAATCTCTTTTGTTATTCAAGAATTTATCTTTTTTTTTTTGAGACATTGAAAATTCTTTCAAGAAATAAAAATACGATAACAATTTTGTTATAAAATACAAATTGCAATAGAAATAACTAACCTGAGATGAATAAAATGATGATTCTCAAGAGCCTCTGGAATTTAATCAGCTTTCACATCTTCACTTGGGACCATTTCAAGATTCAGCTGCTTGACTTCTGTTGTTGGTTTTATTTCCTCTTCAACATTTTGAATCGCCTCATTCACTTCAACTCTCATATACTTTGCAATAATTTCTCTTTTGGTTCTTCCTTTTGTTTCGACCATCTCCTTTGCAAAAACAGCTGCACAAAACAAACAAAAAATCGCAAAAAACATAAACGGCGCCGCCACGCCATAAGCATCAACCACATGCAAATAAAACTGAATAACTATAAACCCAGCCGTCCAGTTCCCAGCAACACAGACCGCAACTCCTACTGACGGCAATGTCTCTGAAATGTACAAGAAAGTTAATGAGCCCACTGATATCTGAAAGAAAATCGGCCAGATTATCAACAAGAACTTTAAACTTGGATGACTCGGGCCACTAACAAGAACTATCACGCTAAATGCGAGGAGAATAAGCCCCATAAGGGTGCTTCCAAACAAAATCAGAGGTTTCCTTCCGTATCTTTCGATGAAGAGGAAAGACGTAATGACAGCAGCAAGGTTTATTACTCCCAATATTGTGGAGTATAAAGCAGTATTTGATGTGCTTGCACTGAAGATAAGATTTGAAAAGACAAAAATAGCCGCCATGCCGCAGAACTGTTGCAGCAAAGCTAATAAGAAAGAAATGAGAAGACTTCGTCGATAAGTTTTGGTGAACAAGTCTCGAAATCTCACTGATCCTTCAAAAGTTGACGCTTTCACGTCTTCTTGGACCCTTTTGTATTCTTTATCAATATTCCCTTTGAAAATTTTCAGCAAAGAGTTCTCAGCTTTTGTGGGATTGCTTTTGGAGATATAATAGTATGGTGTGTCATATCGAAATACACACGTTAAAAGGAGCAGTCTGACCACATTTAACACAACAGGAACCAAGAACAATATTCTCCATACTTGATTGCTAATTCCTCCAGTTGGGGAATCAGGCACTGCGAAGCTTACAGCCAAAGAAACAAAGGCAAAAATCTCCAATACAATTATCGATAAGCTTCCTGTTGCTCCACAAAGGGCTAAAGGGGACATTTCAACAAGATACATAGGTACAACGACCGTATTTACGCCTCCAACAAATCCTGAAATCAGCCTTCCGATAAGTATTGTAGGCAAAGTTGCTATCACAGTCAATATCAGGCCAATAATACCAAGGATATCTGCGTAGATCATGGTAGATCTTCGACCGTACTTGGATACAAAAGGGCCGGCTAGAATTGCTCCAAAGATGGCTCCAAGATTGAGGAATGAAGCAATAAAAGACATTTCGGTGGTGGAAGCAGAAGGAAAGATGTAGGATTCGAGATAATCTTGAAGACTGTTAAAGACACTGAGATTGTAGGACCAGTAAGCGTAGCCAAAAGCAGAATTGATTGTGAAAAAGAAGATGTAGAGGGTATGGTAGGGCCGAGAAGACATTTTGAGGAATGGGAAAAAGGAATAAAAGTTTATTGTGAAAGAGTTTTTGGGAGAAATTTATTGAGAGATTTTTAAATCGAGAGGTGCGGAATATGAAAAGGGGCTGGGGGGTATGCAGCTGATCTCAAAGGGGATATGAAAGCCTGAATGATTTTAGACAAAGCGACTGACTGTGAAAGAGATTTAAGGTGGGGAGGGAGAGAATAAATTCAGTTTAAAGTTTTTCTTTTATCGATCAATGAATAGAATAATTAAACTATATATAAAAGATACTTTACATACTCAGATAAAAAGAACCACTTTCTCCTGGAATAAACATTCAAATAGATATGATAGACTCTTGTTCATTTTATTTTTTTCAGATGGCGCATAGATAGGAATTGATTTAAATCTATTAAAGGGATAAATAAACAATGCTTCAAAGGAAAAGTTACTCATTCAAAGAAAAAATTGTGATTTGGTGTAAACGAGAGAGGAAGAGAAAAAGAATAAAGACCTTTTCTTTTGCCGCCTCTTGATGTTTTCATGTTCTTTTAAGCATCAAGCTTGATCTTCTTGGCAAATTCCTTAAGATCACTTTCGGTAACTTTATCCTTCAAGTCTTTATAATCTTCCTCTAAATGTTTAACAATAGCTCTGTATGTGTCTTGGTAGAATTCCAAAACGAAGTCACCTTCTTCAGATTGATAGAAAGCTTCAGAGAACTCGAAATTCTTAAGAGGAGCAGCAGAGCCAACTCTCTTGATGTATTCCAAAAGAATAACAGCAAAGTGATTCTCCAAGCCAGGATAATCACAAGCATATTCGAACATTTTATCCAAAGTTCTTTTCAATCTATAGAGACATTAGTTTTTCAATAAAGATTATGTCTATTTACATGTCAGAAAGATCTTCATTGGTGGCATTTCCACTTTCAACCAACAAAGAAGGAACAAACAATCTCTTTTTAACAGCTTCAGTTCTGCCATCATAGAAAGTCTTGAAATAAACTTGGAGAACATTTCTTCCTCCGTGCTTAGCAGCCATCTTCTTCAATTCTTCTTCGGGGTTGGTCTTGTCTTCAACTTCTTCACCATTCAAGAGTTTATAGACATCCTTAAGTTCTCTTTCGATTTGTTCAAGGTTAACCTTGGGCTTAGCGGGTTGGGAGCTTTGTCCACCTTGTTGCTTGCCTCTTTGAGGTTTAAAGACGATGTTTTGATCAACTTGAAGGGAGCTCAAGTCAACCTTGCTTTCTTCTTGTTGTCTGCTTGATCTGTTATCAGAAACAACTTGGAAGGCAACTTCAGCTCTACCACCTGGAGAGGGGAATTAATAAACTTTCAGAGGGAAATAAAGTCATACCTTTACCACCTCTGGGTTGGTTGTAATAACTATCTCTTAATTCCTCTCTAAATTCTTCACCTCTTCTTTCTTCTTCGAGTTTTTCCCTAGGATTTGTTATATAGGAAGTTTCAACACAATAGATTACTTTTCGAATTCTTCGTGGAGTTCTTTCATGGTCTTGGGGCCGGAGTTCTTTGCCAAAGAAGCAACCCATTTATTATCTCTTCTGTAGATCAAGTTCTTAACCAAAGAGTCCAATCTAGTGGTAAGATTTCCTTCTTCAAGCATAACATTGAAACTATGGGATTAGGAAGACTATAACAAAGAAAATTACATTCTGAAGAGATCGTTAAGGGAGACTTCATCTTCATCACCGAATTTGGCCAAGCTTTCAGCGGGAGTGCCGGAATTGATTTGCTTGAGGATCTTTTCGAAGTTGGCAACAGCGTGGGAAGGCTTCTTTTCCTTTTCTTTTTCCTTGGTCTTGGTGGAAGATTCCTTATCTTCGACAGCTTGACCGATAATTTCGTAGAACTTCAAAAGACCTTCAAGAGTATCTTCGAATAATCTGATGTTGGATTTTTCAGTAGCCTTGTTCCATTCTTGGTATTCAGCAAGGTACTTCTTGAGGAGAGAACTGGTAATGAGACGAACAATACCAATAACCAAGAATTTTTCAAGGAAAAGTTCACCGATGAAACTGACATTACCGAGAATTCTTTGCTTTCTCTTCATGTAATAAATAGCTTTTTCTTCAGCGTTCATTTCTTCAACGGGCTTCTTGGCAATTCCAACAATAGATTCATTTTCAAAGACTGTTTGAATTTGCTTCATAATTTGAAGTTTAAAGTCCTAGAGGAAAGAGGTGAGTTTTTGAATGAATTCGAGAGATATACATTTTTCTTTTTCTTGGCGTCTTTATTTTCATCAAAGTTCAATTTGTCTTGTCTGCCCAAGAAATCGCACAACTTGGCATAAATGTTGACGTATTGCTTTTGAGTCCAAGCGTTTTCAACGATAAATTCAGCAACTCTTCTACAGTTGTCGAACCTATGAGGAGATGGGTTAGGATATTTCGTTAATTTAAAAGTACTTTTGAGAAGCGATATCGAGAATGATATCTTTAATCTTTTCAAAGTTATCAAGAGTGATAATGTTCAAGTTGAATTTAATATCCTTCTTGATCTTTTCTTCAGGATCAGTTTCTCCCTTCTTTCCAGTCATCCAAACATTGACACTGCTGTTCAATTTTTCCTTCATAGCTTTCTATTATTTCACATTATAACGTTTTCCTCTTCAAAATCTTTACTTCTTCAGGAGTAAGTCCCAATCTGACGAAAGTCTTTTCCTTGGGAGGTTCTTCGACTTCCTTTCTCATAGCACTGCCTCTTTCAAATCCTTCTCCAGCAACAGCTTGAGGAGTAGGTTGTTGTTGAGTGCCTCTATCGAATTTACCGATGTTGGTTTCTGGCTTATCTATAGAAAAAAAAGTTTAAACAGAGTCCAATAAGAAAATTAAATACTGCTCTTGCCATCTTGACCAGTTCTTTTCTTGAGAGATTCATTGAGAATTTCTCTGTTTCTGTATTTTTCGAGACCTTCAGGGAGTTTTCTATCCTTGATGGTTTCAGTCATTCTTTGAACAGCTTCAGCGAATTGAGTACGAGTCATCATGATGATTTCAATCTTGACTTCACTCTTAGCAGGGGTAGCAAAGGATTTTTCCTCATGCTTCTTTTCAACTTCTTTAACTTCGGGTTTAGCTTCCTTTTTGGGGCTAGGTTCTTCGATTTTCTTGGTTTCGGCAGCAGGCTTAACTTCTTCCTTCTTGACAGGTTGAGCTTCCTTTCTGGGTTCGGTCTTGGCGGCACCAAGATTTTCGTATTTTCTGGGACCCTTTTTAACGTTCTTGGGCATAACTTCAACGAATTCGTCAGAAGGTTGAGGAGGAAGTTGTTCAACTTTCTTATTCTCAACTACTGGCTTCTCTTCGACCTTAGTTGGGACAATAGTGGCGGCACCTTCTTGTTTATTTTCAGCCTTAGTTTCAGGAATAGTGTCAAGGTTCATTTTTCCTTGACCAGGTCTGAATTCGTAATTTCCACCAGTGCTCTTCAAGTTAATCTTGTTGGGAGAAGTAGTTTTATCGGTCTTTTTCTCTTCAGCGGGCTTAGTGGTGGCAGGAGTGGTAGATTTGCTCCAGTCAGAAATAGCTTCAGAACCAGCTCCAGGGACGAAAGGAGTGATGGGTTTAGTGGTGGTGGTTCCAGTGGTGGCAGCTCCAGCTCCTTCGCCAGGAGTGAAGGAAGTAGCATTGAAAGAAGAAGAGGTAAGTCTCAATTTGCTCTTCAATGAGGTCTTGGCACCAGCGGAAGTAGCGGTAGTTCCGGTGGCAGAGCCAGAAGATTCAGTCTTGGTGACATTGAGAGGAGTTGTGGTGGTGACTGCGGGCTTTTCGGTGGATGGAGCAAATGTAGGCTTAACTTCAACGGGAGTTGTGGTGGTGCTTGGGATAAAAGGGGTAGCTCCAGTAGTTTGGGATTCTAAGGAGGGTCAGTATTGGCTGGGAATAAGAGAAAAATATACCAGAGGCGGTGTTGGATGTAGCACTGGAGGGTTGGTTGGGGGTGGAGGCAAGGAATTCAGTGGCGGCATTAGATCCAGGGACTAGAGAAGGGGTTTATAAGGCATAATGCAAAGAGAAGGGGTACTGAAAGCTGGAGTGTTTTGGGCTTTTAAAGCTTGAGAAGCTTTCAATTTATTTTTGAATACAGAGGAAGGAACCTTTTTTTGATCTTCCAAGGGTGTAGATTGAGTTCTAGCAAAGACTTGGTTGTTCTAGACAAAAGTAAGTAAGGAGGAGGGAGGTCAGGAGAGAAAAGAATGACAAGAATGACAAGAAGATGAGAAAATAGAAGGAAAATGGGAAATTACTATGTTTTGGAAACCATTTTTGTTGAAACCTTTGGTGAGCTCTGCTCGTTCGCTAGGAAAAAGATTAGAGAAGGGTGGGAAAGAAGGAGAGGGTACTTTGAAATTTCTTTGGTCTTATTACTGTCAGCCATGTTATTTTGGGCCTGTTTTTGGATTTTGTGATTGAAAAAGCTCTCGCTTAAAAATAAATTAATTTATCAAATTAACACTCTAAAGATGTACTTGACTAGATTTACCTCGCTTTGAATTGTTTGTATGTTTTCCATTCATTTTGATTTATGGTTTGATTTGAGATTTGAGATTTGCTTTGTTAATAAAAAAGACTTGGGAAAAATATTTAAACCTCTAGATATGGAGATGTGAAGAGATTTCCCATGAAATGAGACAGGATAAAAGGCTTTGATACCTTAATAAAGAGAGAAAAGAGTGATTTAGTTTTTGATTTTTTTGAGATCAGGAAAAAATTTGAGTGTACAGAATTCATTTTAATTTGGCATTTTTTTGAGATCTTTTGTTAATAGACACATTTGGAGTTACATTTTGTGCAACATTACAAAGGGAAATTCGATAATGACAGTGCTCCTTGAGGAAATGTTTCGATTTCGAACATTGAACTGATATTTTAATAATCAGATTTATTCTATTAGTTTAAAGACTTTTCGGTTATGGGGTTGAGAAAAATGAATTAATGGTGGTTTTTCGAGGTTTCTTGGACATAATATGGGGCTACTCTCATTGATAAAAGGCTATGAAAAACTCTGCGTTGGAGCCAAATTATTATTATTAGTTTGGATCTTTCTATTTTTTAAAAAGGCGCAAAAAATTTAATCAGTCTAGATTAATGCACACATCTTGATTTGATTGACGCAAATTGTTATTTAAGGGAGTAAAGAGTACAAAAATAAAACTTTGTTTTTATCTTTCGAAAAAAATCCTTGCTCTCATTTTCTCAATCGAACATTGACTTTTTTCACTTGTGAGAGAAATTTCTGAGTTTTAATTCTAATGATGCATAAGAAGAGGAAGAAAATGAGTCAATATACAACCTGCAGTACTGAAAGGTTAATCTTCGTGCTCTTGAGTGGTGGAATTAGGTTCAGAGGCTAGAAGAGGAAGATCTTCAAAGGCAAAATATAAGGGAAGAAGTATACTTGAATTCGAAGTGTTTTGGAATTGAATATTTGCAGAAAGCTTTAGTTTGGGTTTGTCTGAGGAGTTTGGGAGATCTTTTCCATCTTCCAAAGAAGCAGGTTGAGTTGAACCAGAGGTTTGGGGTTTCAAGGTTTTAGAAATTTCCAATTTCTGTTTGAATGAAAGGGGACTTTTCTTTTGATCTTCCAAGGGTGTTGATTGAGTTTTTGCAAAAAATTGAGTGCCCTAGATCAAAGTAAGCGAGAAAGGAAGATTGAAGAGAGAAAGGAGAAAGGAGAAAGGAGAAGAATAATTTCATACTGTGTTTTTAGATGATTCGCTAGAAGAATTGTTTAGAAAGGGGGAAAAAAGGAAGGGATACTTGGAAGTTTCTTTGGAGTTGTTGTTGCTGTTCATGGAACTTTGGGGTCTGATTTTTGGGTTTTAGGATTGAAGAAGCTCTTGCTTAAAAAATAAACTAATTACGAAGCCTGAATCAGGAATGAATAAATAGCTCCTAAGGTTCATTTTTTGGGAGATTTCATCAAGAAAACAATGAGCTCTTTTTTCAACTTTTCTCTTTGAACAAAAAGGAATTGAGAATCCAAGCTTTTATTGATTGAATATTTTCAATATTCTGAAGAGCATGAAAAAGAGTTAGACGCAAAACTTGCGAAAATTCTTTCCAAGCCCTCACAGAACCCTTTAATAATATTATTTTCCTGAATTTTTAATTGACTCTAATATCTTTATTCAATTAATATCTTTGATATTTTTCACAAAGATAGTTTCAATTCTCACTTTCATTCATTGACGAGTGTCAAAAGCTATCAATTTTCAGCCTTTAATTTCCAGGTCATAAAGATCAAATTCTTTTTATAAAAAAAAGCTATCGAATCTTAACTTTGAAGGCAGTTTATTCTTTTTTTCTTATTGAGTCCTTTTATAATGTTTAAAGAAGTGTAATATGTATATTTTCAATTGGCATATCATCATAGATAAGATATTTGATTGATATTTCAGTCAACAGAGAACAATCTATTCAATCACTAAATATCAAAGGAAATCTTTTGAGTTTTTTTTTAGTCAAAGTATGTAGAGGGGCGATTTATTTGCAAAGAGAGAGATAAACTTTCTTATTTAATTAGAAAAGCCGAAGTTTATGCAATCTTTCTTTTTTATGAAGAAGCTAATCTATTCTAAACGAAGTTGTAAAGGAAGGTAGAAAACATTCCCGAGCAAACAAGGTTTTTTCTTTAAAACTCTTCGGTTTTCAGGCCTAACTTGAGAATTCAAGGGAGGCTCAATAAAGCGAAAAGAGGGCAAACAAACAGATAGAAAGATCCAAAGTTAAAAGATGATTGCAATGTATTGAGATTGCGCTGGAATAAAAAATTAATAAGTGTAACATAGAGATCTAAAGGAGTTAGAATCGCTAAATTCACAAAATTAGCTCTCCAATATATTGGAAATAAAAGGATCTTCAAAAAGCTCCTCGCCCTCTTAAAATATTCTATTTTAACCTTCTTCTCTTGAATGTTCGTTCAGTTTGACTTGTTTTGTTTAGGTTGATTTTTCTTTTTAAACTTCAAAAGAAATCTGACTGAGAAACTTTGAATTACTTTTTTGAATGTTTCATTTTGTCTTAACTTCCTGGCTAAGGTTTGATGAGGAAATGGAAGATAGACACTCAATCCAGAATTTTTTAGAGGATTGGGAAGGTATTTAAGAATCTTAAAGAAAGCAACTGTTTCAGAAAATTTGAATATGTTCTTTAATTATTAAACTAAATTGCGAGTTTTTCTAGGGGTTATCGAAATCTTTTTCTTTGTTTCAGAAAGCATGTTGTATCTTACTCAAAATACAAATTTATGGCCTAAGTTGGGAAGTGAGGGTTTCTCCCAAAACCTAAAGATACAAGAAAGGTATTTATTCTGATGTTGCCATGAAAACTTTGGCTGAAAGAAAAAGCATTGAAATTTGGATTTTCTTAATTGGAAAAAAAAATGAAAGTTTCTTTTGAGGAAGAAGGATTTTTTCTCTGCTTCTAAGAAAAAAAATTTTTCCAAGATAAAAAATTTCATCCATTTTTTTTTCTTCAAGAAAAATTTTGTTTCAAAACTAAAAAAAAAGAGACTTTCACAAATCTTTGTGGTGAAAGCAAGAAAGAGAAAGTCAATAATCTTTGGGAATGATATTTTTCAACCTTTATGAGAAATTCAAATGGTTAATCCCAAAAGAAGTTATCATTTTTTATTTGATTGGCAAGAGGTTTTTTTGAATAATCCAATCCCCAAATTCGTGTTTAATAATTTCTTCCACACCTATAAAAATTTCCTTCTTCTCAAAAGAATTCTTCAAGGCTAACTAGCGCAATCTCTTAACAATCTTTTTCGTAAAAGGTTTAGTTCTCTTTTGATTGTACAGATATTGAACGCATCACCTTTTCTTTTCTTTGATATGCAATTAACCGCAGTTAGCTTGCTTGCTTATATATATACAAAAGAACTCTTTCTAAACAATGCAAAAAATCAAGAACTAGGAGGGGATAAAATATTTAAAAAGGTGATCAAATACAATACCATCAAAGAATTGGTTTCAGTTGACTTCATTTAGAGATTAAAAGCAAAAATATTAAACAACTAGTAAATCTGGTTAACTTTCCAGTTTTTTATAACGTAAGGAGTGTCTTTAATAACCTTGTATACATTTTCTTTATGAACAAGCTGAAGAGCTTTTTCACCACACCTCTCATCTCTTCAGGCACCAAGATCCAACCTTGGATCTTCGAAACCCCTCTCAATAACCCTTCCCCAGAATCTCCCCAAAAAACCACCGCAAATTCACTTCCCAAAATAGTAATCGATCAACGACCCAAGGCCCACCCCTTAAAACGGTCCCAGACCAGTCGGCAGCTTCCAAAACCAGCAGGAAGGCGCAAAAGATACTCAGTTCATGTCCCAGCCTCAAGTGAGAGTTTAAAAGAAGAGCCAGTGGTCATGAAGTTTGATTTTGAACCATTTGAAGAAATTGTTGATAAGAAGAGATTGGGAATAAAGATGAATTCAGAAGATGAGACAACGCCGTCGTCGTCTTCGCCGAAACGAGGCCGTAGTTCTAGTTTTTCAAGCGGAGATTATCCTGCTTTGAGGAAAAATGGAGAACCATTTAAAAAATCCAGTTTCTTTGAACCAAAAACCTCTTCACATTTTGATTGTGTTCCTTCACCAACGTTGAAAAGCCCTTTGAATATGTCGAAAGTTGATGAAACAGCTGGTTTGTTGGTGGATATATGTGAAAGTACAAGCCCTAGGAAAGGGACAATAGATTTGATTGATGATTCGAAGAAAAAAAACCTTCAAAAACTTATCAATAAAAAT
>Ga0182738_1001390_pt1 | contig 30393 bp, 55 predicted proteins | sample eDN5th30CBELigMG_FD_128876 | JGI IMG/M metagenome (GOLD analysis project Ga0182738, IMG submission 128876) | Enriched Miracle-Growth compost microbial communities from Emeryville, California, USA - eDNA 5th pass 30_C BE-Lig MG (version 2)... ...
ACAAGCAGCTGCACTTGCTCGTGAAAGCGCTTGGAGCGAAGATGAAGACCACGACCGAGGCTGCCGCCTGAGCAGCCATCAATGCGACATCACCCGAATGTCAACTGAATTCGGGACACGCCCTACTCGGGATCCTTGGCGATTAGTTGTGCCTCGCCCGAGCGCGTATCAATCGCCAGGAACACCTCGACTTCACCCGCCGCCAGAAACAGCTTCGTCACCAACCAGTCACCCGGCTCGTCGGCAGTGAATTCCCCCGCGTACACGCTCTTCTTGCCCGCATGATGTGCCAGCCGGGTGCCAAGCACCCCTACGTCAATCGGAAGTGAGTCGACTCGCTCCGCCATCTCCGGCGCCGAATCGGCGCGGAAGGCGCGTCCGATGGCCTGCACGAGCGCCTGACCATTCACGCCGGCAACACGGCGGAGGCTGCCCTGCGTAAACGCCACCGGCGAGGTCGATCGCGCGCGTGCCGGGACGCGCATGACAAACTCGAAGGAGCCACTGGCGGACCCATCCCCGAAGCTCAGCCGCCAACCGCGCGCCTCTTCGGACGCCGGGAGCTCCAGTGCGCGGAGCACGACCCGTTCCGTGCTCTCAGCGTCGACGAACACACCGACCGATGAAGCTGCCGCCGACTGCGCCGGGGGCACGTCGGCACGATTGCAACCCACTGCCAGAACAGTGAAGACGATCAGGATCCGCGATGCCATACCTGGAAAAGACGAGTGTAGTCGCCTGACGCAAAGCTAGGCTGCGGCGCGCAGCTACCCAGCCGAGAAGATGATGATAGAGCTAAGACAACTCGATCAGGCGCACACTAATGCTGGACGGTCCACGATCGGCCGCCCCGTTCCCGGAAGAAAGATCCGGTAGTCACCACAGCCGCAATCAGCAACGGGATTGGGGCCACCACTATCCACGCAAGAGTGCCGAGACGTGAATATGGCTCGACCGGGAGACCGACATCTCGGGCCAGGTCCTGGTACGGCCACGCGAACGCCAAGCCAGCACCCCATACCGCGAGGACGAGCGCCAACAGTATCCATCCGCTCGGTCTGCTCGGACGCCAGCAACGTGCGACGGCGACGGCAAAGATGGGCCATGCGAGGAGCGTCCAGGGTACGAACAGAGTCAGGACCGCCATTCCGCTCCGGGGATCGTTTGGCAGCCCAGGCAGGATCAGCCGTCCCCAGTAGTAGAGCAATACGCCGCCAAGGGTGAGCACGGAGCCGCGAGGCCAGAGCGCGAAGAGAATCGTGAGGATGGAGAACGCGAGGATTGCAGCAAGCAGCACCGGCAGATATTCGCGGAGTTGGTACCGCATCGGCGAATTCCACCAGCGCTCCAGAACGGCCGTAATGAGCACCAGGCAGAGCACGACGAACATCGATGGCCGCGCCCCCAACTTCAGCCGCGTGCGCACCGCGACCTGATCTTCGCTCATGGGTATATCGGCAATATCGTGGTACATGTGACCACATAACGCAGACTGCAGACCGAAGCCGCGGCGCTCTACTGTCGAGGCAACAAGATGCTTCGCCCATGACGCACTCGCCAGGCAATCGCAAGGCAGCCGTAACAACTTCCACCGCTCTCGCGCCCGTCCGCCTCGAGTTCTCGCTAGATGATCCGGTCGTGATGGCTGGAGTGCTCTCGACTGCCGGAGGGTGAATCTTCACGCGCCGTTAGCCCGGCCGCGAGCGCCGCCACCATCGCAACCCCGAACCCTGTCCAGAACAGGGGACCGGCCCAGCGTGGCGGCGCCGGCCGAACGGTGTAGACGAACCCTGCGACTCCGGCAGCGATCCCCAGGCCGAGCGCCACGCGTGCAGCGATGCTCGCTGGAGTTCCAGTCGGGCGCCGAAGCAAGTGAAGAGCGCTGTGCTCCGAGCGATTGACCACAAACCAGAGGGCGATGAGGATCGCCCCTGCAAGGACACCGATGACTGCACCGGAGACGTTGTTACTCGACCAGTCACGCATCCAGGATCTCCATGGTCACTGAATGCAAAGCCAAGCGGTGAGCGATCGCTCACCACGCAGAACGATGCTGGAAATGCGCGGATCTCGCCAGCCGCCCACGTGCGCGACGGTCCGCACTTCGCCGGTGCGACGTTTCATTGTGCGACGCCGCGCAGGATCACCCAGCCACCTACCATCGCGGACCAACCGCTCAGATCCGCCACGAAGGAGTCAATCGCAGTAGCATCAACCGGCATCCGAAGCCGTGCAAAACGCGGCGCATTGCCATCCACAGGTTGATCCTCCAAATCGGCCTCCACGATTGCATGCCCCGAACGGTCGAGGCAGCGGAACACGAGGCGAAGCCCACCGCCAGCCACCGCTGGATCGAACGAGCCCAGGACGACTTCCCGCCGATCAGTTGGACTCCGGGGGAATCCGTGCAGCTCGGCCGCGAGGGCCGCCGCCAGGCCGGGACGCTCATAGACGTCCACGCGGCCGGAGAAGGTGCCATCAGCCATCGAAATGTCCAAGCGGACGTAGTCAGGATCGACGTCGGTGACCGCAAGCAGGAGGCAACAGGGGATGTTCAACGTCGTGATTTTCTGGTCCAAGTACATGCTCCGTAGGCCGCCTAACGCAAAGTTCAGCTACGGCGCGCGGCTGGCCGGGCAGGAAGATGCTGAATCAGAGATGCGCTCGCCAGCCACGCACACGTACACCATACAGCGCTTGTCAGGCGCAGTGTCTCGTCAGGTCGCCGAATCGGTGCTCCGAGGTGCGCGCGCCACCATGTACGTATGAGGCCCGAAGCCGGGCAATCCGAAGGGACCTCGACCATCCCACAGCACGCGCCATCCGGTAGAAGTCCGCCGCATGGACACGATAGCGACGCTTCCCTCATCATCCGGGACGGAGGGAAAGCGTACCCTGTAGACGGCGTGGGCGCGATCGGTCCCTTCGTCGATAACTCCGAGCCACGTGCGGGCGATCTCCCCCCGCGCGCGACCGAACAGACCTTGCAGCGCCCTGGCGGCGATTTGCTGCGGAGTCATGGTCTCCAACTCCGCCGCCGTTTCTACCCCTGCAAAGTCTTCCGCCAGTGACGACAGTGCGAGTCCCGAATACATGCGCTCCGCCAACCACCGGCGGACTTCCGGCGGCGCATCTGGCGGACCTGCATACTCCTGAGGCTCCGAGTCACGTTCGAGCGTGCGTGCGTGTTCCAGGCGCTCATCGGCGAAGTCGCGCAGCCACTCTGGATCAGTGAGCGCTGTGATGGCCAGCCAGTCCCCGTGGTCCAGGGCGATGCAAAAACGCCGAGCTACATCTGCTGTATCGGTCATGATTTACACCTCTTCGCTTGGCGACGAGCGCTGATGACCCCCATGGCTGTCGCTCTCGTCCGCTTCAGCGTCGCGTTAGAACGCCAGCACTACCTGTTGCGACCAATATGAAGACCCAATGTGCGAATACGCCCCCGCCAGGACGCGTAGAGCAGGTATCCACCCAGACAAGTGATCGCGGCCGTAAAGAGCGCTGCTGGCCAGGCCGCCAGATACCCATACATAATCGCCCAGCCCAGCTCACCGGCCGTTCCGAACGCACCGCCAACCAAAAATACGAAGCCGAGTATCGCGTATGTGACGCGCCAAGGGCGTGAGAGTTGATCGTATGCCATTCGGTAATATTCTGTAATATTCTGTCGCGCCGTGACGCAAAGTTCACCGGCAAGCACCGGCCTTCCAGGTGCGAAGATGGTGGACCCGAGCCGATCTTGCCAGGCGCCCACACGGAAGCCTTCCGCTCTTACCCGGTGCAATGTCCCGTCATACCGCATGGTCGGGATGGTCGAGCCGGAAGAGTTCGTGGTGATCATAGCAGAGCACCCACTCCTCACTCAACGGCAGGATCGTCACGTTGTCCGAAGCGGGGCAATAGAAGTCGTCCCAATACGAGCAGAATAACTCCCAGTCCGTAACCACCGCGGTCGCAGCATCCCACGAGACTACCAGCCGGGTGCTCGGCTCGATGTGCAGCGTGCGAAGCCATGCCGAGACCCTGGCCGGCTCCCCGTCTGTGCGCATCTCTTGTGCGAGCTCGCGCCGCTCGTCGCACAGATAGGCAGCGTGTGGAGCGAGGTCGGCGGCCCGAGCAGCGCTGAGCGCGCGAATGCGAGCGAGCGCCCGTGGGGGAAGCGTGTTGCCAGTCGACTCCGTCCAGCGCCAGCGGAGTGAAAACTCGGCAAGCAGCACGAAATCATGTGGCCCGAACTCGATCATACCAGGGCCCGTAGTGCGGTATGACACCAATCAGGCTGTGTCTGCACACCCACACTCATTTCTGTGGCTCCTCCGGAAGGCCATGGTACTCCCTCAAGAATGAGCGGATGTCGTCAATCTCCTGATCCGTGAAATGAACGAATCCGTTGCGGGCAACCCAGCTCATCTCTCCGAGATCGCGTGCACCTATTGGTTCTCCAGTGCGCATCAGATGCCGGCATTCATCGCGCCCGTACCTTGCGATAATTGCCAGCGATGGACCGCCGTCGTAGGTATTGTCTTTGAATTCGTTGCCGCGGAAGTCAACTCCATGGCATTCAGAGCAAGTAATGGAAGCAAGGTATCGCCCCCGCTCAAACGCTGTCGTGCGGGGACGTTCACCCCAGCGCGGGCGGGTTGCATCAACCTGATCTGCGGCAACTTGCCATTTACCGATGGCAAGCTCGAACCGTGCGACCGCTGTTATCGACTTTCGCCTGGTCGCGGTCGGGTGAGGCGGTTGGTTTCTCAGATGAGCGATGATGTTGAATAGATCCTCATCCGAGAGTGGGTAGAATGTATACGAGATCATTCCTAGCGCCGAGCGTCCGTCGCGCTTGATGCCGAAGCGGATGAGCCGTGCAAGTTCCGGATCGCTGTAGTCCGAAATAGCGGCAGACAAGCTTGGGGCCGCAACGCTGTAGTAGCCGTCCATGTCGACGGAGCCTCCTTGCCCTGTCATTCCATGGCATCCAGCCCAGCGGCCAACGATCCTGGACAGGCGCTCACCCTCGGCGTAATCGACCGACCCATGGCCAGTGTCTAGCGGCGTGAGGGGGACATCGTGTGTGCGACGAAGCTTCCACTCCGAAACACCGAGGAGGGCAGCGATTCCCGTCAACGTGATCGCACATATCGCGATCAATCCTGTCGCGAGAGTCCTATGCGCATTGATGAAACGCATACTGGCCATATCGATGCCAATTGTTGAGCAGCCTGGCGCTAAGTTCACCGGCAAGCGCATCGCTCTCCATGCGAGAAGATGCAGACTCGGAGAGGAGCTCGCCAGCCTCCTACGAGGCAGCCCGTCCGCGCAGCGCCGAACTGCCGATGACTCGGGGCTACACGAAGCGCCGCATGGCCCAGTAAAGCGTTACGAGCAGCACGAGCACTGGTACGAGGAGCAGCGCAACGCCGACGAGTGGCGCCTTCTGGAAGATCAGCGCGACGAGCATGCGCACGGTGCGGAGGTCTGCCGGGTATGGCACGATCCAGAAGAAGCGGAATGGGCGCCCCCGCCAGTGGGCGACGAGGAGCGCGACTGCGAGCACTAGGCTACCCAGCCAGAAGCGAAGCAGCTGCGGCCACCCCCACGCGCGAATGCCCACCGACTCAGTCCTCAGATGCCGTCGCGCGCATCAACCTCGAGGGCCGAGAGCGAGGGCGGCCGATTACCTCGAAGAGCAATGCACCAGAACACCCAGCCCGTTGCTACGCCCAGTATCAGGCCGGCTGTCAGCATCCACAGGCGATCGCGAAAGCCGAAAGCCATGCCGCGAGGCGTGAGCAGTCCGAGGAGCACGCCAGCGCCGGCGGCGACTCCACTGATCCGGAATGCGCTCACATGTCCGAGCTTCTGAATGCTTCGGGAACTCGCGATCGCGGCGACGGACAGGATCGCGAACGCAAATGGGGCGCCGACAAACGCAACGACCGGCAGCACCCGTATGCCAAACACCACGCCTTCGGCGAGAGGTTGCGATCGAATCAGGACGTTGTCCAGGACAGCAAAAACGTCGACCGAGACGAAAGCGATCGATATCGCCGCCAGAGCCGCAATGGCGATGCGTCGCCGAGCACGAAACTCACGGATTGGGAAAGCACCCGAGCCAAGCGCGCTCATGACCGTCGGCAGCCCGCCGATGATGCCAAACATGATGCCGAAGAAAGTGGACATTCCACATTGGCCATCGGTGCTGTCTGGACCGCAATCGGAGCCGATCGCCCAGAGGGTAATTCCCAGCCAGACTGCAGTAGCGATTGCGTAAAGCGCCACAACGCGTCGGGGGAATACTTCACGCTTGCTCGTCATCGGGCTCCCGTAGACATCCAGCGTAAGGTTTACCGGCAAGCCTCGGCCTTCCATGCGCGATCATGCGCCTTTCAACGTAGACTCGCCGAGTGCTCACGTGGATGACAGCCAGCGCCTGTCCGGTGCAACCTTTCGTTATACGCTCGGTCGCGATGATGCCTCATCAGGGGCCAACCAGTCCCGTGGAACCCCGCACCTCGAAGACCAGATGTTCGGCATCCAGGTTGAGGACAGCCTGCCACCGACGCCGCACGATAGCGTACGTCCCACCAGATTCCTTGTCGCACCACAGGAACGCAGCACTGTCCGCGCCGGCCTGACAGCGAAACCCGTTGCTCTCCATGATCTCGCGCGCGGAGTCCGACGAGGTCGCCAACGGGACGGCGGCCGCGAGTCGCCGGCTCCACCCGCGCGCATCATCCGCTCCGCGTGTGATCGTCAGATCGGAACTCTCACAGCCGATGAGGATACCCGTCAGACCAAGTAGCACCACAATTCGACCGTTCATCGCTCTCTGTAGTTGCATCACACAGGGCCAAGCGGCGAGCGATAGATCACAAGGCGAGAAGATGCGGGATCAGAAAAGACCCGTAAGGCTTCCGCACCTACCCAGGTGGCGCGCAGCCGACCAGTGACGAAGATGTTCAATTGGTGATGGACCCGCCACCCAGTCACATTCAGCAACTCGTCATACGGCAGGTCGTGATCTCGGAGAGAGGTCGCCATCGATCCGCCTCGCTACGGCGGTGGTGACTGAAGCGCCCATCGGACCGAATGGACAGAAAGTAGCCGCCTGGCTTGTACAGAGTCCACATGTCGCCATCGTCGCAGAACGAGCCGCGGAACTCGAGCAGTCCGCCGAGGTCGAAGCGCAGGGAGGTAGCCCCGTTGCGCGGCTCCACGGAAGCTTCGATGAGGCGCTGCCCGTCGAGAAGATGCAGCGACTCGCGCATCCGCCTGTGCGAGGACGACGCCGATACCGGCGGCGCGTCGCGAAGCGTGACCCGCCAGCGGGCGCAAAGCGCCCAGAGCCACCACCGGCCGCGCACAGTCGCGATGCGGTAAGTTGCGAGCCGGCGGACACGCGCGCTGCGCGCGTTCGACTCGCGAGGCTCGATGAAGCGCAGACGCGGCGTGCCAAAGCTGAGCTTGAGCCCGAGGTGCGGCTCCCACTCAACGCCCCAACATGCCTCGCCGAGCAGAGAATCGAAGGTCCGAGCGACGATCGTCACGTGATGGTCGGTTTCGTACGACGCAGAGTTCACCGGCAAGCGGTTACTCGCCAGACGCGATGATGCTTGATCCGAGACGGTCTCGCCCGCCGCCCCAATGCGCGACAGTCCGTTAGGCTCCCCGCGCCATCGGCGCCGCGCCCGGCGTACGCCACGCTATACGCCCGTACTCGAGCGCGAAGAACAGGAGCGCGAAGCAGAGGCTCAGGCTCAGCCGGCCGTACCAGATCGCGGCCTGTTGCATGAAAGCCAGCAAGGCGGCGATCACGTACGCGACGCTGACGAGACGGAGCGTCGCCACAGCCTGCCGGCTCGCCAACCACTCGCGCGCGCCCCATAAGAAGGCACCCAGTATCAAGAGGGCGGCAGCCAAAACACGCGAGAGCGCGAGCACACCGAAGCTCGGGCTGGGAATGGAGAGCCGCGCTAGCAAGGGCTCGGGCACCAGGAGTAGCGCGAGCGCAACGACGACGAAGAGACCAGCATTGGCCATCGCTACCTTCGTGGCGTGCGACATCTGACACCTCCAGTGAGAGTAAAGAGCTGCGTGACTGGCATGACCTCGCGGCCGCATGAGCGTCGGCGACTGCACGACGGCCGCTGGTACATTCGCCGAGCGCAATGAGTGCCCGGATCGTCGAACGCCAGCAATGGTCGATGGTGCGCCTGACGCAACGTTCACCGGCAAGCGAAAGCTCACCTGGCGAAGACGATCTATATGTGCTGCGCTCACCGGACGATCGCAAGGATGCCCTGAGCCGCTTGTCCGGTACAGCGTATCGTCAGCTAGCTGCAGCAGCAGATTCGACTGGCGTGAGACGATGCAGAAGGAGCGAGACCTCCTCACTCGGTCGGTACCAGTTCGTCTCGACCCGATAGCGACCCGGCGCCAACTCCAGCGTGAGGTGTGGCCCAAGCAGTTCATCTCCCTCCTCCGCGCTATCAATCACCAACAAAGGCGATGCCACCACCTGCCACACGAGCGCCGCTTCCCAAAGGAGGTCGTCCTGAAGCTCCGCCAGCGCAGCGGCCACTGCCGCATCGCTCGGCGCATAGATCCAGCGTGCGAGAACGCCGCCGCGATGCGTTGGGAGCCAAGCGGTCGGCAGAGGCTCACCCCAAAGCACCAACGCTTCGATCCTTGCGGCCAAGAGGAGGCCAGTGTAGCCCGCCGTGGCACACGCCCGATCGTAGTCGGTCGGCTCGCTCCCGCTAGTCCCGCGCCAGTCGGCCAGCGCCGCTACCGGTAGCACCAGAAGCGGCCCGCCGTTGGATTCGATCCATTCGAGAGGTGGAAGCGTACTCGGAACTGTCTGCATCACATTATCCGTGGCTGGCTAACGCAAAGCTGAGTGGCGAGCGACAGATCGCCACGCAAGAAGATGCTTTCTGCGGTTCGAACTTGCCAGCCGCCCACTTGGCAGCCCGTGAGCGCCAGTCTGCTTCAGCGACTCGTTAGCTAGCGCCCGGGTGATGCTCAATTCGCAAATTCCACAAACGCAGAACGAATATCGTCTTCGACTTCGGAGACCCACCGAGCGTCAGCGTGCTTCGGGTCGTAGCGTTGCACGGTAAGATCGATCCAGACAGGACGTCCGGGCGGACTGAGATGGGGCTCAGGATCACCCTCGAGAATGAAGCAGCCCTCTTTTCCATCCCACGTGAGCCGGACGATGCGTTAGACAGCGGGGTCGCGAGGTGGAGTTGAAGCTGCCGGCGTGTGATACTCGACGAACCACCGCAAGTGGTGGAATGCCCGCACTAGCAGCGCCAGCGCGTCCGGCCCGCGTTTCGTCCACACGCCCGGCGTCTCGCGAAGCCGGAACCGTGGGTCCGGAGTCGCACCCGAGCGGTAGCGCACTACGAAGGCCCCTTGCTCGAAGTCGAGGCGCAGTTCCTCGTCTTCCGGGCCGGCCCGCTCATGCTGGTACAGCAGCAGCGTCTGCATCGACGTGCGGGGATGCAGTCCCGCCGCGTACGGCGAAGCCGCGAGTAGCTCGGCGGCATCCCGGAAAGGTGCGAAGTACGCATTCTCGGTGGCCAACCAGCGGTAGAACGCGACCACATCACTCCAGGACTCAGTCGGATGCCTGGTCATCCAAGCGCCCTGTCGCTGTCGAACACAAAGTTCAGCAGTGGGCGCCCGCCATCCAGCCGAGAAAATGCCCGTGCTACCCTGCTCTTGCCAGCCAGCCACCAGTTGGAATCCCGAGTGCCCATTTGCAGCAATAGTTCGTTAGCCATCGCCTGCGTCGGCCTTCAACGTCCAGTGGCCAGCGCGCGGATTTGTGCGATCACGGCATCCGGCCCTGCGTTGTCGGGCATGGCTCGAAGCGCTGCCAGGAAGATCTCGTTGTCCCGCGCAATGGCACCGTAGGAAGTATCACCTTTCCGGACGCGCGCCCGGTCAGCCGCGTCGAGCTCCTGCGCCCGCGCCGCAACGACAGCGTCCGTCAGTCCGAGGCGCACGAACTCCCGATTGATCTTGCGGAGCTGCGCCGGCTGCTGCAACGCTCCCCACGCATTACGGAATACGGAAAGCATATCAATCCAGAATCTTCGTCGATGGCTAACGCCAAATTCACAGGTGAGCGCCGATTCTCGATGCGCAATGATGCTCGCTGGTTCGCGATCTCGCCAGGCTCTGAAATAGAGGCATTATCGCGCTCGTCCCGTGCAACGACTCGTTAGGTGTCAGGTCGTGACACTGAGGGGAACCGCTGCTCGGGCGACAGGTGCCACGACTCGTCAGGACGGAGCTCGCCTTTCCAGAGCCCCGAGCGGATGAAAGCCTCCTCCAAATACCAATTCCACTGCGCGTCCATACCGAGCGACGCCGATTCCGGTTCGTTTGTGAAGAGGAATCCCCAGGGGAACTCCGGTCCGAAGCCTCGCTCGCAGTACACCAGGACCACGCCCTCGGCAGGTGCTTCGGCAACCACCAGGTAGGGGTAGCGCTCGCCCGCCGCGCCGTAATCCCAGTCACGCTCTTCCTGTCGCGGCGCAACGAGGAGACGCTCGAGTGCCGCGCGCCGGGCCGGATCTGTGACCAGCGCGAGTTCTCGAGCGACCAAAGCCTGCACACGTTCGATATCGCTCATACACGAGCCTCGGGTGACACCTGACGCGGCGCCAAGCAGCGAGCGACCGGCTCACCAGCACGAAGCTGCAGATCACGCACAGCGTTTGCCAGGCGCACAACCACGTTGACTCACATATGGCTCGCGCTCATCCGGCTTCAGGGTCTCGTTAGTCCGCGGGACCGGTCAACGCTGCAGGAGATACCTGGCCCATTGGAACAGGTATGGTCCGTAGACAGAACCATCACCACGACGAGGAGCGGGAAACTGCGCCGGAGAATACTCTGCTGCCGTTCAAGCGCGATCCGTTGATTCTCCAGCTGCGCCTCCAGGACGCCGATCTGGCGGCCTTGCAGCTCTACGAGCTGTGCGAGCAACTCGTTCGTGCGCTCTGTCATGAATTCCTCAAGAAGTAGTCGCAGGCTAACGCGGAGCTAAGCGGCGAGCGACGGCTCGCTTGGCGATGAAGATGCCGATTGGCAGCGGCGCTCGCCAGGCGATCAACCATGATGACTTCCACAGTTCTCGCGCTCGTCCACTTCAGCGTCTCGTTAGGGAGCGCTCCGCGGCCGAACCAACCAATCAAGCGCAGCGCCGAGCGCGGCCCAATTCGCTCCGACTCCCATCACGACAAGGATTCGTCCGACAACTGCCGGCAACAGGTACAGAATTGGAGTGAGAATCCACGTGGCTGGAAACCCAACAAGCATCAGCCAGTAGCCGTGTGCTTCGCCACTGTCGAAACCACCGGCCGCGGGACCCCAATTGAAATACCACTCGAGATAGGAACCCAGCGCCAAACCGACCACGGCGCCCAACAAGAAGGCAGCGCGACGCCAGATCGGTGGCCTCGGCAAATTAGTGTTGGCCATGGTCATCCAGCTGTGAGATGCATCTAGTGCGCTCCCTAACGCAAAGTTCAGCTGCGGCGCGCAGCTAGCCAGCCATGATGATGAACGCTACACGAGGGACTCTCCAGCCAATCACTGGGCGGCCTGTAGAGCGCCGTCGGCTGCAGCGACTCGTCAGGCAACAAGTGACGAAGGCTCCTACGCGCGCATCCGGGAGAGCAACAGGAGCGCAACGATCCAGACAGCAGCCATACCCGCGAATACGCTCACCGCCGTCAGACTTGCGGCCCCACCGCGCACCAGCATCGGTGCCGCGGCCACCGTGTACAGGAAGACGAGGTGTGGGACGTAGCGCACGGGCTCCAACCGGATCAACCCGCGACGGCGGAGAAGCACTCCAAGAATCAATGCAATGGCTGCGGCCAGAGCTGCCGCAGAGAGAATCGTCCAAGCGCCGTTCATGTGGGATGTACCTCGAGACGTGGCTCGACCAACACTCCGACATTCATGTTGCCTAACGCAGACCCAGGCGGCGAGCGATCGCTCGCCAAACACTACGATGCTGATCGTTCAACGATCTCGCCAGCCCCGCAACCACAGTGACTTACATAAGTTCTCGCGCTTGCCCGTTTCAGCGTCTAGTTCGGGCGCCTCGAGAAGGCTCCGGACGACCATCTCCGCGTAGCGTGGCGTATCGCGCGCGATGAACTCGTAGATCTCAGCGAGATCAGCCTGCGCGCCAGCCGACCAGACGATGGCTGTCGGCACTCGCGGCCGCTACGGCTGTTGCCGTGCGAACCGCTCCTCGAAGATGCGGAGGACCTCCTCGTGCGGAACCACCCGGCCGGCCGCCACATCGGCCATGCCGCGCTCGATATTCTGCAATAAGTACAGACGCTCCATCGCGTCTTCGATAGTTGCGTCGTCGGGAAGACGCTGAACGGCGTCGACGATCATCTGCTTGGCGGAGCTGGCCGGCATGGGAGTCCTCACCGGTGATGGGCAGATTATGCCCGAACTTCCGAAAGATACCGCGAACACGCCGCCCACACCACACACCTCGGGCGCGCTCTAACGCAGAATTCACAGGCAAGCGCCGGCTATCCAAGCAAGAAGATGCTTCGTTCCGAATCCGCTCACCAGCCATTCACACGGCAGCGCCGTCGCGCTTGCCCGGTGCAACGACTCGTTAGACGCCATGCGACGGAACGTCGGGTACGTCCTTGCAGGAGGTGCGTTGCAGCCGCGCTGGCCAATCAGATCGCTCAACGATGCGACGCCCGTCAGCGTTGACCCTCGCTACGTCACTGGTGAAGTGGGCGCGCCCCTGCAGTCCATCGACGGTAGAACTGAGCATCCAGTATGCGGAGGGAAAGGTCATCCGGATGATCTGGACGCTGTCACCACGCTTCTCCCAAGTTACGCGGGATAACGGGTGAGAATCACTTACAACCAGCCGCCCGCCACCCCGGCCTTCTCCGGCCATCCCGTTCGACGAGTCGAGGACCAGCCACTGCCGAAAATCCCGACGCACTGGTCCCTGTACCGTGGAGTCGACGAACAGATAAGCCGTACCGACATAGCAGCCAGGGATTACCGTGTCCGCGGCACTGCCGGCCTGCTGCGAGAGCGTCCCCGAGCCGTGCAGGCAGCCACCAACGAAAATCGTGAGTACGATGACGACACAGCGCTGCATCATTCCTCTCGTGCGCCTGACGCAAAGTTCGACCGCGAGCGCAGAATCCCAAGCGCCCATCTGCCGCAATGACTCGTTACGCCGCCGCCACGCGAGGCTGGTTGGCGATGACTGCCACCAGATCCCCGACGGTGACGAGGCGCCCGTAGAGCGGATTCGCATCCGTACAATCGACGCTGCGTCCGGCGCGACTGGCTACCTCCAGGAGGACGTCGTCCACATCCTCATCGACGCACCCGAGCTCCGCGATCACATCTGTAGCCCGGAGTGGAATACAAACGCCGCCCCTCACGCGCCTCCACGGAGCGAGCGCGTCCCACACGGCGCGCACGATCCACGGATCGAATTCCGGAGAGCGGCGATCGAAGCCACGAGCGAAAGTACAAATGTCCTCCCCGGCACGCTGGAGTGCGAGTCGCGAGAGGCGTCGACCCTCCAGGACTGCAACCAGCCAGAGCAGAATCGAGACGCCGCCGCTGATGACGAAGCCTACGGGGTGACTGAGCAGGTACCAGAGCGCACCAGTCGCCAGAACGACGAGAACCGCGCGGCCAAAGAGAGTTGTCTTCGGCTTCTCGTAGCGTGGCATCCAGCGCGACAGCATCCGTACCTCCTCCGATCTACGTGGCGGCACAACGCCGAGTTCACCGGCTAGCGCCGGCTTTCTGCGCGCGAAGATGATCGATCCGCGTCCATCATGCCAGGCGCCCACCCGGAAGCACTTCAGCGCTTGTCAGGTGAAGCGCTTCGTTCGGCTGCTCCGACGAAGATCAAGGAATCCATGAGATAATTGCGACTGGCGGATGGCCGCGCTCCCCTGCGAAGGCAACCTTGTAATTGGTACCGGACGTAACCGGATAGGCGGGCGTCAGGTCCCGCGAGCCCGGGACAACCTCGCCATATCGTACACCGGGTGCGATGAGACTGGAGTCACTCACGAGCACCCACATTTCTGCGGGTGAAGGACCCAGAGTAGGCGGGGCGACCACGGTGATGGCATAGACCCCACAGGCGGGCGTCCAGTCGAAGCGCGCATCCGGGCCTGATCCCACTGTAACGGTGATCGACTCCTGACATGCCACGAGCGGTGCCACCGGCTCGCTGCCAGTGCAGGCAATCGTGAGCAGCGCGAGCACTAGACACGACCCGCGCACTGTAATCCGTCCACGCATACGCTCTATCTGCTCCGTTGTCGAGTTTGATCGTCGGCCGAAGACAGAGTTCACCGGCGAGCGCCGGCTCACCAGTAGAACGATGCTGAATGCGAGACGATCTCGCCAGACGTTCAACCACGATGACTCCCACTGTCTCCGTGCTCGTCCGTTTCAGGGTATCGTTGGACGGCACGCGCGCCTGGAGCCAACTCGGTTATCCCTTGGACAGTCACCAGAAGCCAGCCATTGGCAGGCTCTCGCACCCCCGCATAGACCAGGTACGCCGCACCGCAACGCGTGCACGCCACCCGGACCATTGACGGCCAGCCGCCATCGTGCGCCTTGCCGACCAGGCCTATCCCGAAGTGCTCGCGGGCGCGTGCTGCCAATTCCCTACCGAGCTCGCGCTCGTAGCCGACTCCTATTTGAGTCATGGCAATGAACGGCACGGAGACGTTGGTGCCGCAGGACGCGCACTCGAACGCGTAGGCTGCCGCTGAGGAATCGCGCAAGGTGTCGAACGCTGCCTTGCGCACCAGACTTGGACGTAGAAGATCGCGATCGAACACTGGAAGTCGAGTGCTGTCCAACGCCGAGTTCACCGGCAAGCGCTGGCTGTCAACGTCTGAAGATGCAACCTTCGAGAGGGGCTCGCCAGCCTCACACATGGCAGCCCAGACGCGCTCGTCCGGGGCAACGAATCGTTAGGCAGAGAATTGCGCGATAGCCAGTCGTGCGGCCGCCACGACCAACGTAAGCAGCCACAGGCCGGTGCCAATCGCCAACACCAAGCGTTCGGAAACGTAGAGCCATCCCTTTCGCTCGAGACGCGCAAGGGGAGCCGGCGCCGGCTCACTGGCCGTCCAGAAGTACCAGACGTCCCTGCTCTCGCGACGAAGTGCCCTCCTCCGGCGATGCACGTCGACTTGGCCGGCGAGGAGGAAAAGCCCGACTGCGAGGAACACGGTCTCGGAACGTGAGAGTAGAACCATATCTATGAGATCATAGTTTCGATGCTGTCGCGCTCGCCCTGCAACATACGTTGGCTAACTCCACGTATTCGAGTGGCTCGGTGCTCCATCCCCTGCTACGAGCAACTTTTCCCTGATACGGAAGGGGTCGGCGCCATACTGCCGGAGGCCCAATACAACCTCGTCGCGGCCGCGCGACGTGAACACTGCCCCGACGAGCGGTGTGTTGCCGTTGGAGTCGACCGCGTCGACCAGTGCACCTGCCAAGAGGAGCGCCTCGCACACGCCGGGTGCATGAGCCTGCGCCGCGAAGATGAGGATTGATCTCGCCAGCCACACATACCGTGGCCCCGCATCGCTTTGCCGGTGCAACGACCCGTCGGGCACCGTCACGGCGTGATCTCGATCTGCACGCTCGTACCGTCGGACAGGTTCTGAACCTGCGCGGCGAAGGCCGACAACGACCGGATCCGCTCGTACGTGGAGATAGCTCGAAGCGAGACGCCGCTGCGCGACTCTTCGGTACAGAACGGCGGGTACACGCTAGTGTGCCGAACCCAAAGTTCACCGGCAAGCGCCGGTATTCCATGCGAGATGATGATTGATCCGAGGGAATCTCGCCAGGCACTCACATGGCAGACGGTCAGCGCTTGTTCGCTGGAACGTTTCGTTAGCCGGCCCGCGGTTGGACCTCATGATTCGGCTACCGGACCGGGATCGCTGCTGTAGTCCGCCGACCAACCGATGCGACTATCGAGGTACTCGTTGATCTCGCAATCGTCCAAGCCAGCAAGCAACGTACCCACCTTCAGGTCGCCGCGTGCCAGGGCGACAACTGCCAGGGCGGAACGAATCAGATTCCGATCACTGACCTCGCGCAGGTCTTCGAGCGCGAGGTCGGCAAGCTTCGCCCAGGCCCTACGATAATCTGTAGCAAGCCAAGTCGGTAACGGCGGATTGCGCCGAGCATGCCGCTCCGTTTCGATCGTCGCGGCCAATGCGTAGACGTTCCAGTCACGTTTACGTGCCCTGCGCGCCAGCTCTACGAGGACCGGGAGCGTGGCGTAGGAAGCCTCGTCGACGTCGCCCTGATGATGGAGCTCGTTCCACAGCTCCTCCCATGCGGCGCGATCGGCCCAGTCGCCGGCGAGGCGGCGGAGCACCGGCGTGGCGTCATACGGCACGCGGTAGCCACCGCGAAGCGAGGACCAGCGCGGATCGTCGAGAGTCAGCATTCTCAGTGGCAAGTGGTCCGGCTGATGCAGAGTTCACCGCGAGCGACGGCTTTCCAGCCGAGAAGATGCTTCATCCTGGGTGCGCTCGCCAGCCATTCATGTGGCAGCCGCCAAGCGCTTCTCCTGTGCAACGACTCGTTAGGTGGCGCCGGCATCATCGAGACCGCACGGTGCTCGGGTTAGAAGATACCAACAAGGAAACTGAGTACCGCTTCCACCGTCCGGCCGAAGTACAGCAGAATGCGGTCCAGTAGCGACTCGTGCTCGGACAGGTAGTCGCCGCTGCTCGCATTGACCCGGCGGCGCATGATGGGATCCTCACTGCGCCGTTCCAGTATGGCGAATACGGTTGCACCAACCAGCGCCGCTGTCACAATCCCACCAATCAAGTATAGCCATGTCATAGCCAGGACCCCGTGCCCACCTAACGCCAAGTTCACCGGCAAGCGCCGGCTCACCAGGCAAGATGATGGTTGATTCGCGCTGTATTCGCCAGGCGCTCACATGGACGCCCTATCGCGCTTGTCCGATGCAACGACTCGTCAGGCATCGCGGCCCCCCTACCCCTCCCTTACCGGCTGCGGTGCGGATGAACCTCGATGAGCTGGTAGATCTGGGAACCGGTAAAGCACCGCGCGCACCTGGGACACTGTACCATGCCGTCGGCCTCTCTCATCGGTGTGCCGTCCTTAGGACAAAACCACTGACCACCGACGCGGAAAGACAGCGGCGGCACAGCACGGACAGGTGAGTCGACTCCGAAGTGAGCGACGAGGCTTTGCTCGAGGGCTGCGGACAGGCCCATGTTACCAGCGACACATGTCAGCTCGTTGCCACGTCTCTCCATCGGCGTCCCGCACTTCGGACAATACATCCCTCTCCCTTGCAATGACCGCTCGCGTGCATGACGCGCAGCGAAGCGGCGAGCGGCTACTCGCCATGCGAGACGACGCTGATCTATCTCCGTGCTTGCCAGGCGCTCGACCCTGACTACTTCCATAGCTTTCGCGCTCGTCCGCTTCGGCGTTTCGCTAGCTCGCCCGATCGAGGATCACGACCTCCTTCTCGAGCCGCTGTCTCAGCAGATCGCGCTGTTCCTCCAAATAAAGCGCGCCTGCAGGTTGAGCCAGAACCGCTCCGTCGTCCCGAAGTAGCGTGCCAGGCGGAGCGCAGTATCGGCCGTGATCCCCCGCATGCCGTGGACTATCTCATTGATTCGCCGAGGCGGCACGCTGATGTCGTGCGCCAGCCGGTACTGCGAGAGTCCGAACGGCTCCAGAAAATCCGCGAGTAGGACCTCCCCCGGATGAATCGGCCTCAATTTGCGGGATGTCATAAGTGACCTCAGTGATAATCTACGATCTCGACGTCATGCGCATTGCCGCCGACAGCACGCGTAGCGGGATCACGCTCGGCTGCAGCGAACAGTCAGGTTTCACCCGGCTGCACCAGACCGAGAGATTCCAGTACCTGATGAACGAACCCGGATTTGGACTGCGTGTAAGCCTCACGATCATCGAGGTACTTGCTGGCCAAGCCAAGTTTGAGCTGAGCGTACTCCTGTGCCAGCCGTGCATCCGCTCGCAGCGCGTCGCGAAACCCCAGCCGGGCTTGCCAAAGCCTGCTGCCAAATGGAACCAGGTGGAGATGATGCGTCCTATGGGCATCCGAAGGCTTGCAGAACCAGTGCATGATGTCGGCTTTGTATGGCCAGTAGATGTAGCCCAATGCCTCTGCGGCCGGGATGGCGGGGCGAGATACGTCCAGGTCTTCAACGGCGACCATGATGTCGATGACCGGCTTTGCTGCGAGACCGGGAACCGCAGTACTACCAACGTGCTCGATCGGGCCAGCCAACCATGGTGCCAGCACATGGGAAAGAGCTTGCTTCTCGCATTCGAACTTGCCCGGCCACGACGAATCGTATGGAACAACGATGACCGGAGCAGACTTTTCTTCTGCGGCAGAGCGTGATGACATGCGAGGAACCTGTGACACCTGACGGAGAGTTCACCGGCAAGCGCCGGCTCGCCACGAGAGAAGGTGAAAGATCTACGTTGAACTTGCCAGTCAAGCAGGTGGCGACTATTGAGCGCTTGGCCGGTGCAACAATTCGCTAGACGGCGGCTTCGGGCGATGGACCCCTACTAGTAGCCGATGAGTCGTGTTCGACCGATCGATGTCGCCAGCTGCGGTATTTCTGAAGCGCCACGAGTGCGCCGAGAGGAAAGGCGAACGTCACGATCCATGGTGCAAAAGGGCCACTCTGCAGAGCGGCGGCCGAGAAGAGCTGGACTTTGAACAGGCTGATACCAGTTTGTCCGGTCGCCCAGTTCAGGCTATACCCGCCAACACCAACTAGCGACGCGAGGGCCCACCACCAGTGCTTCGGCATCCCTCGGGGCGTGGCCATGAAAATTGCGGCACCAAGGGAAACAGCCGCGCAGATCCCCGTGATCGCTAGCCAGAGGTAGTAGATTGCTGGCTTGTTCGATGGTGAGAAGCGGGCACCCTCCTCGATCGGGCGCTCGAGCTGGCGAGCGGACACACCCTCGACGGCCCACGTCCCGGCTGAGTCCAGGGTAGCGACGTTGGCGATGGCCCAGCCACTGGGCTGCAGATAGAGCTCATAGGTGAGATTCACTCTACGGCCACCGGCCCAGGTGTTGGTTCTGGCACCAACGACCTTCATCGAGTCCACCCGCATAGGTGAGAGCAGGGCAGCTACCTTTTCGAGCCCACTTCGCGACGCTGGGGTCTGCAGGAAGGGGGCGAGCCGCGACGCGGCCGAATCGACATGACCCAGAGTCAACTGCGCGAGATAGGCGCGAGCACGCACATCGGCATCGGCCGGCGTGAATCGACGCAAAGCGGCATCTCGGCTGCACGCCGAGAGCACTAGGATGGCGAATGCAGCGTGAACTCGGCTCATGGTATTCGCTTGAAGAAGATTCTTGGCGCCGCTGTCTAAGGCAGAATTCAGCAGTGGGCGCTCGCCCACCAGCCAAGAACGTGCTCGGGCCACCATAATCTCGCCAGGCGATCACATCATGGAATCCCAAGCCTCCACCTGCTACGAGAACTCGTTAGACGGGGACGTACTTACTTCCACGTCGCTCCATGAAGTCGCCAATGTCGCCGAAGCGTAGGCGCCACTCCGACATTCGCTCGCCCTCCTCGGATTCAGTGACTCGATCCTCAATGAGGCGGTACGGCACACTGCCGTCCCAAGGCCCTGGGTAGCGTTCGGGTATCAGCATCTCCTCGTGGACAAGAACATCGTCGCCCTCACGCCACATCGTCCACCAGAACTGGAGCAGTACGGTGACAAAGGCAGTACGCTCATGGTCGGTCACCAGCCTGCCGGCGGCTTCGATCCACTGGCGCTCGTAGTCTGCCCTGGTCCAAGTTCCAAGCGGAGCAATGAATCTCTCGCTGTAATCACCGATTGTGATGCGTCCGCAGAGGCCCAGCCAGCCCTCATCCTGCAGCTCGGGTTCGGAGTCGACGAACTCAATGTCGAACATGTTTCGCCCCTTCGTGATGCTGGCTCTCTCCGTCTAACGCAGAGCTGAGCGGAGAGCGATGACTCGCGAGCGAGAAGATGCTGATAGTCGACGCATCTGGCCAGACGAGCAACCATGATGACTTCCATGACCCTCGCGCTCGTCCGCTTCAGCGTTTCGTTAGGGCGCGGCCCGAGAGTGTTGGTACCTGCCTCACCCCTCGTCATCCAGCAATCTCCGAAGACGCGCCGCCAGTCGCTGTAGACGCGCCGCTCGGTGCTCGAACCCCGACGCGAGCTGAGCGACACTCTCTGGCGACGGGTTCCGCAGTCCCGACAACCAAGCTTCCAACGTGGCACGTCCAAGCTCCGCATCCTTCGCGATCAACGTTCGCGACAACTCACTCTCCAGCAGAACATCGGCAATCACTTTACGAAGCTTCTCGGGTCGCGTCACACCCACCCCCAGAAATAATGTAGACTTTTTTGTTGACAGACATATGTCAACATATTAGTCTACAGCACAGCAGGAGCCGGCAACTCGTGCCTCTAAATCCTGCCGTGGCCCACCGCCCACGCCGCCAGCTCGCCCAGAGCGATGGCTGCAAAGCTACGTCGGTCCCTCACCCACCGCAATCAAACCGAGCTCGTGCTCCGGAGGTCGAGATGGCAAACCGTCACTCTACTTGCAGCGTACAGTATCAGTGCGTGCGGAAGGCCGTTCACAATACCACGGAGCGGCGGAATACCACACACGCCACCGCACTACCAAGCGACGGCGCTTATACGCTTGGTCGGCGCGGACGGCATTGGGAGATTCGCAATAAGGCTGGTGCGCTCGTCTGTCTGACCGTGTACAAGTGCGGCGCCAGAGAGGTGATCCGCCGCCTATCCGTTTGATGCACTCAGGATGCGCTCCGAAGGATCGGCCGCATGGTTCTCGGCTGGGTAACACTTGCCCTACCAAGCTGCTTGTCGCGCCCTAACGCAGAGCTAAGTGGCGAGCGGATAATTGCCATGCGCGAAGATGCTGATCCAGCTCCACGTTCGCCAGGCGCTCAGCCACGACGACTTCCGCAGTCCTCGCGCTCGTCCACTTCGGCGTCTCGTTAGGTAGCCGCCAGCGTGGACTCCGCCCGCACCACCTCGGCTGCGTCGCAAAGGAAGCTGAGTGCGCAGAATCCGGCGATGGGAATGAACTCGACCTGTAGACGACGTGCTCCCCAGGGGAAAGTGAGTCTCTCCGCCCCGGCCGGCTCGAGCCCACGGATCACGAGGTCGTCCATGACGTTCTGCTCGCGAAACTCGTCCATCGCCACTCCGGTGACGTTCCTGAAGCGGAGCGTGGTCCGGCACTTCTGTCGAGGTAGATAATAGCCGCGCTCATCTATCCTGTCGGACATCTCGGCCACTTCGAGGTCGACTTCGAGAACCGGCCCATCCTCCGTTCTGGCATCGAGGCGGAGCGAGAGCAGTTCGGCATCGTGGAAGTCTGGCCAGTGGCCGAACAGGGCGCTCAGAAGCTCGGAGTGCTGGATGAGGTTCATGCGATGATCTGTATGGCTCCCTAACGCAGAGTTAAGCTGCAGGCGATCGCTCGCCATGCAGAACGATTGTGATCATGAGGTGATCTCGCCAGCCACCCAACCCTGATGACTTCCATTGTTCTCGCGCTCGTCCGCTTCAGCGCTTCGTTAGCCACCCGTGTGGCGCGCCGCTCCCGGGAACCGCAGCCGCCCAAGCAACCAGCGGAGTACAGCGTCGCGGGAACGTGGCGTGCCAGTCCAAACCATCATATTGATGACGTGCTCTGCGTCTACCGTGACACTCGCGGTTCCAATATAGTGCCATGCTCCCGTGCGGCGGGAACGCACCTTGGCAGTGATCAATCCCGCAGTTCGCCCCGCGATGGCAGTGTCTACATGCCACAGCGAATCAATACCGGAGCCGCTTGACGCCAGAGCGCCGGTGACTGGCCAATCAGTCACCCACACCTCCACGACCGTCGAATCCTCGAGCACAATCTCGCTCCCATCTGGATTCTTGCCGAGGGCGCCGATGCTTGCCAGCGGGGAACCTCGAGCGCTCCCGCGCCACGCGCCCGCTGCAATAGGCAGGCGTGATCCAGAATCCGTCCTGGCGCGCATGGCGTTGGATCGGTACTCTGCGCCACGAGCGTGCGCCCGCTCAGAGCTAGTACGGCGAGGAACAAGAGTGCGCGCATTCGCAATCCTCGAGGTGTGGCTAACGCAGAGCGCAGCCGCGGCGCCCAGCTAGCCAGGCACAGAAATGCATTACCCGAGAAGAGCTCGCCAGCCTCTCACATGGTTGCCCTGCAGGCGCCGTCGGCTGCAGCATTTCGTTAGGCCGAAAGCGTGAGCGCGCTCCCTGCGGTGAGCACTGGACTCTCACGTACGTACATATGCGCAGCCGGCATTCTGGGCTCTGGCGAGACCAAAGATGCCAGAGGGCACCGCGAACGCGCCAGGAACGAACCCGCTGCGCAATTCTCGATGCACTTCGTCCGCGTCACGATCGTGCTTCGCCGCGAGACGTTTCGCCAAGTGACCGAGCGCGAAGTCGCAGACGAGCACGATCGTCTTGCGCTGAACAAGGTCTTCGAGGCTCGGCAGCATCAGGCCAGGGGCTGGACTCGGTGCTCGATGCCAAAACGGGTTCCGAACCGCGGGCTGTTCTGTGACCGGATCCCTCACTGCGTACTGGACACCCATCGCATACCGTTCCCACAGCGAGTCGTTCAGCGCGGCTGACACGGCCTGGCTGCGGATGTTCAAGACAGCACGGGACTCGTATTTCTGCCTACGATATGCAGTCTCGCAATTGTCGAGATAGCGGGCCGCGATCTCCATGACTATGGGATCGCTGGCATCGCCGAGGCTCGGCCAGTCAAAGACCGCGCGGTTAGTCGCCGTCACGAGCTGATCGATCCACGACATGTCCCACTCGTCCTCCGGCTCTGAAGGTCGACCGCGAGGACGCGCGAGACTTTGCTGTGGAGAGTTGACGCACGCTGTAACAGCGGCCGCCGATGCGAGCCACCCGATATCCGTCATGAAGGCACGCCGTGAGCGGCGATCACTCTCAGAGGTCATTCAACCGTCCTTTCGAAGGGCAGATGGCTGCGGCCTGACGCAAAATTCACCGGCAAGCGCCGGTCATCCAGCAAAAAGATGGGTCGATCCGAGTTGATCTCGCCAGGCGCTCACATCTACGACGGTCAGCGCTCGTCCGGTGCAACGATTCGTTAGACCGCTGCGCGCTTCGCTCGCCTCGTGTCCCGCCGCGCGGCGTACCTGCGCAGTCGGACAATTGATCACGCTGGTGCGCGCGTCGTGCGCGGTCTCGCAGCGCGACCGACTGCCGCTCATCGTCACGACGGGGCCGCATTGCGCCACTGCGCGATCGCTCGAGGGAAAAACGCACTGAACGAGTCCCCCCGCTCCAGGGCAGCGCGCAGGACCGGCCGAATGACGATCGCCATGAGGTAGAACTGCATGTACGGATCGCTCTTCGGCCTCCCTTGCAGCACGAAGTGCGCGAGCTGCTCGGCCAGGAGATCATTTTGTTGGGCATCGCCAGTGATGCCCGGTGCGAGCGCGTAGGCAATGGCTTCATTGAATGTCTCGAAGCGAAGACCGGCGGAGTCGGCGGCAGCTCTGATGGCGTCTGCATGCGGAGACAGAAAGGCGTGCAGCGCCTCGTGTAAGAGAAATCCCATGGGCGCGGGCGAGGGAACTTCGATCACCAGCCGCCCACCGTTGGCTTCTCCGCCTCCACTCGTCTCTTCGGAGTTGGCGACGAGGAAGACGCGAACCCGGGGCGGCGTCGTGGCACCCGCGAAGCGCGCCAATCGCTCCACCACGGGAGTGAGCCAAGCCCGGTCTGCTACGAGCTGCTGCCTGAAGGCGGCAATGCGCGCTGATTCCTGCTTGCCAAGTGGTTCGAGCTTTGGCGCGAAGTGAAGGAGTATCTCTTCCTCTTCTGCGCTTTCGGCCCCGGAGAGGAGGTGCGAATCCACTGCTTGTTGGGCAGCGACCTCGATCGGGGCGTCAACCAGGAACGCCTGCTCGAAGCCGTTCCCCCAGCCGCGGGCGCGTCGGAGCGCCGCGTGCCGGCGGAGCATCACGCTATCCGCGGCCGTGAGCACGAGATGCGTCCGCGCCCATCGGACGTACTGCTGATGCGCGTACTGATCCCACTGCGAAAGCTGATCGACAATGTGAAAGAGCTGCGCCGTTCGAGAATCCGATACGGTGAGAATCATGCCGCCCAAGTCCACGTCGCTCGATTGAGCCACGCCGGTGGCGACAGTGCCCAGAGTCAGCACGACGCACAACGCTGCAACGCGGACCAGCCGGTGCATGGGCCCTCTCCTGTCGCCGATGTTTCTAGTGGGCTAACGCAGCGCTAAGCGGCGAGCGGCTATCTCACCAGCCTGGAGATGCGGGTCATGCGCGGTGCTCGCCAGCCACCCACCATGATGACTTCCGCACGTCTCGTGCTCGTCCGCTTCAGCGTCTCGTTAGCCCGCCGGCGGTTCGTGGCCTGAGCCAGGTCTCGGCGGGATCGGCAACGTTGCCGGGACGACGCTTCTCGTGTCGTCAATCGACGCGGTGAGCATGAAAGGTTCATCGGCCGTGCGGCCGCCAAACACGTAATCAACATCGGCGGGAACTAACCGCCCCCTGGAGTCGCGTAACTCGAGCTCCTTACAGACAGCCTGCGCCGAAGCAAGTACCGCCACTCCAGCCGCGGCACCTTCGTCAGAAATGCCGCCAGCCACCTCGCCCCTCGGCGGAAGGAAACCCAAGTTGGCCAAGGCACGCGAGGCGTCGCCGAGCGTCTGCCTGACTGCTTCGAGTCCTGGCAACGGAGACAGGCCTGCCATGAGCATATCATCAACGATGTCGCCGTCGAGGACGCCGATGGTGACGCCGCGAAAGAGAACCGTGAACCGCTCCATCCTCCCCCTCATTCTCCGTGGCAGGCTGACGCAGAGCTAAGCGACGAGCACTCGCTCACTAAGCGTTGTGTCAGGCGCTTCCCGACTTGGTCCAACCCTGCAGAAGCCGCGACTTGGGCGCCTCGCGGTAAAGCTGCGCCAAGAACGCCTCGATGCCAGCACCATCTTCCAGAGCACGTAGAGCGCGGAGCGCAGGCTCGAACTCGAACAAGAGCGTGAAGCTCCGGGCGGCTCGTGACGCCGATTCGGGGGGCGTGTGAGTTGCTCCCGCGCGAGCGGCCGCCATTAACGCATCATCAGTGATCCCGACCCGTGCGAGCTCGCGACCGAGTTCCCGACTTAGAGTGTCTATCTGCTCCATGTCCGCAGATCGGTCCTTACCCACTTGCCCTCCGACCAACTCCATGACGTGCCTGACGTAGAGCTACGCGGCGAGCGGCCGCTCGCCAGCATCAACGATCGTGATCGTAAGACGATCTCGCCAGGCCATCAACCATGATGACTTCCATAGTCCTCGCGCTCGTCCGCTTCGCCGACGTGTTAGATCGCCCGTGCGGGAGGCACGACTAGCGGCCAGGGAGCAATAGCGTGCCGCCAAGCAGCGTTGCCAGCGCTGGAGCTATCCCCAACCCGAAGATACCAGCCCACCTTCCAAAACCACCGCTAGCGTCGAAGCCAGCCTGAATTGCCTGGGCACCGAGCGCGGCCAGCACCCCGAGAGTGACGATGCGCGTTATCGCCGCGTGCCGGAGAGCAGGCCAAAACGGTACGAGGGCTCCGGCATGGAAGCCCGTGGCTATTAGCGTCATGATGAGCAGAAGCCCGTGGCCGAAGCGAATGTTGCCCGCAATCCCGCCGAACTTCGGATCCACTCGGTGCAGCCAATAGACGGAGATATGATTCGCAACATCGAAGGCGACCGTGTATGTCAGCAGGAAACTGATGAGACAGAGCGCGATCAACCACCAGGGTCGCTTCACGATGGCCTCCGCAGCGATCTAACGCTGAATTCAGCAGTGGGCGCTAGCCCACCACGCGCGAAAATGTATGGGATGCCCGATTCTCGCCAGGCGATCACCTTGTGAAATCCCAAGCGCCCACCTGCTGCAATGACTCGCTATACAGCGGCGGTGCCATATCAGGGTAACTCACCGAGATACGGCAAGGCGTACCACGCAAGCCATGCGAAGAGCGCCAAATGGAAACCAAGACTGCACCGGTACGACGGCCTGCGCGAGGCCAGTACCGCCAAGCCAGCCAGCACTACAAACCCAGCCGCCGTCAACGCGCTCACCGCGACGGTGTAGGCGCGGCCCTGATACTTGAGCCCGTACTGCCATGAACCGACGAGATACCAGGTGCTCAAAGCAACCGCAATTGCGAGGAGCACGAGAGATCGGCGAGGAACCCGCCCCTCAGCGCGCCGTAGCTGCGGCGTCCAAGCAAGGAAGGCGATGGCAGGGATCAGGACCGCTGCCGGGCCGAAGCCAAGCATATACGCCGCGAACGACAGCATTGGTAGGGGGGACCACAGTGTCGGCGTACCACTGCCGAACATGCCAAGCGCTGCCAACGGCACAAGCAGCCCGGCAGCTAGTATCCACACACGCCACGGCGTGACTGTCATAACCGTCCCCCCCAAGCGAAGTGTGTTGCTGCATGACGCAGAGCCAAGTGGCGAGTGCCGGCTCTCGAGGAGAGATGATGGTTGATCCGGGAGAATCTCGCCAGGTGCTCATATGGACGACTCCTCGCGCTTGTCAGGTGCAACGATTCGTTACGCAGAGAGGCGGCCGATAACGAATCGCGCGACAACTACGATCAGTGCGAGAAGCCAAAGCCCCGTGCTAACGGTCAACGCCAGACGCTCCGCGATGTAACGCCGTTCGTGTCGCTCGAGGCGTGCGAGCGGCTCCGGCGTTTTCTCGCTATCCTCCCAGTAGTACCAGCGGCCACCCGGAAGTACCTCAGCGCGCTCGTGATGTAGAGCTTCCATTCTGCGATGCAGGTCGACATGGCCAACGAGCAGGAGAAGCCCGGACGCCAGGATGATGCGCTCAGAGCACAAGAGTAAGACCATACTCATGGGACAAATTTCGCTGCAGCGCTCATCCCCTTACCGGCAACTCCGTCTCTGCCTAACGCAGAGTTCCGCTGCGGCGCGCGACTGGCCAGCTACGAAGATGATTCACCGATGCTGCACTCGCCAGGCAACCACATGGCAGCTCTAAAGGCGCCGTCGGCTGCAGCATCTCGTTAGGTAGGCTGCGGCGACCGCGCACGAACGTATGGCAGCATGACCAAGAGAAACCCGGCCATCAACAGGGTGCCGAGGACCGGAGGCCACCGTGACGGTTGGTTAGGGGATACCAGGAATGGCAACCAACAGGCGGCGAGAGACGCGAGTGCCCAGACCAGGAGCGGGTGCCACGCCCATGCACGAACGCGCCATAGGCCTACCGCCGACCAGAGGCTAGACACCCCGTACACGATACCCAGCGCGCCGAAGGCCAGACTCGTAACCGATCCAGTCTGCGTGGTCGCCGCCCAGTATGCGAGACCGAAACCGCCGATAGAAACCCACGCTAGAGCAAGCGCAAGGAGCGTGAATCCAAGTGGACGCTTCAGAACCTTCCTCCTGATAACGCTCGTGCCCATCTAACGCGGAATTCAGCAGTGGACGCCTACCCACAGGCCAGGATCATGCTCGGGTTACCGAGCGCTCGCCAGCCGGTGAACGGGCAGAATCCCAAGCGCCCATCTGCTGCAATGATTCGTTAAATGGCGGCTCACCCGTACCGGCGGTGAACAGCTTCCTCTAGGACAACATCGGGGTCGCGATCCACGTCCCGGAGCTTGGAGCGATAGACCTCTAGCTGCCAGACCGTGCAAGACGGGTCGGCGCATGGCAGATCTGGATCACCGGGATGCTCGAACTCGAGGTGGAAGCAGAGCCAGTGCATCTGTTCGAACGCGTCGTAGAGCTCCCGGTTCGCTATGACTGGCCGGCCACATCGCTTGCAGTTCGGTACGACATCGCTCATTGCGAAGAGATAATGGTGTCCATCTAACACAAAGTTCACCGGCAAGCACCGGCTCTCCAGCCAAGAAGATGCCTCATTCTCGATGCGCTCGCCAGCCACTCACATTGGCAGACCCGTCGCGCTTGTCCGGTGCAACTACTCGTTAGACCGCGCCCACCGAGATCTATTTCACAGGTTGCAGATCTATGCTCGCGAACCGGGTTCCAGGTGCAGCCCAAATCGGCGTCCCGCATACTTCCAGCCTGTCTGGGCCATCCTGCCGCACAAATTCAAGCGCGAGTTGCCACGGCACGTGCTCGCGCTGCGGCAGGTGCGAGAGGAGGGACTCGAACATGGCCTCGATATCATCATAAGGCGCCTCCGCAATCGGTCCGTTCATGTAGACGCGCACGGTGACCAGCCACGCGTTGATCTCAAGTGTTAGAGCACGAGTGGCAGGAGGTAGGCTATCCGGCAATCGCTGCTCGATGAGCGCCCGGAACTGTTCAAACGGACTCATCACCACCTCAATATTCGTCGCGGTCTAACGCAGAGCTAAGCGGCGAGCGCCAGCTCACCAGGCGAGAAGATGCAAGATCCAAGGTGAGCTCGCCAGCCACTCACATGGCAGCCCGTCCACGCTCGTCCGCTTCAGCGTCTCGTTATACAGCTGACCCGAGATGCCGACGAAGTGCCTCTCGAAGCTCAGCGATGCGCTCATCTGCGGCGCTGCCCGGACGAAGGAACTGCTGGGGCGCCGCTGCGCCCTGCGGCTCAAGTGGCTGCCACTCACTCGCGCGGGGGTGCTGGTTCGATGCCGCCGGCCGCGCGACTGAGAGACCGAGCCACTGATCCTTTCCATCCCAAACCAAGCGGATGCGCTCGTGGCGGCCGCGGTACTCTGCATCGGCGCTCCCAAATGCATCGGGGTAATGCGCCTCGGCGGCGAGGTGGTAGCCGACCGAATCCAAAACTTCCTCGATCACTGTGCGGGCCCGCAGGAAGACTGGATCTAAAGCTCTTTCCATCGCACCGATATAGGTAGCTGTATAACGCCCAGTTCACCGGCGAGCGTTGACTACCCAAGCGCGAAGATGCGCGCTCGTGCTTGATCTTGCCAGGCTCGCACATGGACGCCCGAACGCGCTCGTCCGGTGCAACGCTTCGTTAGGTGGCCGCTCCGGGATGGCGGCCTTCGGGTCGGCCCGCGCGTGCCTCAAAGCCAGCGCCGCACGGCTGCCGTGTAGGCCGCGTACTCAACCGGGAACCGCCCCATCAAGTATCGCTCCTCGCGCGGGATCACGACCAAGGCCATCAGGCCGAAGGCCGGCAGGAGCGTGATGACCAGGCTCAGACTGTTCACCAGGAGCGCGAGCCCCAACTGAAAGACCGCGAATGCCAGGTAGATCGGGTTCCGGCTGAATCGATACGGGCCCGTTTGGACGATGGCGGTCGCGGGCTGGTTGCCGGGCACCGGTGTCCCGGCGGCCTTGAACGCCCGGGTCGCACCGACGAACAGCCATCCGGCCGCGATAACCAGGAAGGCACCAGCGGGGACGCCGATTACGGGGGACACGAGGGGGACGGGCCAGAAGACGTGCCAGACGAGTCCGAGCACGATCGCCGCGAGAAAGATGCGCGGGGGGCGAATAAGTCCAGGATTCGCGACGCGTGACATTGAGGTACCGCCAACTGATTTGCTCATCACACCGATCTCCGGGGCCACCTAACGCAAAGTTCACCGGCAAGCGCAGGCTTGCCAGACGCGAAGACGACCGATCCGAGATTGCCTCGCCAGCCACTCACATGGACGACGGTCAGCGCTTGTCCGGTGCAACGATTCGTTAGCCTGCTGGTCGCGACGGCCGCCGGCGACGCGGCCACACCAGCGCCAGAAGCGGCAATACAGCCGCGAGAACACTCGCAGCGATAGCGTGCGCATTGAGACCTGGCTCGACACCGGCCGCGGATCCTGCGACTAGGAAGCCCAGCTTACTAATGACGGTCCAGTAGAGTGCCAGCCCCACCGGCAAGATCATCCAGCGGCGCCAGTACACCAGGACAGCGCCCACCACGCCCAGCGGTAGGAACAGTCGCCAGACGGCCAAGATCGTCAGGCAATCCTCACACAGCGAATGATCCATTCTAGTCGTATTCCGTGGAGCAGGCTAACGCAAATTAGCCCGATCGGGCTAATTCGGTCAGAATTTGCTGCGCTGCCGCCTAATCGGGAAGAGGGGGCGGCGTTGGCCGCACTAAACCTCATCACTCCCCTCGTTTCGCTCATGCCGACCGAGGACCTCGAGGAATTAGGAAGTGCGTCGGCGCGGTCTAATCCGCGACG
>Ga0182738_1001391_pt1 | contig 30383 bp, 19 predicted proteins | sample eDN5th30CBELigMG_FD_128876 | JGI IMG/M metagenome (GOLD analysis project Ga0182738, IMG submission 128876) | Enriched Miracle-Growth compost microbial communities from Emeryville, California, USA - eDNA 5th pass 30_C BE-Lig MG (version 2)... ...
CACCAGGTCGCGCAGGCTGATGCCGACGCCGCCGAGACCGATGGCGAGGCCGGGCGCTTCGTTGACCGGCAAGGCCGGATTGACGCCGGCCTGCCGGAAGCGCGCCAGCAGCCGCGCCGGACCGACCCCGTCGAGCACGCGGACCGCCGGCACGTTGAGCGACAGTTGCAAGGCCTGGCGGATGGTGACGTCGCCCTGGTAGCCCATGTCGAAGTTCTTCGGTCGGTAGCCGCCGAAATCGGCCGGACTGTCCTCGATCATCGTTTCCTGCGCCACCATGCCCTGCTCGAAGGCGAGGCCGTAGATGAAGGGCTTCAGGGTCGAGCCGGGCGAGCGCAGCACGCGCGTCATGTCGATCCAGCCGGAGCGGCCGGCATTGAAGAAATCGGCCGAGCCGACTTCGCCAAGAATCTCGCCGGTGCGGGAATCGGCCATGATCATGGCGACCGAGAGCTTCGGCCCGAGGCGCTTGGCGGCCTCGCGGGCGACGGCCTCAAGCCCCGCCTGCACGCTCTTCTTGACGGTCAGTTGCAGCGGCTTGCTGGGCTCGATCCTTTTTAGCGCCGAATAGGCGGCGTGGGCGGCGAGCGTGGGCAGGGGACGGCGCAGGTCCGGCACATGATCGACGGCGGCGCGCGCGGCCTCGCGTTCGGAGAGCCGGCCGGCCGACACCATGCGCTGCAGCACACGGTCGCGCGCGGCCTGGGCAATCAGTGCGTTGCGGTCCGGCCGGCGCTTCTCCGGCAGTTGCGGCAGGGCGACCAGAAGGGCGGACTCCGAAACGGTCAGCCGCGCCGGTTCCTTGCCGAAATAGGCGAGCGATGCGGCGCGCACGCCTTCGAGGTTGCCGCCGTAGGGCGCCAGCGTCAGGTAGCGTTCCAGGATCTCGCGCTTGGTCAGGCGCCGCTCGATCTGGAGCGCGCGCAACACCTGCTTCACCTTGGAGGCGACCGAGCGGCTGTCGCGCGGCTCGATCAGCCGGGCGAGCTGCATGGAAAGCGTCGAGCCGCCGGAGACGATGCGGCCGTTGGTGACGAGTTGCAGCGCCGCGCGGCCGATCGCCAGAAGGTCGATGCCGGGGTGGTCCCAGAAGCGCTTGTCCTCGTAGGCGACCAGCATGTCGACGAAGTTCCTGTCGACCTTGTCGAGGCTTGTCGGCAGGCGCCAGTAGCCGTCCGGCGTGGCGAAGGCGCGCAGGAGCTGGCCGTCGCGGTCGAGCACCTCGGCCGAGGTCGCCGTCTGGCTGTCCAGCGGCGGCGGATAGGCGCGGTCGAGCTGCCACAGGCCAGCGGCGGCGATGGCCACCACGACGACGGCTATGCCGGACCCAATGGCCAGCTTGCGAAACATTCCGGATCGTAGCCGCATCGCGACCCTCATCCGCCCGTTTCCGGAAGGCGCCGGACTACGGCGCCTTCACTTCCATCATGCCGGTGGCGGTGCGCGCCGAGTATTGCGGCCGGTACATGTCCTCCACGCTCGCCGCCGGATGGGCGTAGACGCCGGGCGTCACCGCGCGCACGACATAGGCGAGCGTCATGTCGCGGCTGTCCTGGCTCGGGTTGAAGGCGGCGACGAAGCGGTCGTCGCGGAACTCCAGATGCGCGGCGTCGGTCTGCGCCAGCCACGAGAAGTTCGACAGCTGGGCGCTGGAGACAAGGCCCGGATTGTCGATCTCGAAGCCGCCCGGCAACAGGTCGGTAATCAGCACGCGCTGCTGCCAGTCGTTGTTCTCGTGCACCTTGAGCACGACCACGAAGCGTTCGTTCTGATTCACCTCGGTGACGTTGGCTTCGGTCCCGTCGAGCCGGTAGTAGGTGCGCTCGATGGTGAAGCCGTCGCCGCCGGCCGGCAGCGGCTGAGCCGGCGCCGCGACCGTCGTCACCACCGCCTGCAAGGCATCCTTGCCGGTGTTGGCGACCGTGATGGGGCCGGCCTGAAGATCGTCGCCGCTGACGGTGGTCGCCCAGGCGCCGCTGTGCGGGTTGCCGTCGATGGAGAGCTGGATGGAATTGTTGCCCTCCTTCAGCGCGCGGGCGGCCAGCAGCATCCAGGCTTCATCCTGCGTGCTGGTCCAGGTCTTCAGGGCGCGATCCCTCGTCACCATCCTGACCAGTTCCGGCACGATGGACGGCACCGGCTTCGATTCGGCGGCGAGCGCCAGCATGGCGGCGCCGTCGCGCAGCTTCGAGCCGTAGTCGGAGCGGTACCAGTCGTAGTTCGGCGTCGCGTTGGCAAGTTGGAGGGCGGCCTGGAAGGTCGCTTCCGAGCGCTGGGCGTCTCCGTAGAGGGCAAGGGCCGCACCGAGCTGCGCCACCGCCATCGGGCTGGAGAAGGCCTCCAGCTGCGTGTCGGCATAGTAGCGAAGGTCACCGACCGAGGCCTTCTTGTTGCGGGCCAGCACGTAGAGCGCATAGGCGATCTCGCTGCCGCGGTCCTGCACGTTCTGGTCGTAGCCGAGCCCGTTCTGCAGGTTCGACAGCGCCTGGCTTATGGCGAGCGCCGGCACGTCGTACTTCGCTTCCCGGGCACGGGTTAGGAAGTCGGTGACGTAGGCGTCGAGCCACAGGTCACCCGAGCCCGGGCCCCACAGGCCGAAGCTGCCGGCGGAGGCCTGGTAGCTGAGGACGCGGTAGATCGCGTCCTGCACGCGCTTGTGCAGGTCCGGGTCCTCGGCGATGCCGTAGGGCTTCGCCATCTCCGACATATAGAGCAGCGGAAGCGCCCGGCTGGTCGTCTGTTCGGCGCAGCCATAGGGATACTGGTCGAGAGAGAGCAGCAGCGAGGGCACGTCGAAGGCGGCCGCCTGAGAGACGCCGACGCTGACGGAAGCGCCTTCCAGCAGGCTTGCGGCCAGCAATTCGCGGTCGACGCGCAGCGAGCCGCCGGCCTTCAGGTCCACCACGAGACGGGTGGTGACCGGCAGTTGCGAGGGCCGGATCGGCAGGAAAAGCGTCTGCTCGACTTCCGGCCCGCCCTCATGCGAGAGCCGCACCGTGATCGAGGAATCGCCTGCGGTGACGGCCGTCAGCGGCACCGTGAAGGTCTGGCGCTTGCCCGAAGCCAGAGTCAGCTTTTCGGGCACCCCATCGGTGCCTACGGAGAGGCCGCCGGTGGATTCGATCGCCACGGCGTAGTCGCCGTCGGGGCCGTCGGTGTTGGTGACGTCAAGGCGCATGGCGGCCGAATCGCCGGGCGCCAGGAAGCGCGGCAGGCCAGCGGTGAGCACGACCGGATCGCGCACGATCACGTCCGTCTGGGCATGGCCGACCGCCTCCTTCGTCCAGGCGACGGCCATGACGCGAACGGTGCCGTTGAACTGCGGCAGGTCGAAATCGACCGTCGCCTTGCCATCGGCGTCGAGCTCGACGACACCGGAGAAGAAGGCCACCAGCTTTTCGGTCGGCGGGTTGCCCTGGCTCTGCATGGCTGCACCGTCGCCGCCGGTGCGCAGCCGGCCGGTCGCGCCGAGCGAGCCGTCGATGAGGCGGCCGTAGAGGTCGCGCAGTTCCAGCCCCATCATGCGCTGGCCGAAATACCAGCCGTCGGGATCGGGCGCCTTGTAGTTGGTGAGGTTGAGGATGCCGACATCGACGGCAGCCACCGTGACATAGGCTTGATCGCCGGCTTCGGCGCCCGCCACCGCGACGGGGACGGAGAGCGTGCGGCGCGGTTCCATTTTTTCCGGTGGCGTCAGCGTCACGGCAAGCTTTTTCGCTCCCGGATCGACCGCCAGCCACTTCACGCCGATGGCGCGGGCCGGCATGCGCGTTTCCTGGCCGTCGCCTGGCCTGAACAGCGTCGCGGTGACGTAGGCGCCGGCGCCCCAGTCCTCGCCAACCGGGATGTCGATCGTACCGCCGTCGGCGGGAACGGAGGCGGAAACCGTCTTCAGCAGCTTGTCGGCGCCGATGGTGACCAGCAGTTCGCCGGCATAGTGCGGCGAAACCTTCAGCTTGGCGACTTCGCCGGCGGCGTACTTGTCCTTGTCCAGCGCGATCTCCAGCGCATCCGGCGTCTCGGTCGAGGAGACGTCGACATACCAGCCGCCGTAGAACTCGTAGCTGGTGGCCGGCCCTTCCGGATCGGCCGTCTCGACCTGCAGGCGGTAGCGGCCCCAGTCGACCGGGACCGAGACGGTCGCCTCGCCGTCGGCGGCGACATCGAGCGTGCCGTTGGCGACCGACTTGGTGAATTCGACAGGCTCGTAGTTCCACGAGCTGCCGTTGCGATACCACTGGTAGTTGCGTTCCACCTTGACCAGCGACCACAGCGCGCCTTTCAGCGCCTCGCGCTTGCCGTCGGCATCGACGGCGATGACGGAGAACTTGGCGGTGCCGCCCTGCGGCACCTCGTCATTGGCGAAATCGGGACGGAGGCCGATCATCTGGCCTTGCGGGCGCACGCCGATGTCCAGCGAGCGCTCGACGGCGCGGCCGCCCGTCTCGCGCATGCGCACCGTCACCTTGGCCTTGACCAGCTTGGTGGTGGAGGGGAGTTGGTCCACCGTCACCGGGAAGGTGGCCTTGCCGTCGTCGCCGACCAGCGGCAGGTCGGCCAGCGGCGTCACGGAGGGCTCGGCCGTCTGCTCGTCGGCGAGGCCGAAGGAAAAGCCCTTGAAGCGATCCCAGTCGCGCGTCGCCGACAGCGTCGTCTCGCCCTCAAGTGCCAGGCCGGCGGCCGGCGCGCCATAGAGGAAGCGGCCCTCGACGGTGACGTTGGACGTTTCGCCCCGGGCGATCTCGGTCCTGTCGGCCGACAGGTCGAATTCGATGCGATCGGGGACGAAATCCTCGACCAGGAACATATGGCTGGCCACCGCCGCCTGCTTGGGATCGGTGTGGATCGCCACCGTCCAGGTGCCGCGCATGGCGTTGGGTTCGAGCGGCAGGTCGACGGCATAACCGCCGGCCGAAGGCGTGTCGACCACGACGCGGCGCGCTTCCACGCCGTCGGGACGGGTGAAGATGAAGGTCAGCGGCAGGTTGTCGACGGCTTTTGCGGCGTCGTCGCGGGCAAGGGCGGCGACATGCACTACCTCGCCGGCACGGTAGATGCCGCGCTCGGTCCAGGCATAGAGGTCGAGCGCGCCGGGTGCTGGCCGGCCTTCGACGCCACGGTCGGAGAGGTCGAAGCCGGCCTTGGTCATGTCGAGGAAGACGAAGTCCTGGTCGCCTTGTTTGGCCATCAGCACGGCCGGCACCATGCCGCCTTCGCCGCGCGTCAGGCCGGGATTGAACACCGCCTTGCCTTCGGAGTCGGTGGTGGCGGTGCCGAGTATCTCGTTGTTGCGGGCGAGCAGCGTAAGCTCGGCGCCCTCTATCGGCTTGGCGGTGCCGAGCGAGCGGGCGAAGACGGACAGGCCGTCCTGGCCGGTGTAGGTGGAAAGCCCGATGTCGGAGACGACGAACCACTGGGTGGCGCGCGAATCGTATTCCTCGCTGTGGTCGTCGACCGCCTGGGCGGTCAGGATATAGACGCCGGGCTTGCGCTCGGGCAGCGCCTCGTCGACCGGAAAGGAGGTGGTCACCTCCTTGTTCAGCGCGTTGGCGATCTCCATGCGGCCTTCCCAGACGGGCTCGCCCATCTGGTCCGAGATATTGGAGACGTCGTAGCCGTCGAGCTGGCGCAGGAACTGCCAGCCCGACAGAAGCTGCGCCAGCGCGCGGTCGCCGATGCGGTAGAGCTTCATCGCGGCGGCGTCCATGTTGACGGTGACGACCGGGATACCGCGGCGGGCCCCGGCCGGCAGCACGAAGCTGTCGCCGGTGAAGCGGGCGGACGGCGCGCGGTCCTGCACGTAGACGGACAGCACGATCGGCGTGGAGATCACCTCGCCGATGGCCGCCGGCAGGCCGGTCCGGAAGGTCACGTCATAGTGCCGGCCATGCTCAAGGCCTTCGACGCAGATCTGCTTGTCCTTGGCTTCGACGCCTTTCGGCGCATGGCCGTCGACGGTGACGAACTGGGCGTAATCGATGCCGGTCTTGACCAGTTCTTCGGAAAACTGCGCGCAGATGCGCGGCGCGCTGGTGTCGGCATCGACCGAGTGATCGATGACGCGAAAACCCTTGCGCGCCTTCAGGTCCTCGTAGTCGGCCTGCACGGCGGCGGAGTTGACCAGCGCAAGGCTCGCCTCATAGGCCTGCAGGGCCGGGCGATAGAGGTCGCGGCGGTCGAGCCCTGCGGCGAGCAGCGACAGGGCTTCGGCCCGCAAGGCGGCGGTGCGCACGAGCTTGTAGCCGTTGAAGGCGGCGGAGGTGGCGTTGGCTTGCAGGGTGGCGGCTTCCGACCCGGTTGCCGTATCCACGGCAAGCGCCTCGTGCGCCAATTTCAACCAGAACTGGCCGTCATCCGGCAGGATTGATACGGCCTGCTCGTATTTCTGCATGGCGGTGCGGTGACTGCCGCTGCGCGATGCTTCTTCGGCGGCGTCGACCAACGCGTTCAGGCCGTCGGTCGGCTTGGTGAAGCCGGGGCCAAGGATAAAATTGCGGTATTGCTGGGCCTGGTCGGCCATCCAGGAAGGGAAGAAGGCGAGTTCCGGCGGCGCGCCGATATCGGCGTCGCCGTTCACCGGCACGACCTTGCCGGCGACGGCACCGACGAAAGGCTTGATGGTATTGAAGTCGGACTTCAGGAAGCACCACTTGGCCTTGGTGTTGTATGTGAAGGCGCGGCAGGCCGAATCGCCGAGGCACGTCGTCTTGCACTGGTCCAGCGTCACGTTCTGCGCTGAGCGCAGGTCGAAGCCGAAATAGTCGGAATTGTCGGTGGTGACGACGCGCCGGGCTTCGGCGGCCTGTGCCGCTCCGGCGGCCATCAACAGAAGGACGAGGACAGAGAAAAAGCGCGCTGCTCGCAATGCCATGACACCCCTCCAGGACGTTGCTTTTCTAAGTCTTGTTGCTTCCCGTATGCCCGGCATGTTCAAGCTTGGGTTGCGCTTGTCAATGCGAGGCCCGGCAAAGCCCGCCGAGAGCACCCGACCGAAAGCCGTCGCCAGCCCATCACCGGCGCCGTTCAGCGTGTGTTCACGGGCTGCGGATCACACTTTCTTGCCGGAGCATAAAAGGTGTGAGTTCCAAGCCCGGGCCAATTGAGACAATTGGATTGTGGCTGCTTTACGGGCGCTTCAGAAGTTCACTGCAATTTTAGGTTTTGCGCGATAAGGTCAGGTGTGACGGTACGGTGGACAAGGAGTGCGGAGCGGTTTGCGCCGGGGCGCGTGCTTTCGCGCGCCCTTGCGGGCGGGCTCCTGTGCGCCGCCGCCATGGTCGCCGTGAATCGGCCGGCAGCCGCCTTCGAGCTGTTCGGCATCAAGTTGTGGGAATCGGCGTCCGACAAGGAAGACGCCGAGATCGTCGATCCGCTGCGTTATCAGGTGACGATCGAGGCGCCCGACGCCGATAGCGACCTCAAGAACAGGTTGGAAAGCGCCTCGACGCTGAAGGCGGACGAGGATCGCCCGGTGTCCGGTTCGCTCGGCCTGCTTACCAAGGCACGCGCCGAGCGCGAGCAACTGGTGGCCGCACTCTATCAGGATGCCCGCTACGAGGGTGTCGTCACCGTCGCCATCCAGGGCCGTTCCATCGACGACCTGCCGCCGGACGCCGAGTTCACCGGAGCGCAGCCGATCCCGGTCACGGTCACGGTGCAGGCCGGTCCGAAGTTCACCCTCGGCGACATCCGTCTAGAAGGCGACGCCGCGCAACTGGCGAGCGCCGACTTCGGCCTGATCGCTGGCGGCGATGCCGGTTCGGGCGCGATTCTCAAGGCCGAGGCGTCCATCGTGCGGGCCTTGAAGGAAGAGGGAAGGCCGCTCGCCAAGGTGACCGGGCGCGAGATCGTCGCTGATCACAAGACCGCCACCCTCGACGTCACGCTGAGGGTCGCCGCCGGTCCAGTCGCCGGCTACGGCGACACCGTGGTCGAGGGAACCGAGGCGGTGGACCGCGACTTCACCGAATACATGACCGGCCTGAAGCGCGGCCGCCAGTATTCGCCGGAAGAGATAGACGAGGCGCGCGAACGGCTGCTCGGGCTGGAGGTGTTCAACAGCGTCACCCTCAAGGAGGGCGAGGCGCTGGACGCCGAAGGCAACATTCCCATCAACGTCGAGGTGAGCGAACGCAAGTTCCGCTATTTGGGCCTCGGCGCCACGGCCTCGAACACCGAGGGGCTGGGGCTGGAAGGCTATTGGGGGCACCGCAACCTGTTCGGCCGCGGCGAGAAGCTGCGCATCGACGGCTCAATCAGCGGCATCGGCGCCAACGACATCTCCAAGCTCAACTACAATGCCGGCATCCTGTTCGAGAAGCCGGGCGTGCTCGGGCCGGCCTCGAAGTTCTACAGCCACCTGAAGACTGTGTACGAGCATCCCGACGCCTACGACCGCTTCTCCGTGCGCGGCGACGTCGGCCTGTCCTACGAACTGACGAAGAAGCAGACGGTGTCGGCCGAGTTCGCGCTCGACTATTCCAAGATCACCGACAGCTTCGGCAAGCACGACTACCTGATCGCCTCGGTGCCGCTGCAATATGTCTACGACAACCGCGACAACCGGCTGAACCCGACGCGCGGCTTCCGGCTGCTGGCCTATGCCGAGCCGAGCTACGACCTCTTGAACGGCGCCGCCTTCGTCAAGCTGAAGGGCGAGGGTTCGGTCTACCAGGCGATCGATTCGGGCGGCAAGTTCGTCATGGCCGGCCGCGCCAGCCTTGGCTCCATCGTCGGCGCCTCGTTGCAGGACGTGCCGGCCGACCGACGCTTCTATGCCGGCGGCGGCGGCTCGGTGCGCGGCTACGCCTATCAGGGGATCGGCCCGAAGGCCGCCGACGGCCAGCCGATCGGCGGCCTGTCCTGGTTCGAGACCTCGGCGGAGATGCGCGTCGGTGTCACCGACACGATCGGCATCGTGCCCTTCGTCGATGCCGGCACCGTTTCCACCAAGACCTTCCCCGATTTTTCCGACCTCAAGGTGGGCGCCGGCATCGGCCTGCGCTATCTGACGCCTTTCGGTCCGCTCCGGGTCGATGTCGCGGTGCCGCTCAATCCCGATCCCGGCGATCCCGACTACGGCATCTATGCGGGCATCGGGCAGGCGTTCTGAGGCATGAAGGTTTTGCGGCGTATCCTGCGCTATTTCTTCTACGCTGTAGCCATCGTGGTCGCGGCCGCCGTCGGCGCGCTGGTGGTGCTGACGACGACCGACCGCGGCCGTGACAACCTCGCCGGCATCGTCTCCAACCTCGCCTCGTCGGCCGACAGCAAAGTGACGATCGCCGGGCTCGACGGCATCTGGTCGGGTGCGCTCAGGGTCGGGCATGTCGTGGTCGAGGACCGCAACGGCCCGTGGCTGGTGGTGCGCGACGTGGCCGTGGACTGGTCGCCGCTGGCGCTCCTGTCCAAAACTTTCCGGGCCGAGCGCATCGCCGCCGGGCGTATCGAGTTGGCGCGGCTGCCGGTCGGTGGCAGTCAGCAGAAAGAAGCGAGCGGCGGTTCGGGCCTGCCGGTGTCGGTGGACATCGCGCAGATCGACCTTCCCGACATCGCGCTGGGCAAGGAGCTTGCCGGCGCCGGTGTCGCCGAGCTTTCGGCCAAGGGGTCGGCGAAGGCCGATGCCAACCCGCTTTCGGTTGCCGGCGACCTCACGATCGCGCGCCGTGACGGGCAGCAGGGCACGGTGATCGCCAAGGTCAACTTCGCGCCGCAGGACAACCGCCTCGATCTCGACGTCAAGGCGTCCGAGCCCGCCGGCGGCATCATCGCCAACCTGCTCAAGCTGCCGGGCACGCCGGCCGTCGACGTCGTCGTGTCGGGCAACGGTTCGCTGGCGGACTGGCAGGGGAGCGGAAGCTTCAACGTCGACGGTCAGACGGTGGCGCAGTTGTCCGGCCGCCATCAGTTGACCGACCAGGGCCATCGCGTCGAGGCCAAAGGGCAGGGCGCGTTCGAGCGCTTCCTGCCGGAAATGCTGAAGCCGCTGCTGTCCGGTACGGCCGATTTCGACATTGCCGGCACCGCCATGCCGGCTGGCGGCGTCGTCGTGGAGCGCGCGAACGTCGAAAGCGATGCCATCCATCTTACCGCGAAGGGCACGTATGATCCGCAATCGGCGACCGACATCTCCGTGGAGCTTGCCGCTCGCGACGCGCCGGTGGTGCTCAGCCTGCCGACCGGCGGCGCGCCGGTGACGGTCGCCGTCAAGGGCCTGACGGCGCGCGCCTTCGGCGACGGCAAGGAGCCGATGGTCGATGTAGCCGGCAACTTCGTGTCCATCGTCACCGGCGGGACGGAAGTGCACGACCTTGCCGCGCAGATCCATTCCGACGGCTTCGACGTCCAGAACCGCAGCGGCCCGGTGAAGATCGCGCTGGTCGCCGATACACTGAAGACCGACGTGGCGACCCTGGCGCCGCTGGCGGCGGGACGGGTTACGGTCAACCTTGCAGGTGCCGTCAGTCCCGACCAGATCAAGCTGGACGAGGGCACCTTGACCTCGGACGCGCTCAACGCTTCGGTCAATGCCACGCTCAACGTCGCCGATCTCGCCATGACCCTCGGCATGAAGGCCGACGCCGTTTCCAGCGCGCTGCCGCCGCAACTCAAGCCGGTGCTGGGCGAGCGGGTGCAGTTCTCCGCCACCGCGACGCGCGATCCGCAGGGCTCGTTCGCAGCCAACACCATCGAACTGACCTCCGGGTCGCTCAAGGCCAGCGGCACGGCGAGTGCGTCCGGCACCGAAATCAGCGCCGACCTGAAAGGCAGCCTCGGCGATGTTTCTCCGCTGTCGGGGCTGGCGCGCACCGACCTTGCCGGCGGCGTCGACTTCGCGCTCAAGGCGAGCGGCGCGCGCGCTGCGCCGGACTTTTCCATCACCGCCAGCAGCGACAAACTGGTCGCGTCGGGCAAGACCGTGACCGGCCTGTCGCTCAGCGCCACCGGCAAGGCCGATATGGCGGCTCCCACGGCCGACGTGTCGCTGACCGGCTCGGTCGAGGGCAAGCCGCTCAACCTCAAGGCCACGATGGCGACCGCCGAAGGCAAGATGACGGCCGACGTGAAGGGCGATTTCGGCGATCTCTCGGTGCTGTCCGAGCAGGTGGCCGGCGCCATCGGCTTCGCCATCAAGGCAGAGGGCGAGACGACGGCGCCGAATGTGTCGTTCACGCTCAACAGTGCCGGCCTGACGGTCGCCGGCCACCAGATCACCGGACTGGAACTGACGGCGGCGGGCAAGGCCGACGTCGCCAACCCCGCTGCCGACGTGAAGCTGAAAGGCAATGTTTCGGGCCAACCGCTCAACGGCACGGCGACGCTGCGCACCGTGGACGGCCGCCGCGAGATCAAGGGGCTGGCGCTGACGCTCGGTCCCGGCCGCATCGGCGGCGACCTCGTGCTCGACGACAAGTTCCTGCCTGTCGGGACGCTCGACATCGACCTGCCTGAGATCGGCCCGCTGGCGGCGCTCGCCGCCCAGAAGGTGGACGGCGACCTCAAGGCGACGGTGCGCTTCTCCAGCGAGGACGGCAAGCCGCAGGTCGCGGTGAAGGCCAATGCGGGACGGATCGTGCGCGACAGCCTGTCGGTGGCGAAGGTCGCCATCGACGCGCTGGTGGCCGACTATACCGCCGCGCCGGCCATTTCCGGCACGGTCAAGGCCGGCGGGGTCATCTTGGGCGGCACCACCGTCAGCGACATCGCCATAGACCTGAAACGCGACGGCGAATGGACCGCATTCTCCGGCGGCGCGACGGTGAAGGACATTCCGGCGAAAGCCGCCGGCCGCGTCAAGGTTGCCGACGGCACCACCACGCTGGAGCTTGCCTCGGCGCAGGCGAATTTCCGCGGCGCCAAGGCGGCCGTCTCCAAGCCGGCCACCATCGTCGTCAAGGACGGCGTGACGCGGCTGGACAAGCTCACCATCGGCATCGGCTCAGGCAATGCGATCATCACCGGCACCGCCGGCACGGCGCTCGATCTGGCCGTGACGCTGTCGGCCATACCGGTGGCGGTGGCTAACAACTTCGTCGCGGGGCTGGATGCGGCAGGCTCGCTGTCCGGTACGGTGAAGGTGACCGGACAAGCCACCAACCCGTCCGTCACCTATGACATCAAGGGCACCGGCATCCAGGCCGCGCAATCGCGCGGCGCCGGGCTCGGCGGTATCAGCATTGCCTCGGCCGGCACCTTCGCCGCCAACAAGCTGACCTTCAACGCGACCGCCAACGAAGGTTCCGGCATCGGGCTGAAGGCGGGCGGCACCGTGACGGTCGCAGGCACGCCGACGCTGGCGCTCGACATTTCCGGGCGCGTGCCGTTCGGCTTCCTCTCCGCCAAGCTCGCGCAGCAGGGCCTTTCGCTCAGCGGATCGGCCGACGTGGCGCTCGGCGTGCGCGGACCGGCGACCGCGCCGGACATAACCGGTTCGGTCACGACAGCCGGCGCGCGCTTCATCCATGCCGGCTCCGGCATCGCCGTCAACGACATCGGCGCGCGCGTCACCTTCGGCGGCAAGCGCGCCACCATCGAGCGGCTGACCGGCAACCTGTCGACGGGCGGCGCACTCTCAGTCAGCGGGTCGGTCGGCATCGATCCGGCCGGCGGCTTCCCGGCCGATCTCGCCATCAAGCTCGCCAACGGGCGCTACAGCGACGGGCGGCTGGTGACGGCCAATTTCTCCGGCGACCTGGCGGTGAAAGAGCAGCTTGCGCTGGCGCCGGTGATTTCGGGCACGGTCAATCTCGGCCGCACCGTCGTCACCGTTCCCGACCGGCTGCCGGGCTCGATCTCGGCGCTCGACGTCAAGCGCAAGAACGCGCCGGCCGACGTGCGCGCGCAGGACAAGGCGATGCGGCCGGCCGATACCGGCGGCGGAGGCGGCGGCAGCGGGGGTGGGCCGACGCTCGACATCACCGTCAACGCGCCCAACCAGATCTTCGTGCAGGGCAGGGGGCTGGACGCAGAACTCGGTGGCAAGATCCGGCTGACCGGCCCGGCTTCGGCACCGCAGGCCGTCGGCCAGTTCAACCTGCTGCGCGGCCGGCTGGGCATTCTCGGCAAGCGGCTGACCTTCACGCAAGGCACGATGACGTTCTCGGGATCGGTGATCCCCTATATCTCGCTGGCGGCCGAAACGACCGCCACCGACGCGACGGTGACGATCTCCATCACCGGCGAGGCGACCAATCCAAAATTCGCCTTCACCTCGGTTCCGGCCCTGCCGGAGGACGAGGTGCTGGCGCGGCTGATCTTCGGCCGCTCTATGTCGAACCTGTCGCCCCTGCAGATCGCCCAGCTCGCCGACGCGGTGGCGCAGCTCACCGGCGCCGGCGGGTCCAGTTCGCTGTTGCAGAAGCTGCAAGGCAGCCTCGGCATCGACGATCTCGACGTCACTACCGACGAGAAGGGCGGAACATCGGTGTCGGCAGGAAAATACCTCAACGACCGCACCTATGTGACCATCCAGAAGGGGGAGAAGCCGGGCTCCGGCAAGGCGCGGATCGACCTCGAGGTCGGCCGCGGGCTGAAGCTGCGCGGCGAGGCGTCGGATGCCGGCGAGGCCAAGGGCGGCATTTTCTACGAAAAGGAATATTAAAGCGTCGCGCCGAAAAGTGGATAGCGGTTTTCGGCAAAAGCGATGCGAAAACAAAAGCTACAGCGAACCGCCTGATTCCCAGATCGAAGGTTCCTGTGGCCGGTTCCGGCCGCGGATCGCGGCCGCTGGCCATTCTTCACAACATATATTCGAATTGTTTTCGACGGAGCCGGCAGCGTGCTGGCCGCGCTGCCTCGGCCGAAGAGTCAATGCTGCTGTCCTTGTTGGGCACCAAGGGATGCAGCCTGATCGGAAAGCGACAGAATTAACAATTTTGCGTCAACTCTGTCGCAATCGCGCGGCCCGCCTCCTTTGCAAAGTTGCACATTTCATGCGGGGTTCCGTGCCCGCTTTCTTTGACATCAGGGGGCGGATGCGGAATGTTAAAAGGCGCAAAGCCAGAAATGGGAGAAAAGAATGGCAACCTACAAGAGCAACGGCGATCACGTTCCTGGCCACATCGTCAAGATGGCGGAGCAGGCCAGGTCCGGTGAAGTCGACCGTCGCGAATTCCTGGCGATGGCGAGCATCTTCGGCGCTTCCACCGCCATGGCCTACGGCATGCTGGGCCTTGCCGCGCCGACGCCGGCGAAAGCGGCGGACGAGACACCCAAGACGGGCGGCGTGCTGAAAGTCGCCATGTCGGTCAAGGACCCGAAGGACCCGCGCACGGCCGACTGGTCCGAGATTTCCAATGCCCAGCGCCAGGCGCTTGAGCCGCTGGTTAAGTACACGCGCGAATACACGTTCGAGCCCTATCTGATCGAAAGCTGGGAGATCAACGACGACGCCACCGAATACACGCTGCATGTGCGCCCGGGCGTCGAGTGGAACAACGGCGACAAGTTCACCGCCGACGACGTGATCTATAACTTCACCCGCTGGGCCGACAAGAAGGCCGAAGGCAACTCGATGCCCGGCCGTCTCGGCAGCCTGGTGGACGAGAAGACCGGCAAGCTGCGCGAAGGGTCGATCGAGAAGATCGACGACATGACGATCAAGCTCAAGCTGACGTCGCCCGACATCGCCATCATCGCCAACCTGACCGACTACCCGGCGCTGGTCGTGCACAAGACCTTCGACGAGAAGGGCGCCAACTTCAAGAACTGCCCGATCGGCACCGGCGCCTTCGAACTGGTGTCCTACGACGTCGGCCAGAAGGTGGTCTTCAAGCGCCGCGAGACCGGCAAGTGGTGGATGGGCGACGTCTATCTCGACGGCGTCGAGTTCATCGACTACGGCACCGATCCGGCCGCGCTCGTCTCGGCGTTCGAGTCCGGCGAAGTGCAGACCAACCACGAGACGACGGCGGACTACGTCCAGATCATCGCCGATGTGGGCGCGCCTGCATCGGAATCGGTGACGTCGGCCACCGTGTGCTCGCGCTTCAACGTCAACAACAAGCCCTACGATAACCAGAAGGTCCGTCAGGCCATGTGCCTGGCCGTCGATAACTCGGTGGTGCTGCAACTCGGTTACGGCAATGCCGGCACGGTGGCGGAAAACCACCACGTCGCGCCGATCCATCCCGAATACGTGCAGCTGCCGCCGCTCAAGCGCGATCCGGCCAAGGCGCTGGAGATGCTCAAGGAGGCCGGCGTCGCCGACCACGAGCATGAGCTGATCTCCAACGACGAGGACTACCACAAGAACACCACCGACGCGATCGCGGCCCAGCTGCGTGACGCCGGCATCAAGGTGAAGCGCACGGTGCTGCCGGGTTCGACCTTCTGGAACGACTGGACCAAGTATCCGTTCTCGGAAACCAACTGGAACATGCGTCCGCTGGGCATTCAGGTCATCGCCATCGCCTATCGCACGGGCGAGGCCTGGAACGAGACGGCTTATTCCAATCCCGACTTCGACAAGAAGGTCAACGAGGCGCTGGGCATCGCCGACGCGGAGAAGCGCAAGGGGCCGATGAAGGAAATCGAGCAGATGCTGCAGGAGTCCGGCATCATCATCCAGCCGTACTGGCGCAAGCTCTACATCAACATCAAGCCCGAGGTGAAGAACCACGCCATGCACCCGACCTACGAATACGAATTCGGCAAGGTCTGGCTGGATCAGGCGTGATCGATCCTTCTGCGCTGGGAGAGGGGCTCAGCCCCTCTCCCTCCACGCTCGCCTTCAAGGCAATTCCAGCGGAAACGATTTTCAGTCCGGAATCGCAAGCAGACGGCAAGGCGGGCGGTTTTCGGTTGACGGCGGCCGCTCCGGCTGCATCCTTTCAATGCGACAGGGTTGACTGCATCTGACCCCAACCCGACCGGCAGGGGGGCAACATGCTTTTCTTCATTCTGAGACGGCTGGGCACGATGCTGCTCACCATGGTGTGCCTGACACTGGTCGTCTTCTTTCTGGTCAATCTCGAGCCGAACCTGAAGAAGCTCGCGATCAGCCAGACCGAAATGCACACCAGCGCCGAGCAGCTCGAGCAGTGGCTGGTCCGGCACGGCTACCGGCAGAACTTCTTCGTCCGCTACGGCCAATGGCTCGGAGTGGTCAAGAAGGCGCCGCTCATCAATCCCGACACGGGCAAGGCCGAGCAGCGTTTCTCCTTCTGCAACGACCCGACGGAGCCGGTCTATTCGGGCGTGCTGCAAGGCGACTTCGGCTGTTCGACCAAGTTCAAGACCACGGCGGCGAAGAGGCTGTTTCCGGCGCTCGGCGCCACCGGCATCCTGATGTTCTGGGTGCTGGTGGTGATGATCCCGATCTCGCTGCTGATCGGCATCCTGGCCGGCATGCGGGAAGGATCGCGTACCGACCGCACGCTGTCGGTCGCCTCGATCGCCACGACGGCGACACCGGAATACGTCTCGGGCGTCATCTTCACCGTTATCTTCGCCTCGTGGCTGGGCTGGCTGAACGGCTCGGCCGCATCCGCCAGCCAGGGCATCACCTTCTATAATTTCACCCTGCCGGTGATGACGCTGGCCATCTACGGCATCGGCTACATCGCGCGCATGACGCGCGCGTCGATGGTCGAGGTGATGACGCAGCAATATATCCGCACGGCGCGGCTGAAGGGCCTGTCCTTCTCCAGCGTGGTCATAAAGCATGCCCTGCGCAACGCGCTGATCGCGCCATTCACCGTCATCATGCTGCAATTCCCCTGGCTGCTGACCGGCGTCGTCATCGTCGAGGTGATGTTCCGCTACCAGGGCTTCGGCTACATCCTGGTCGAGGCGGCCGGCAACAACGACATCGACCTGTTGCTCGGCTGCTCGCTGGCGTCTGTCTTCATCGTGCTGATCACCCAGCTCATCTCCGACGTGGGCTACGCGTATCTCAATCCGCGCATCCGCGTGCAATAGAAGGGGCGGGCGATGGTTTCCGAATTCGTAGGTCCATTGGGCGTCATCACCGGGGTGCTGGTGCGCTTCTGGCCGGTATGGCTCGCGCTGGCGCTCGTGCTGGCGGCAAGCTTCACCTACAAGAAGCGGCTCGGTCTCTACGGCCAGCTCTTCGACAGCTATGTCGGCATCGCCGGCGTCATCATCTGCCTGTTCTGGCTGTTCACGGCCATCTTCGCCTCGACGATCGCGCCCTTCAATCCGCTGCAGCAACTGGTGGTGATGAAGGACGCGCTGCCGGGCGCCATCGAGCCGGAGACACACAAGGTCTTCCTGTTCGGCGGCGACAAGCTGGCGCGCGACGTGTTCTCGCGCATGGTTTACGGCAGCCAGATCGTGCTCATCATCGCGCCGGCCGCGACCGGCTTCGCGCTGATGGTCGGCATCACGCTCGGCCTGCCGGCCGGCTACTACGGCGGCAAGATCGACACGGTGCTGTCTTTCCTCGCCAATCTCGTGCTCGCCTTCCCGGTCATCCTCCTGTTCTACCTCTTGGTGACGCCGGGCATCATGGACACGCCCATTCCCTACGGCATGGCGGGCCTGTTCTTCATCTTCCCGATCATCTTCTTCTGCGTGCTGTTCTGGACGCGCTACAAGAACCGGCCCGACCGGCTCTACATCCTGCTGGGGCTGACGCTGGTCATCGGCGGCTGGATCTATGTCGGCCTCGTCTTCGACAAGGACCCGCTCAGGATCGTCCATATCGATCCCAACCAGCTCAACATCTTCGTGGCGGTGGTATTCGCCTCCTCGCCCGGCGTGTTCCGCATCGTGCGCGGCCTTACCATGGACATCAAGACACGCGACTATGTGGCGGCGGCGCAGACCCGCGGCGAGACGCCCTGGTACATCATGCTGTGGGAGATCCTGCCCAATGCGCGCGGGCCGCTGATCGTCGATACCTGCCTGCGCATCGGCTACACGACGATCCTGCTCGGCACACTGGGCTATTTCGGCCTCGGCCTGGCGCCCGAAAGCCCGGACTGGGGCACGGCGATCAAGGATGCCAGCCGGCTGCTGCGCCAGACCATCCACCCGGCGCTGCCGCCGACGATCGCGCTGATGTCCTTCGTGCTCGGCCTGAACCTGCTTGCCGACTCGCTGCGCGAACAGTCGCTGAAGGATTGAACGACCCGCGAGCGGGCCCGGCCCGCGGCGGAACCGACGACCAGATCAAGGATTGGAACGACCGATGAACGAGGCAGTTCGAAATCCCGCCGAACCCATCATCGAGATCGAGAACCTGTCGATCTCCTTCTTCACCCGCAAGGGCGAGATTCCCGCGGTGATGGATTTTTCCTGCGAGGTGATGCCCGGCGAGGCGATGGGCATCGTCGGCGAGTCGGGCTGCGGCAAGTCGACCGTGTCGCTCGGCATCATGCGCGACCTCTCCAACATCGGAAAGATCGTAGGCGGCCGCATCGTCTTCAAGGGCAAGGACATGGGCGAGATGTCCGAGGAGGAGCTGCGCTCCATCCGCGGCAACGAGATCGCCATGATCTACCAGGAGCCGATGGCCTCGCTGAACCCGGCCATGAAGATCGGCCAGCAGTTGATGGAAGTGCCGATCCTGCACGACAAGGTGTCGAAGGAAGAGGCTTACAAGCGCGCGCTGGAGACGGTGCGCGCCGTCAAGCTGCCGGACCCCGAGCGCATGATGCGCAGCTATCCGCACCAGCTTTCCGGCGGCCAGCAGCAGCGCATCGTCATCGCCATGGCGCTCCTGTCGAAACCGGCCCTGCTGCTTCTGGACGAGCCGACGACGGCGCTTGACGTGACCGTCGAGGCCGGCATCGTCGAACTGGTCAAGGGGCTCGGCAAGGAGTTCGGCACGTCGATGATCTTCGTGTCGCACAATCTCGGTCTCATCCTGGAGACCTGCGACCGCATCACGGTGATGTATTCGGGCGAGGCGGTCGAGACGGGCAAGATCGAGGACGTCTTCGACCGCATGCGCCACCCCTACACGCAGGGGCTGTTCCGCTCGATCCCGCTGCCCGGCGCGGACAAGAACGCGCGGCCATTGATCGCCATTCCCGGCCAGCTGCCGCTGCCGCAGGAACGGCCGAAGGGCTGCAACTTCGGCCCGCGCTGCCACCATTTCGTGGAAGGCGTATGCAACGCCGCCGAGATCCCGATGATCCCGGTGGAAGGGCACGAAGGGCACTTCTCTCGCTGCGTGCGCTTCAACGAGATCGACTGGGCCGAGATGCCGCCAGGCGCCAAGGAAGCGAGCGAGCCGGTAAAGCCCGGCGCACCGGTGCTCAAGGTCGACGACCTCAAGAAATACTATCACATCGGCTCCGGCGGCGTGTTCGGTGGCGGGCCGGGCCGTACCGTCAAGGCCAACGAAACGATCAGCTTCGAGGCGCGCGAGAGCGAAACCGTCGCCATCGTCGGCGAGAGCGGTTGCGGCAAGTCCACATTGGCCAAGGTGCTGCTCGGGCTGGAGACGGCCAGCTCCGGCAAGGTTCTGCTCGGCAATGCGCCGATCCAGGACACGCATGTGGAGAAGCGCGACGTCGAGACGGTGTCGTCGATCCAGATGGTGTTCCAGAACCCGTTCGACACGCTCAATCCCAGCCACACGATCGGTTCGCAGATCATCCGCACGCTGGAGAAATTCGGCGTCGGCAAGACGGTGGCCGAGCGCAGGCAGCGGATGCTGGAACTGCTCGACCTGGTCAAGCTTCCGCGCCAGTTCGCCGAGCGCAAGCCGCGCCAGCTGTCCGGCGGCCAGAAGCAGCGCATCGGCGTGGCGCGCGCCTTCGCGGGTGCGGCCAAGGTGGTGGTGGCGGACGAGCCGGTCTCGGCGCTGGACGTGTCGGTGCAGGCGGCCGTCACCGAGCTTCTGATGGACATCCAGCGCAAGAACGGCACGACGATGCTGTTCATCAGTCACGACCTGTCGGTGGTGCGCTACATCGCCGACCGCGTCGTCGTCATGTATCTCGGCTACATCGTCGAGCAGGGCACGACCGACCAGATCTTCGCGCCGCCCTATCACCCCTATACGGAGGCGCTTCTGTCGGCGATCCCGATCGCCGACACGTCGGTGGTGAAGAAGCACATCGTGCTGGAAGGCGACATCCCCTCGGCGATGAACCCGCCGAGCGGCTGCCCGTTCCAGACGCGCTGCCGCTACAAGCATCTGGTGCCGGACGGCCTGTGCGAGAAACAGGTGCCGCCGGTCAAGGACCTCGGCAACGGCCACAAGAGCCTGTGCTGGCTGTCCGACGAGGTGCTGGCGAAGATGGATCCGGTCATCAGCTTCGACGAGAAGCATGCCGAACATGAAGGCGTGCCGGATGATGCGCCGCGCCGTACGGGGCCGGGCTTCACCGGGGAAGTACCGCGGCGGCCGCACGGCAAGACCGGCACTGCCGACCTGTCGGACGACGCCGACGACGCCGAGGAAGCCGATGGAGGCGCGCGCATGGGACGGAGCGAGGGCGCTGCCCGCAAGCCGAAGAGCCGGTCGGTGCAGGTGGGCTGGGGCGGACAGTCCGACGACGCCAAGGCGCCGTCGCCATTCGGCTCGGGAAAGCGTGGAAAATCGAAGAAGTAGGCGGGAGGACAGGGGAGATTCCGCCGCCGCGCGATCTCGAACAAGGCGGTGTTCTCTTGGGGGAGGATATGTCGGCAACAATCGGGAACTCGGCCCGGATCGCCCGGGCGGTCTGGGCTGCGGCTGTGTTGGCGGTTCTTGCCGGTTGTGTCGCCGCACCCCAGCAACCCGTTCAGATGAACTACACCGCTGCCGAGTTCGACGCCTACAAGGGTAAAGGCGACGCAACTGTCTATGGCCAGGCGTTCTTGCGGCAGCAGGGCGGGGGCGTGGTGGTCTGTGCCGGCGAGCCGGTGGTTCTGTTTCCGCACACCGCGTCGTTCGAGACGGTGGTGGCCCTCGCGCGGCAGCATGTCCAGCCCGTGCTCGGCGATTCAGCCGATCCGCGCTTCAAGGAAGTCGCCCGTATCGCCACCTGCGACGCTCAGGGCAATTTCAGGTTTGCGGGAATACCCCGCGCGCGATGGTACATTTTTTCGCGCGTCCGCTGGTCGGTCGGCGACTATGGCCAGCAGGGCGGAGAGCTGTTGGGCGAGGTTGATACCACCGGCGGTGGCGAGCAGCAGGTTTTGCTGACCGACAGCAACCGTCTGTGACCGGACTTATCCTCCGCAGCCCTGCAGCTGGGTGGAGTATTTGCGCGCCATGTCGTCGGTGGCCTTGGCGTAGTTCTGCACGCTGGCGGGCCAGTTGCCGCGCTTGAAGCCGTTCCAGCCGAGATAGTAGGCGAGGTAGAGGCGGTAGGTGTCGTTCTTGGCGACGCCGTAGGTGTCGGCGGTCTTGGAATGGTACCAGCCGACGAAATCCACTGCGTCGGCGAAGCTGGAGCGGCGGGCGCCCCAGTTGCCGCTTTCCATCTTGTACTGGGTCCAGGTGCCGTCGAGCGCCTGCGAGTAGCCGTAGGCGCTGGACTGGCGCTTCCATGGAATGAAGCCGAGCAGTTTCGTGCGTGGCGGCCGTGCATTGCCCTTGAAGCCGGATTCCTTGCGCACCGTCGCCATCAGAACCGGCACCGGCACGCCGTATTTGCGCTCGGTGCGGTAGGCGGCCGCCTGCCAGTTGTTGAACCAGCCGTCGCGCTGGTCGAAAACCGAACAGATATTGTTGATGTGACTGGGCGCCGTGGCGCAGGCCGTCAGCGCCAGCACCGGAGCGACCGCCAGAACACGATTGAAACGCAACGCATACATGCGCTGCCTTTTAATCAAAAAGCGTGAAAGGAGTCTTTCGCGTTTCGTTAACGGTTCGGTCCGGCGGCCTGAAAACGTCGAGACGGTGCGCCGGCCGGAGCCGGCGCGGGTCTGCCATGCGGCAGCGGACCGATCCGTTGTCCCTAGCGATGGGGCGCCGTCAGCGCGAAATGCGCGCCTTGCGGGTCCTGGCACTGGACGACCCAGCTGCCGCCGGGCACCTCCATCGGTCCCATCATCACCTTGCCGCCGCCGTCCGTCACCTTTTTGGCGGCCGCGTCGATGGCGTCGACGGTGAAATAGAACTGCCAGACCGACATCGGTATCTGTGGTGGCCGGTTCATCATGCCGCCGACCTGCTGGCCGTCGACGGAGAACAGCGCATAGATGCCCATCTCGCCCATGTCGAACTCGCTGTCCTTCTTCCAGCCGAACTGGCCAGAATAAAAGGCCATCGCCGCCTTCCAGTCGCTGGTGTAGAGCTCGTGCCAACCGACATGGCCGACCGTGCCGGGCGCGACGGGCGGCTGGTCGGGGCCGTCGGGCTGCAGCATCTGGAAAGGGGCGCCCTGCGGATCGGTAACCACCGAGAAACGACCGACATCGGGAATGTCCGTCGGCTCGCAGAATACCGAGCCGCCAGCGGCCTTCACCGATTTCGTCGCGGCGTCGACGTCGGCGGCGTAGATGTAGCCGACCCAGGCGGGCGGTCCGCTCATGGCCTTCATCGGCTCGGGCTGGTTCATGATGCCGCCGACGCCGCGGTCGCCGGCATTCATGACGATATAGGGCTTGCCGGACATGTCCGATCCGCCCCAGTCCTCGGGCCGCCAGCCCACCACGCTGGCATAAAAATCCCTGGCGGCCTCGGTGTCGGTCGTCAGCAGTTCGTACCAAAAGAAGGAAGGGGTTCTGGGCATGGCTGGCTCCTCTCGTGCGCCCGCTCGGGGCCAAACATAGGACGCAGACAAGGCAGCAAAACCGACAGGCTCGCAAATAATTTGTCGCCAAAATCATGACTATTTTTCTCATGATTTTGATGAATGGTTTCAATGCCTTGGATAGAAATTTGACCGATTGATAAAAAATCAGAACGTGCTAGCCTGCTTGAAAATCATAACAATCAAGAGCGGGAATCCTGATGGCACTCAGTCTCTACAAGGAAGGCATTGCCGGCGGCCGGCTGTCGTCCGAGCAGTATGCCGAGAATTTTTCCGACCTGCATCCGCCGCTCGACCATCACGAGGCGCTGGTCGAGGCGGACCGCTGCTATTTCTGCTACGACGCCCCGTGCATGAACGCGTGCCCGACGGCGATCGACATTCCCATGTTCATCCGCGAGATCGCCACCGGCAATCCGCTGGGCTCGGCCAAGACCATCTTCGACCAGAACATCCTCGGCGGCATGTGCGCGCGCGTCTGCCCGACCGAAACGCTGTGCGAGGAGGCCTGCGTGCGGGAGACGGCGGAAGGCAAGCCGGTACAGATCGGCCGTTTGCAGCGCTACGCCACGGACGTGGCGATGGAAGAGGGCAAGCAGTTCTACAGCCGCGCCGCGTCGACCGGCCGCAAGATCGCGGTCGTCGGGGCAGGGCCGGCGGGCCTTGCGGCGGCGCACCGTCTGGCGCGCCACGGTCACGAAGTGACGATCCTCGAGGCGCGGCCGAAGTCCGGCGGTCTCAACGAATACGGCATCGCCGCCTACAAGAGCACCGACGCATTCGCGCAGGCCGAGGTCGACTACGTGACCGCCATCGGCGGCATCACGATAGAGAACGGCAAGGCGCTCGGGCGCGACTACCAGCTTGCCGACCTGGTGAAGAAATATGACGCGGTATTCCTTGGCATGGGGCTCGGCGGCGTCAATGCGCTGCGCGCCGACGGCGAGGACGCGGACGGCGTCGCCAACGCGGTGGACTTCATTTCCGAGCTCAGGCAGGCGAGCGATCTTGCCGGGCTGCCGGTCGGGCGGCGCGTCGTCGTCATCGGCGGCGGCATGACGGCCATCGACGCGGCCGTGCAGTCGAAGCTGCTCGGCGCCGAGGAGGTGACGATCTGCTACCGCCGCGGGCAGGAGCACATGAACGCCTCCGAGTTCGAGCAGGATCTGGCCGCCGCCAACGGCGTCACCATCCGCCACTGGATGCAGCCGAAGCGGGTGATCGCCGAGGGCGGCAAGGTGAGCGGCATCGAACTGGAATACACCGTGCTCGACGGCGAGAAGCTGAGGGGCACCGGCGAGACGCTGACGCTGGCCGCCGATCAGGTGTTCAAGGCCATCGGCCAGTCCTTCGTGCCGGCGGCGCTCAATGGCTCGGGTGCTGCGATCGAGCTGGAAGGCGGGCGCATCAAGGTGGACGGCGAGGGCCGCACCTCGATGGCCAAGGTCTGGGCCGGCGGCGACTGCGTGATCGACGGTCGCGAGGACCTTACGGTTTCGGCCGTGGCGGCCGGCCGCGACGCGGCTGAAAGCATCCATCGGGCGCTGATGGGGTAGGCGCGCTATGGGCATTGAACTGGATGGCGGATGCTACTGCGGGGCCTTGCGCTACCGGATCACGGCCGAGCCCATTCGCAAGGGACAGTGCCACTGCCGCCCGTGCCAGCATGTTTCGGGCGGCGGTCCCAACTATTTCATGGTGATCCCGGCCGAGGGCTTTGCCTATACCAGGGGCGAGCCGAAGGCTTTCCGCCGGCCTGACCTCGAAAGCCCGCGCACCCGGGAATTCTGCGGCACTTGCGGAACGCAGATCCTGACACGCCGCCCAGGCATGGCGCACCCGATCGTCAAGGCTGGGACCCTGGATGATCCGAACGCCTATGTGGGGCCGGACTTCGCGATTTTTTGCGAGGAAAAAGCCGTCTTCCACCTGATCCCCGACGGCATTCCCGCCTTCGACAAGATGCCGGAGAAGCGTCCATGACGTGGCGCCGGCTGGCCGTCCGATCCAACTTATCCGCCGAAGGCTGCGGATGCCTGAATTACAAGCGTTGTGAATAGCCGGCGGGCAGACCGCCAAGCCAAAGGACAAGACCCATGGCAGACATCCGCAACAATTTCATCGGCATCAAGTCGCCAAACCCGTTCTGGCTGGCTTCTGCGCCGCCGACCGACAAGGCCTACAACGTCGAGCGCGCCTACAAGGCCGGCTGGGGCGGCGTGGTGTGGAAGACGCTGGGCGAGGAAGGCCCGCCGGTCGTCAACGTCAACGGACCGCGCTACGGCGCGATCTGGGGCGCGGACCGGCGTCTGCTGGGCCTCAACAACATCGAGCTGATCACCGATCGCCAGCTTCAGCTCAACCTGCAGGAGATGAAGCAGGTCAAGAAGAACTGGCCGGACCGGGCGCTGGTCGCCTCCATCATGGTGCCCTGTGTCGAGGAAAGCTGGAAGGCGATCCTGCCGGCGGTGGAGGAGACCGAATGCGACGGCATCGAGCTGAACTTCGGCTGTCCGCACGGCATGAGCGAGCGCGGCATGGGTTCGGCGGTCGGCCAGGTGCCGGAATACATCGAGATGGTGGCGCGCTGGTGCAAGCAGTATACGCGCATGCCCGTCATCGTGAAGCTGACGCCGAACATCACCGACATCCGCTATCCGGCGCGCGCGGCGAAGAAGGGCGGCGCGGACGCGGTGTCGCTCATCAACACCATCTCCTCCATCACCTCGGTCAATCTGGACAGCTTCTCGCCGGAGCCGTCGATCGACGGCAAGGGCAGCCATGGCGGTTATTGCGGCCCGGCGGTGAAGCCGATCGCGCTCAACATGGTGGCCGAGATCGCCCGCGATCCGCAGACGGCCGGCCTGCCGATCTCCGGCATCGGCGGCGTCACCACCTGGCGGGACGCCGCCGAATTCCTGGCGCTCGGCGCCGGCAACGTTCAGGTCTGCACAGCGGCCATGACCTATGGCTTCAAGGTCGTGCAGGAAATGATCTCGGGCCTGTCGAACTGGATGGACGAGAAGGGCCATCGCTCGCTGGACGACATCATCGGCCGGGCCACGCCCAATGTCACCGACTGGCAGTACCTCAACCTCAACTACATCGCCAAGGCGCATATCGACCAGGACGCCTGCATCAAGTGCGGCCGTTGCCACATCGCCTGCGAGGACACCTCGCACCAGGCGATCACCGCGATGGTGAACGGCGTGCGCCACTTCGAGGTGATGGAAGACGAGTGCGTCGGCTGCAACCTGTGCGTCAACGTCTGCCCCGTCGAAGGCTGCATCACCATGGTGCCGCTGGAAGTCGGCGCGCTCGACCAGCGCACCGGCAAGACGGTGTCGCCGGACTACGCCAACTGGACGACGCATCCCAACAATCCGATGGCCCGTCAGGCCGCAGAATAAGGCTCCTCCGGAGCGGGCGAGGCCGTCGCGTCGCGTATCGACGGTTTCGCCTGCGGGGCGGAGTTTTTCTGCGTACCTATTGACGACAATAATTATCGAGGATATTCATTGTCCATGAATGAGGAGCTGGCGTGATGAAACTGAGCGAAGGCGTCGAGGCTGCGATCCATTGCGCTGCAACGCTCGCTGGCGTCGAAGGCGGGGCTACGATGCCGGGCGCCGCGCTGGCCGAGCAGTTCGGCCTGTCAGGCAGCTACCTGCTCAAGCATCTGCAGGCGCTGACCGCCGCCGGCATCCTGGAATCCGTCCCCGGTCCCGCCGGCGGCTACCGGCTGGCGCGTGCGCCGGACCGCATTTCCCTGCTCGATATCGTGCTGGCGGTGGAGGGGCCACAGCCTGCCTTCCGCTGCGGCGAGATCCGGCGCAACGGCCCGGTCAAGCTGCCGGCTGACGCCTATGTGAAGCCGTGCGGCATCAAGGTGGCGATGCTGAGGGCCGAGCGGGCCTATCGGGCGGCGCTGGCGGAGGAAAAACTCTCCGACATCGTCGCCGACTTCATGAGTGGCGCCGATCCGCGCTCGGTCGCCGCCGCCTGTGCCTTTGCCGAGCGGCATCAGCGGCCACAGAAATCCGGTTCCCCCAAGCAGTAAGAAAGGAAAGACCATGAAACCGAGACTTCAGTTCTTCAACGTCGCCCCGGCCCTGTTGAAGCAGGTGCAGGCGCTCAACCAGGCGGTCGAGGAGTGCGGGCTGGAAATAAGCCTGCTGCATCTGATCAAGCTGCGCGCTTCGCAGATCAACGGCTGTTCCTTCTGCGTCGACATGCACAGCAAGGAAGCGTTGCGCGACGGCGACACGCTGCAGCGCGTCATCCTGGTTGCGGCGTGGAAGGAATCGCCGCTGTTTTCCGAGCGTGAGCGCGCCGCACTTGCCTATACCGAAGCGGTGACGCTGATTTCCAAGGACGGCGTTCCGGACGCGCTCTACGAGGCGACCCTGAAGCATTTCTCGGAAGAGGAGCTGGTCAAGCTCAGCGTGGCGATCGGCATGATCAACGTCTGGAACCGCCTGTGCGTGCCGTTCCACGCCATCCATCCGGTCGAGCGCGCCAAGGCGGCCTGAGTTCAGCACGAAGGATCACCCTTGTGGAATCGCGAAGCGGACGGCATTGTCCGCTTCGCATTGACCGGGGGGGGGTGATGATGCGTTTCGCGAAATTTCTATGGGTGATCCCCGTCGCGCTGCACCTTGAAATGGCGCAGGCGCAAGAGCCGGCTTTCGAGCCGCTGCAGCCGATGGACCTGGAGAGCGTCGATCCCGACTTGGTGGCGGATATGTTCGGCGGCTGGACGATCAGAGACGAGAGCGGCAAGAAGGCCTGCGGCGTCGAACTCCTTGAGGACATGGGCATCGGCGGGATGCAGATCGACGTCGATCCCGCGTGTGAGGCCGTCTTCCCGATGATGGGCGACATCACGGCATGGCGCCTGCTCGAAGGCTGGGCCATCGATCTCGTCGATGCCGAGCGCAAGACCCGCATTCGTTTCTCGACGCCGGACGAACGCTACGTCGCCTTCCCGGACGTGGACGGGATTTTCACTATCGAGTCACGGCAGTCGAACTGAACGGGACACCGCCCGCCTTTCGCGGCGGGTTTCCCCACGACTGCCGCTTTGGAGCCGAAAAGGGGGGCATCGCATGACGCCGGAAACGTTGGCACCTGTCGGGCGCATTATCTTCGGCGCTTTCTTCCTCATCGCCGGCTTGCGCAATTTCCGGAACTTCGGCGAGCGCCGCGCTACGGCCACGACCAACTACGGCTGGGCGCTGCCGGCGCCCATGCTGGCCATCGGCTTTGCCATGCAGCTTGTCGGCGGCGCGTTGCTGATCGCGAATGTGTGGGTGGTGGCCGGCGCGCTGATCCTGATCGCCTTCCTTCTCACGGCAACGCCGCTCTACCACAACTTTTTCCTGTTCCGGGGCAAGGAGCGCGATCCGCATCTTTACTTGACGCTGGTCAACATCACGCTTTGCGGCGGCCTGCTCATGGTGATCGCCGAGGCGCTGTAATCGCGCCGCCGGGCCTCAATCCGCCGGCTTCAGCCCGCCGAGAAACAGCCCTTCCAGAAACCGTGCCGCATCCTCGAAGCGGCGCTCGTCGCCGCGGCCGGGACCGAGCACGGCGCGCACCTGCACGTCGAAGTCGGCATAGTGCTGGGTCGTCGCCCAGATCGAGAAGATCAGGTGGCGAGGGTCGGTGCGGGCGATTTTTCCGGCGCGCATCCAGCCGTCTATGACGGCCGCCTTGTCGTCCACCAGCGTCTTCAGTTCCCCCTCCAGCAGCGGCATGATGCGCGGCGCGCCCTGCAGGATCTCGTTGGCGAACAGACGGCTTTCGCGCGGAAAATCGCGCGCCATCTCCAGCTTGCGGTGGATATAGCTTCTGAGTTCCGTCAACGGGTCGCCGACATCGTCCAGCTCGCGCAGCGGCGCCAGCCAGGTGTCGAGCAGGCGCTGCATCAGCGTCTCGTGGATGTCTTCCTTGCGGCGGAAATAGTAGAGCAGGTTCGGTTTCGACATGCCGGCCGCCTCGGCGATCTGGTCGATGGTGGCGCCGCGGAAGCCATGCGCGGAGAAGACCTCGAGCGCCGCTTCCAGGATCAGGTCCCGCTTTTCCCGCTGGATGCGGGTGCGGCGACGCGGGGCAGGGGCCTGGACGTCGGCGCTCATCCTTTTTCCCCAATGGCTTCGCCGCTTTCTGGACCAATGGTCTGGACCAGTTTTTTGCGAAGCTGTGGAGCGCGCCGAGCTTGCCGCATTTCCGCTAGTAATCCCTTGACCGCCCGTGGGGCGGTGCTAACGTTTGTCCATCCGGTCAAAATTTGCGTAGCACGAAAGCGCGCCGAAGACCAAGCGTTGGCCGCAGCGAAACACGAATACGAAAGGAAGGCTTGGTCATGTCCAACCGGCTCAATGTAACGCCGAACGATCTCAGCGCATTCTGGATGCCCTTCACGGCAAACAGGCAGTTCAAGCAGGCGCCGCGCATGCTGGTCGCCGCCAAGGACATGCACTACACCGCCAGCGACGGGCGCAAGATCCTCGACGGCACCGCCGGTTTGTGGTGCGTCAACGCCGGCCATTGCCGTCCGAAGATCACCGAGGCCATCCAGCAGCAGGCCGCCCAGCTCGACTACGCGCCCGCCTTCCAGATGGGCCATCCGATCGTCTTCGAACTGGCCAACCGCCTGGTCGACATAGCGCCGAACGGCATGGACCATGTCTTCTTCACCAATTCCGGCTCGGAATCGGTCGATACCGCGCTGAAGATCGCGCTTGCCTACCAGCGGGTGAGAGGCGAGGGCAGCCGCACGCGGCTGATCGGTCGCGAGCGCGGTTACCACGGCGTCAATTTCGGCGGCATCTCGGTCGGCGGCATCGTCTCCAACCGCAAGATGTTCGGCACGTTGCTCACCGGCGTCGACCACATGCCGCACACCCATTTCCCCGATAAGAACGCCTTCTCGCGCGGCGTGCCGGAGCATGGCGGCGACATCGCCAACGAACTGGAGCGCATCGTCGCGCTGCACGACGCCTCGACCATCGCGGCGGTCATCGTCGAGCCCGTGGCCGGCTCCACCGGCGTCATCCTGCCGCCGAAGGGGTATCTCAAGCGCCTGCGCGAAATCTGCGACAAGCACGGCATCCTTTTGATCTTCGACGAGGTCATCACCGGTTTCGGCCGTCTCGGCACGCCGTTTGCGGCCGACTACTTCGGCGTCACGCCCGACATCATCACCACCGCCAAGGGCGTCTCCAACGGCGTCATCCCGATGGGTGCCGTGTTCGTGAAGAAGGAAATCCACGACGCCTTCATGAACGGCCCGGAGCACATGATCGAGTTCTTCCACGGCTACACCTATTCGGGCAACCCGATCGCCTCGGCCGCCGCTCTCGCCACGCTCGACACCTACAAGGAAGAAGGCCTGCTGACCCGCGGCGCCGAGCTGGAAGACTACTGGGCCGACGCGCTGCATTCGCTGAAGGGCGAGCCGCATGTCATCGACATCCGCAATATCGGCCTGATCGGCGCCATCGAGCTGGAGCCGATCGCGGGTGCGCCGACCAAGCGTGCCTTCCAGGCCTTCGTCAAGGCATTCGAGCGCGGCGCGCTGATCCGCACCACCGGCGACATCATCGCGCTCTCGCCGCCGCTTATCATCACCAAGGGACAGATCAACGAACTGGTCGATCACGTCAGGGAAGTGTTGAGGGCCATCGACTGATGGACCGTCCGCAGGCGACACATGAG
>Ga0182738_1001392_pt1 | contig 30378 bp, 24 predicted proteins | sample eDN5th30CBELigMG_FD_128876 | JGI IMG/M metagenome (GOLD analysis project Ga0182738, IMG submission 128876) | Enriched Miracle-Growth compost microbial communities from Emeryville, California, USA - eDNA 5th pass 30_C BE-Lig MG (version 2)... ...
AATTGACGTTTCTTCGCATTTTCTTTTGGTTTTTTTAAATTTCTTGATCTTCTTAACTCCTTAATTGCTATTTTTTGAATTGAATTTGTTAAATCATGAAATCGATCAGAGGAGGCAAATTAAGGCTAAAATTTAATCTATCTCTCTCTCTGATGTGAATGAAGATTTCTTTCGAAATAATTTGTTTTGATAAATGGTTGAATAATAATACAGGAATAATTGAATTTCAAACACACATCACATCGCATACATTAAATATCAAATAACTGAGAGAGAGTTCCTGAAGGTAAATTGTATAATATAATGCAAAATAGAGAACAAAGGATTGTTAAAACAAGAGTGCGGATGAAAGAAGCAGCAGAACTTTGAGTTTTATCGATTCCCTTCCAGTCACATTGTTTAATTTGATCATCTAAGTTTCTTTTGGCTGACAAAGAACTCTTTTCGTAGAGTTTGAAATCCAAGAGGTCACGTTCTAACAACTGAGTTTTTTCTGCAGATTCTTGCTGTAGAATTTGAATGGATTGCTCTTCAATCAACCCGTTCTCAAGGAGAACCTTGATTTCTTTTTCAAGCTTGGCTATGCTTTCTTTCTGTTTGTCGGTTTTAGATTCCAGTTCTTGTTTTGTTTCAATGTTTTTGGTTCTTACTTCTTCTACTCTTTGGACTTCAGCCTGCGATTTCTGAAGGGAATTGTCCAAGTCAAGGGCGGAAGGCTGATTTTTCACTTTCTCAAGGTTCTCCTTAAAATGCTTCAGTTCCTCAGAAACAACAATTTTTCTCTGTTTCATCTCCTTTCCCTTGGCAGTTTCCTGTTCTAATTGATTTTTCAAACTGTTTACTTCGTAACTTTGAAGCTGCTCATCCAATTCTTTAGCATATTTCTCATATTCTGAAACTTGGACTGCAAGGTCGGATCTCAATTTTTCCAACTTTTGCTCTCCTTCTTTGACACTTTTCGAGTATTTCTTAATTTCCTCTTGGACAGGCCCGAGCTGACTCTCCAGGTTGGAAAGTGATTCAATATTGTTCCTTTTGGCAGCAATTTTTCTAGTGTTGCTGAAGTGAGATTCTCTTTGCTTCTTTGTATCATTGATCAGCCCTAAACTGTCAGCTTCTAATTTTTTCAAGCCCGTGGTTAATTGTTGCAGTGTTTCAGCAAGCTTGGTGTTTTCTGCATGAAAATCTGCATTTGATTTCGAGACTTCATTATTCTCCTCCTGATGAATACGATTTAGGTGCTCGATTTCGTGAAAAGCCTTTTCAAGAATTTGATTTTGCTGGGATCTTGTTTCGGAATCAAGCTGTAAAGATTGTTTTAATGAGTCTCTTTCTTCTGCGATTCTATCAATATTTTGCTGTATTTTCGTGATTTCTGAGGATAAATGTTGTCCCTTGCTCGTAAGATCTTGGACCTTTTTCACTCTTTTCTTTGACTCAGCTTCGAAAAAACCTGCGAGGATGAAACGATAGCGTGGGTAGGCTCCTCCAGAAGCTTTGAGATCGATCCAGTTTCCACCGTCTGGAAGCAACCCTTTGAATTTGCTGAATTCCGCGTTTAATGAGGTTTTGTCACCTTCTTCAAGTTTACTTCCAGTAATGTCGGTTGTTATTGAATTAATCAGATTCATGACTTGGAAGCCCTGAGTTGGCACGACAAAATCTCTCAACACAGAAAGGAGGAGTTCCTTTTCTGGTGAATTTTCAATAATATTAATGATTTCATCTGCGACTCGATTATCTTCTTCAAGTCTTGGCCTCTTGGCATTTGAAGAATTATCAAGAGGATGGCGATCCAGATCACTATTTTTACGCTCTTCAACAGATGATGACATTCTCAACCAAATTGCGAACTAAATCAATACTTTTTTAATTTGGATATGTATGTTTTCCTAATCCTAAAGAGGTGTGTGTCCAAATTAATTTAAAAAGATCACCACCTTATTTCCAAGATCTCAAAAATTTCCAAAAAAATAAAATGAAGCTTGACTTTGAAATTGTTTTTGAAAAGGTGTTGCTGAAAAAAAAAGTAATGGGGTTCGATTTAAAATTTGATTACATAACAATAAATAAAATTCAACCGTATCTGCATATTTTCCAGTATTTTGCTAATTCCTATACAGACCAATTCAGATCCTGGAGGAGAAGTGTTTAAATTAAATCTCAATAATTTTCAGAATTTTCCAAAGATCATTCCAATAGAGAGTGTATTTTCCTTTCGTGTTACCCTTAAACAATGTTGGCTTATTTTTTTCTCCCAGAATCATCATCAAATTCTGCATCTGCAATGAGTTAGAAAAACCTTCATAATTTAAGCATTCGTAGCCACGATCCATAAAAAATAAATACTAAACTATAATATAATCGCCTAATAAATTATTAAATAAAGTAAAGTACAAAGGAGTTTGCATAAATGGTATCGTTCTTGGTATTTATTCAATAGTAACGGGTTCTCAAGTCTCTCTTTGGTCTTGTTGGAGGAAGTGCCACTATTGAAATCAGTTTTGACAATCTTGAGGGCAGAAAGAACGTTCCAGTTAAGGATAAAGACGGCAGCATCGTCAAGCTTCCCCTTTTCCAAGTAAAATTGACATAGCTGATGAAAAGGACTCAGCTCTTTTTAGGGTGAAGATGATATCTCTGGAAAGGCTGAAATCAACATTGGAAACAGCAAAAAATTAGAACACACTGGTATCAGAGTTGAATTGATCGGGAAAATTGGTAATCAAGACGCGCTGCTTCGAAATATTAATCTTTTTTGCAAGAATCTTATGTTGACGCCAAGCAATCTAGCGATTTCATGTCCATCGGAAGAGAACTTGAATCTGCAGGAACCTTGACTGAGAATAAGACTTATACATTTTCTTTCCCCAAATTCGAAAAGCAATATGAAACCTACAGCGGTATTGGAGTCAAGCTCAGGTAAGATAAACTCTTGGAGTCACCGTGTTCATCCTAAAATCTAGATATTTTGTGAGAATTACCATCAACAGACAATACTTCCCCAAGATCGTCAAGGAAAGAGATTTTGCCGTCTATTTACCATCTCAAGAACCCGAATTAACCCAAAACATCAAGATGGAGGTCGGTATCGAGGAATGCCTTCACATCGAATTCGAATATAACAGAGGAGCTTACCATCTTAAGGATTGTGTCATAGGAAAAGTCTATTTCTTACTCGTCAGAATCAAAATCAAAAAGATGGAGCTCGAAATCGTCAAAAAGGAAAGTTATGGAACTGGTATGAACCTGATTCGATATTTCCCCCTTTAATAATTTCATCGTAGGCGCCAATGCCCAAACTCAAGAAGAAGCTATTGCTAAATTCGAAGTTATGGATGGTTGCCCTAATAAAGGTTGGTTTTATTGAATTTCTTCATCATAATGTTTTCATCAGGTGATATCATCCCAATCAGACTTTACCTTGGTGCATATGATTTGACTCCTTCCCTTTCAAACGTGAGTGGCAAGTTCTCCGTCAAATATTTCTTGAATTTGGTTTTGTTGGACGAAGATGATAGAAGATATTTCAAAAGACAAGAAATCCAAATCTGGAGAAGAAAATAGATTCGGTGATTTCTTATTCTTCTTTGTATGACGAAAAGATTGCGCTTGTTGAGTATAAATAAAAGTAAATGAATAAATAACCCTAAATAAATAAGTTATATATATATATATATATATCTCATTTATCTCTATAGAATCAATATCAAAATCTAAAAATCGCGTTTCTCAGAGATGCTTTGTTTTTTTTTTGCTTCAGAAAAACAGATATTACATACAATAACATCAATCAAATAAATAATAATACAGAAACCAAATGATACATAAATGAAAATGGAAAAATTTGATAAATAAAAGCCAAAACTTGATCTTATTCATAAATATTTGAATATCCCCTTCCTGTTCCTCTTGTCATGATCCTTCTTCTATTTGCTGATTCTTTAAAATGTTAGTCAGAAAACTCTCAATTCGTTACTTTTGACATAATATTGGAATTCTGGGTTAGATTTCATACTCCAACTTAGAGCTTGTTCGATATTATATTTGAATCTCACCAAGATTTCTGTGATTTCCTCATCAAGCAAATACACGGAATTCTTTCCATTGACGTCATTTCTAAACTTCTCATCTACCATATTAGGAAACACAAGAGATATCATCGATTTACATGCAGAATGCTCAAGTTTTTCAGGATTCCATAGTTTCTTCATCTTCTTCTTTTTCCCTTTGGCGTAAATATTCAAAGGTATAATGGCTGTTTGATGCATTTTTCCAAGTGCAGTTGGTCTCAGATTTTGATCAGAGTTCATGATGTTCAGATTTGCGGTCTCCTCATAGAATCCTCTCGGCTGATGGATTGGAGCCAAAATATCATATTTGCTCGCAGTCTCGTCTTCTTTTGAGGATGTGTTATTGTCTTCTAATATTGAATTCTCTTGCTCATACTTCAACGACTCCTCCTTATGAGCAGCACTACCTCGATTATTCCTAATAAGAAATTAGTTTTCAAGATCTGCCCAAGTAATTTACTTTTTATTCCCAACAACAGACTTGCTAGTTTTGAGCTTTTTAGAACAGGATGCGCAGGTTTCTTTAAACCCTTTCTAAATCGTAAGAGTAAATATCAATTGGTCAGGATTTGAAAGATTACATCAACATCCTTTTGGGGAATTTCCCTTTGGCACTTGTCACAAAGAAAGACTTCTCCAAGAATCTTGATTCCCAAGTCGTCAATATTCAAATCAAAGATATCCAAAACTCCTCCTTCATCTTTTGATTCTCCATCTTTTGTGTTGTCATTAAAATCATCAAAATTAGTTGCATTGGTTGTTGCACCATCTTTTTCTTCTTCTATTATAAATTGTTCCTATAATCAGGGTAAGCGACCAAAAGAATAGAAGAGGATCAAATAAAAAATGTTCATTCATATTCTCTTTGCATAGATTGACAGAGGAAAACAATTCTCAATACCTTTGAAATTAATTCTGGAGAATCGATGATTTCGATTGGGGCTTTATAAGGTTGAGTCTTTTTCTCACCAGTTCGATAGAGCGGTCGAATCGCAGTTAGTTTGTTGACATTGTTTGCTTTTTTGGTTCTGTTTTGGACCGGTTGTTTTGGCAAAATTTCAGCTTCATCATCATCGTCATCATCAAGTTCGATAATCTTTGCGTTTTTAGGAACAGAGCTTTTTTCTTGACCTGTTCCCTTGAGCTTCTTTTTGGGATACTCATACAAGGGCGCAGCAGCAGGGTTTTGAGGCTTTCTTTTGGCATTTATTCCCTGATTTACTTCAACGTGAGTCTTTGCAGGAGGAGCAGTCTCAAATGGAGATACAAACAACGCTTTTGGGTTTTGAAAAACTGGATGAAAAGCAGATGCATAAATGCCGTAACCTTTTGGAAAAACAAGTGGTTGGGGAAATTTCTCTGGTGGTTTTTTCGGGTCAATCATCGGTTTTGCTGTTTTATCAATGGGAACTTTCTTCACCTGGCTGGAATCTGGAGGTCTCATCAAATGAAGGTCCTGCTGTCTCTGTTTTGACAGTTGCAGATTGTTGTCTGGTGGATTATAAACTTCTTGAAGGTATTTCACCATAAATTGGTAATCTGCGAGTGCTTTATGTTGATAATTGATGAATTGAAACATGCTGGAAGCGACTTGAGGCGGATTTTCCACCAGTGATTTTAGCATTTCTATCGAACACAAACCGTCATTGAGCTGTTGCTGAGGGTAATTTGGGTTGAAGTTTGACATAAAAATGAATTATATCCCTTTTGAAATTAGCAGCTTTTCAAGGACTTATAAAATAATTTTTAGTGAGAGAATTTGCTTTGAAATCGAAGAATTCTTATCATATATTATAGCAAAACCTTTTCAGCTCCGGATTAATTTTTAATATGCATTGAAACTTGAAAGAGACGAATCTTTTTGTCACAAGAAAAAACAAGAAAATTTTTTAGATCTTTCAGAACCTCTTCCTCCTCCATCTTTTGTTCTCGATGAAAAACATTTTCCACATCAACGTTTAATTGAAATAAAAATAATAAATAAAGAAGGATAGACTTGGGGTTCGATTTTGACTGAGACTTAATTAACTCTCACCTGTGTTCATTACACAAATCCAACATTTTCTTCAGATTACTGTAATTGGCCGCGAAATTCGGCTTTTTTTTCGCCGAATTTCAGAGGTAAAAATAATTTTGATCATCTCAAATTCGGCGAAAAATATTCCCCCAAATCTGTCTCTAAACTCTTGAATTTCATGTGATTCTGGGATGATTTGACCTCCCTGATCTCTTTACGTACAGAAGGATTAAATTTCAATTTATCCTGGGACAAAATACGGCCTTATTCTTATAGGAAGTTTGTTTTCTTCAATACTTAATTAAACATTTTGAGGCTTTTTCTTTTCTTTCTCATCTAAAAGTCATTTTTATTTTTCAAGAAACTTTGAATTTAGGTGGAGTTTTTTATGGAGAACACGATGGTTGCCATGGAACAAATTAAATCCTCTGAGTTTCAGATGAATAATTCAATTTCCAGGGAAATATAGGATATCACCTCAAATTCGGCAAAAAAAGCCGAATTTGGGGATATTTTTTGCAAAGAAAAAGCCGAATTTCGCGGCCAATTACAGGACTTTAAATTGTTTTCTTTCAACTGAGGAATCAACCAAGAATTTCTTTGTTTTCCTCCTTGTCTTTTGGAAAAAAATTTTTTTGTTTCTATTTTTTAGCAAAATTCCATCGCTCGCTCCCCAAGGAAAAACCACTGTTGCTCTTTTCTATTCCATTTTTCTCGAAACCCTCGAAATCAAGAATGATTAATTTTTTTTGCACAAATGCACTCAATTCTGCACTTAATTTTTGTGAAATTTTGCCAAATCGTGACTTTATCATTGAACAATCAAAAAGCAAGATGATGAGTTTCCCATCTATTCGAGTGATCAACTCGAGAATCATCAGAAAAATCCCATGATTATTTTTGAAATTAAAATAAAATGAGAGAATATTTCAAAGCAGTTTTTAAACTTAATAGAGATAAAGTAATTCATCCTTAAATGAAGAGGTATGTGGACAATAGCCCTCAATATTATCACCAAATGTCTCCTCTGGCAAAATTAAAGAATCAGCCAAGTCTCCAAAGGTTGGGTGAGCCTTTAGGGAGGAGACAGCAATCTGTCGAAAAGTTTGCCAATTTAAATACCCCCAAAAGACATAATAAAAACAATCCGTCCCTCTCAAAAAAGATGCTTTATCGTGATCCTCCAATTGTGGACAGAGAATACCGATCCCAAAGCCCTTATCGACTGAAAAAACAGGTTGTTGAAAGTTATTCAAGCGAGCTTCGTTCTATAAAGTCAGGAGGAATTGACTTGTATAAGACGCCTCAGGGAAATCAATCGATTAGTGGAATATCACGTAAAAAACCATATATTATCGAAACACATCCAACAATGGAATCACCCAGAGCTTCAAATAAAAAGTCCGCCCTTATTGAACAATTGAAATCGTTTGACGAGAAATATGCATTGCAGTTCTTTGAAGGATATGCCGAAAAAATGATGTTGAAGTGTGTAGAGTTGTTACAAACTGAAGATAATGCTCTCGTATTGGAGAATATCCTTCCTGGAAAATATACAGATTATTTAATGCAGTCAGCAAAGCCAAGAACAGGACTTATTGTGAGCGTTCACAATAGTGGCTTGAAAATTCTCAAGGGGTATTTGCCTCAATACAGCAAAGGTTCTATACTGCCTCCTCTTCAAAACCAGCCGCCATCCAGCACGAAATCAACTGATCGAGCATTTGACTTTAGTGGAAGTGCGAGCACCGATCGCAAAGAAACCAGCTTCAACTTGTCTGACGGTTCAGCAGCATCATCGTCTTTGACAGTACCTTCTTCTCATCCAAAAGTCAACTTGCAAACCTTTAAAGAATCGCTGAGCCTCGTCACCAATCCCTCTCAAAAATCTTGTTTGATTTTCTTTACAACGAAAAATAAATCTTTTTCGTTGGATTTTGGTTTTTGCGAAATAGTGTTGAATGACTTGAAAAACAGCTCTGCTCATCTGAGTCGATATTTCATTGCTAAGATTTACCGCAAAATGAAGCTCATTGAAGTTGTTACAATCAAACTCATCAATTACCTATTTACAAAATTCCAATTCGAAAAGATTACAATCGATTTTCTCGTCAATAATGATTCAATTGTCAAAGAACTTCAAAATATTGGCTTCAAACTCCAAAAAGTGGATCGTGTTCTCACCAAATATAAAACTTACTCTCTCTCCAAAAAGGATTTCTACCAACTCCTTAATCTCACTGCTCCCTCTCCTGTTTAAATCAATCAAACTTTATTAAAACTCAGATAGACTGAATTTTTATGCTTTAATTATTGTGTTATATCCCTGCTTATCGAATTTTTTTGTCTCCCTTGAGCAACAGAAATTCTCATTCATATCGTGAGTAATTCTTTTTATATTTGATGAAAAACACAAAAAAATTGAAATAAGAATTTGATAAATAACTTGTTGACTTCGCAGAATTCTTCTGGGAGCAAAACAATGATTCATGATTTGAGAGACGAAATTCAATGTGTGTGTTTCGTGACAAAATTTCATAAAAAATTACTTTTAGTATGAAAATTTGTTTGAATATGAATATAAACAGATGGGTCAAACATTTTTGATATAAGGACAATCACAGTATAGGAAATTACACAATAATATAATTAGGGTAGTTTTTTCATTTTTTACAGGGTTTTTCCTCAAAGACAGAGATTTATTCACAAATATGCTTTCTGCTGAGATAGGTTTCGCAAAATTTGGCTATATTTATCCATAAGCGTCAACATCAGAGAATTCAATATAGAGGAAACCATCTTCAGATTTAAATTTGTTGTAAAGCTCGAGGATTGTTGTATCTAAATAGCTTTAGAAGAGTTTGAAAGTAATAATTACCTGATTTGACGACAGACGAGTTGTTAATGTAGCAGAAGAGAGCGGTGCTCTTTTCCAAGTTTCCAATCCTTTTCCTGATGTCTTCGACAACAAGGTAAAAGGGAAAACTACAAGGGACTAAAAAACTGGAAATTAGAAAAAATAATTGGTTTTCCATTTACTTTTTCTTGTCAAAGCACTTTAACGTGCATTTCTTGCTCTTGTGAATCTCCAGAGGGATGTAATTTGGATTTTGTCTGATCAGTCTGTCAGCGACGGACTTTTTGTCTTCTTGTGAAGGGCGGCGATTAGGTGAAGCTTCCATATTATATAACAAATTGATTGTAAAAATTTATTGTATTTAATTTAATCTGATCATTTCTAGAGGAGTCTATTGAATTGAGAACATGACGGACTCGGGCTCTTCTGGCCTTTGGCTTTTGGCCTTTGGGCTTTTTTTTTTTTATTTTGAAACATTGAGTTTTGAACGACAGGAATAGAGGACGATTCGATTTGGTGAATGAGCTCGATTTTTTTGTTTGTTTGAGAAACATGAGAGGAGGAGACTTGAAAAAAAACCCTTTCCAAATAAAAGTTCAAGCTGATGATCCAACTATCTAAATTTCCAGAAGCAGATTTTGGCCCTTCTTTTGAACCATTATTTAGAAGAAAAAAAAAAAATAACTTTAATTTCAAATTGATCTTCTTCTGATTGGTGTCAAAATATTTTCATCTCTGTTTGAAGGGGAAGGAAAAAATTTTCTTCACAACTTGCGAATTTCGTTTTTGAGAAATGGGAAACTTTTTCGTAATCCTCTGCCGACATCAAGTTGATTTTCATTTCAGGAAACTATTTTATTTGATAGAAGGAAAGGAATTTATAAAAACCACTTTTTCCTCCAAGATACTCAAGGAGAATTTTTTATTTGGAAAGTGTCAAAACTCTTTGTTCTCGCTTCAACATCATCTCAGATCGAATGAATAAAGAAAATAGATGGTAAATCAAAGGAGAAACCAAGCGAGAGTGAATACCTAAAATTAGGATTGCCTTTGAAATTTAAATAAATAAAGTACCCACCATAAATTCCTTTTCAACTCTTTTTTTTCATCATTATTTAATTCAAACATAACGTGCATTAGAATTTATTGCAATAATCGTAATTTTGTTTGAAAAAGAATGAGAGCTCGAAAGGCTTTAACTTTTATCCTCCTTGTAATTGCGGCAGTTTTAGTTGAACAAGCTTTTTCACAGACTGAGGCTGGAATCGAATGTACTGACTCCAGTGAATGTATGGCATTATACGAATGTGTTAACCGGCAATGTGTGCATAAAGAGCTTTTCCCTCTAACTGTTAGAGAAATAGTCACTATGGTGCTGCTCGTTCTGATCGCAGGGCCTGCTCATGGCCTTGGTGCTGGCTCCATCATGCAGCCAATCGTGCTCATTGGTTTCAACTATGATACAGCCAAATCTACAATGATTATGCAGTCTTTGATTCTTGGAGGGTCTTTTGGCGCTTTTCTGAACACATTTTGGAGAAGAAACCCCAAGACTGGCAAGCCTGTCATTGATTATGACGTGACCATGGTTGTCATGCCTCTGACTGTTTGCGGAGTTCTTATCGGAGTTACGGCTAAAATCGCTGCTCCTCAGATTGTTATCATTCTTTGTTTGGTTCTGATCGAGTTTGTCACCGTCAAAAGGTTATTAAGAAAAGCCAAAGAACTTGGTTTACCTCCTCCAATTCCATTCTTTTCTTCGACCCCTGCCCCAACACCAGCAGGCCAAGAAGCTTTACTCCCCCTCCTTGGCAAACCTGTTGTTGAAGGAGCCGAAGGAATTGAAGGAATGGCAAATGTTGAGCTTAAGCAGCTCGCCAGAGCCAGAGAGGAAGAAAGAATCTTGGAAGAAAAACAAATACAACAAAGGGAAGCACAGGTTGTGCAGAATCGTGAACTCGAATCCATCCTCGGAGAAGATAAAAGACTTTTCCCTTTTACCAAGCTGTTTTGGGTTTTCCTCCTCTTGACTTGGATGATTGGCACCACCATGTTGAGATCTGGAAAGATATTGGACGTCAGTTACTGCGGACCACAATACTGGTTGGTCTTTGCTTTGACTTTGGCTGGCTGTTACCTCCTTGGTGTGAGAAACCGATTTGCTGTTGCAAGAAGAATAAGAATAAAGACCAGCAACGGGTTTTCTTCAGAAGCCGATTTCCTTTTGAAGCCCGGTGTTCTTGATCAGTTGGGAACAATTGCTTTTGTGGCGGGAATCTTTGCTGGTTTCTTGGGTATTGGCGCTGGTACCATCATCGGCCCTTATTTACTCGCCTACGGCTGCCCTCCAGGTGTCCAAGGCCCAACCATGGCATTTGGTATAGTTCAAAGTGCCTTTGTCGCTTCAGCTGTCTCTGTCTTGCTCTCCGACAGTTTGCATGTGATTGAACTCGTTGTCTTCTTTTGTATTGCTGTCGCAGGATCTTATGTTGTCAATAGAATAATTAGTTTCTTCATTGGTAAGTACAATAAGCCAGCTATTAACCTCTGGATTATGATTGGTATCGTCGGAAGCTCATGTATTGTTATGCCAATTTTCTTGATTTATAAGAGTATTGAAAACCCCACAGAAATGCTCAGTTATAGATGGATTTGCTAGTTACTTCTCTATCTAATCGTAAACAATACTTGTTGCTTCATATAAATTCATTTTGACGATCGAATTACACTTTTATATACAAAGATTACAAAAAAAATTATAAAGCTCTAAGATTAAACGCAGAATCAGTGAAAATTTCAAGATCTTCTAATGAGACTTTATCATCATTTGAATAGGCTTGAGGTGGATATCCTCCCCAAATTTCAAAGTTCTTTGTTTCACTAAAATAAGGGGTGAGGGAAATCAATCTTAAAACTTCTTACCTGTAATCTCTGATGAGCTTGTAGATGAGAGATATTTTATCGGTAAACAAGACTTTAAGTGTAAGAGTTCTCTTTCCACTTTCAGTTCTGATTTTGAGAGTGATAAGTTGCTTGAGTTGCTCTGGAGTAAGTGTACTATTCTTTTCTTTCTCTGATGTTGGAGTTGTTATTTCAACAGTACCAGTTTGCTCAGCCTAGAGAAGAGGTTAATGTCCCCTTATTAAATTCTCAAATGATTACATCTGGAGTGGTCTTGATTGAAGAATGACCAATTTTTTGTGCGATTCCTTCTCTGACAGGAATAATTTTTCCATTTTTAATGACTTCTCTCGGAAGTTCGTTTAAGAACGCTTCTTTTGAGAGAGGTTTGAAGATTCTATCTTCGATATTATTCACATCATTCACTTTGTTGCTATTCATTATGCTGGTTGCAAAATCTTCTTCAACTTTCACGACAAGCTTGAACAATGTTCCTTCAGGATACTTGTGTTTTAAAATTGCTGGGAAATATCCGTCCAATATATCCTCAATTATTTGAAGGGCTTCTCTTGAAGAGTATTTGTAGAATGGGTATCCTTGAATGATAAGTCCATCTTTATAAAAAGCAATATGAATTGGTTCTTTTTTCTTGAAAATATGAGCTCCATTTTTATGTCTCACAATTTCGCTTTCTCCTTCTTTCGCTAAAAACATTGGAATTTAAAATGAAATTGCTTCAGAAAGAGTTACCAATTATAATGTTGAGTTCATCTATTCTCCTTTCAATAATATTGATGTCAATTTCTTTTGGAAGTTTGCTCTTATAACTTGATGAGGTTTTTTAAGATTCATCTCAGAAAAAAAAATTACATTGGTTTTGATTTATCGATATCTTTATGGAGACCTTCAACATTAAAATCTTTTTTATTTTGTTCCTGAGCGGAGGAACCAACCCATTTCAGTCCATAATCACCCAAAAACTTTTCCATTTCTTGAATCAAGTTTTTGAATGATTCATTTTCATTCTATCAGGGGTGAGACAAAAATTTTATCAGCTCCTGAACCTTTAGTTTCAACAAGCCCTCAGCGTTATTCTCAGTTTTCAAAAGGTTTATTTCAGCTTGGAGCTTATCAATGGTTTTTGTCTATTCCCAAATTAGATGATGAGGAGCCAAATTGGAACCTTTTCCTTGATTTCTTCTCTTTGATTATTGCAAGTCGTTTCAAGCTTTGAAAGGCGAGCAGCCATCGTCGCGAGCAAATCATTATCTTCTTTGACAATGTTAGAGATGCTCAAAAGAGGGAGAAAAACTTGAAGTTGGAGGCTTAGTAGTAGGCTTTGATGCTTGAATAAGACCTTTAGGCTGGATAATCGGGTTTTCTTTCTCTAAAAAGTCGTTATTCTCCGTTGCAAACTTGTTTTCATTTACTCTTAAATCCTCCTTCATCCTTAAAATCTTTGAGAATACGTTTTGCGATTTCGTTATCAAGAATATCAAGGACGTCATTTGGATCTTTTCTTTTGGCTTTATCGAGATTCTGCAAAACCTTGGCATCTAAATCATTATTCGACTTTGGTTTCTCATCATTCGCATCCCAAGATTGTTTTATATTGAATTGCCCTTGGTTGTAAAACATTTTCGTTTCGTTTTGCTTTGTTTTGTTTTGAATTAATTAAAAAATTTTCTATTATTCTCGCGCTTCTTTGCCGGCAGAAATCAATAAGAGTAGGTTAGTTGGAAATGCATTCAAAATGAAAAATCAATATTTATAGAAGAAGATATATAGTCTTTTTTCACTTGGCATATGCAGAAATATATCATATATGATGAGTTATCAAAAAAAAAAAAACTATTATTTCTTTATTTATTATCCACCATCCAACAATAACAAAGTATGTCTGTACTTTTATTCTTCAGTTGCGGGTTCTTCATTTTTTGCTGCAGTAGCTTCTTCTTCTTGCCTCTTTCGGTCCTCTTCCTCTTGTCTTTGACGCTCCTCTTCTTCTTGTCTTTTGCGTTCCTCTTCTTCTTCTCGTAATCTTTCTTCCTCTTCTTTGCGTCTTTCCTCTTCTTCTCGAAGTCTTTCCTCTTCAGCAGCGATTCTATCGCGGACTTCTTGAGCTGCTTCTTCACGATCTTCGGCAGTGACTTCTTCCTTGTTAATCCTTGTTAATTGGGGAAGGAGAATGATCATCTCTTTCTTGGCGTCACCAAGTTCATCAATAACTGGATTACCAATGATTGTTGCAGATTTCAAGGAAGTAAAGTATTTAAACTTTTTGATTTGTTTGACTTCGGCTATTCTATTTTCTCTGAGATTCATGTGGTTGAGATTTGGCAGTTCAGGGAAAGGCTTCATAATTCTTTTGATCAGGTTCCCTCTGAGATGGAGAGTTTGTAAGGCAGGAAGGTTATCCAACCCGTGCAAATCTTTAAGTTTATTTTCGGCAAGGTACAATTCTCTGAGTTTTGGCATATCTTTGATGCCATAGCAGGATTTGAGCTTGTTTTTACGCAACTCCAAGACTTCCAAGTTTGGGTGACCTTGAAGGTCCTCACAAGAATCTATGCCATTTTCGTTCAGATTTAATTTTTTTAGTCTTGGAAGTTGTATTGCAGGGAAACTTTTTATTTTATTGTTTGACAAGTTGAGGATTTGTAAGAATGGGAGAACGTTTGGATTTGTAAATGCATCCAGAGAGTTGACGAGATTGGTTGAAGCATTGAGGCTCAAAAGATGAGGGATGTTGCAGACACTCTGGATATCTTGAATTTCGTTCTGGGAGATATTGATATACTTGAGATGGGGATAGTTTTTAAGGAGGTCAAAGAGGTCTTTGAGTTCTTTTTCATTGAGATCAAGCTTTGTATATGCATAGGCCGAATTATCAAAAGTCTTGGCAATCTGAGATAAACCAGTTTTGAGAATTTCGTGAATTCTGTTTTTCTCGGCATTAGGATCAGGCTTTGGCTCGCCATCTTCCTCTTCTTCTTTCTTTTCTCCTTCCTCGCCCTCCTCGCCTTCTTTTTTCTCACCTTCTTCTCCTTCTTCGCCCTCATTTCCTTCTCCCTCCTGATTTTGTTCTTCTCCTTCTTGACCTGGTTCTCTTTCAGGGCTTGCGTCTTCTATGTTTGGAGATTCTTCACCAACATCTTCATTATTTAATTGGATATTTTCTTCTCCTCCTTCCGACATTTCAAATAGCTGTTATATTATTTAGTATTATTATTAACTATTTTCTTTGCTCAAGAAAAATTTATGGGAGAAAAATATTTTTCTCTGAAGAAATATTGAAATGAAACGAAACTCTTCTCTGTGTTCATTCCCAGATCTTTTCTTTCAAAAAACTATTCTTTGAAAATTTCAATAAAAAAGAAAGAATTTTCATTATGAAAAAGTTGAAAATTCTTTTGAACCTAAATTTTGTTAAATCTGACAATATTTTTGAAGGCTCCTCTTGAATCTTGACGCTTTGACTGAAAAGGGGTTCCAAAAAACGGAAATTTCTGGCTGTTGAAACGGACCTCATTAAAATTTTTCATTCTTCGACAATTCGGGTCAAACGTGTTTTTGCAATCAAATTTTTTCTCAGAAAAACAAAATTGAGATCGACCATCTTTCAAAGAAATTTGTGAAATTCGGCAATGACCAAGTTTTTGGAAAGCCTCAAATTTTGCTTTCATCTGACGAAGAAAAGAGAAAAGACACTTTTGAGATCATTTCTCGACTCTTCAAAGAAAAACACAATTTCAAAAAAAAATTTATTTTTATTTGAAATATTTCTCATTGAAAAAATAAGATCTTGGAGGTTATTCAAGTTTTTTGTTGGAAAATTTCAAATGTTCATTTCACCTCCCCAAAGTTTGGTTGAAGTAAGTTCCTTGGGACCATCTCAAAAATCTCAGAGGAAATAAAAATCGATCTGGGCTGTTTTTCCTGGAGCTCAATCAAGGCTGTCAGAATTGAATCATAAATTAGACATTTTTTCGAGAACATTATTTCTTAAATTTTGCAAACTGGTAGATATCACATTTTTCTGTGAGAAACAAAAAAAAAACATAAATCTGTTCCATATTTATATCTGTCTTAACAAGAAAGAAAATTATCTTCTCTCTATTGTCTAAAAAAGGTAGAAATCCCAAAAACTCTCTCTACTATTGAGTTGGATTTGCTCCTTTTTATCTATCGATTTAAACATTTTTTCCTCCTTGAAACAGGCGGTCTTTTTCAACAGAAAAAAGAACTTTCGATTTTTTTGACAAGATTCTCTTAAAAGAGGCTGTGTTCAATCTACCTTAATCTGAAGAAGCAATATTTCGTCTCTTCTCCAGGAAAATACAAGGAGAAGATCTGGGGAATATGAGAGAATTCATAAAAAGATGACTTGATTCCACAAATTCTGAAAAATTCTCTCAATTCAACCTTCACCCGAGTCTCAGGAGATTTTCAAACTTTTTCAGACCCCTCAAGCCCACAAAGAAGTTTCTTTGAAAGCAAAAGACTTGTGTCAGGCAAAATAAATTTATTCAGAGAAATTTAGAGACTATCAGATTAGTGCCAAACAGACTGGAATCTAATTGGAGGATTAACCTTCATATATGTTAGCGAACGTTTTTAAATCAAATTAAAATCTAACCAAGAAATCTCAGAGAGCGTATTTAGTGATCATGGAAGCTGAAGATAATTCTGTCCTTATTGAACAATGGAAGATTAAGCGTTTAATCAAAAGGCTCGACGAAGCTAAAGGGTATAGAAGCAACAATTGATAACACTCATCTCACTCGACTTTTAGAAACGGTACCAGTATGATTTCCTTGATCATTCCCGCAAAGAAGGCCATTACCGATATCACAAAAATGCTCAACGATGAACAAGGTACTGCCGTCAACATCAAGTCCAACGTCAACAGAAAATCCGTCTTGACTGCCATTACCTCCGCCAGAGAAAGTACGCGACTATTTGGTTCCATATAGAAATATCTTGATAGGATTAAAGTTGTACAACAAGACCCCTCCCAATGGTCTCATTTTGTACACCGGTACCGTCCTCGGTGAAGATGGTAGAACTGAAAAGAAGGTCGTTATCGATTTCGAACCCTTCAAGCCCATCAACAAATCTCTTTACCTTTGCGATAACAAGTTCCACGTTCAAGTATGCCCGAATTTGATTGAAAGAGAGACTAAGAAAAAATAGGATTTGAAGGAACTCTTGGAAAACGAAGACGTTTTCGGTTTCATCGTCGTCGATGGTAACGGTGCTTTGTACGGTACCCTTCAAGGAAACAACAGAGAAGTCCTCCATAAATTCACTGTCGAACTCCCCAAGAAGCATGGTAGAGGAGGTCAATCTTCAGTTCGTTTCGCTCGTCTGAGACTTGAAAAGAGACATAATTACCTTAGAAAAGTACTGAAAGTTATATTTGAATAGAAAGTAATATTTCTCAAGGTCGCCGAAGTCGCCACCCAAGTTTTCATCACCAACGATAAGCCCAACATTTGCGGACTTGTCTTGGCCGGTTCTGCCGATTTCAAGACTGAACTCAATCAATCCGAAATGTTCGATCAAAGATTGAAGCCCAAGGTTATCAAGATCGTCGATGTTTCTTACGGTGGCGAAAACGGTTTCAACCAAGCCGTCGAACTCGCCCAAGAATGCTTAGCCAACGTTAAATTCGTCCAAGAAAAGAAGATTCTCTCCAAGTTCTTTGAAGAAATCTCTACTGATTCCGGTATGGTCGTTTTCGGAGTTCACGATACCATGAAGGTCCTCGACACTGGTGCCATCGAAACCCTTCTCCTTTACGAAAACATGGATCTTCACAGACTTACCCTCAGAAACAAGGAAGATGAAAGTAAAGTGGAATATGAGATTATTATTTATTTTAAAAAGGCACTTCTGTCATCTATTTGACCACCGAACAATTGTCTGACCCCAAGTATTACAGAGACGCCAACACCAGTATGAAGACTTGTGCGCCTTTTTAGCTAACTTTCATTTAGGAGCTGAATTAGAAACTGTTGAAAGTGTTCAATTGTCTGAATGGATCGCTGAAAACTACGTCAACTTCGGTGCTTCTCTCCAATTCATCACCGATAAATCATCTGAAGGTTTCCAATTCGTCAAGGGATTCGGAGGAATCGGTGGATTCTTGAGGTAAATATTGGATAATTGGCATTTTTCTGAGCGTTTTCTAGATACAAGGTCGATGTCGATAAGTTCGATGTTGAAGAACATGAAGAAGATTTGGAAGATGATTTCATCTAAGCGTTTTGTACTTTAAATGACAAGAGCTCTGCATACTTTTATATTCGCAAGTAAGCAATTTAAAGCTCTCTCTCTAAAATGTCATCAAGTTTATTTCGATAAATGCCTCTTTTCATTAATCGATAATTATTATAATCCATGATGATGTGTTTAATTCAAAAAAAACTATTCCTTTTCAAAACTCATGTTTTAAGAAAAAAATTCAGAGGTGTGATTGAAATATGACGTTGAAAAGATTTGAGAATTTAATATCCAAAAATAGTTTTTCCTTGATTCTGACATTCTCAATTTTTTCAAGGTAAGATAATTTTGTTTCAATCTTTGAAAAAAAAATCGTAATTTTTGAGTCATTTCAGAGCAAATATTTTCGTCATAGAACGTCAAAAGAAAATTGATTTTTCTTCGAAACTATTTTAGATATTTTTCCAAACTCAAATAATGGATGAGAGTTGTCGCGAAATCACTCCCTTGGGTTCATAATCACATCATTCCCCATTCATCGCAAAAAAATTTCAACGTGATGTGAATTTAAAAATAACTGTAGAAGATAAGCATAAACCTGCGCTAATATTTTATACATTTTAAATTTCAGAAATAATTTCAAATTTTCAAGAGTAAAGATGGACGCAGATGCTAATGCAAAGCTCGGAAATGCCATGATGGACGTGGTAAGGAACTTGGTTTCCCGCCCTTTATTAATCTACTTTGCATCAAGGTCATGGGCCAAGCTGTGAGAGATAAAATGGCTGAAGCAAGAGAAATAGAAAAAGCCTATAATAATCCCACTTCCTATCAGAGACCTCAAGGCGGTAATGATAAGGATGATGACGAAGAGGATTATATGGACGAAGATGAAAAGGAAATCTTTGAACAAATGAAGAAGGAAAGAATGCAAGAGGTCAGGGAAAGAGAAAGAGGTCGCGAAGAAAGAGAAGAAGAAGAGAGAATTAAGAAGGAAAACCTCTGGTACGGAGAATACACCGAGATTGTCGAACAAGAATTCTTGCCTTACGTGACCAAGGCTGATTTCAGTGCTGTCCACTTCCACCATAAAGATTTCGAAAGATGCAAGATCATTGACAAGCATCTCCAACAAATTTCTTCAGAGCACAAAGAATGCAAGTTTTTAAAATTAGATGCTGAAAAGTCTCCTTTCTTTGTCAATAAACTCGCCATTAAAGTTTTGCCCACCATTTGCTTGTTTAAAAAGGGCGTCTTGGTTGACCAAATTGTCGGTTTCGAAGAGCTTGGAGGCAAGGATGATTTCAAAACTATCGTTCTCACTAGAAGGTAAAATTTTGAAGAAATTAATAAAGTCCTTAATTTATTTTGCAGATTGGTTCAAAGCGGAGTCATTAAAGCCCACAACAAAGCCGAAAAAGGTATTAGAATCTCTAGAGGTGGTGCCGGATCCGATGACGATAGCTCTGATGATGATTTCTAAAATTCTTGTTTGTTTGATGATTTGCAAATCAATGTTGAAAAATCTTTTATAATCAATCATTTTGTGTACTTTTTACATTTACAATGAATCTTTAGTTATAAAAAACTCTTTAATAATCACTTTTTGAAGAAAATGTATTTCTCCCAAAAATGAGCAAGTAAATAAAAGAAGATCATTTTGAACGCAAAATAATTTAAGACTGGACATTTTTCAAATTCAAAAAATTCGAGTTCTTTTTATGAATATTTTTGTTATCCAAATCATTTTCTCGCTTCATTGAGAAAAAGAAACACAATGATGGAGACAAGAATTGATTATAATCCATTATATTCTTTCCCCCAGGGGATAAAATCTATTATTTAAAGATAGAAATAATACGATTTAGATTGAATTACTCAAACGTTGTTAATTAAATTTGATGAACAATGCTATCTAATCAGATCACGCCGCCCATCGGCAATCTCAAATCTCATGATTATCTCAGTGAGAATGAACAAGAGTTGATTCCGTTGCACCTTGACAGCGCCATCTACAATCATTTGAAAAGGACAAGACCTCGATTTTCGACGAATAAGGCTACATCATCTCAAGGAGGAACTTTAAATGAAATTTTGACCGATAATCCAAACAACGGTTCTTCCGAAGTTCAGCCGGTTCAGCCCTATTCAGGCAGCTTTGCAGAAATCAAAGTTCCTCGATCATCTCTCACCAAAACTATTAAAAAATATCTGATGGAAGAATCAAATTACCAAAGTAGCCCGAGGAAGAGAATTAGATGCTCTTCCTTGAAAAGAGTGTCTGCAAAGGAAATCTGCACAGCTTCGAATTTTAGGTACACTCTGTTGCAAACGAAAAAAGCTGTAATTTTGAATGAGAGAATATATTTATCTAAAAATTTTTGCTAGTGTGACATGAATCTCTGGATTCTAATTGAGCGAATCAAAGGAAAATATGGCCAAGCTCTGAAAGATGACGCGGTAAGCAAATTTATTGATTTTCGAGGGGTCTAAATTTCGTTTAGCAAACTTTTTACCAGGACTTGACTCGAGTTGCTTTCTCATTCATATTCTCGTCACTTGGCGAGCTCAAGGATGATAAATGCAAAAATCTCCTGGAAAGACTCGACGAAATTGAAGAGTCTATCTACGAAAAAATGAATATGCGAGCCATGCCAACCTCGGAATCTTTTGCAAATTCTCCAATAAACGCTAGTTATAGCAGAGTGAATAATAATCAAGACTTTTCTCTGCTTTCGATTGACTTGGCTTCAAACCAAGGAGCCGATCGAAACTCCAAAAAGAGTGGTTTAAGACTAAATTTGAACAGCTTACCCTCCACGTTACTCAAAAGTTCGACCATGGATAGGACGCCTCGTTTGCAGATTGATAATTTAAAAAATATGAGCACCCTTGGCTCAAATACTCAGCATAAAACTAGACACAAAGAAGCTCTCGATATTCTTGCAAAAATGAAATACACTTTAGCCCAATTAGCACATTTTCTTCATTATGAAAATTATGGTAACTAATAAATTGAAAATATCTTCTTAAACAAACTAATGTATTAGTGAATATTCGAACGGAGGCTCTTTTAAAAAAGGAGAACCAAAGTCAATCAAAAGCAAACGGGGGAACTCCCACAGCAGTTAATAATGAGTTACCTTCTGAGGGAGTCAATAATGATAAGCCATCGTTAAAGTCTGCGAGAACAGAAATTTCAAACGCAGCGGATGACTTTGAAGAGATAAAATCCACCAAACTCAAAGATCATCTTTATTGGAATAAGCGATATCGGGAGGACTTGGATGAGGAAACAGTTCAGAAAAGGATGGAACAGCTTTGGAAGTACACAACCTGGAGAGTCAAAAAATGGGTCAATAAATATAAAAAGTATTGTGGATTAAAAAAAAAATTAATCCCCCTTTAGGCAAAAGATACAGCTGAAATATAAAGATTACGAAATTGTTTGTAAAATTTGCGCCAGACCCATCAAAATTGATAAAATGCAAGAACATTCTAAACTCTGCCGAAAAAAGATTGAATTAAAAAAAGAAATCCGAGACGTCGAATCTAAAATCAGAGATTTAGTCTTTGACTCCTTCCTCAAAGCTAGAACCCTTCAAACGAAAATTGTCCTCGATATGTACCATTGAGATATTGGGAAACATAACTTACAAATTTGTAGAAAAGCATATAACAAATTGAAACAGAAGAAATCCAAGAATATAATTCAGGTCGGATCACCAGAAACTATAATCCATCACTCAGCACAAAAGGCAATGGTTTCTCCTTCGAAACTTCTGAGAAGGGCAAATACAATGCAAAGTAGTGAATTTAAAGCAAACCGCCAAAAACGAAATTTGATTGAGGAGAGCAAGAAACGAATCATGAATTTGGAGAATGAAGAGAATTATTTGGGCTCAATTGCAATTCCAGTTGATTCCGAAGAGGAGGAAGGAGAAGATGCTCCTGGTGACAAAATGATTCTCGGACCTGGTCCGCTCCCACTTGATATTTCAGACGCAAATGACATAAGTGACTTGAGCACTCCTCCGAAGTCAAGGGCTGACAACAATAGATCAATGAAATCTTTTCTTGAATTGGGAAATCAAAAAGCATCTTTCCATTCAGAAGCACCTCATCACCTTGAAATTGACTCTGTTGACGATGGAAAACCTCTGTCAATGTATAATATGGGTTCGCAAAATCTCCACCTGCGATTGAATAGCTTGAGTAGCAGCAGCGATTCTTTGACTCAAAACACAGATTTCAGTAGCTCTGACAACAGTTTGATCAACAGCCCTGTCGTCAAGTCAGCTACAAGAAGCGTTACTACTTATCCAAAATCCAAATTCTTTAATAAAAAAGAGGTTTCAAATACCCCCTTTGAGAAATCTCATGAAGAGCAGAAGAATCTTGAAAATGAGGAAGAAGTTCCAGAAGATGCAGCAGGTCAAGAACATGAAAAACCTGAGATCGTACGAGCGAAAAGGACTCCCAAACAGCCTTTGACTGTGATCCCAGTCCAGCAAAATTCAAAAGAAGATTATGCCATGATCGATACAAAGCCAACAGAAGCCCTGATTCATCTCAAGAAATCGATCAACAGGAAAAAACGCTTAGTGGAACTCTATGAAATCATAAAGAAACAAGGCAAAGCAGCCACGGACCATGAGATCACTCTTCGAGGCCTCGAGGTTATCAGAGATGAAACTTATGAAAAAATTCAAGAATTCAAACAACATATTCCCGACTGGCACCATCTCGAAGAAAAAGAAAAAAGTTTGCATCCAGATAAATTTTTCCATTTAATTGAGAAACGAGTTGAAATTGGGAAAATTCTATTGAAGGTGAAGAAAGCGTTGTCAATGTTGAATGGAAATACTTCAAGATCTTCTCCGAATGTGAGGACAGAAAAGAAACCATCAAAACGAAGACATTCGTTCCTTGCAGACGATAGCAGCTCTCCACATTTACCGCTCCGAACACCGTTCACAGCTTCCAAGCAGCAAGTTCCCGTTTCGCCGAATTTGCCTGCTCGTTTTGCAACACAGTGCAAAAAGCCCATGACAGAAATTTTCTCCAAAGATTCTTCTCCGCTTCATTTTCTTTCTGACACAGGCCAAAAGCGCAAATCATTTGACCCGTCTTCCCGTTTTACTGAGGCACTAAACAATAACTCTTCCATGCATGGTGACAAGCCACCTCAACTGATCATTCGAAAATGCACCACAGATCCGTTTGACAACTCCCCAAATTTGAAATTTGGATTAGACTTCAAAGACCCAGTTTCTCTCAAGAAGGATCGCAAAACTTCAATCGAAGATCAGAACTCATCAATAATCAGCATCGAAAATGACATAGAAGAGGAAGAGTCGCCCAAGCTTGACATTTCTCCTCTCCGATTTGAAGATCAAGCGCCTGCGCATCTGCCCAGCTCAAACAAGAAACCATTATTTGGAAGATCAAACACGGTGCAACCTGCTGAATTTGATTTTGATTTCGGCAATTTGGAGGCTGAATCGCTCACTGCCACTTTGAAAGAGCAGAAAATGAGAATAATGAGGGACAAAAGACCTGGAGTCTTGATTAAGGCTGAGTTTGACACAAATGGAGATAAGGGCTTGTCGAGTCCTCTTGATCTTCGTGGCACTCCGGACTTTACTCGCAACGTGCAGTTAAACAACAACTTGCGTCTCAATTTACAAGAAGGAGTTAACAGTGACGCTGAGAAAGTGTCTGCTGAGGACACACCCAACTTTGAAAATCGCGAGGAAGAGGGAATTCCAAGTTGGGGAAATATTGAAGGTCAAAAAGCTGATTTGCAGCAGCAACTCTTGTCACAAGGAGGACTCAGTGCAAGCGCCGTTGGAAAGGAGATTAATTTAGATATCACCAAATACAATAAAAATAAAGATTTCTGTTCAGGTCTTTCATTCAATCCTGACCAACCAGATTCTGAAAAATTCAAGTCCGAGACTGATATGGATTGGGCAAGAATTTCTTTTAATCCAAATGATCTTCCTTCTAAAAAGCCTGCTCTTGAATTGTATTCAAAAAATTATTGTTTTCAAAAATAATTATTCTGTTAGGGATGTGAAGAAAGAAGAGATGCCAATAGCGTTACCAATAAGAACGGATTTCGTTGAAACGTTGAATGAATTGAATGAAGTTGGAGAAACTGAATCATTTGACGAAATCAGTCCTGAAACCAATCAAGGTGGTGAGCAAAAACATGATAATGATGGGTAAAAAATAACTTTGTTTATTTCTCATTTCTAATACTTTTTTCCAGGAAAATCAGCTTATTTGATGTCGATAAGTTATCACCAATTCCAAATGAAGAGACATCTCCTGACTTGCAACTCAGATCGATGGCAGGGACTTTTAAGGGATCACAAAAACTATTTAGAATTTTGGAAGAAAAATATGGAAGTCTTGAAAAAGGGCCATTTTGGAAACAAAATCCAAAATCTGGTCTTATCAGCAGAGGGAAATCCGACGAATTCAAAGAAGATGGAAATCACATCGATGATGAGCAAAATGACGATGAAAGTACTTCAAAGCATCATCATCAGCTCTCGATCAAAAAGAGTGATCGGCCTTTTGCAGAAGATTACTTTGAGTCACCTGAAAAGAAGCACAATTCTCCTGAACTCCCTGATTCACCTTTGCTGAGCCATTCGCCATCAGTCCACAAGGGGTATTATAGCGACTCCCAACTCAAGGGACTAAACGTTTACGAGAGGAAACATCAATTCATTGGAATTGAGGACTTTGAATTTGAAAAAATGATCAGCAAAGGAGCCTTTGGGAGAGTTTGGCTGGTTCGAAGAAAAGCAACTAACGATCATTATGCAATGAAAATTATAAACTTGGCAGAACACTCTATGAAAAACACAAAGGAGCTTGAGAGTTTGAGAAAGGAGAATAAGGTTTTTACGCTTGCCCAAGAAGACTTTGTGGTTCGCGCGGTGTTTACATTTACTTACAAGACATTCATTTGCTTTGTTATGGAGTACATGGTCGGCGGAGACTTGGGAGATATTTTGCACAATTATTGTGCCCTTGATGAGGACGTTGCCAAGTTCTACACTGCTGAAATAGTCTTGGCACTGGAATATCTGCACTCACTTGGGATTGTTCATCGCGACTTGAAGCCAGATAACATCTTGTTAGACCAGAATGGGCATGCCAAGCTTACAGATTTCGGGCTGTCTGATGAAGGAGTCTCACAGAAGATGAGAGCAGGCAAGTCTGGGCTTCCTGAACCTATTCTCGGCAGTGATGCAGAATCTCCTGAAATCTATCAGAAAAAGATTGAAACATTTAATAAACTGTGTACTCACCAGGGTCCTGAGGAGGTGAATTTGAAAGTGAAAGGAAAGCTGATTGAAAAGAAGGGCGACATCCTCGGAAGCCACCACCACGAAGAGGAAGATCATAAGGGAAGTTTAGACGGCGAATCTCTCGGAAGCTTGACTCTTGTGAGGAGGAAAACTTCGAAGCGAGCTGGTAATCGGCTGATTGGAACTCCAGATTACATGGCTCCTGAGATCATTGAAGGAATAAGTATAAACAACTACAGCATCGACTGGTGGAGCTTGGGTGTCGTTTTATTCGAGTTTTTATGTGGTATTCCTCCCTTCAATGATGATACTGTTGAAAAAGTTTATGATAACATTTGCAAATTGCGAATTCCCTGGTCAGATATTCCTATCGGTAGATCCAACAATCTCTTATTATACTAAATTTTTATCAAGGATATGAAGAAGGCTGTATGTCATATGAGGCAGCAGATTTAATCAAGCAACTCCTTGTGCTTGACCCAGAAAAAAGGCTCGGTGCCAATGATGTTTCTGAAATCAAACAGCATCCCTTTTTCAAAGGTATAAATTGGGAAACACTTCGAAAGCAGCAAGCTCCTATTATCCCACAAACGAAAGGAGAAAGTGATACGGACAATTTTGTCAGAATGAGAGAGAAGATCACAGCAGAGGAAAAAGAAAATCCTTTTGGTTTCCAGCCAACTGATATCAAAGCAGTCAATAATGCTGTAAGAAGCACAATTGAATTTTTCAATCTAACAGAGTTTTTTTAGCAAGAAGCCAAGAAAATGTTGGAAGCAGCTTCTGAAAATTTCAACACTCTGAATCTTGAAGCCTTGGACTCAGATAACAAAAGGACTCTTGAAGAAGCTCTGTATTTTCAAATTTTTTATTTTCCTAACCTTCCCTTTAAATAGATTGAAGAAAGCAGAAGAGTTGAAACAATTTACGGAATCTGATTCCGATAGTCAAAAGCAGACAGTTTCATGCAATGATATTTTTGAAATGATGCCTTATGAAAATGACCTCGGAAATCAAGAAACTTAATAATAAAGAGTTTTTTTAGTGCATTTTTATCTCGTTGATGATTTAAATGAATTCGAACTTTGGTTGTGAATTTTGTATAATATTAGTAAACTGATTTTATAGTTTAGTTGGTCTATACGAAACTTGTGATTTTACTCCAATTGTATTATTTCTTTGTACAAAACTACTCCCTCCTTTCATCATTTGAATTGAAATGGTTTAACGCAGAAGAGATTCATTTCATTTGTGGAACAAGCAAGAAAGTCTCATTTTTTTCGATAAAAACGGAGAAAGACATTGCAAATTTTGAAAGAAAGATTAGAAAATAAAAACTGAAAAATGTTCAAAAATTTTTCTTTGAATACAAGTATTTTGAAAATTTTTCAAATAAAACTTTTCCTTTTTGACGAAAATTTGCTTGTTTGATTTTGAAATGCAATCGAGTGATTTTTCGGATATTTCTGAAACATGTTCAGAACTCAGGTTCGGAATTTGGGTCGATGCAAAATCAGGACAAGTCTATGGCGAAACCCAGAATTTGTAGGTTCAAAAATCTAAAGAAAAACGAAAGAGGTTTATTTGAGAGTTTTATGATTGATGATGACTGACAATTCAATAGAGAAGTTTTGCTTTCAACTAGAAGTTTTTTTTTCTCTCTTTTTTTGTTTCGGAAAATTAACAAAAAACTAAAAAAAAAGTCTTGACAAAATCTTGGAGGGGAAAATAGGAAAGCCAGGAAAATCTGAAAAGACAGAGGACACTCGGGCTCCAAAGTCTGTCAAAATTCGACGATTTTAATTTTGGGGATTTCTTTGCTCTTGATTTTCTGTTTTTAAACTCAAGAAAAAAATCAGAATTTTGATTAGAAAAAACCAAAGAATTCGAGTCCCTAAAAAAAACGTAATTATGACAAGATTTGGTGAATTTCTTGGAAAGTGGCCATTTTTCCTCAACCTTTATCGACCAGTAATTTTTTTCGATTTTTTGTTTGCTCAGTTTCACCATCCTCAAAAACAAAAAAGTCTGGCCAAAAATTTCCTTTTTTTGAGGCCCCTCATGATCAAAAACCCAAACTTTCAGCCCAAAGGAAAAATTTTTTCCCTCAATTTTTTTTTTCGTCAAATTCGCAAAAATCAAGAAGAGAAATTTTCTTCTCCTCAGTCAAAGGATATCAATCAAGTAGAGACTTTAACTTTGAAGGAGTTTTTATTAATTTTTAGATTTCTTTAACTTTCGAGGCGAATTCTTTCCCTTCTCAAATAAAAAAATTTTCTCAATCATTCAATTTCATATTCTCAGTTCAGATTAAGGAAAATGTTTGTCAGAAAACTAATCTGGGACTTATTTTTCGTTGAGGAGAGAAAAAGACTGATTGAATAAATAGAGCTTTCCTTTATCGAAAAGCCAACGTTATATTGATGCAACATAAATGATGTCTATCATGAAACAACAAAAAAATTGTTTTGACATGCCATTCACTTATTTAATTGAACTAGCTAGAATTATTCATAAATTAGATCTTGACGTATTTTCTGAGTTCCTTCAAGTTGACAAAGCATTCAATAGCTTCGTATTCAGTTAAGCCCAACTTATCATAGACTTCAGCGGTCTTTTTGTTTCTAGCTTCGGATCTTTGCCAGAACTCTCTAGCATCAGAACCAGGGAAAAGAGCGGGGTCCTTTTGGGATTGATGCTTGAAGATGGCTAATCTCTTGGCATACAATTCTTCAGGGGACATGGGGACAGCCATGGTGATCTTTTCGGGTTCCCATTCTTGCCAAGCACCTCTGTAAAGGAAGACGTCGCACTTGCTGAACCATTCGGATTTGTCGTTTTCTAATTCGGTGAACGACTTCAAGATAGCGTCAAGGCAGACTCTGTGGGTACCGTGGGGATCAGTCAAATCTCCGGCAGCGTAGATTTGGTCGGGCTTAATATTATTCAAGAAGTTCTTGACGATGGCAATATCTTCGGGGCCAATAGGCTTCTTCTTGACACGTCCAGTTTCGTAGAAAGGCAAGTCAAGAGCGTGGATGTTTTCTCTTTTGACGCCGGTGGCGATGGCAGCGCTACGGGCTTCAGTTCTTCTGATAAGACCCTTGATAATTTGGACTTCCTTGCTATCAATATCTCCAGCCTTCTTGCCATCGAGGGAAGCGTTGACTCCAGCTTCGATTTTTTCGAGTTCTTCAAGTCCCTTGATGTTGAAAGCTTTGGCAATTTCGGTGGCAAAATCGGCAAATCTTCTGGCATCGTGATCAAAGACAGCGATGTTACCAGAGGTTTGGTAGGCGACATAGACTTCGTGGCCTTGCTTGGTGAGCTTAAGCATCGTTCCTCCCATGCAAATAACATCATCATCGGGGTGGGGAGAGAAGATGACAATCTTTTTGGGGGTGGTGGAGAAAGCTTGGTTGTAGGGGATTTCCAAATTGGTGGGTTTTCCTCCAGCGGGCCAGCCAGTGATGGTGTTTTTGAGGTGTTCAAAGACCTTGATGTTGACTCTGAAAGCCTTGCCTTCTTGTCTCAAAAGGCTGGCGAGGTGGTTGTTTTCGTAGTCTTCGTCCTTGAGTCTCAAGATGGGCTTGTTGACCTTTTGAGAGAGCCAGACAACAGCTTTGATCATGAGTTGCTCATCGAAGGTTTCGACTTCGTGAGAAATTCCCTTAATGGTCCAGGGGCATTCAAATCTTTGTAATTTTTCAGCAGCAGATTTATCGAGGATGAAGCTGGTGTTGGGGTGAGTTTGCAAATAGGAAGCAGCAACGTCGCTGGTGACTGGTCCCTCAATGGCTTTTTTGACTATACCAGCTTTACCTTCAGAGAAAGCGAGGATGTAAATCTTTCTGGCGCTCATGATGGTACCAATTCCCATGGTAATGGCCATCTTGGGGACGTATTCGTGGCCAAAGAAGTCGCTGGCAGCATCGATGATGGTGACCTTATCCAAATAGACGAGTCTAGTTTTGGAGACTTTGGTTGATCCTGGTTCATTGAAACCGATGTGGCCAGTTTTACCAATTCCGAGGATTTGGATATCGAGGCCTCCAACTTCTTGGATCTTCTTTTCGTAATTTTCACAATATGCCTCAACCTTTTCCTTGGGAAGACTTCCATCAGGAATGTGGACATTTTCCTTGAGGATGTCGACACTGTCAAACAAGTGTTCATTCATAAATTTGTGGTAGGATTGGAGTCTATGGGGTTCCATGGGGAAGTACTCATCGAGGTTGAAGGTGATGACGTTCTTGAAAGAGAGACCTTCTTGCTTGTGGAGACGAACAAGCTCGTCGTAAAGCTTAGTTGGGGTTGAGCCAGTGGCAAGACCCAAGACAACTTGCTTGCCTTGAGCAGCTCTTTCTCTGATCAATTTGGCAATCTCGTTGGCAACATGCTTGCTGGCATCCAAGGAGGTTTCAAAGATCTCAGTGGGGATCTTTTCGATAGGGTTAGTGGCGGTGGAGTCCATTTATGACAAATAATAATTGATGATTAGATATGATATTTATTTAATTTTAGAGATTTTGCGTATTTATATGTAGAAATATAAATATTTTAAGACAACTGCGAGAACGAATTAGGCTTTTGTGGTGATTAGAGTACTCATCTAAAACTGTATCTTTTGATCGATCAGAAATCACTTCCAGTCATGGCTTTTGAGGGGAAAGAGGCTGACAATTTCGTGAGAGGGTGAAGATGATGTGATTTCCGAGGTTTTAAAGAAAAAAAAAGTCCTTTTTTGTCAAAGAGACATTTTTGAAGAAGGAGTTTTTCGAAGCTTTCTTTTTCCATCTTTAAAATTTTATTTGATTCATTGAGATTAAAACACAATTTCTATAATAATTTCTTTCTAACGATGTAAACTGGAATCGTTTAGAAAAAGGTGGCAATCACTAACTCTATATGAATTTTTGTTTTTCTGGGGTTTGAAGTGATTAATTTTTTTGAAGGAGGAGGAGGAGGAGG
>Ga0182738_1001393_pt1 | contig 30377 bp, 29 predicted proteins | sample eDN5th30CBELigMG_FD_128876 | JGI IMG/M metagenome (GOLD analysis project Ga0182738, IMG submission 128876) | Enriched Miracle-Growth compost microbial communities from Emeryville, California, USA - eDNA 5th pass 30_C BE-Lig MG (version 2)... ...
AGCGCCTCGACAAACGCCCGCACCGCGGGGGTCATCTCCGCAGCCAGTTCGTCCGGAATACGCGACACGCTTGCCATTCACAAGGTGTCCCAAATTCTCCGATTTCAGGAAAGATCAATCCTCTACCCGTGAACGCGTACTGCCGGTCTGACAAGCTTCAATGCGTTGCGCAACAGCGGCGCCCGGGCGGGCGATCTTGTGGCCATTCTCGGTATTGGCGGACTTGGTCATCTGGGGGTGCAATATGCCGCCAGGATGGGCTTTCGCACTGTGGCTATTGCCCGGGGGCGTGACAAGGAACCGCTTGCCAGACAACTGGGAGCCACGCACTACATCGACAGTCAGGCCAATGATCCAGCCGATGAATTGTCGAAGCTCGGTGGTGCCCAGGTCGTGCTTGCGACAGTGACACATGGCCCGGCCATGTCAGCCACCTTGAAAGGGCTTGCTCCGCTTGGTCGTCTGATGGTCCTGGGCGCAGCGGAGACGCGGTTGGAAGTCTCTCCGTCGGTCCTCATTACAGGTCGACGTACAATTGAAGGTTGGTACTCCGGCACATCCATTGATGTTGAAGACACGCTGGCCTTCAGTGCTCAATCCGGAATCCGATCGATCAATGAAGTCTATCCGCTGGAACGCGCCGCCGAAGCCTACGAACGCATGCTGAGCGGACAGGCACGTTTCCGAGTAGTCTTGACGATGGGAACGTAGTAAGTGTGCCACTCTGTCTCGACAGGTTCTTACACAACGTTCACAGATTCGTCGACAGACTCATTGGTCTGCTTCGCAATATGTTTCTCATCCCTTGATCCAGAAATAATGCAGCAAGAGTCCTTCACATTACAGCGCATTGCTTCCGCATCGGCCGCGTTGCGCCGCGCGGCGAGTTGCCTTTCACCAGTCGAAACTCGCGATGTTCTACTGGGCTGGATGTTCTACTGGGCTGGGGGAGTTTCTGGAGCGGGAGCGGGAAGTTCCCGGTCTTTGAACTGCTGAATCCGTATCAACAGGTCTTCCACGTCCGGGCAGGTGTCTGCAGGGCCGGAGAGGCTTGCAAGACGCTCCAGCAACTCGGCGGGACGGTCTTCGAATTGAAAGCGTCCGTGAAAATCCGGATTGGCGTACTCATCGAGGACACTCTTCACAAAGCAACGAAACGAAACCACATCGGTGGGCAGCAGGCGTCTTTCCATTTCCGGCTTCTGTTCGACCAGGCTGGCCATGAACTCCAGTTCCTGATTGCTCCGTTCTCTCAGAAAACGCAGTGAATCACCACGATGGCGATATCCAGTCGTCAGTCGACCCAGTTGACCTTCATAATGATCCACAATCCAAGGTTGTGGATCGTCAAGCGAGAGTGCAGCAATCAGGCAGGGCAGGATCTGCCGGGCTTCCGCTGAGTGACTTCTCCAGACAATCGGGGGGACCTGCCAGTGTGGAGGAAATTCGTTCCGGTCATGGCGATTCAGCTCGGTCATGGCCTCCTGATACCGCCCCAGTTCAATGAGGTGCTTGATGCGGAATGCCCGAAATTGCTCAGGCTGGGTCAGGCCGCAGACTGCGATCATCACCACCAGTCCGGTTGCCATCATGCCCCAGCAGACGCCGGTCACGGAGCGATTCGAAGAGAGGAGGGAATACTCCTTCAGGTCGATCGAAATTGTCAGATTGATGAGCGTGATGAGCGCCCAGAGTGGCCAGCTGAAGACTGCCAGCAGCAATACCATCTCCTGAATTTTGAGAAATGCCTGTTGTTCCGGGGTCAGCTGGATTCCTCCCATTAACTCGATGATGGAGAGTTGGAAGCTGGAGATGACCAGGACCAGAATGGTGTCGCACAGGCACAGCACAGGAAAGATGACCAGCGTCATGGGTACTCGTAACAGGATGCTCATGATCCGCGACATCAGCCAGACGCGCCAGATGGAGACCAGCGCCAGAAAGGCCACGTTCCACTGGATGGCATGAACTTCCGTTGTCAGCCGTTCGACAGGAATGGCATAGAAAACCGCCATGGGAGCCATCATCCACATCCCCGTCAGGAGTTGACGAAACAGCACCAGTTTTGAGAAGCCCGGGCGTTTTGATCCGATCAGAATCAAACTCAGCAGAAACAGCAGGCATGTCAGCGCCAGCGAGACAGCAAGATTGATGAGCATCCGCCCGGGTTCATTCAGCAACGAAGCCGTGTCGTATTCGCGGAACAGCCCCGCCACAAGAACACCAGCCAGCCCCAGCCAAAGGCATTTTTTTGAAGTTGTGACACGCAGGATGGCCTGTTCCTGTCCCATCAGAAATTGAACGATGGTCCACGGGGAGACTGGAATTTCAGGAGAATCGGGAACCTGCCAGACGCGGGTTTTGGCGCCAGATGCTGGTACGGTGTCGTTGCCGCCGCTGGGTTGCTGCTGGTCCGAAGACATTCGCCATCACCTCTCTAAAACCGAATTCCAGTTCGGCCACACTTAAGCAGTCCGGCTGATAAGTGACTTCAAACAGAGAATAGTAAGGCCAGCCCCGCTCCGAAAGCAGGCGGCGTTCTCTCTGAAGCCGTTGCCGTAGCATTGTGCCGGGAAACGGTGTCTGCAGGGTGACCTGCACATCTGCAAATGGAGCCTCCAGGAGAAAAGCGGTCAGACGGTCCATCGACTCCCGGGTCTCCCCATCCGCTCCCAGGATGAAACAGGCATTCACAGCCACTCCCGCAGCCTGAATTTCCTCAACAGCATCCAGGATTCGATCTAATTCAGCCTGCTTGCCGCCCATGCCCGGATATCGCAGTACAATGGATTCAATTCCCATCAAGATCTGCAGGCAACCCGCAGCGGCCAGACGCGGCAGTAGCTCTTTTCGTTCTCCCAGTCTCCAGTCACTTTCCGTAAACCAGCGCACGCCGGATTGTTCGAACAGGTCCAGAAATTCATCCATATTGCGATGGCCGACAAACGTGTTGTCGTCTGCCAGTTCAATGAGTGGGTCCCGGGAGAGTTTTTTGATCGCCTGCAATTCCTGGCCAATGGCAGCGGCGGGCTTTTCTCGAAATGTTTCCAATAGTCGACTGGCGGCACAAAAATCGCACGCCAGCGGGCAACCACGTTGTGTCTGCAATGTATAGCGAGGCACGTTTCCAAGCAGGTCGAAGCGGGGGACCGGCCAGGGATGTGCTTTCAACATGGCGCGGGGAACCCGATATTCGGTTTGAAGGGCATCGTTTTCCGCATCGGACAGGAGTTCCTGCCAGACCGCTTCGCCAGAACCTGTGACCACGCAGTCGGCGTGTTGAAGAGCTTCCGCATGGCAAGTGGTCACGTGCAGTCCGCCCAGAACAGTACGGATTCCGCAACGTCTCAACCGGTCGCTGAGAGCATACGCATCCTTGATTGATGCGGTTAAGGCCGAGATGGCGACGAGATGTGGAGCTTCCGCCACAATCTGTTCCGTCAATTCCTCCGTGACTTGCGAAGGAGCATGATAGGAACAGGTCCAGTGTGCAGGGGTTTGGCCAGCCAGTGTGAGTAAACCCAAAGCGGGGAGAGCCGACAAGGCCTGAATCCGCTCCTGAAATCCCGGCAGCGTCATGCCAAACTGCATCAACTCTGCTTCACAGATACGAAACCCGGACAGAGAGATCAAAGCCACATGCGGCATGCAATTCACATTATCTGGCAAAGACGGGAGCATATCCCCGGTCGACGATGCGGCGCCAATTGGCGTATCGAAACTCGTTCAACAATTGTAATGCTGCTTCGCCCGCGCCGGGAAAGGGTTGTCCTTTGGTTTCGAAGAATTGCTGCAGTCCGACCGGTTCTCCTGCACGTCCCTTGGGGAATTGTGCGAACCCCAGACTCCAGTCCGGAAACGTTCTCGTTTCCACCTGAGCGCGACGCAGCACCTGCACCGCACAATGCCGAGGATCGTTGGCGATTTTGGCGAATAACTGTTCGACGGCTGCTGTTTCACCCTCCAGCAATTGCATGAAGGCGTTGGAACGCTGGACCAGCATGCCGGTGATCTCCGCCAACTGGTTATTGACTCGAGCCAGTAGCAACAAGCGTGAAAGTTCAGGTGAGGTGAACGGGGTCAGAGCAGTACTTGTATAGATCAGCTGAAGCATGAGCAGATATTTCCGTTCCGCACAGTGGCAGAATCGCTATGGGATTGTTTCGGCGCTCGTCCTGGAGCCTGCGTGAAGCGATGCAGACATGGGAATTCAAACACAAGTCAACCGTAGCTTACAAATGCTCCCCACTCGGGGATTCGCGGAGTGTTTCGTGGAGAATTTCTCGGGAGCAGATATCGGTCCGGTGGCTTTTGAGAACTGCGAACAAAACCTTTCGAACAAAAGGAATTTCCTCTCCGCGAGCAAGCTCGCTGCAGGTCTTGTTAGAGGTTCTTAAGAAGTTTCGTCAGGCGATCCACCAGAAATATTGGTTCGGGAACGCGATGGGCTGCGAAAGACTTCTGTGCGATCCGGCTTGCCTGGTCGAGCGTGATACGATGACCGACGGAAATGTAGACGGGTTTGGCATTCGCGGATACCCGAATCACACGCGCCAGCATTTCTTCTCCGTCATAAACACTCTGAACGGCAGGATCGGCGCCTTCAGCACGCACCAATCCGCATAACAGGGATTTTCCCACTCCCAGCGTAGGATGATCGAGCAGGACACCCAGGCAGGTGGCAATCCCCGCCCGCCAGGGATGCAGCTGACCGTTTCCATCACAGAAAACCACATCCCCCAGGAGTCCTGCAGTGCGCGCCAGTTCACATAATTCCAGCATGATCGGCAATTCACGGAACGTCAGATAACCGGGAATGTATGGAAAGGCAACCGGCATCTTCAATGTGAGTTCCTGATGCACCTGTAAGGTCTTCGCATCCAGCAGCAGATAGGCTCCACAGGCTGTTCCATCAGCGCGATAGGCCACATCAACCGCTCCGATTGTTTGCGGAGGCTGAGTCAATGGAGTCTGCAGCAGATCCTGACGCAGACTCTTTTGAAAATTCCGGAGCTGCTCCAGCGGACGGCACGACTGGAATTGAGTAAAGAGATGTGACAGATCAACCTGACCGGCCGCAGAGACCGAGACCCCTTCCCGGGCCAGTAATTTCATTTTGACATGCGGGTCACCGCTGACATGCAGACCGATCTCTCCTCCAGCGCGGACCACTCGATGGCACAGGCACCCGCGACGGTGTGAGTGGTGATGCAGATACTCTCCCAGCCAGCGGGCAGAACGGGTCTTGTCATCACCCAGTGCGCGTGCCAGGTCACCATATGTGGTCACCTGGCCGCGAGGGATTTGAGACAGTAATTTCAGAACTTCTGCAGGCAGATCGAAGTTGGGAAGTTCATGGGACAATTCAATCTGCTTCTGTTCAAAATACAGAGGATGCCTCTGCCATACGATTCAGTGTTTCCCTGCCCAGACCTTTATTTCGAATTGATCCGGACTCCGGATTTCTTCAATTCTTCCACCTGAGGTTTGGCGTCGTCCGGCAATTTGTCAATGTCCAGATACAGAGACCAGAATGGGGCGAAGTGCTTGGGGCCGGCGGCATCTTTCTGAGCCATCTCCACCAGCGGCGCCAATGATTTCAATGGGTTACCTTCCAGAAATGTGTAATGCAGGCTGGTGTTTTTCACCAGGGGGCTCAGATCTTCGACCTTGTTGTGCTTCAACCCCAGCGTCGAAATCCAGGGCAGATCCTGCAACGGAGAAAGATCCGCTACCTGATTCTCATTCAGATCGAGCGAATTCAATTTTTTCATCTGACTGAGTGGAGACAAGTCCTGGATCTGATTTTTGGCAACATACAGAGCCCGCATGTTTTCCATTTTCTCCAGACCGGCCAGAGAAGAAATCTTGTTCTCTTCTGCTTCAAAGTATTGCAGTTTGACGAGGCCTGCCAGTGGTTTGAGGTCGCTGATCTGATTTTGTGAAAGCGAGAGCGATTGAATATTGACCAGTGTCGAGAGTGGTTGCAGATTTTCGATCTGATTGTTGTTCAGTTTGACTTCCGCCAGATGAAAACAGTTCTCCAGTCCAGTAAGATCTTTGATCTGTTTCCCCTGGGCATCCAGAAAATAAATGGTTTTCAGATCGGCGGGATCAATTTCAGGCTTGTTGATCTGCTTCTGTTTGAGAATGCCCTGAATCACGGCTTTTAATTGCGGGTCGGGAAAAATTTCGTCCGCCTGGGCGACAGCCTTCAAACAAATCGCATTCAGACAAATCGAACTGCATAGAACCAGCCAGGCTGTGATTGGCAGCATCCGCATGGGGGGAACCTCTCATCTTCACATGGGGGACAATACAATCCGGAACGGACTCCTGCGTTCCGGTATCAAAGTGTAAGGAACCAAAAATGGAAGGAACCAGTAGTGCCCTGTCAGGGTTTGGATCAGGGGGGTGTCATCGCGAAATATCCTCCGTTGTCGGAATTTGCGTTTTGATCTTCCCAAGCTTTTCAAGTTGACAAAGCAGTCGCGTCAGCGACTCTCTTTCCATGAATACAAAATTTCCGGACATTGTTCTAGCCAGTCGCAATCAAAAGAAGAGTGCTGAAATTCGCGCGCTGCTGGCCCCGTTTGGCGTCTCCGTACTGTCCGTGGCGGACTTCTCCAACGCGGCAGAAGTGGTGGAAGACGGCCATTCTTTCCAGGAAAATGCGGAGAAAAAAGCAGCACAAACCGCACGGACACTGCAACACTGGGCCATTGGAGAAGACAGCGGCTTGCAGGTCGATGCGCTCCATGGAGCGCCGGGGATTTACTCCGCCCGGTTCAGCGGAGAACAGGCCACGGATGAGGCGAACAATGCCAGACTCATTTCTGAATTAAAGGATGTCCCGGCCGAAAACCGTGGAGCAGCCTATGTCTGTCATGTGGCTGTCGCAGATCCCGACGGGAATGTTCGCCTGAACGTGGAAGCAACCTGCCGTGGACGAATCGGAAATGTCCCGCGCGGACAAAATGGATTTGGGTATGACCCCTATTTTATTGTCCGCGAATACCATCGGACGTTTGGAGAACTCAGCCCGGTGGTCAAGCAACATCTCAGCCATCGCGCCAGAGCCTTTGACCGACTGATTCCCCAGTTGCTGAAGATGCTGCAGGAATCCAAAACAGAGTAGAGCAAGTTGCTCTGGCCCGGGCCCGCGCAGCACGCGTCTCGACTGATGAAACCGCAACTCGCCGCGTGGCGGCACGCGGCGAGTTGCGGAAGTCATGCGCTCTAATCCAATCAAACTTGGAAGTGCCATCACACATTATCGAATCAGATTGTTCAGCTCTTGCAGAATATCATTGGTCACCGTAATGGTGCGGGAGTTCGCTGAGAATCCTCGTTGGGCAATGATCAGACGGGTGAATTCCACAGCAATATCGACGTTGGACTGTTCAAGTTGTCCCGAACGGACAAGTCCGGTTCCATTGGCTCCGGCTCCGCTCAGTTGAACGTCTCCACTGCTCAAACTGGCAGAGAAGAAGTTGCCCCCCACGGAATTCAATCCTTGAGGATTGCGGAATGTGGCAATCGCAATCTGCGCGATGGGAAATTGAATTCCATTGCTGGCGATGCCCTGAACAGTGCCTGAACTATCGACCTGTACGGAGGTGAGGACCCCATTTCCATATCCATCCGTGGAAGAGGAGACAGATCCATCTCCCGAATACGAAGTCAGGGCGTTCCCGGAAGATGATCCACCGTTCAGTACGACTTGAAACGTTAATGGTGTGGTCTGGCCGGCAAAAATAGCACTTAGCTTTCCATCTCCCAGACCTGTTCCACTAATCCCGTTAAATGATCCGTCCGGGTTGAAGGTCACCCCGGTCACCTGGTTATCGATCAAAACCCCATCTGATGGGTCCATGGTGGCGGTCATTGTCCAGGTGGCATCGGCCTGCTTGATAAATTCGTAATTAATAGTGTGAACACCGCCAGCGGAATCATAAATACGTGCTCCCCCCTGGATCGTCGCGCCTGATAATCCTTTTTCCATTTCAATAATCGGGAAGGTCCCAAAATTAACCGACCCGGTATTCCCCGTGGCATTGGCGAAAGACAGGCTCATGAATGAAGCTCCAGGGGCATCGGCAGTCAAAGTGACAGCCCCGGCTGCATCAATCGACGCTGTGGCACCCGGGAATGCGCTGGAAACAGCATTCAGTAAATCGCCCACAGTCGTGGTGTTATCAACGCCCAGATTGACGGAAATGGCCGCTCCATTGATATCTGTCCCGGCAATGGTGATGGAATCACCCGATTGATAAGCCGTGGTGACTGCGTCCAGACTGTTGAGAAGTGTGCTGGTATTTGCCGGTGTCCCTCCCGCCTGCCAGGGTCCGGTAGAAAGAATCTGTGTGGTCGGCAACGCCCCGCTGGAAGGCAGGTTTCCGCTGACGGTGATCTTCTCTGTCGCCTTGCCCCGAACGCTGGCTCCCAGGGGGATATTGATGTTCGATTTTCCCACGGTCTGATAAGACGGGAATTCATCACTGGCTTCCCCCACGGTCCCATATCGCTGAACGGGATATCCTGTGCCCGAATCGACCAGCATACCATTTTTATCGATCTGAAAAGTTCCGGCACGACTATATAAGTTTGTCGTTCCGTTATTCATCACGAAATAGCCATCACCGTCTAAAGCTAAATCCAGATCTCCACCTGTGGACTCCAGACTGCCAGCTTTGAGTTTGGTCCGTGTCGAAGAGAGTACGCTTCCGGTTCCAATCTGAATCGGATTGGTACCGCCGGAAACCCCCTGTGTTCCGCCCGAACCGCCCCGTAATGTTTCATAGAGCACATCCGAGAAAATGGCGGAGCGTTCCTTGAATCCCACCGTATTCAAGTTTGCCAGATTATTGCCCACAATTTCGATCATTGCCTGGTGAGACTGTAATCCGGAGACGCCGGTAATTAATGAATTGGCCATGAAAGTTTATCCTTAACAATAATCACTTTGAGAAATGAACTGTGCTCTAAATTCACGATATGCGGCGCGGCGGGAGGTGGCAGCAGAGTTTTCTGGGCGGTCGTACCAGCCATTTGCGCTAGTGCCTCGTCTACTCTAAAAATGGGGGTTCGTCTCAACGCAAAGTCCGACAACGGAGGACGTTTCGTGATGACGCGCCCCAAATCCAAGCCCTGGCAGGGCACTAGTCGGATTCCGGGAGTGTGGAGACCACGCTGCTCACATCGCCCAGTGCCACATTTTCACCATTGACCTGTACCATCAGGCTCCCTTTCACCACGCTGGCGGCTTCGACGACTCCACTGGCATCCGCCTTGGTCACCTGCGAATAGTACGTCACATTCTTTCCGACGAGACTGGCCCCTTGCGTGAGCGCCTGCAGCTTGAACAGGTCATCAAAATTGGAGTTGAGTTGTTCGATACCGCTCAGGGTGGAAAACTGCGCCAGCTGGCCCAGAAAATCCTCTTGAGATGTCGGTTCCAGCGGGTTCTGATATGACAACTGGGCCGCCATCAATTGGAGAAACTGATCCTGTCCAATTTGTGAATTGAATCCGGTGGAGGCGGCAATGGCCATGACTGTTCCTTAGTGGACTTTGTTTTATCTGTGAAATCAGGATGTCTAATGAATTTCAATAAGCTCAATTCCGCAGCTCGAGCAAACTTCTTCAGGCACGAAAACTAAATCGATCCGAGGGCGACGTGGTGAGGATTCCCTGGCTGCCCTGAAGCCGCTCCTGAGCTTCCTTCATCAGGCGAGCTTCTTTCATCAGGCGAGACTGCTCGAACTGTTCCTGATAATGCAGCGTCTCTCTGGATGAGCCATGTTGCTGTTGATGCGAAAGGTCGAATTGAGAAACGGGCAGCCCCTGGTCGTGCAGGGCCTGCGAAATTTCTTTGGAGTGCTGTTCCAGCAAGGCATGCGTTTCCGCGGAAACAGCAGAGACATGCAGTGAGACCCGGCCGTCACTGGCCCGATGAATATCGACGGACAGTCCGCCGAGTTCCGGAGGGTCCAGTCGGATCTGAAACTGCTGGCTCCCTTCGTGTTCCACGAAACGTGATTCGATCACGGTGGAAGAAACGATCTGGTCGATGGTTCTTTGTGGCAGGATGGCGGGCTGGTCTCCCCCGGAAGGACCAGTGGAAAGCCCGCTGGTCGATATCGACGCTCCCAGCGAATCGGACTGATCGTTGCTTATCAACCCTGTCAGGACCTCATTTGAGCTGGACCGGGAACGGACCGGCGAGCCCTTGGCAATGCCCGAGAGAGTCGTCCCCGCGACAGTGGTTCCCGGGAGATCTGGTTTTCGAACTCCAGAGACAAGATTAATCGCAGTATTCACAGCAGTCAGCGGCAGGGGGAGAGCAGTGGCTGAGGGCTCGTTGAGCCGGGCTGACTCCGTTTTGCTTCGCATCGCACGATGTCCCGATTCACCATGTTCCGCAGCACGTCTGGCTGCGATCTCCGCAATATTGTCCCCAGAGACTTGTTCGTGAGAAACCGGTGTCGTGATGTCGATATGATGAGAAGCAGCTTGCCCGAATGTTGCAGCGGCTGCCTTTGCAGGAACCCCTGTTGGGCTCTCTGCAGAAGTTGAGCTCTCTCCAGAAGCGGAAATCGTCTTGTGGGCAGGACCGACTGCTGCTGCTGCTGCTGCTGCTGATGTTGGGAGAGGCGACGCTGGATTTCCATTCCTCGCAGCATTTGGAGTTTGAATTGGCGGTATTTGAATCCCCATCGACGGAGTCAAGATTTGTTCCGAGAGATGCGTTGCGGAATTCGGGTTGGTCTGCAGGGAAGATGTTTCTGTCGGAAAATGCTGCTCCGAGGAAGCTGACCGGGGAGATTGACGTATCCCTAATAGATGGTCGATCGTCATCCGGGTTTCATTTTGCGAGCTGGTCGGCTCCGTATTCACTTCATGAGAATTTGTGTGACGAAGAGCACGAGAGGTAACCCGAGGTGAAAAGAAATCCTGCTCGCCTGAATGAGACTCGCCTGCTGAAGGACGCTTCGCGGATTCCGCAGACGTTGCCGACTGGTCCCCATTCGGGGCCAGGTTGCGGGCAGTTTTTTGTATCTCGCCGGTAACATCGACAGGCAACGAGGTCTTTGTGCCTGTGGAGATGTTGTCGGAACTCGCTTCCAGGATGGGGCTGGCCGGAACCGTTGAAACAATACTCGTGGCGGGATTCGCTTCAGGATTCGTCTCCCCCCCTGCCGTCGGTGAACCAATTGTGGTCGCGGTAGAAAATGAAGTTGTTCCGGATGGTCTCTGGCGGTTGGAAGAGTCTCGTGCTGATGCTTCAACCCGAATCTTCTGACCGCTTCCCGTCAGAGCAGATGAGGGTTCCGGATCTGTGCCTGGGACAATTGCCGAGACAATGGTCTCTGCCAGCAGAGATAGCACCAACAAAGGATTCTGGGCGTCCTTTTTCTTTTCGGCCGGATGCAATTGCTGCGGAACGCCGGAGTCACTTTCAGACAGACCCTGGTTGTCCGTCGGCGTGCCGGTGAGTTGCCGTGCCGAATTGAAAAGTGTCGTCGCGAGCGGAGCGGATTCCACCGGTCCAATTCGTGGAAGCCCCGTCGCAGACTGCGGGGTTGAGCTTGTCCCTGGATATTTGCCGCTGTGAGTGGCAACGTTCAGCTTTCCGGGTTGTTTTTCGGAATACCCCGCGAGCTTGAGAGCTCCGATGAAGTCGATGGTCGCTTCTGATTTCGATTCCGATGTGACGACAACACCTTCGCTGGCGGAAGATGCCGGTTTCGACATCGCCGTTGGCAGGTTCTGCCCGGCCAGGAATGCTGTCTGAAAAAACACGGTGGCGAACCCCTCGGGATAAAACAGGAGATAGAAAAATCCCCTGCGGAGCTTCAAGTGGTCTGACCACTTTGTTCTGAGTCTTGATGGATGTGAGCTTGTCCGCGCGGTCGTGACCGTGCTCGCGGCAAGTTTTTCATCCCTTCAATCCATGGAGGAGATGGCACTAAGCAGGATTTGTACCAGAGTTTTTAAAATTATCGCCCCAGAGAGTCGTTGTTTTCGTAAGTGATTCCGTACGAATAGATTGCAAGGCGTTCGTCTTCGTGAATAACCGATCGGTCATTGTTGCCGCAGGAAGAAAGTGCGCGTGAGAAGGGAAAGGAGTTCCCACTTAAAGAAAACGGAATGATCCCACTTCACCAGAGGGAGGGGAGCACGCTACTGGAACTTCAAATCTGAATTTAACTATTTTTCCAGCACCGTCAGGCTGCGGGTCTGATCCAGGTGCACTTGATCCATGATTGGGCGATGAACCACGGGTTGCAATCTGCTGCCGGGTGAGACGTTGCCGGATTCGATGGGAATCCAGAGTGCGCGGCTTTCTTTCTCGGCTCCTTGCATGGTCAGGGAGGCATCCAGATGGCCTTCACCGGGATCGCGGGCAGTCGCCTGTAACAATGCGCGTCGAGCCTGACCGGGTTGCAGCGTGCCGATCTGATGCTTCACAAATTCTCCGTAACGATGTTCAAACTGTCCCGATAGCCGCACAAACAGGATGACATCCGAGGCGGAGGCGGTTCCAACGTTCTTCACTTCGAAGATCATGGAGAGCGTGTCTCCCTGCTTCAAGGGTTTCACCTCGGTATAGGTGAGTTTCAGGTCCGGGGCTCCGGGTGGCGTTTGAATCACTGGCTGGGGTTCTTCTTTCGGCATGATCGGCAGAATCTCTTCCACCGGCTGGACTCGAACCACGGCTCCCACGCGCGATGTCGGGAAGACACGGGTGAAGGTATCGATTTGACCGATCGATTCGGGGACCAGCGTAATCAGGAACGTGCGAGAGGCTCCAGGGGCCAAAGACTCCAGGTTCCAGACCAGTTCATCGCCGGAAATTCCCGCTTGAGGCACAACGTCCTGAACCCGGGCCAGCGAGGAAACTCGTTCATGAACTGCCAGGTTTTCGATGACAGACTGGGAAGTATTACGCAGGATGATCTGATAGGTCAGTGCCTCATCTGGAGTTCCCTGCAGGTTTCCGGGCTTCTCGACAACCAGCCCCATGGATCGCAAGGAAGGCGAAGACAAAGGAATGGAAGCGAGATTCGAGGCAGCCAATTTAGGCCACACAGAAGGGAATCCCACGGCCTTCGTCAAGTAGGAGACAAACTGATTAACGGGTGGATTGCGGTACTGACCGCGTTGCCACAGGTCACGCATGAGATTCGCAAAAACCGGCGTGGGAACAGATGAAACGCGAGTGAAAGAGCGCTCTTCCTCCCAGTCGAAGGGAAATGTCGTTCCCATGAATCGCACAAGAAGATCCGCACGGGCCTGAGAGACGGGAAAGGCTGGTGTCGGTTGGGGATCGACATGCACGGGAGGCAAGATCTGTACTGGTGAAGTCACAACCGGTACGGAGGCAGCCGCTTGCAACTGAGTTGGTTCCGGCATGAAAAACAGCGAGATCGCCAGCATGATTCCCAGCACCCCCGCCAGACTGCCCGTGACCCAGACCGGAACCTGTCCAATGGCTTTTTGCAGCGTTCGCGTGGCACGCAGATTGGTTCGCTTCCATTCAATCAGAATGGCAGCCAGCTCCGGGAACAGCTGACGCGGACGAGGAATACGTTGAATTTTGGACACGATGGCTTCACTTCCCTGAGAATCGGTCACTTTTTGTACGAATCGCAAAATATTAGGGCGCATTCACCCCGCATCGACCGCGTTCCGCCACGCGGCGGGTAGACTTTTATCAGTCGAAACGCGCGCTGCGCGAGTCCAGTCCAGAGCAACCTGCTCTAAAAACGAAATACGCAGCAGTTTAATCTGTTTCTCTGTGATCAACCGCCACATTGAAGTAGCAAAATTTGCCGAATGGGGGAAGACCGACTTTTGAAAAGGTTGCAAAGCCTGCAGATGAACTGCAGTTGATGGGTTCGCAGTTTCGAGACTTCGCAGAACTCTTCGCCGATGCCCGTTGAACCTGAAGGTTTGAACTCTAGAATAATGACTTACCTGATGTGGCTGGACGGCTCTGGCTGATTGTCTGCCCATAATTCGCTTCAGTCCAATCGGAGGAACTTGATTGTCTGCTACAATTATTGACATGACTCTGAACGAACTGATTGAAGAGTTCGAATTTCTCGGCGACTGGGAAGATCGTTGCGACTTCCTGATCGATCTGGGTTTTGAATTGCCCAAGCTTCCAATTTCCGCCAAAACGGAACAGAATCGAGTGCATGGATGTCAGAGTAATGTCTGGCTGGTGGCAGAACTCAACGAATTGACGAATCCCCCGACCATCGAGTTTATCGCCAACAGCGATGCCATGATTGTGAACGGGCTGATTGCCGTGCTGGAAATGATTTACAACGGCAAGACTCCGGAAGAAATATTGAAGACGGACATCGAAAAGATTTTCCGCAAGCTGGAACTGGATCGCCATCTGAGTTCTCAGCGACGCAATGGCTTGTTCGGCATGGTGACTCGGTTGCGTGACATCGCCCTGCAGGCACAGGTCCGGATTGACGCTGCCGGTGATGCGGATTGAGTGTCTGTAACGGGCTCACTCCCGATCGCAGTCATCCCCCCAAGAGGCTCAGAGCCGGTCTTCAAATTGAAAAAGAGATTGGTTTCAGGAGCTGAGCCGCATGGAAGATCATGCATTCTCCGGTTTGCAACTCGGCAGGAGCCTCACCTTCCCATTTTGCAGTGAACAAAGCACCAGTATCCATGTTCGACGTCGAGGCGATTCGCAGTCAATTCCCGATCTTTCAACAGACACTCCCCAAAGGTGTGCCGGTCACCTTCCTGGACAGTGCAGCTTCCGCACAAAAACCGCAGTCCGTCATCGATACGGAGAAACAGGTTTATGAAACGCATTATGCCAATGCGTATCGCGGAGTGTATCGCTTTGGAGCCCGGATTGATGACGAACTGGAAGCCTGCCGGGAAGCGATCCGCCAGCTGATCAATGCACAAAGTGCGAATGAAATTGTCTTCACGCTGGGGGCGACACTGGGTTTAAACACGATTGCCTTCGGCTGGGGACGAAAGCATCTCTCCGCGGGAGATGAAATCGTCCTGAACCTGATGGAACATCACGCCAACATTGTCCCCTGGCAGCAACTCGCCAAGGAGACCGGAGCCGTCCTCAAATTTCTCCCGCTCACTTCCCAGGGGGAACTGGACGTCACCCAACTGGATCAGTACATCACTTCCCGCACAAAAATCGTGACGGTGACCGGGATGTCAAACGTGCTGGGAACCGTGAATCCCATTCGCCTGCTGTCCGACAAAGCACATGCTGTCGGGGCGGTTCTGGTTGTGGACGGAGCGCAAAGTGTGCCTCATCGTCCCACGGATGTGCAGTTGCAGGGGATCGATTTCCTCACCTTTTCCGGCCATAAACTCTATGGTCCCACCGGAGTGGGAGTGATCTACGGGCGTAGTGAACTGTTGGAGGAAATGGAACCCTACGTCTTTGGCGGCCATATGATCGAGCAGGTCCAGCTGGAGTCTTCCACATGGGCACATGTTCCCGCCCGATTCGAAGCGGGCACCCTGCCCATCGTGCAGGCGATTGCATTGAAGGCAGCGGTTGATTTCGTGAAAGAAGTGGGCTTTGAGGCCATGCAGGAACACGAAGCAGAACTGGTTCAATATGCCTTTTCCCAGCTGGCAGATGTCCCCGGGCTGCAGATTTACGGCCCGCCGGCAGATCGACATGGTGCCATGTTGAGCTTCACAATGCAGGGAGCACATCCCGAAGACCTGGCGCAATTGCTGGATCGTCGCGGCGTCTTCGTTCGACACGGGCATCATTGCACCATGCCGTTGCATCAGTGGCTGGGAGTTTCCGCGACCGTCCGCGCCAGTTTTGGGGTCTATACCACGCTGGGGGAGATCGATACACTGGTCAGTGCACTGCTCTTTGCCCGGGAAAAACTGCGACTTCCCAGTTGATCGGGTGAGTGAACTGCCGTGAATTGACCGCAAAACGATAAATCGTTCATTATGGCTGAATGGCGACAGAATTGGCAGCACAGTCCTCTTTAGAATCACGGATTTCGAACTCGATGGAATTCGTGGAACGTCAAGTTGCGACCCTGTTCGAACCCCCAGCGGGGTTGGTTCTGGAGAGTGGTGCTACCATTGGGCCGATTCAAGTGGCCTATGAGACCTATGGAACACTCTCCGCCCGCAAAGATAATGTCATCTATATCTGTCACGCGCTGACAGGCGATGCCCATGTTTCCGGCCGTTACGCAGCCACCGATCGCAAACCGGGCTGGTGGGATGGGTTTGTCGGACCGGGCAAAGCGATCGACACCGACAAATATTTTGTCATCTGTTCCAATGTGCTGGGGGGCTGCCAGGGGACCACCGGGCCCAGCTCCCTTGATCCTGAAACGAATGCCCCCTACGGACCCGATTTTCCCTTCATCACCATCCGGGACATTGTCTGTGTCCATAATGCCTTGCTGGATTATCTGGGAATCGAACGCACGCTGGCAGTGATTGGGGGAAGCCTGGGGGGCATGCAGATTCTGGAATGGGCGGTGAGCCGACCGGAACGAGTTGGTTCTGCGGTACTTCTGGCGAGTGGAGCCAAGCTAAAGGCACAAGGGATTGCCTTCAATGCGGTGGGACGTCGAGCCATTTACGCGGACCCGCTCTTTCGCGGTGGCAGGTATTATCGGGAAGAAGAGAAGCCGAGGTTTGGGTTGGCGCTGGCCCGGATGATTGCTCATATCACTTATCTTTCCGAACAATCCATCGAACTCAAATTTGGGCGTAAGCTGCAGAACGGTGATCAGTTTGGATACAACCTGCGGTCCGAGACGGAATTTCAGGTGGAAAGCTACCTGCATTACCAAGGTCGAAAATTTGTGGACCGCTTTGATGCCAACAGCTATCTCGCCTTGACCCGGGCCATGGACTATTTCGATCTGGCGGAACGACATGGTTCGCTGGCGGAAGCCTTTGCCAGGACACAGGCCCGATTTCTGGTGGTGGCCTACAATTCTGACTGGCTGTTCCCCACTTCCCAAAGCCTGGATATCGTGCGGGCCCTGGTTGAAGCCAGACGCCATGTCACCTTTTATGAGCTGCAAAGCCCATATGGACACGACGCCTTTCTGGTGGAATCGGAATTGCCCAAACTGGAGCGGCTCGTCGCCCCCTTTCTCGCCCGCCGATTTCAGGACGGCCTCTTCGAAGGAACTTCGTCTGCAGTGAAATGAACCGCGACTCCGAATATGTGTGCCAAAAGACTCCATCTTCCAGATCCTCGTACTGCCGTCACCAACGATCTGATCATCAGCCAGATCGAACGGGGCAGCCGGGTTGTGGATCTGGGATGTGGTGATGCGGAGTTGCTGGAGAGACTGCGACTGGAACACGACTGTGATGTTCTGGGAGTGGAGTTCGACGAAGACGCATTTGTGCATGCCATCGCCCGGGGAGTTCCCATTTTGCAGGCAGACTTGAACCAGGGTCTGCAGACATTGCCGTCCCATGCGTTTGATTATGCTGTGCTCAGCCAGACATTGCAGCAAATTCGGCGTCCCCTGGAATTGTTGCATGATATCTTTCGGGTCGCCCAGCGGGCCGTCGTCGTGGTTCCTAACTTCGGACATTGGCGCATCCGCCTGCAGGTGGGGCTGCTGGGAAGAGCACCGGTCACAGACAATCTTCCATATGAATGGTTTGAATCACCCAACGTGCACTTTCTTTCAATGCTGGATTTTCGTGAACTGGCCGGGCGGGGAGACTTCCGAATTGTGAATGAGATCCCCATCATCGGAGACCGTGCTGTGGATCGCGCTTTCTATGCCAACTTGCGTGCGCATAGTGCCATGTATGTCCTGGAACGAGCTGGCCCGCCGGTTCCACACTGATATAGATCGAGACTATTTGACCGGGCGTCGGGGCTGAACCCCGCCACTCGAAGCACATGAGCCTCGTCGCCGCATTTCGAAGACAGGTTCTGCGTGGCAAAATCAATTGGAGACCCAACGTCGTGTCGAATGAGAACTCGCCTCCTGATCCTGATCCTGATCCTGCTCCGGTCCTTGAGCTCCTGGTTGCCTTTCGCCGTTCAAAAGCGATGTTTGCCGGTGTGAAACTGGGAATCTTTAACGCCTTGCAGGCTGGTCCGCAGTCACTGGCGGCCCTCAACGCACAGTTGCGAAGTCATCAGTCTGCTCTGCACAGACTTCTGGATGCGCTGGTGGGGATGGAGCTGCTGGAACGGAACGGGGAAGACTATTCCAATTCCCCCGCGGCCATGGCCTATCTCACACAAAACAGCCCACGACGCATGACCGGGTATATCAATTTTTCGAATCGAGTGGGCTGGAAACTCTGGGAACATCTGGAAGGAAGCGTACTGGAGGGGACTCACCGCTGGTCCGAGACCTATGGGGATGATCAGCCGATTTTCTCTCATTTCTACAAAGATGAAAACGACAAACACGAATTCCTGATGGGGATGCACGGATTTGGTCTGATCAGTTCGCCCCACGTCGTGGCTGCTTTCGACCTGAGCCGCTTCCACCGGCTTGTCGATCTCGGTGGCGCCACAGGACATTTAACCGTGGCCGCCTGCCAGCGATACCCCACGTTAAAAGGATGTGTCTTCGACCTGCCGGAAGTCACCCCCTTAGCCAAATCGCTCATTGCAGAGACCGATGTGGCAGATCGCATCGAAGTTGTGAACGGTGACTTTTTCACAGATACGCTTCCAACTGCGGACCTGTATGCACTCGGACGCATTCTGCACGATTGGAGCGAAGAAAAAAGCCTCGACCTGCTGCGGAAGATCCATGCAGCTTTGCCGCCGGGTGGAGGATTGCTCGTGGCGGAGAAGTTGATTCAGGAAGACCGTAGCGGGCCGGATTGGGCTCAGATGCAGGATCTCAACATGCTGGTCTGTACCGAAGGCCGTGAACGAACCCTTGCGGAATATCGGCAATTGCTGCAGGCGGCCGGGTTCGTTGAGGTTTCGGGTGTTGTCACTCGTTCTCCAGCCGATGCGATTTTGGCTGTTAGAGCGCATTAACCCCGTATCGACCGCGTTTCACTACGCAGTGAGTTGCCTTTCATCAATCAAAACACGCGCTGTGCGGGCTCAGGTCAGAGCAACTTGCCCTAAAAGTTCTTGACTCGCTACCGGCCAAGGTCTTTGCCATACTTCGGAAAGCGTGTCAGCGCCCGGACGACATCATTTGGTCGTGCCGTGTTACGGCTTAGTTTAAGAGGGCCTCATCGCAAAGCGTCCTCCGTTGTCGGACTTTACGTTAAGGTCTGTCCGAATTTTTGGAGTTAACCAAAGTAGTCGTGGAGAGTTGACAGGACGTTTTTCTGTCAGCGATCTACTCTTTTTCAAATCTCGATAGTGATTTCAGGACCGTTCCTCAGGAGACATCGATGCAGCCAGATTACCGGGCGATTGCCGGAATGATTGACCATTCTCTACTCAACCCCACCCTCAAGGTCGAGGAGTTGGAGCAGGGCATTTCGCTGGCTTTGAAGTATGAAGTTGCCAGCGTCTGCATTCTTCCGTATTACCTGAAACGTTGTGCGGAACGGCTGGCAGGGAGTGTTGTCCTGCCCAGCACCACAATTGGATTTCCGCATGGGGCACAAACCACAGCCACCAAGCAGGCGGAAGCAGCGGAAGTGGTGGCGAACGGATGTCAGGAACTGGACATGGTTGTGAATATTTCCCAAGTGCTCAGTCAGCAATGGGATGACGTGCGAGAAGACATCCGGGCTGTTGTGGATGTCGCGCATGGTGCGGGTCGGAAAGTGAAAGTGATTTTTGAGAACTGCTACCTGCAAGCCGATCACAAGATTCGCCTGTGCGAAATCTGCGGAGAGTTGAATGCCGACTGGGTGAAAACATCGACGGGATATGGCACAGGCGGAGCGACGGTGGAAGACATCAAGCTCATGCGTCAACACACTCCCAGCCATGTGCAGGTGAAAGCGGCCGGAGGCGTGCGAGATCTGGCAACCCTGCTCCAGATGAGAGAACTGGGAGTCACGCGAGTGGGAGCCACCCAAACCAAAGCCATCCTGGACACCTATCGCAGTCAGTCCGGCCTGCCACCGCTCCCTTGAGCAGCATTGCCCAATGAGAGCAAGTTGCTCTGGCCTGGGCCCGCGCAGCGTGCGTTTCGATTGACAGTCGCCCAAGTCTGAACAGATGGAGAAAGGGGATCAGAGGCCAGGTGTCAGAGAGACAATGTGTTCAGAGGGACAAGGGAAAACCTGCACTTCGTTGAATTTTCTGACCCCTGATCCCTCGCCGTCGCTGCACTTCGAACCTTGAAAGACTGAGTCGTCCTTCGCCTCTATTCACAAGGGCAATCTCCATTACGTCTCCGAACCTGGCCGTTCCAGGCAGGCCAGGGCGGTTTCGGCTGCCGATTTCACATCTGGGGCATCCGAACGTGCTGCCTTTTCCAGATCCGGGATCGCGATTTGTGCGCGATTTCCCAGCCCACCCAGGCTCAGGCAGGCGGCCACGCGAACATCGGTCGCCTGATCCTGAAGAGCTTGTCGTAGCCCGGCGACGGCTTGTTCTTCACACTCACCGGTGATCGTCCCCAAAGAGACAGCGGCAAACCAGCGGACTTCAGAATTGGTGGCAGCCAGCGCTTCGGTCAACTTGCTGACGGAAGCCTTGTCAGCCGGAGTAATATGAGTCAGGGCTTCGGCGGCATACAGGCTCGTCAGAGTCGATCCGCTATTTCGCACACGTTCCAGCGCTGGAACCGCATCCATGGCCTCCGGGCCAATTTGACCAAGCAGATAGGCAGCCAGCTGGGCGATGCCAGCATCCTGGTGTTCGACATATTTTGCGAGGGTATGCACAGAACTCCACGCATCGCCCGTGATCTGATGCAATGCACCTGCGGCATTGACGGAAACAATTGGTTCGGCATCGTCCATCAGCGAATAAATGGCAACGGACGCACCCTTGGCTTCCGCTTTCAGATTGCCGAGATTCTGCAATCCCTGCACACGAATGGCGGGGTCTGGACTCTCCAGCTTGGCCAGAAGTGGTGTGTGGTCCTCCGGAAGAGTTTCACACAGATCGGCCATGCGGGATTGATGCCAGCCATCATTCTTTTTAACCGGAACAGTGACGATTTTCTGTGTCAGATCCGTCGTTTGCCAGTCGGCTGTTTTGTCTGAATTGTCTTTTGTCGTGCTGGACGCGCTTGCCAGTTTCAGACGCTGTTCCGAATCTGAAGTGGTCGTCCAGCCTGTGCCTTCGTCGGTTTCCACAATGTTCGCAGCAACTCCACCAGCGTTCTTCTGACTGGTGGAACTGACTTGCCAGTCAGCCATCGCAGAGTTTTTCTGTGCAGGCTCTGCTGAGGTGTCCGTGCTGGAAGCGGACCAGTTGCTGGACGATTTGACAAGATCCCATTCCTGATTGCTGGAATCTGTCTCAGAACTTGCCAGGACCTTTGCCGGCAGGTCGTTCTGATTGACAACAGCTTCTTCCAGATGGGTTACATCTCTCTTACTGTCGGAGGATGCGGCATCTTCGACCATTGCCGGTTGTCTGGCAGCCTGTTGTGAGGCCAGCAGTTTGGCCAGTTCAGCATTCTTGCGTCGAATTTCTGAAGCAATCGCTTCTCGATCCTGTGAATCGACAGTCCGCGTTGCTTTGGGCGATGCGGATGCCAATGCCTCGCTGGTCTCTCGCGGGATCGGATTCGGCTTCTGCGGGCGACCGCCGAGATTGATTCCCTGCTGTGCCAGGAGATCTCGTTTTGCCGCGGCATCCTGATTGTCTGGTTGCTGGGCCAGGACATGCTGATACAGCCGCATGGCGGCTTCCTGCTTGCCTACTTTTTCATATTCCGCGGCCACCACCATGAGCCGATTGATGCGTGCCTGTTGTGTATCAGCCGGCGCGGATTGGCTGACTTGACCGGGAGTCGCACATCCGGACACCACCGACGCCATCATGAGTGGCGCCAGCAACAATGACAATTTTGCAATACGGTGCATCCCTGCCCCCTCCATGAACGCCCCCCCGGGCTTTCAACGATGTTCGTTGTCGGGTCCCCGCGGGAGGCGGGAATCACGCTGATACGGAAATTCAAGATGTTGGAGCTGCGCCAGCCTCAATCAAAGTTTCTGGTCAGAACATGCCCTGCATCGTCCACAAATCCACCGACTCTGTACCGGAAGTTTGAAACGAACATCTCCTCGATTCGATCCGCAGCCTTTTCTATCGACCTCGCTTACAAATTGCGTGCATGGAATACCTGAAAAACCTGCATGGAATACTGGATTACCTGGAAAATATGCGAGTATTTCCGAGGGCTTGAACAAGATACGAAAACTTTGGCGGTGGTACGGGCGGTGAAGCCGGGCCCAGAGGTGTGGACGCCACGACATTCCCTTGTTCCAGAAAAATCCGCAGGAGATGCTTTCGGCATAACTCGCCGATCAGCCGTTGTTCCTCCAGGACGGGAAGACTCCCATGTCGATGTTCTGTGAGAATTCGGGCAGCATCTTCCAGACGGGTCTGCGAAGTAATTGAAACCGTTACCGGGACCATTAATGTGGTAATGCGACCCTGGCCGTCACCTCCCAGAAGACGATAGTTCAGAAATTCATAGTCCGGGACAATGCCGAGCAGATGTTCTCTTTCATCAATCACATAGAGTTCACTGGCTGCGCATGAGACCATCCGCTGTTCCGCGTCACAGATTGATGATTCCGGAAAAACGGTGGTCGATGCCCGCAGTGCAACCTCCTGCACCGTCTCAAAATGGATGGGGTCAGGCACGATGAGATGATCAGACATGACAAATATTCCTTCCTGGAGTACAGACAGTCGTTCCAAGTTTCAGGGCTTTCGCCCTCCCGGGACTCCCTCTGGTTTGTAAAAGGCGAAAACCCTGTTCCAAGTTTGCCCCGCCCTTGAAGTCGTCTAAAGCAATCACGCAGTCCAGTCTGAAAGGGGAAAACTTTCCTCGACGGAGGGTGCCTGAACAAGTCTCGGCAAGTTCGGTGTCAATTCGCCAAGCTGGAATTGCAATTTCTGCATTGGGGACGAGTTTTCTCGAGATTCGCATTCGGCGGATCTTGCCGGTTTTCAACGTGCTGATCTTGTCCTGTGGAGAGTTGCGGCGGATAATGCCGAAAGCCGACCATGAGAGTGAGCCGATGAATCCAGGCAATGCGAATTCGATCCAGAACCTGTTGAATTCGACGTCAATTTACTGGCTTGGCCTGGGAGTTGCTTTAATCGCCATGGCCGTGGTCATCCATTATCTCCGTGCATGGTATCGGGATCGTGATGATCGTGCGGACACCGACGATAAATTGGTCGGTCAAATAGAAGAATTGAGACGACGAGGTGACCTCTCAGACGAGGAATACCGATCCATCAAGGGTCAGGTTTCCGCACGTAAAAATGGCTAGAGTGCATGACTTCCGTATTGTCCGTCATACGCGTAGACACTCGATAAGAGAATTCAACGATTTATCGGTCTATGCGGGATTAATGCGCTCTGGTGAAACTCCAAATCTGAATTGACAGGCTGGAGAATTTGACGCGAGCAGGCCAACGAGCCTGCAAATGTTGTTCAAGAACCTGTCAGGGCAGAATGGTTGTATCAGCAGGATGTTTTGAAAAATACCTTTTTCGAACATCCAGCAGTTTTGTGCATGTCGGATCGTCACCAGGGGATGCCGGGCATCTCCGGAAATCATCAGGCTGGGGAATGGTTGTCTTGAGTGCATCACTCGAAGCGATCCGGTCTCGAACTGATGAGACAAGGTTGATTTGACTATTTTGTATCCGTTCATGATGACGATCTCCGAATCGGTTTTCCGCGACCATAAACATGGAGGGGGCCGCGGGGCAGGCACTCGTTCGAGCGCGACTCGCACGCCAGCGTTAAAGGGTTCTACATGACCTCCAAGGAATTCACGTCCGGCCGTAAAGGGACCGGAAAAAAGAACGCCAACTGTTCCTTTTGCGGCAAGAGCTACCGAGATGTCGGTCCGCTTGTCGAGGGGCCGGGTGACGTTTATATCTGTGGCGAATGTATCGACCTGTGTCAGTCGATCCTCGATCAGGACCGCCGTCGACGTGGTGAAAGCAAAAAACTCTTTCAGAAAGTTCCCACACCACGTGAAATTGTGACCCATCTGGATCACTTCATTGTCGGTCAGACGCATGCGAAAAAAACCATGGCTGTGGCTGTTCACAACCATTACAAACGTCTGATGCTCTCGCAGGATGTCGAAAACGACATCGAAATCGAGAAGTCGAATATCCTGTTTATCGGGCCGACCGGCTCCGGGAAAACCTTGCTGGCCCGCACCATCGCAAAGTTCCTGCAGGTCCCTTTTGCCATTGGCGATGCCACCACACTCACCGAAGCTGGCTATGTCGGTGAAGATGTCGAAAATCTGCTGCTCAAACTGCTGCATTCGGCCGATTTCGAAATCGAATCCGCCCAGCGTGGAATCATCTTCATCGACGAAATCGACAAGATCGGCAAAACCAGCCAGAACGTCTCCATCACCCGGGATGTTTCTGGCGAGGGAGTGCAGCAGTCTCTGCTCAAGATGCTGGAAGGGACCGTCTCCAATGTGCCCCCACAAGGGGGACGCAAGCATCCCGAGCAGCAGTATATCCAGGTGGATACGTCCAACATCCTGTTTATCTGCGGTGGAACATTCGTCGGCCTGGAAAATATCGTCGCCAAACGTCTGGGACGCAAGATGATCGGCTTCGGGCAGAACTCGCAGAACGAAGAAGAACAACGGCGGGAATTGTTGCGGCATGTCACTGTGGAAGACATTCTCGAATTCGGACTGATTCCAGAATTGCTGGGACGTCTTCCCGTGCTCAGTACGCTGCAGACACTCAATGAAGATGAATTGATGCACGTACTCACCGAGCCCAAAAACTCGCTGGTCCAGCAATACACCAAACTGTTTGAAATGGAAGGGGCCGAACTGGAATTCCAGCCGCAGGCTCTGCGCGAAATCGCCAAGATTGCCCGTTCCAAAGAGACCGGTGCTCGCGGGCTTCGCAGCGTGATTGAAGCGGTCATGTTCGACATCATGTACGAACTGCCCGAACGGGAAAAAGGACATCACTACCTGATTACTCCGGAAGTTGTCCGGGGCGAAAAGAAGTTGTTCGCACAAGACGGCTCCGCTGCTGCATAATGATCGATCAGGCTGAGAGCAAGTTGCTCTCCCCAAGAAAGCACAATCAAGTCAAAAAGCCTCCGGAGATCCCGGGGGCTTTTTGACTTGCATTCCCCGGTTTGTGTTCAGGCGGATTGTTTGCGGTAGGTGTTTGAGCCGGTTTGGTGGCTTAGAGCGCATGACTCCCGCATGGGCCGCGTCCCGCCACGCAGCGAGTTGCGTTTCATCAGTCAAAACGCACGCTGCGCGAGCCCGCTGGCCAGAGCAACTTGCTCTAGTTCATCCGGTGTTGGTGATGCGTGTAATAAGTGATGGCGCGCTGGACCGGGTTCTCTGTGTCTGAGTCCTGCAACGTTGATTCTTCTGCAGACGCGTTCGATGTTGATAACCGCTGCATCAACTCGTCGATCACCTTCACGACTTCGCCCTGCCAGATCCAAGTGGCATAGCGCTGATAGGCGGCTGGCTCGCCCAGAGCTTTGGCCGCTTTCCAGGCGTAGCTCAAAGCGTGCATCAGGTCGAGGATGCCGGTCATCTGTGAGAGGTGCTGTTTGTGAATGGCCCAGTTGACGCTCGCTCCATCGGCGACAAAGGCCATGCGGGGAGCATCGATCACCCCCTGCTGCCAGGCCACGAATTCCAGGTGATGCCCGAACTCGTCTCCGCACTGGCTGCTGGCGATCACCTCGCGCGAGATCAGCTGGGGAGTGAGCTGATCCCAGCCAGAAACAGGTTCTACGTCTTCACCCAGTTCCGATGATGGGCTGCAGGTCCCGTCTTTTTCCTGCTCCACCACGCACAGGCGTCTGCACTCTGGACCGGGGAACTGCTCCTTGACTGGCCGCCTGTTGCGACCGCTCCGACAGATCACCGCTGGCGAGTTGCTGAGCGATTTCATCACCCACTTCGGCTGTCAGATTTTCGATTTTCAGAAACGTCCGAGCTTTGCTGAGCGAGGATTTTTCTTCTTTCAAAAGCTGCTCGACAAAGCCCTGCACCTGTTCCCGCAGCCGGTCATCCATGACCTATCCCCCCCAACTCTGTCCAGGTTTCGCAAACCCCAACGATTTCACACGCCGCCCAATCATCGCAAACCCCAAGCCAACCGCAAAGTGCGGAATGCACCCGGCGACCCGGGCGAGAGCAACTTGCTCTAGCCATCCTCTTCGGAAATCGGGTAAGAATCCCTTACAAAGAGCAAGTTGCTCTGGCCTGCGCAGCGCGCGTTTCGACTGGGTGAAACGCAACTTGCCGCGGGGTCAATGCGCTCTGGCGAGCGAGAAGATGGATTTTCCATGAAACTGCAAACAGCTCGACGCGTCCCCCATCTCTGGCCGATTGTTGGATTTACCATTTCCAGCTTTGCCGTCTCCGGATTATCAATTTCCGGTTGTGCGAACATGAACCATGCGCAGTCCGGTGCGATGGCGGGCACTGCGATCGGATCGGTCGCTGGTGCGATGATTGGTGGAGAAAGTGGTCATGCTGCCGGCGGAGCGGTGATTGGAGCACTGACAGGGGCCATGGCGGGCGGGGTCCTGGGAGATGCGGAAGACGCCAGAGTGGAACGCGATGTGGCCGTGGCCCAGCGAAATGGTGCCATTGCACAAGCACAATATCTGGCTCAGCAACAACAAGGCCTGACGAATTTCGATTTGGTTCGCCTGACACAAAGCGGGATCAGCGATGACGTGATCGTCAACATGATCAACACACAGGGGGGACAGTTTGATCTGACGACCAATGCGATCATCGCACTCAAGTCCAATGGCATCAGTGACCGTGTGATCGTTGCGGCCCAGACTTCTCCCCTCGCCACCCGGCGCGGACCATCAGTTGCAGCTCCCCCGCCTCAACCCGGGGTTGTGGTCGTACAGCCCCAGCCCGCCATTGTAGTTGAGCCTGCTCCTCCTCCCGTCTTCTGGGGCTGGGGATATCACCACCACCGTGGTTATCATCGGCACCGATCCGGTAATCATGTCGACCTGTTCTTCGGCTTTTAAAAATCAGAACCACGGGTAGGCTGGTTGGGTCCGATTGAATTTCAACAGGCTGCTGGAGCGCATTATTCCCGCATTGACCACGTTCCGCTATGCGGTGAGTTGCCTTGCATCAGTCGAAATGCGCCCTGGGCGGGCCCAGGCCAGAGCAACTTGCTTTCATCGCCTTTGAAATTGCCAGGCAATGGACTGTGGTCTTGTGTGCAGTACACGAACTGGTTGATGCCATCGTCAGATTCCACCTGTTTCTCTGACACGCCTGCTGGTCTACGAACGATCTCTCCGCGGTCATGGCCAGCAATCTCGAATCCCGGGAAGAGTCATCGAAGCGTCATGCCCTTCAGCGCATTTTACACAACCTTTTCTGTACTCAGGAATTAAAGAAAGCAGGATCTGACTGCACGAATGACAATCGAATAAATTCGACAGTCAGACATGCAGATTGGCATGGGGGTTGCGGCTTGATAAAAGAAGGTCACGTTCTGCTCTGCAGAAGACAGAATTTCATTTATAAAAAATGCGAGCTGCGCGGGCGCAGGCGGGAGTAACTTGCTTTAAAGGCAGGAGGTGCATCATGCCCATCGAACAACTCGTGATGTCTGCGATGGCAGTCTTAATGCTCACAGCAGCCCTGATGGGAACGACCGCGATGGCAAATCCATTTCGGGGGGCGGGTCCTGATCGGGAAAGCCGTACAACTGGTACTCAAGCACCAGCGCGGTCCGAAAAGGTCGAATGTATTATCGAACGGATTGAGTTTAAAGAATTGAAACTCACAGGGCGGGTCGAAGACGTTTCGACCGTCTTTAAAGTTGTGCCGCAGGTCCGCGTAATCAAAGACCAGAGACCAGCCAAGCTGGAATCATTGGCCCGGGGAGATTTCGCGACTCTCACGCTGGCCTCTGCTGGAAGCGATGTCGTGGTCCGGATTGATGCGATGTCGTCCCGATAGACGGCCTGATATTGAAAGAAGCAAGGGATCGGCAGACAGGAAGTTGAAATCCTCCTTTTTAGAGCCGTATTACCTCCGCATCGGGCGCTCGCCATGTTGCGAGTGGCCTTTCATCGGTCGAAACGCGCGCCGTGCGAGTTCAGGCCAAAGCAACTTGCCCTAAAGCTGGAAATAAAATCTTTCGGACAAGGGGAATTTATATTCCGCGAGCAAGATTGCTGGAAGTTTTGTCAGGTGTCTTAGAACGATGACTGGACGTATTATGTCAGACTACCCCGTGCGTGCTGGTGTTTTCAGCTCTGTGAATGACGCTCTGAACTTGGTGGAGAAACTTCAAAACGCAGGCTTCACCTGGGACGAGATCAGCGTGATCTGCTCCAATGAAAAAAAGGAAGAACTTTTCCCGGAAGAAGTGCAGAAATCCTCCGAAGGACAAGATGCCAATGACGCCTTGAACATTGCCGGAGCAAGCGCCCTGGGGCTGGGAGGAATTGCGGCGGTGACCGCCATTCTTAGTACAGCCGGCACGGCGGTGATGATTATGGGAGCATTTGCAGGAATCGCTGCTGCAGGCACGTTTACCTCGCTCATGGTGACTCGCGGCTTTGAATCAGAAGCCACAGACTATTATGAACAAGCAGTGGAAGAAGGGAAGATCCTGGTCGCAGTGGAACCGCGGGGAGAAGAACACAGTGCGGCCCAGAGGCGCGACCTGGCTGCCCGCCTGATCGAAGAATGTGGAGCCCATGTCCTGCCATTGGCCCATTGAAAAATTCAAGGGATCTCGAGCATCGTCAGGGTCAAGAAATTAAGAGCATCAAATTATAGAATTACAGTACTTCCACGTTCGAAGTGCAGCGACGGCGAGCGATCAGGGGTCAGAAAATTCAACGAATTGCAGGTTTTCCCCTGATCTCCGACCTCTGATCTCTGATCCCCTTTCTCCATCTGTTCAGACTTGGAACTCCTGAGATAGAACAGGGAAAAGATTGTCTTTAGATACTCTCCCCCTTTTTTCTTTACGTCACTTTGGATCAAGCTTGCAAACTTGGGAGTGCCGTTCTTCGCCGCAGAGAGAACGTCAACTTCGGCCCAGGGCCACAGCCTCGGCCAGATCGACAGTTCCTTCATAAATGGCACGTCCGGTAATGACTCCCATCAGATTGGAATTCTGATTGGCGATCTCTTTCAGGTTGCGAAGATCGTCCATGGTGGTCACACCGCCAGATGCAATCACCTTTAAGCCCATGTCTGCGAGTTGGCGAAAGTCCGCCAGCGTCCCCGCATCGATCCCCTGCATCATGCCATCATTGGCGATGTTGGTATAAATCACAGCGGCCAATGGCAGTCCCACATATCTACGGGCCAGATCCAGCGCCGAAGTCTGGGAATCCGCCAGCCAGCCTTCGGTAGCCACCATCGAGTTGCGAGCATCCAGCCCCAGGCAAATCCGATCTGGATACCGGTGCACGATCTCCTCGAACCATGCAGGTTGCTTCAGGGCCTGGGTCCCGATGATCACTCGGGCCAGTCCAACATCTTCCAGCATCTGTTGGACCGTTTCTGTCGTCCGGATGCCTCCTCCCAGTTGACAGGGGATTTTTACCGCTTGAATGATGTTCCGAATCACATCGAGATTGACCGGTTGTCCCGCTTTGGCTCCATCCAGATCCACCAGATGCAGCCGTTGGCCGCCGGCTGCCTCCCAGCGCAGCGCCATGGCGACGGGATCGTCTCCAAAGATCGTTTCCTGCGAATAATCTCCCTGACGTAGCCGCACACACTTGCTGTCACGCAAGTCAATTGCCGGAAGAATTTCCATGACTGTTCCTGTTCATTCGTGTTCACTCAGACGGTTGTCAAGCAGGCATGGTCCAGCCCATGACGTCTGGAGTCAAGGTCCCGCATTCCCTGGTTTGCTGTTGGGGGGGGGAGATCTGACAGTCTGTTGAAATTCACCCAAACCGAAATTTGCCGGGCAAACTGGGATCGAAACCAGTCGATCTGTCGTGTCAGCATCCATCTGTTACAATCACTCACAGCGGCCTCCTTGCTGCCTGGGGTGTGTTGACAACACTTTTGTAAGCAAGGCAGGTCGTTTTTGTTGATATCAATTCAGCAAAACGACTTAGAGTCTATCCGGAAAGGTCAATTTGGGCTGCGATCGGCTCTTTTGCGTTCTGAACTTCGTCAGCCTGCATCGACGAATTCTAGGAATTCGCCTGCTTCGGCTTCCTTGTCAGAACACA
>Ga0182738_1001395_pt1 | contig 30362 bp, 12 predicted proteins | sample eDN5th30CBELigMG_FD_128876 | JGI IMG/M metagenome (GOLD analysis project Ga0182738, IMG submission 128876) | Enriched Miracle-Growth compost microbial communities from Emeryville, California, USA - eDNA 5th pass 30_C BE-Lig MG (version 2)... ...
ATAGTCGTTGCACGCGGCGCGGAGCCAAGACGTTTCTATTTTCAGAGCAACCCAATTCGGCGGCGGGGGGCCATCCATGAGAGACGTATCCGAGCGGAGCGCCCGCTGGGCGCGCGTTTGTTGACGATCCCCAAGGCGCGGTATACGATTTGCCAGGGTCGACCCGGCGCGCGGGGGCCCAAAGTCATCCCTTCGTTTTCCGCTTTCGCTTCCTCTTCCATTCCCAAGCAAATTTCACCTCTTGGGCCTTGCTCATGGCGGCCCCGGGGAGACCCGCATCATGCGATCCAAGATGTTCCGACGAGGCGCGCGGTGGTTCGGCCTGGTTGGTTGGATTTTGACGATTCTGGGCGCGTTCTCGGCGGGCGTCGCGGGCGAGCCCGATTCCGCGACGTACTGGGACGTGAAGGACTTGCGGCCCGGGATGAAGGGGGTTGGCCGCACGGTCATGGTCGGGACCGAGCTGGAGGAGTTCGGCGCCGAGGTGCTCGGCGTGATGCGCGACGTGAGCCCCGGGCGCGACATGGTCCTCTGCCGCCTGACCGGTCCCGACGTTGAGCGGGCGGGAATCATCCAGGGGATGAGCGGGAGCCCGATCTACATCGACGGCAAACTGTTGGGCGCCGTCGCGTTCGCCTGGGAGTTCGCCAAGGAACCGATCGCCGGAGTAACCCCGTTCCAGCAGACGGTCCAGTACGTCCGCGCGAACGATCGTCGACTGGCCGCCGAGGCGCTCGACAAGGCCGAGGAGGGGGCCACCCACGCCTCGCGAACGTCCATCCCGACGGCCATCGACCTCTTCCACGAGGACGATCCCGCCTCCGGACACTCGGACATGCCCCGGGCGGTTTCGGGAGGCGGGGCGGCCGGCATGGTCCCGATCGCCACGCCGCTGGCGGCGGCTGGGTTCAGCCCCCGGGCGCTCTCGATGCTGGAGACCCGGCTGCGGCCCCTGGGCATGGCGCCGATGTCGGGCGGAGGGGCGGGGGAGGAAATCATCCGTCGCGAGGGGGACAAGCCGCTGGTCCCGGGCGCTCCGCTCAGCGTCGCGATGGTCACGGGGGATTTCGACCTCTCGGGCATCGGCACCGTCACCCATGTTGAGGGCGATCGGGTCTACGGCTTCGGGCATCCCATGTTCAGCCTCGGCGCCTGCGAATTCCCGATGATGACCGGCTACATCCACACCGTTTATCCCCGGGCCAGCGTGAGCATGAAGATGGGCTCGCCGCTGAAGATCGTCGGCGTGCTCGACACCGACGTCAGCACCGGCGTCGCCGGCCGGATCGGTCCCAAGCCCGACATGCTCCCCGTGAGCGTTCGGGTCAAGACGAGCCGATACGCCGACGCGAGGACCTATCATGTTGAGATGGTCCGCGAGCCGGCCTTGCTCTCGTCGCTCATCATGTCGGTCCTCACCAGCGCCATCGACGCCGAGGGAGACTTGCCCGACGAGCTGACGGCCCGGTTTCGCGCCGATGTAAAGCTCAAAGACCACGAGCCGATCACGCTGAGCGACACGTTCAGTGGCCCGCGATATACGGGTCCCCTGGGCGCGGCGGCCTTGTTTAGCCCGCTCGCGTCGATCGCCAACATCCTGGCGAAGAACCCGATGGCCCCGGCGCGGATCGAGTCGATCGACTGCGACATCGAGATTGAGCAGGGGCGCAAGGTCGCCGCGATCGAGGCGGTTCGGCTCCGGTCGAACACGATCGAGCCGGGCGGGGAGTTGAAGGCCTCGGTCGTCCTGAAGCCCTTCAAGGGCGACCGCGAGACGGTCGAGCTGGCGCTGACGATCCCCGCCGACTTTCCCGAGGGGAACTGCGAGGTCTTCCTCGGCGACCTGCCCAGCAGCATGAAGCGCCGGGTTCGCAACGACCCGGCTTTGGCCGAGCCGAGAGACCTGGAAGGGATGCTGACTTCGCTCCGGGCCCAGACCGAGCCGAAGCGGACGGCGATCTACATGCACGTTCCCTTGCCCGGGAATGGTTTGGCGGTCGCCGGCCAGACCCTTCCGAACCTCCCCGGAAGCGCCCGCGCGGCCTTCGCGTCGAAGCGCGAAACGCCCGCGACGGTGGTTCGGACCGACCTGATCCAAACCGCCGCGACCCCCTGGGTGATTGAGGGGGCCCAAACTCTTCGGTTCACGGTGGCGAAGGACGCCGGCCTCTCGTTATCGTTGAAGTAACCGGGCGCGACGCCCGACTTCGCGAGCGATGAGGACCAGCATGATCGACCCCGGCTCGAAGCGGGCTTTGTTGTTGAAGATCGGCGCGGGGGTTGGGGCGACGGCCGTTTCCCTCGCCGCGCTCGCGCCCAGCCCGGCGCTGGCGAAGGCGGACGTTTGGAGGACCGAGGGGGCGTCGGCGTTCGCCAAGCACCACCGCGAGCGCGTCGTCATCTCGGATCAGGGCGTGGTCCGCCTGGGCCGCTCGCTGGTCCCGGTCGGCTCGCTCGCCGCGGAGCGGGTTTGGGACCTCGCCCGAGGCTCCGACGGGGCGATCCACGCGGCGACCGGCGACGCGGGGAAGGTCTTCCGCCGGCCCGCCGGAAAATCCTCCAAGTGGGAGACGGCCTACGACGCCGACGACACCCAGGCCCTGAGCCTCGCCGCCACCCCGGCCGGCAAGGTCTTTGTCGGGACCGGCCCGACTGGCCAGGTCGTCGAGTTGACCGACCCGAAACATCCGGCGACGCGGCCCGATCCCAAGGTGCTTTACATCTGGGATCTGGCCTCGGACGCGGACGGGAACCTCTACGCGGCGACCGGTCCCGAGGGCCAGCTCTGGAAGCGCGACGGCGGGGGCAAGTGGTCGCTCGTCTACGACTCCAAGGCTTCGCATCTGCTTTGCGTGGCGGTCGCGCCGGATGGCTCCGTCTACGCGGGAAGCGACGGCGAGGGGCTCGTTTATCGAGTGGACAAGCGGGGCAAGGTCTCCGTCCTGTACGACGCCCCCCAATCCGAAGTCCGGGCGCTTCTGGCCGCCCCGGACGGCTCGGTCTACGCGGGGACGGCCGCCGCGGCCGAGGGAGGATCGCCGACGCGAGCGCCCGGGCTTCTCTCCCTTCGGGAAGCCGAGGCGGAACTCAACGCGCCGCCCGACCCGGTTGACGACATCGAAGACGGTCTGGAGGTCGCGCGCGTTTCGACGGCGGCCTCTCGGACGCACTCGATCGAGGACGGCCAGCCGGCGAACCCGGGCGCGAAGGGAAGCTCGTCCAAGCCTCCGGCCCCGGGCGAGAACGCCGTTTATCGGATCGACGCGAACGGGGGCGTCCGCGAACTCTTCCGCGCCAAGGCGCTCGTCTTCGCGCTCGCTCGGATCGAGGATCGGCTGCTTGTCGGCACGGGGCCGTACGGCCAGCTTTACGAGGTTCGTGAGGACGGGTCGGAAAGTGTCCCCCTGGCCAAGCTCGACAACGGCCAGATTCTCTCGATGCTGGCCGAGCCCGGGGGAGACCTGCTTCTGGGCGCTGGAGATCCCGGCGCGGTGGTTCGGTTGACCTCGAATCACGCGGAGAAGGGGGAGCTGGTCTCCGATGTCTTCGACGCCAAGCTGCCGAGCCGGTTCGGCTCGCTGAGCTGGCGGGGCGACGCGCCCGAGGGGACCGCCATCACCCTTCAAACCCGAACCGGCAACGTCGGGACCCCCGATGAAACCTGGTCGGACTGGTCGGCCGAGCAGTCGAACTCCGAAACGGCCCGCGTCGAGTCTCCCCAGGGGCGGTTCATTCAGTATCGCGTGAACATGACGACGCGCGACCCCAAACGGTCTCCCGAACTCCGGGGCCTCTCGGTCTCTTACCGCTCGCTGAACCTGCCGCCCGAGATCACCAAGCTGGACCTCCCCGACGTTTCAACGACCGACGCCGCCGCCCGCCAAACTCGGATCAACGTTCGCTGGGATGTTTCCGACCCCAACGACGACGACGTCAATTTCCTGGTTCAGGTTCGCAAGGAGGGCTGGCCCGACTGGATCAACCTGACCGATTCGCCCATCACCGAGAAGTCGTATGTTTGGGACGCCTCCGCCTTCCCGTCGGGCCGCTACCGGGTGAAGCTCGTCGCCGAGGATCGCCCGTCGAACAGCCCCGACGAGGCCCTTAGGCGCGATCGCGAGAGCGCCGCGTTCCTCGTCGATCGCGAGCCTCCCACGGTCAAGATCGACGTTAAGGACCGCAAGGCCGTCGTGACGCTGGCCGACGACCTGACGAGGCTGGCGAAGGCCGAGTACGCGATCAACGGCGGCGCCTGGACCCCGGCCTTTCCCGACGACGGCCTCTTCGACTCGTCCAACGAACGGGTCTCCCTCGAATTTCCCGACCTGAAGGCCGGGACTCACCTGCTTATGGTCCGGGCGACGGACGCCGCCGGCAACCTCGGCGCGGGCGACGCGCTGATCGAGATCAAGGATTAAGCCGTGCCGCCGTCCCATCGGAACAGAGGATTTGGAGCGATCGACCTGATCGTCGGCCTGTTGGTCGCGGTCGTCGTCGCCCTGTTCGTGGTCATGGGCCTGACCAGGAGCCGCGAGTCGGCCCGGGCCGCGACCTGCCAGCGCAACCTCGCGCAAATCGGCCTGGCCCTCGCCTATTACGGCGACGTTCAGGCGAGCTTGCCGACCATCGGCGAGCCGGCCTCGATCGACCCGCCCGGGGAAGCCACAAGCCCGGGGCCGCTGAAGGCCCTGCTCGAAAGTTTGGGCGTGAACAGCTTTCTCCGGCTGGAGCCCGGGGGCCGCAACCTCGACCGCTTGAAGGCCCCGTTGCCCGAAGAGATTCCCGTGGCCGGCTTCCTCTGCCCGAGCGATTCCGAGGCTTTGCGCTCGTCGTTCGCCTCGCCGGTTAGCTACCGGGCGGCCACGGGGGACGATCCCCGGGGAACCGACGGAGGCTTCGCCATCGGCCGGCGACTCGGCCACAAGCAGATCGAGGCCGGGGACGGCCTGTCGTACACCGCGGCCTTCTCGGAGCGGCTGATCGGCGACGCCCAGCCCCGGCCGGGGACGGCGAATTACGCGCTCGTTAACGCGATCCCCGACGGAGGAAATGGCCCAACCGATTTCTCGGCCGAACCGGCGGCGGCCGACTGGAGAGGGGACGCCGGTTCATCTTGGGTCTGGGCCGATTATCGAACCACGCTCTACAACCACGCGACTCCCCCCGGCTTTGGGCGGTCGCTGGTGGCCCGCGACGGCCGCTCGGCCCTTATGGGGGCGTCCAGCGGCCATGTCCGGGGGGTTCACCTGCTCATGTTCGACGGGGCGACAAGGCTGGTCGCCCCCACCATCGACCCGAAGGTTTGGAAGGCATTCGCGGCCGTCCACGACGACGCGCCGTCCAGCACCCGTTGATCGACGCCCCAGCTTGACGCGGCCACCAGGGAGGAAAACGACCATGCGCCCGCCCGTCCTCATTTTCGATTTCGGCAACGTAATCAGCTTTTTCGATTACATGATCATCTGCGGGCGATTCGGAAGGCGGCTGGGCCTCTCGGCCGAGGCGTTTCGGACCTTGGCGGAGGAGCGGGGGATGACCCGGTTGCTCGCCGAGTTCGAGCGCGGGGCGATGAGCGCCCTTGAGTTCTCGGGGCTGATTCAAGAGCGGGTGGGGCTCGCCATCGCCTTCGAGGAGTTCGCGGCCGACTGGCAAGACATCTTCGAGCTGAACGAATCGGTCGCGTCGTTGATCCCGGGGCTCAAGCGGCAAGGCCACACGCTGGTTTTGGGGTCGAACACCAACGCGATCCACGCGCCGTTTTATCGGCGGAGGTTTCGGGAGACGCTCGACCACTTCGACCACTTCGTCTACTCGCATGAAGTTTTGATCATGAAGCCCGACCGGGGCTTCTTCGAGGCCTGCGCGAAGGCGGCGTCGGCGCCGCCCGAGTCTTGCGTCTTCATCGACGACGTCGAAGAGAACGTCGAAGGCGCCCGCGCCGCCGGTCTGATCGGCCTGCATTACCAGGACACGCCCCGATTGGTCGCCGATCTCCGCGAACTCGGCGTTAAATGCTAGGCGGGGAGGGGACGAGCCGAACTCGCGCGAGGACGCGCGATCCGCGCGATCTTTCCATTCGCGATCGCCAGCGCGACCGTCGCCATCCGTCCGGAAAAACGGCCGGGTTCGCGGCCGGAGGCTTCGATTCGGAGAAACGCCGCGCCGGCGTTTGACTTCCGCGAACCAGGGGACACACTCGTATGAATCGCCATCTCAACATGGCGCAAGCTCCCTTGGAATACCTTGAAGCCACCCCCCGCGACCACATCCCGCCGAATTCCTGAAAAGAGGGGCTTGACGAACGGATTTTCGTCCGCCGATAATGACTGAGTGCATGGAGCCATACACGCAAACAAGACTTTGCTCGCCGGCCTCTTCGCGACCCTTTGGTTCGCGAGGGCGTTGGGGGGCTTGAGGGATCGGCGGCTTCCGGCCGTCGCGCGACTGGGACATCGCCTTGCATGGGCGGAGTCGAGGGGCGCGAGTCGGCGACGGCGAGCCGAGTCGTGACGGTCGAATGATGGTCGACGCGCGTCGGCCGTTGGAAATCGGGGACAACCAGGCCCGGCGCGGCGATTGGCCGAGGATCGTCGAGCGGGGCGCGGGCATACGGATTCAAATTGATTCACCTTGATCAAGGGAGGGCCCGACTCAGGCGTTGAGTCCGCGTCGGAACGCGTGATTCGTCTAGGGACGGGATCTTCAGAGCTAACCGGGGGAGTCTGTCGATGGGGAGCTTCATGACTGGCGGAAGTGACAAGGGGCCCGATCGGCGTCGCGGCGACAAGCATGTCAGGCGAAAGGGCTTCCCCAAGCTGGAATGGCTGGAGGGCCGGCTGCTGTTGGCCACCTCGGCGCAGGCGGGGGGCAACCCGATCTGGCAGCCCACGTCGACCGACATCGGCGACATTCAGAGGGGGCCGATGGCCAACCTGGGCGGCCAGTTGATCACCCTCTATCAGACATCGCTGGGACAGCCCGACACGAACACCCTGGCCTCGCAATTCCCCTCGCTCCAGATCAAGGACGGCTCGGTGCTGATGAGCCTGACCACCTGGGGCGACCTCTCCAAGCTCCAGGCGTCGGTGACGAACCTGGGGATGCAGATCAACGCCACCAGCGCCACCTACGGCATGATCACCGGATGGATGCCGATCCACCAGTTGCGAACCCTCGCGCAATTGCCCAATCTGGTCAGCGGCAGCCCGATCGACAAGCCGGTGACGTACTACCAGGGCGCCGCCAACAACCAGGCCCAGACGTCGATGTTCGCCGACGTGGCGGCCCAGCAGTTCGGCGTCACCGGCGCGGGCGTCACCGTCGGCGTCCTCAGCGACAGCTTTGACGCTCTGGGAGGCTACCAGACGGACGTCTCCACGGGCGACCTTCCTCCCGGCATCCGGGTGCTCCAGGACTACGCCGGGGGAGCGGACGAAGGCCGGGCGATGGCGCAGAACATCTACGACATCGCGCCCGGCGCCAATCTTCAGTTCGCCACGGCGGTCGGGGGCGGTCTGGTCTTCGCCCAAAACATCGTGGCCCTGGCCAACGCCGGCTCCCAGATCATCGTCGACGACATCGGCTACGCCAACGAGCCGTTCTTCCAGGACGGCATCATCTCCCAGGCGATCAACACGGTCACGGCCCAGGGCGTCCCGTACTTCAGCGCGGCCGGCAACTCGTCCAACAGCGGCTATCTCTCGACGTTCCGAGGCGCGCAGGGGACGGTCGGCTCGATCGGCGCCGGCCGGTTCATGAACTTCAGCCCCAGCGGCGCCCAGGTTCTGCAACTGCCGATCACGACCACCGCCCCGGACACCCACCTGATCTTCCAGTTCGATCAGCCGTTCGCGACCCAGCAGCCGGCCAACTCGCCCAACAAGGTCACCTCGCAGGTTAATTTCTACGTCCTCGACGCCAGCGGCAACATCGTCAACCCGACGGGGCAGGGGGTTGACGACAACACGGCCACCCAGGAGCCGATCCAGCACGTCATCATTCCGGCCGCCGGGACGTACACGGTCGCGATTCAGGTGGTCAAGGGGGCCGACCCAACCCACGTTCAGTTCCTCTCCTTCGGCGACGATTCCGTTCAGATCTCCCGGCAGTTTGGAGCGGCGGGCGGGACGTACTACCCGACCACCTTCGGGCACAGTTCGGCCCAGAACACCATCGGCGTCGGGGCGACGCCCTGGTGGGCCCCCGCGCCGTACCTCAACCAGAACCCGCTTGCGAGCGAGCCGTTCAGCTCTTATGGGCCGTCGATCATCGTCCGCAATCCGGACGGTTCGCCCAAGTCGGCCCCGGTCACGGTGCTCAACCCGGTCATCACCGCGCCCGACGGCGGCAACACGACTTTCTTCGGCTCGGTCGTCAACACGGCCAATCCGCCGTTCCCGGGACAGCCGGCGACGACGACGAACCTGTCTCAGAACCTGCCCAGCTTCTTCGGGACTTCGTCGGCGGCGCCGAACGCAGCGGCGGTCGCGGCCCTCATGAAGCAGCGGTCTCCCCAGGCCACGCCCGCCCAGATCCGCGCGGGGCTGATCGCGTCGGCCAAGCCGATGAACAACGTCGCCCCCGGTGGTTGGTCGGCGCAGTCGGGCTATGGCCTGATCAACGCGCCGGCGGCCGTCTCGGCGGTCGACACGTTGCGGCTGCTCACCGCGACCCCGGCCAACCAGACCATCACGGCGACCCCCGACTCGATCATCGTCACCTTCAACAAGCCCGTTCGGTTCTCGACGGTCTCCGCGTCCAACATCCTCTTCACGTCGGCACCCTACGGCATCACCCCGCAGGTCGGAACGCCCGTGGCGCTGGACGATCCGAACTTCCCGACCCAGGTGGCCTTCCCCTTCTCGTTCATCAAGTACCCCGGAACCACCGCCAACGGCGTCTACACCTACCAGGTCACCGGCTCGGTCGTCTCGCAGGACGGCAAGCCTCTGGAGCCGTCGGGAATCATTCCGTTCGCCCTCAACGACGTCACCGCGCCGAAGGTCGCGGCGACCAACACGATGGGCCGGATCGTCACGGTCCAGTTCGACGAGGCGATGGATCCCTCCACCATCAGGCTGGACACCGTCTATGTCGTCCGCCAGGGGGGGACGGGCAACTGGGACAACGCGATCATCTTGAACAATGATCCGCGGATGCTGCCCATCCAGTACGATCCCACGACCCGCACGGCGATCCTCGACTACAGCTTTCTGCCGCAGACGGCGATGCCCACCGACGTCTACGCCATCGTGGTCGTCAGCGGCCCCAACGGCGTGAAGGACATGGTCGGCAACGAGCTCGACGGCGACTTCCTCGGCTCGCTCCCCTCGGGCAACGGAACCCCCGGCGGCAATTTCGTCCAGGTTCTGGGCCTGCAGGTCCTCCAGGCGCCGATCATCACCTCGTTCATCATGGACCCGGCCACCGACACGGGCTTGGCCGGCGATTCGAACACCAAGAACCCCGCGCCGCGGTTCATCGGCCAGGTCTACGCGAACTTCCCGGCCTCCGTCTCGTTCCTTCAGGTCGCGGCCCAGTTCAACTCGCACATGCCCGGCGGAGTCTTCGACCTCGCCGTCGGCGCCGGCGGGCGCGGCTTCACGGGGACGAACGTGCTTCAGACGACCACCGACGGTCTGGGCAGGTTCGTCGTCCAAGCACCGGTCCTGCCCGAAGGGTTCCAGCGGGCGCGGGTGGTGACCGTTGGCCAACCCGACGCGCCGCCTTTGCCGGGCTTCGCGTCGAGCCAGGATCGGTCCTTCCGCGTCGATTTGACCAGCCCCTCGATCACCGTGGGGAGCTTGCCCGACGGCACGCCGTTCCCGAGCAACGCTCCGCTCTACGTCCCCTCGGTCGATCGGATTTACCTGTACGCGATGGACTCGTCGCAACAGGCGGCCAGCTATCTGGCGACCCCCGGGCAGGTGGTCTTCCCGGCCATCAACCCGGCGACGGCCGCGAACATCAGCAACTACTCGCTGTACCTGTCGCTGCCCGACGGAACGAACATCGATTACTCGCAGTTCATCACCAGGGCGACCTTTGTGCCGATGGCCCCGGCGCTGACCCCCTCGGGCTCCATCTCCGCCTACTCGGGCCGGATTGAGCTGGACATCGCCCCCGGGCTGCCGGCCGGCGTGTACCAGCTTGGCGCGCACACCACCGAGGCGTGGAACGGCAAGACGTACCCCGGTCTCAAGGACGCGGCCGGCAACTCGCTGGACAATCGGACGCTGGGTCAGTCGAACCCGACATTCAACCTCTACTTCTCGCTCCAACCGGCGCCGGCGTACATCACCAACATGGCGATGACCGACACGCCCAACCAGACCAGCTACAACGCGGTGGGCGGCCCCGGCTCGTATTACGACGTCAGCGGCCAGCGCGCCACCGCGCCGCCGACGGCCTGGATGTTCGACTTCTCCAACCCGCTTCCCTTCGCCGACAGGAACGGCAACCGGATCGACTACGCCCAGCTCATCAGCCTGGTCCGTTCGGCCGACTCCCCGTTCGCGACGCCCGACGGCAACTTCGGCAACCTCGGCCAGAGCGGGTTGGCCGACACCGGGACCGGGTTCACCAAGGTCAACGGGCTGACCGCCTCGCTCTACTATCAGGATCCGGTCTCCCAGCAGTGGCTGCCGAGCGACGCGAGCCACCCGACCGGCACCCGGATCACGCTCTACGCGCCCTCCGGCGTGACGGATCCGGATTATTACCGAATCTACATCGCCAACCAGGTCAAGCCCGACGGGACCGACACCCGGATCTTCGACATCTACGGCAATCAGCTCGACGGCGAGTTCCTGGGCAATCCCACCAGCAGCGTTAGCACGCAGTTCCATCCCTTCTCGTCCGACCCCAGCAAGAAGTTCCCGGGCGAGCGCGTGCTCTACAACTACGAGACGATGCTAACGACCGGCTACGCGGCGGCCGGATCCAGGAGCCGGATGACCGGCGACGGCGTCGGCGGCGGCGCCTACATGACCGGCTTCGTCGTGGCCACCACCGACAACATCCTCTACGCCCGGCCCGACTACCAGGAGGATCCGCTCGATCCCTCGACCGCGCCGGACGGCTCGCTCGCCAAGCCGTACTCGACCCTGGCGCCGGAAGGCGACCCGAACCGATCCCCGGCCAACCCGAGCCACAACCCCAACGGGGGGCTCAACGACATCTCGAACGCCCTCTCGGGCTTCAACCCCAACTACGACCGCAACGGCAACGGGCGGTTTGACCGCTCGGTCCTCTACGCGGCCTCGCAGCTCGCCTACAATGGCCCCGTGGTGGTCGTCGCCCTGCCGGGCACCCCGCAGCGAGATCCGATCACCGGCATCGTCAACCAGTTGCCCTTCGTCTTGCAGGCCCCGGCGGGCTCTCAGCCCTACAACGACGGCAGCGCGTCGGTCCCCTTCAACACCACGCTTGTCTTCACGGCCGGCTCGAACCTCAAGGCGCAAAACGCCTCGCTGTTCGTCCAGAACCAGGGCAGCGCCCTGCAGGTCCAGGGCGGGGCCACCGTCAACGAACAGGTGAACTTCACCTCGTACAACGACGCGACGATCGGCGGAAAGACCAACGGCAACCCCAACACCACGCCTCGCGCCGGGAACTGGGGAGGCGTCGTCTTCCGCAACTACAACGACGCGCTGCCCGGCCGAGGCGTCTCGTTCCCGGTCGACGGCGTGATCCAGGGCCTCAGCGGATCGGCGGGCAACCCCGTCGCCGGCCCGGCCATCGCCGGCGCCGACGAGCTGATGTCGCGGATCAACAACCTCAACCTCCGCTACGCGGGCGGGGCGGTTCCGCAAAGCTCGGGCACGTTCTACAACGGCATCACGCTGTACAACTCGCGTCCCTCGATCACCAACACCCAAGTCACCGACACGGGAACCTCCGGCGGCACTCAGGCGGCCATCGGCGCCGACTTCGACTCGTTCCTCGACAACGACGTCGCCCGCGGACCGCTGATCCGTCGCGTCACCGTCAAGGACAACAGCCTCAACGGCATTTGGCTCCTGGCGCAGCCCAACGGCTTCATCCAGTCGACCAACGCCACGCCTAAGCTGGCCAACCCCTCGACCCTGGGAGGCTCGCAAAACTACGCCTTCTTCCAGCCGCTGCCCTTGATCGTGCTGGCCCAGGTGATCGTCGGCCAGCAGTACCAGGTCAACACCGGCGGCACCACCGCGTTCGTGCCCAACCGGCTCTACATCGATTCGGGCACGATGATGCGGTTCGGCGAGGGCTCGTCGGTCAGCGTCATCAACTCTCAGGCCAGCCTCAACGTCGGAACGCGCGACTACTTCAGCAAGTTCGATCTCGACAACAACTACGGCCCCGGCAGCGCGAACTTCAAGGCGCTCAGCCCCGACGACCCGCAGGTTCTGTTCACCTCGCTGTTCGACAACGCGGCGACCACCACGTTGGTCCCCAACCCGATCAACGTGACCGGCGGCGCCAACCCGCCGACGCTTGGACCCAAGATGTGGGGCGGCGTCGGCATTCAGAGTGGCGCGAGGGCGGTGATCAACGCGGCGACGTTCCGCTACGGCGGCGGGTCGATCAACACGCAGCAGTTCACCATGCCGTCGCAGTCGGTGCTCTCGTTCATCACCGATCAGACGTTTTTCAACGCCAATCCCTCCTTCAGGCAAGGGACGCGCGTCTACGTCACAAACAACAACTTCGACACGAACTTCGACGCGGCCATGCAGATTGAGCCCGACGGCCTTCTGGCCGGCGATACGCTGCATCCGCTGGTCTCCGGCCATCCGTTCCTCCGCGGCAACGTGCTGCGGAACAACGGCATCGACGGCCTGGCCGTGCTCGCCAATCGGGCCTACCTGGCCAACGCGAGCACCGGCTGGCAGTACATGGGGCCGATCGAGGCCAACCTGAGCCAGTTCGACACCAGCGGCAATCAGCACGTCGACGCCCTGTGGGATCTGACCGACATCACCTACGTGGTTCGCGGGACGATCGTGCTGGCCGGGGCGAACGGTTCCGGCCGCCCCGCCCCCGCGCCCGATCCCAACGCCTACGTCGCGCCTCCCAGCCCGGTCACTTCGTTGACCATTCAGGCGGCGCTGCCGGGCACGCTCCTGGCCGACGGGACCACGATCCCCAACCCCGGCGCGCAGGTGGTCGTCAAGCTCCTCTCGGAGAACACCGCCAACGGAGCGGGCGACCTGGGCACCTACGGCTCGACGGGCGCGGGAGCCTCGGTGCGGGCGGGCGCCGGCTTCATCGCGGGCGTGGACGACGGCGTCGACCCCACGGGCAGCCCGACGGTTGACGCGGGCATCTACTCCCAGATCCGGATCCTCGGCATCCCCGGCAACCAGACCACCGGCCAGCAGCGGGTTCCGGTCGTCATCACCTCGCTCCGCGACGGCACCGTGGGCACCACGGCGCGCGGGGTGAGCAACTTCAACATCTTCAACAACTACCCGGTCGGGCCGTTCACTCGGTACTCCGGGCAAAGCCTCTCGACCCCCCAACCGGGCGACGGCGGCTACGTCTACATCGGCGGCAACTCGCTGACGACCTACGACCTGACCGATCCTCGCCAGGGAAGCCTGATCGACAACGCCGACCTCTCCTACATGCGGCGGGTGGAGATCCAGGGTGGCGGTATCATCGACATCCCCTCGACGGGGGCCATCGGAGATTGGTACGGGATCAAGAACGGCTACGGCTCGGCCCAGGCGACCGGTCCCGGCAACCCTCTTCTCCAGTTGAACGCCCGGATGGCCGTCCGGATCTCGGCGACGCACATCGACTCGTTCGCCGACGCCGGCGTCTTCGTCCATCCGACGAACGCCAACGCCCTGGTTCGATCTGTCTCGCCGACCGGCGCGGGGAGCGTCGGCCGAATGACCGACACCCCCATGAAGGGGCAGGGCGCCACGTTGTACATGTACAACTCGACGATCTCGAACACTCCGGTCGGCGTCGCGGCCAACTCCGAGACCGGCAACAACGACACGGGGCAGTCGCCGTACCAGTTGGTCTTGCTGAACAACACGTTCTACAACACCACCAACGCGATCCACACGGTCTCGCCGCAGTTTAACGCGGGGCCCCCGTCGAACACGCAGTCGCACGTCTACACGATGGCGATGAACAACATCTTCTCGAACTCCAGCGCCGCCGCGGTGTTCCTGGAGGGGCAGACGGGCAACAGCCAGCTTCAGTACAACCTGTTCTTCGGCAACAGCCAGGACGTGGTCGCCACCACGAACAACAACGACTTCGCCGGCAACTTCGGCGCGGTCTACGGGGATCCCAAGTTCGTCGACCCGGCCGCCCGCAACTTCGCTCTCATGCCGGGATCCGCGGCCATCGACGCGGCCCGCAGCGAAATCGGCCCCAACCCGGCCGGCGACGCCGTCTATCCGGCCGTCACCCAGTCGGCCAGCGGGATTCCCTACGGCCCGCGCACCGATCCGGCGACCCTCTTCGGCTCGCAACGGCCCGGCGCCTACAACACGCGGGGAGGCTTCGGCAACATCGTCGACCCCCGGCAGATCCTCACCCTGCCGGGGACCGGGACCTTCGGCTTCCCGGACCAGTGGATCCCGGTGCTCGCCTCGGCCAACGGGGCCGCCAACGGCCCCTCCTACGTCCCCGGCGCCTACTACTTCACGCCCCTCCAAAGCCAGCGCGACCTGCGCGGGTTCATCAGGGGCGACGATCCGAACGTGCCCAACGCGGGCACCGGTCGGAACCCGTTCCTGGACATCGGCGCCATGGAGCGCGTCAACCTCTTCCCGCCGAACATCACGGCCGTCACCGCGCTGTTCGCGGGCCCCGCGGGATTGGTCTCGCAAAACTTCTACACCCCGGGAGGCAAGTCGGGGGCGAACAGGACGCCCGACTACATCCAGGTCGCCTTCAACAGCCCGATCGATCCGAACACCATCAACGGCGACTCGGTGCAGCTTGAGGCCCTGGGCATCACGACCAACAACGCGCCCGGCTCGCGGATCAGCCTGGCGGGCAAGCTCTCCTACGACGTGGGAAGCCAGATCCTGACGATCAGCCTCGGCGCCAGCGGCACGGTCTTGCCGACCGACGCCTACCGCATGATCCTGGTCGGCAGCGGCGCCAGCGTCATCGCCAACCCGCAGGGCATCGCCCTCGACGGCGAGAACCTGACCAACGGCAACGATCCCAACACCGGCGTCCAGCTCCCCTTGCCCTCGGGCAACGGCGATCCGGGCGGCAACTTCTACAACAACTTCATCATCAACACGGTTCCCTCGAACATCACCCCCGGGACGTTCAAGCTCTCGCCCTCAAGCGACAGCAACGTCGTGGGCGATCTGGTCACCAACGTGGCGACGCCGACCTTCGAGGGTCAAATCAGCCAGTCCAACTCCAACCTTGTCCCGCTCAAGGGACAGACGGCCATCGTCGACGTGGGCGTCGCCTGGGTCAATCCCGACGGGACCATCGCCCGGTACTTCGATCCGCAGACCACCCCCGACATCCTTCGTCCGTTCGTGCGGCCGAACGCGGGGACGGGGCTGACCGACGACACCGGGAAATTCCAGGTCACCATCGGATCGGACGGCGCTTCGACCGGGCTGGTGACCGACGCCAACCCCTTGCTTAGCTCGCCCTACGACGTGGGCTACAGCGGCAGTCTGATCCCGATTCCGGGGACCGTCTTCGGCTACTACGTCGCGAGGGTCCGCGTCGTCGACCAGAGCGGCAACGTGTCGAGCTTCAATCCCGACACCCGGACGCCCTTCGTCGTCGACACGGGCAACACCCAGTCTTGGGGAACGCCGCTTCAGGCGTCGATCGCCAACCCCGCGAACAACGCGGTCGTCTCCAACCCGGGCTCGTCGTTCGCCTTCCAGCTGCAAACCAACAAGAACCTGGACCTGACGCACTTCGGCGCGACGCAGATTCAGCTTGTTCAGGCCGGCCCGACCGGATCGTTCACCGACGGCACCGAGACGGTCATCACGATCGATCCGGCCAGCATCCAGGTGACCTACCTCGACTCCTATCCCAACGGCGGGCACGGCGGCAAGGGCGCCGAGCTGATCGAGTTCAAGGCGGCGTCGACCCTGGCCAACGGCCTCTACAAGTTGACCATCCTGGGGACCGGAGCCGACGGAATCCGCGACATCGCGGGCAATCTCGCCGGCTCGGACCTAACGACCCAGTTCGCCGTCTACAACCCCGCCGCCGTCCACGGCGTGTTCGTGGGAGCGGGCTTCGCGACCGACCCGAACGCGGCGGTCGGCACCCGCGCCAACCCCTACGCGACGATCACCGAAGCGATCGACGCCGCCGCCATCGGCGACCGAATCCAGGTTCTGCCCGGGATCTACAGCGAGAGCATCACGATGCGGCAGCTCGTGAGCCTCGCCTCGGCTGATCCCACCAGCACCGACACCTCGTTCGTCGCCGGCAACGCCCTGCAAACGATCATCCGGGCGCCGGCCGCCGGAACGGCGTTCACGATCACGGCGAGCGGTCTGACCGACTTCGTCGACGCCCAGACCGGCGCGACTCTGCGAACCGAGCTTAAAGGCTTCACCATCGCCTCGTCGCTGTTGGGAGACCCGGCCCTCGGCTCGATCAACCCCGGCGCCGTCGGCGTCTACATCGACAACTCGTCGATGCTGGTGATGAACAACTACATCATCACCTCCGGCGTCGGCGTGGCCGTCTTCACCTCGGGAGCCGAAGCCCTGGCGCCGACGCTCGCCAACAACGGCATCATCGGCAACATCACCGGCGTTTACCTCGGCGATCAGGGAGGCACTCCCGAGTCGGCGACCACCAACGTCGTCAACAACACCTTCGCCTTCAACACGACCGGCCTCCTGGCGCAGAACTCCGCGACCACCGGTTCCACTCAGGGCTTCCTGGCCAACAACATCTTCTGGCAGAACCACGACCAGTCGACCGCCCGCAACGGCTACGGCGTGTTCTCCGTCAACCCCAACCACCTGGTCCTGCGGAACAACATGTTCTCGGGCAACGGCCAGAGCGACACGGCCACCTGGTGGTCGGCCGTCAACATCGGCAATCAGTTCAACCCCCAACTCGGAACCGACGCGGCGGCGGCGGCGGCCAACCTTGGCAACTACGCGGGATTCCCGTCGTTCATCACGCCGATCGACCCCCGACCCGGTTCGGACGGGCCGGCCACCTTCTACCTCAGCGCCAACTACGGCATTGGGGCGAATTCGGCGGCCATCAACAACGCCCTGGAGCCGGTCGCCACGACGACCGACTTCCTCAACAACCTGGAAAACGCCAACCCGACCGACCGGGGCTTCAAACTGCCGGGCTACGGCCCGCGCGACATTGGGGCCTTCGAGTTCATCCCCGTCGGGACCGCCGGAACCAGGGCGGTTGGCGGCGCCTTCCGGGTGGTGACGACCTCGCTGTCCGGCGGCATGACCGCCGCTAATGGGGCCGTCCTGGAAACGCCCACCCCGCCGAGCTCGATCATCGTCAACTTCTCGAAGGACGTCGACGCCGCGAGCCTCAAGGCCAACGCGCTGTCGCTCTCGGGAACCGCGATCGACCCGAACGCTCCGGCTCGGGTGTCGAGCGTCACCATGATCGACGCCCACACCGTGTCGTTTAACCTGACGGCGCCGCTTCGGCCCGAGGGGCTCTTGAAGGTCTCGCTGGCCTCCGGGGCGGCGAAGAGCAGGACGGGCGAAGCGCTGCCGGGCTACAACGATCAGGTCAACCTGAAGCGGCCGGCCCCGGCGCCCGCTCCGACCCCGACGCCGACCCCCTCGCCGTCGCCGGTCAACCCGACCCCCGCTCCGGCGCCAGCCCCGGCCCCGGCCCCGGCTCCCGCTCCGGCGCCCGCCCCGGCTCCGGCCCCCGGACCGGTCGTCGTCGGCGGAGGACCGGCCGCCCGGATGGCCGCCCAGCGAGCCGCCGCCGCCGCTCGGCAAGCGGCTCAACGGGCCGCCGCCGCCGCTCGGCAGGAGGCCCAACGGGCCGCCAGGGCCAACCGGCCCGCGCCGGCGCCCCGACCCGCGCTGGTTCAGCGCAGGCCGCCCGCCTTCGCGATCGGGAGGTAATCCCTTCACGACCCGATGACGGATTGAACGTCAACGAGCGAGGCCGGACCCAACAGTCCGGCCTCGTTCGCGTTTGCGGCCTGCTTCGATCGAGCGGAATCGGGTAGAAGATCAGCCGCCGGCCAGCGAGGTAATCACCTGAATGTACGGCAGCAAGACGGCCAGAATAATGAACAGGACCACCGCGCCGAGGACCAAGATCAACAAGGGCTGGATCAACTGGCCCATGTTTTTGACCATCAACGCGGCCCGCTCCTCGTATTCGTCGGCCAGATGTTCGAGGCTCTCGGGCACCTTGCCGGTCTCCTCGCCCGATTCCAGAACCGCGATCACCTCGTGGTTGAACTGGCGGGTGGGGGCCAACGCCGCGCTCAGCTCCGAGCCGCGCATGACCTTCTCCCTCGCGGCGAGGACGGCGTCGCGCATCGGGTTCATGGCGAGGGCCCGGGCCGTCAGGTCGACCGAGCTTCCCACATCGACCCCGGCGTCGAGCAGCGTCCCGAGCGTTCGAGCGAACCGGCTGGTGTCGAGCGTTCGACAGAGCTTCCCAATCACCGGAGTGAACAAGAGGATCCGGTCGATGACCTCCTTGCCCGCCTCCGTCTTGTAGGCCCGAATCAGAGCCAGGGGGACGCCGATCAAGACCAGGGGAAAGAGCCACCAGCCTCCAGCCGAGATGAGCCCGCTGAAGGCCAAGAGGCCTCGGCTGGCCCAGGGAAGCCTCGCGTTCCGGCTGATGTCGGCCAGGAGCGAGGCGAGCATCGGCAGGACGAAGATCGTCAAAAGCGCGATCACGCCCCCCGTGAGGATCAACACGATCGCCGGGTAGATCATGGCCGAGCGCGCCTGGCGGATCAGCCGCTGCCGGGCCTCGAAGTTCCGGCCGAGGATTTTCAGGGTCTCGGGCACGCCCCCGCGCGCCTCGGCGACCCGGATCATGCTCAGGAACATGGGGCCGAAGATCTGTTTCTCGCCGGCCATCGCCTCTTCGAGCGTCGAGCCGGTCTTGATCCGCGTTCGAATCCGGTCAATCGGCGGCCCCAGCGCGGTTCGCTGGAACTGTTGCCCGAGGCTCGAAAGCGATCGCTGGTAGTCGACCCCCGCGTTCAAGTACGAGGCGAACTGGCGGCAGAACTGGGCGAGTTGCCCCGAACTCGCCCGGCCGAAAAGGATCCGCTCGTACCATTTCGGGCCGGGCTCGACCGTCTCGCGCGAGCCTTCGCCGCGCGATGGAGATCGAGCGGAGCGCGTCGGATTCGACCTCGACCCGGATCCGGGCTTCCCCTTCGACTGGGCCGGGTTGGGTCGGAACGTCGATTCGTCGAAGCCCCCCTCGGAAGCGCGTCCCGGCCGGGGTTTCGGTCGGCCAGGCTTCTCGGGATCGAGGTCGTCGGGGAATTGGCTCATGGGCGCGGCTCCTCGATCCAAAAGGGCGGACGAGGCGGGGCGGCTCAAGCTCGCGTCAGGGGGTCCATCGCAGGACCGGCGTCTTGGCGGCCTTCACCTCGTCGAGGCGACTGACGGGGGTGGTGTGAGGCGCTTCGCGGAGCATCTCGGGATCCTCGGCGGCGATCGCCCGGAGGGCTTCGGCGAAGGCTTCGAGCGTGTCGCGGCTCTCGGTCTCGGTCGGCTCGATCATCAGGGCCTCCGAGACGATCAACGGGAAATACACCGTGGGCGCGTGAAAGTTGTAATCGATCAGACGCTTGCCGATGTCCATCGCCCGAATTCCCCGGTCCTTGGCCAACGTCCGGGCCGAGGCGACGAACTCGTGCATGCAGCTGGCGCCGCCGGGGACCGGGTAAACGTCCTTGACCAGGCTCAGCAAGTAGTTGGCGTTGAGGACGGCGTGGTGGGCGACTCGCCTCAAGCCCTCGGGCCCCTGGCTTCTGATGTAGCAATAGGCCCGGAACAGGACGCCCGTGTTGCCGAAGAACGACCGCACTCGGCCGATCGACTTCTCCGAGCCGTGGTCGAGGTAGTACGAGCCGTCTTCCCGCTTTCCGACCGTGGGCGCGGGCAGGTAGGGGGCGAGATGGGCCCGAACCGCGATGGGACCCGCGCCGGGGCCGCCGCCGCCGTGGGGGCCGGAGAAGGTCTTGTGGGGGTTGTAGTGCATGAGGTCGGCCCCCATGTCGCCCGGCCTCGCGACGCCCAGAATGGCGTTCATGTTGGCGCCGTCGAGGTAGAGCAGGGCGCCTCGGTCGTGCAGCAGCCTGGCGATCTCGCTGATTTGGGGATCGAAGAGGCCCAGCGTGTTGGGGTTGGTGATCATGAAGACGGCGGTCTCGTCATCGAGCTTCGCCTTGAAGTCCTCAAGGTCGACCAGGCCCCGAGAGTCGCTCTTGACCGTGGCGACATCGAACCCGGCGAGGGTCGCCGAGGCCGGGTTGGTTCCGTGGGCGCTGTCGGGGATCAGGACGCGGTTCCGCTTCCGCCCCGGCTCCTTGTCCCGGAAGTGGGCCGCCGCGACTAAAAGCGCGGTCAATTCACCTTGCGCCCCGGCGGCCGGCTGGAGGCTCACCGCTTCGAGGCCGGCGATTTCGGCCAGGTGTTCTTGAAGGTCGAAGAGGATCGCCAAAAGCCCCTGAAGCGTCGAGTCATCCTGATAAGGGTGCTGCGCCAGCAGGCCGGGGAGCCCGGCCAGCCGCTCGTTCCGCTTGGGGTTGTACTTCATGGTACACGAGCCAAGCGGGTAGAAGTTGCCGTCGATCGACATGTTGAGCGTCGAGAGGTTCGTGTAGTGCCGCACGACGTCGAGCTCGCTCAACTCCGGCAAGGCCGGCGGCGCTTTCCGCTGGTGTTCCGGGGGGATCAACTCGTCGATCGGCCTCTCGGCCGCGTCGCCCTCGGGAAGGATCGCCGTCGACCGTCCCGGACGGCTCGATTCGAACAAAAGAGGCTGAAGATTAAGCTTGTACATGGTTGGAATTGTCGACGAGCGAGTGTTGGGAATCGGCCTTGGCGGTGTTCTCAGACGGCTTCGAGGGCGCGGCGGTAGGCGTCGGCCAGGCCGTTGATTTCGGCCGTTGTTCGCTTCTCGGTGACGGCGATCAGGATGTGGTCGGACAGATCGGGGAACCAGCGGCCCAGCCAAACGCCCCCGTGTTGGCCGAGCTTGCCGACCTCGGCCAACACGGCGCGCGGGTCCTTCTCGCAGCGGACGACGAACTCCTTGAAGAACGGCCCGGAGAGCGGGAGCGAGAGGCCCTTGACGGCGGCGAGCGCCTCGGCCGCCTCGTGGGCCTTGCGGGTGCTCAGTTCGGCCGCCCGCCGCAGGCCGCGGGGGCCCATCACGGCCAGGTAGATGCTGGCCCGGAGGGCGAAAAGCCCCTGATTCGTGCAGATGTTGGAGGTCGCCTTCTCGCGCCTGATGTGCTGCTCGCGCGTCTGAAGCGTCAAGACCCAACAGCGCTTGCCGTTGCGGTCGGTCGTCTGACCGACGATTCGCCCCGGCATCTTGCGGAGGTACTCCTGCCGGCAGGCAATGATGCCCAGGTACGGCCCGCCGAACGACATGGGATTACCCAGCGACTGCCCCTCGGCCACGACGATGTCGGCGCCGTAGTCTCCCGGGGCTTGCAGCAGGCCAAGCGAGATCGGATCGACGCTGACGATCGCCGGCGCTCCCTGGTCGCGGGCCGTCTTCACCAGCGTCCGAACGTCCTCAAGCTGGCCGAGGAAGTTGGGATACTGGAGCACGACCGCCGCCGTCTCCGGCGTGATCACCTTGGCGAGCGAGTCGGGATCGACCCGGCCGTCGATCATGGGGACGGTGACGATCTCCGGCCCAATCTGAGCCAGATAGGTTTTCAGGACGGCCCGATACTCGGGATGAACCGAGCCGGCGACCACGACCGGCCCCTCGCGACGGCCGACGGACAGCGCCATCAAGACCGCCTCGGCGACGGCCGAACCGCCCTCGTAGAGGCTCGCGTTCGAGACGTCCATCCCCGTGAGCTGGGCGATGAGCGTTTGGTATTCGAAGATCGCCTGAAGCGTTCCCTGGCTGGCCTCGGCCTGATAGGGGGTGTACGACGTGTAAAACTCCCCTCGCGACGCCAGATTGTCGACGACCGCCGGGATGAAGTGGTCGTAGCTCCCCGCGCCGAGGAAGCAAACGCGCTTGTCGGCGCCCTCGTTCCTCGCCAAGAGGCCGCCGATCTCCTCGGTCAACTCCCACTCGCTCAGGGCGGGGGCGACCTTCAGCGGCTGATCGAGCCGATATTCGGACGGGACAACGTCGAAGAGCCGCTCGATCGAGTCGAGGCCGATCGCCTCAAGCATCGCGCGTTCGTCTTCCGGGGTGTTCGCAATGTAAGCCATCGTGGTTCCGTTGGGGACGCTTGAGACCGGTCGCGACGCCGGCGATCGGGGACGATCAATGCTCCTCGGCGATCTTGGTTTCGTAGGCCGAATGGTCCATCAGCTTCTCGACCTCGGCCGGATCGTCGACCTTGATCTTGACCAGCCAGCCCTTGCCGTAGGGCTCTTCGGAGAGAAGCTGGACGTTGTCGGCCAGGGCTTCGTTGACCTCGATCACCTCGCCGCCGACGGGGGCGTAGACGTCGTTGACCGACTTGACGCTCTCAACCTCGCCAAAGCTCTTGCCGGCCGTCACCCGGGCGCCGACGGCGGGCAGTTCTATGGTCAACAGGTCGGTCAGTTGATCGACGGCGAACTTCGAAATTCCCACGGTGGCCGTGGTCCCGTCGAGGGCGACCCATTCGTGAGTGGGGGCGAACCGCAGCGTCGAGGGTTCCATAGTGTCGGGGTCCTTGGGTCGAGTCTTTGCCTTGGAAAGGGAACGTCGAAATCGAATCAGGACTGGGCGGCGGCGGTCTTGGGTCGCTTGTAGAAGGGAAGCTCGACGACCACCGCCGGCTCGTCCTTGCCCCTCACGTCGATGACCGCCTGGGTCCCAAGGGCCGCGGCGTCGGGATCGATCAGGGCCATGGCGAGGCTGGCGTTCAGGGTGGGAGAGAACGCGCCCGAGGTCACGGCGCCGACGACTCGGCCGCCGCTTGAGACGGTGGACCCCTGGCGGGCGATCCGCTTTCCCTCCAGCCTCAACCCAACCCGGGTGGCGCCGGGGCTGTTCGCGTGCTGACTCAGGGCGTCGGAGCCAACGAAGTCTCCCTTGTCCAGTTTCACGGCCCAGCCGACCCCCGCGGCGAACGGGTTGATCGTGTCGGACAGCTCATGGCCGTACAGCGGCATCCCCGCCTCGAACCGCAGCGTGTCGCGAGCGCCCAGGCCGCACGGAAGGATGCCGAAACTCTCGCCCGACTTCAAGAGGGCTTCCCAGACCCTCACCGCCTGAGCGGCGTCGACGATCAGCTCGAAGCCGACCTCCCCGGTGTACCCCGTTCGGCTGACGATCGCCGGAACGTCGCCGGCGACCTTGCCTTCGCCGAAGTGGTAGTACTTCAGGGCGTCGAGCGGCTGGTTGTAGATCGCCTGAAGGGTGGCCGGGGCCGATGGTCCCTGGACGGCGATCATGGCCGTCTCAATCGTCCGATCAATCAGTTTGGCCTTCGAGTTCGCAAGATGTTCCTCGAACTGCTTGATGACCGCCGCGCGGTTCGAGGCGTTGCAGACGACATCGTAGGTCTTGCCCGTGAAGTAGACGAGCACATCGTCGATCAGACCGCCCAACTCGTTCGCCATCAGGCTGTACTGAATCTGATGCGGGGTCAGCTTCTTCGCGTCGTTGGTGCAAACGCGGTCGATCCAGGAGAGCGCCCCCGACCCCTCGAACGCCAGGCGCCCCATGTGGCTAATGTCGAAGAGGCCGACGCGTTGGCGAACCGCCTGATGCTCCTCGACGATGCTGGTGTATTGAACGGGCATCGCCCAGCCCGCGAAATCGACGATCCGGCCGCCGTGCGTCTGATGCCAGTCGTACAGGGGTGTTTTCAACGGGTTCGCCGAGGCCATCAATGACTCTCCGGGATGCGCGTCGGGTTTCGGATCGAATACCGGCGCTACGGGAAACATGGATTGTAGCCGGGCCGCCCCGTCCCGACAACAAAGCCGAAGAAGGCGAAGCCGCCCAAATCAGCCGAACCGCTCGCGCATCGCTCCGCCGATCATGGCGAGCGTCGCGGGATCCGGGAGGCGGTACGGCCGGAACTTCTCCAGCAGGTTTCGTTCCTCGCTGAAATAGAGGGCTCGATTGGGCCCCAGTTTGGACGCCGCGGGACCATCGAGCAAGTGGCTGGAATCCGTGGGGCTCATTTGGAAAAGAACCCTCATCTCGAACTCGCGCAACTGCTGAAGGGCGAGCGAGCGATTGAGGTTGTTGACCGTGTCGCACCAGGCAATCAAATGAATCCCATAACCGGGACCTTCGCGGAGGATCATGTCAACGTGCTCGGGAGGCCCGGCCGCTTCGTCTCGGGGACCGAAGCCGAAGTCGTCCTCGCGGCGCCTGAGGTCGCGGAACCGGGCCAGGTCGTGGACGAACAGGAAAAGCTCCGGGCCGTCGTCGGCGCCGGGTTCTCGACGCCGCTCCAGCTCGCCGGCGACCTCGGCGAGGAAGACCGGCGCGTCCCTCCAGTCTCCGAACCGGACGCCGTGGGGCGGAACCTCGGCCACGCGGCGGAGGGCGTCGGCGAACTCGCCGTCCTCGGGCGTCCCGTCGAGCAGCCAAAACCGCGCGCCGGATCGAACGCGGTCGTCGGTCGCGGGGGGAAATTGCGCGGCGAGGCTCAGCAGCGAGGAGGCGACGACGCCGAGCGCGGCCTCCTCGTTCTGGCCAACGATAAGTAGGTGATTGCCCCCCTGGCGGCGGAAGAGGGCCGAGGTGGGCTCTTTAATCGCGACGGGCTCGCCCAGCCAGGCCGGGGCCGACCGGGGGGATTCGGCCGGGGCGCCGGCCTTTAGCTTCGCGAGGAGCGGGGCGTTTCGACCGAGATCGGCCTGGGCGTCGCCCTCGAAGACGATCGGCTCGCGCGCGAGCTTCGGCTTTCGGGTCTCGGCCAGTTCTCGGATCGCGCGGAGGCGGTTTTCGCGTTCCTCTTCCGAGAGCCAGACGACCTGGAAGACGTGGTTGCCCTCGGGCGCGCCGTTGGCGTCGTTGTAGATCGCCTCGCCGGGTCGGGAGAGGAGCTTCGCGGCCGTGTTGTTCTCGGCTAGGATTAGGTGCGAGTCGACCTCGCCGCACTGAAGGGCTATCCGGACGGCCATTTGCCCGAGCGTGCTCCGAGCGAGGGTGAAGGCGCCGGCGAGACTCTGCGAGCCAAGCAGGGCATGGACGCCGAACGCCCGGCCCTGGCGGACCAGCCGATCCAGAAGCGCCGCGGCTTCCTGGGAAACCTTGTCCTCCTCGGCGAAGAACTCCTGAAACTCATCGACGATCAGGAGGATCCGGGGCAGGGGAGGCGAGCCGGGGGCGTTGCGGAAGCCTTGAAGGTCTTGCACCCCGGCGTCTCGGAACCGATCGGCGCGGACCTTCAATTCGGCGTCGAGCCGTTGCAGGACGCTGACGCCGAACTCGCGCTCGCTCTCGATCGCCACAACCGCGGCGTGGGGAAGTTTCTGGGCCGCGTAGACCTTGAACTCGACCCCCTTCTTGAAGTCGATCAAGTACAGCTCGATCTCGTCGGGGCTGTAGTGGAGCGCCAGGTTGGCGATCATCGCGTGCATCAACGTCGACTTGCCCGACCCGGTCCGGCCGGCGATCAAAACGTGTTGCGATGTTCCATGCCCAAGCGCCAGTCGCTGTTGCTTGAGGGCCGCGGCCTTGCCGAGCGGGATGTCGATCCCCGATCGGCTGTCGCCCGTCCACCACGATTCGGGCTCGGGCGCGATAAAGTCGAAGGGAACTTCGACGCGCTTGGCCGCCTTGGCCGCCGCGCCGATCTTCTGAATCAGCCGCGTGGCGGTTTCGCCGGTGGGAAGCGCGTCGAGCGTCAGCGGGAGCCCGCCGAAATCTGGGTCGTCCCAGGCGAGCCGGCCATCTTGCCAGAGGAGCCGGGCGCAGTAGGGGCGCAGGTCCTCCAGCCGGCCGTCCGCGGGAAACTCGCGCGAGACGTCGGCCGCGATCAGAGCCAGAACGCCGCAGGGCGTTCCACCGGCGACGATGGCCGAAAGCCTGGCCGCGGCCCTCTCGTCGAATTTGGCCGGGAAGTCGGCGACGACGACCACGCGGTAAGGCTCGGCGACCTCGCCCGCCTCGGCGTTGTACTCCTCGATCGTCGCGTACTGGTTTCGCAAATATTGCTGGGTGACAAGCTCCATGTGGGCTTCGATGTCGGCGAGCCGGTCGTCGATTTGCCGGGCGTCGGTCCAGACCTTTTGGTTGACCAGGGCGTCGTCGAAATCGGCCAGGTGCATGAACGCCCCGAAGCCCCGGCCGATGCCGATCGGATCGATGATCGTGAATCGGACCATGCCCGGAGGCAACCCGACGAGCAGGCGGAGCATCGCCGATCCGAGCGCGCCGAGCGCGGCGTCGCGCCCCTCGGGCGAAGTTTCGATCAGCAGGTTGGCCGAGCCGGGAAACGCCCGGAGGGCCGGCTGGATGAACCGCTCGGGCAAGCCTTCCGGCGACGCGCCGGGGATCGAGCGAAGGTCGATGTCCAGCGTCCCGAACCGAAGGGCCGGGGGGACCGAAGCGGGCAGGGGCCGGACGTCCCAGTCGGGAGCCTCCCAATCGATCCCCAGCAGGTCCGCGCGCTCGGCCACGGCGTTCAGGTCCGTCATCGCCCGCTCGGCGCCCGCGCGCCATCGATTGCGAGCGTTGGAGAGGCCGGTCTTGTAGTCCGACTCGCTTTGCTCCCTGTACGCCCGGTCGTCGGCGTCGAGTCGCGAGGCGCCGGCCTCGTTCTTGGACCGAAGCTCGGAGACGCGGTGTTCGTGGGCCTCGACGGCCTCCTTCATTCGGCTCGACTGGTTGGTCTGAATCTCGGCGAGCTTGCGGGCGTAGACGTCGTTGATCTCGCGGAGCCGTTCGTCGCGGTGGGCCTCGCCCTGGGCGATCGCCTTGGCGTGGTCGGTCTTGGCCTTCTGGAGCGCCGAGGCCAGTTGCGCGGCGAGGCGATTGTCGGCCTCCTGGGCGCGCGCGTCGATCTGGGAGCGAGCGTGAGCGGCCAGCCCTTCGGCGTCGGCCAGCGATTGGGCCAGGGGCTTGTAGAGCCGTTGGAGTTGGGTCTTCGAGAGGTTGACCAGCTGGATTCGGAGGGCGAGCCCAATGACCAGGCCGACGACGACCAGGATCAAAAGCGAGGTTCCCCCGACGCCGATCATCGCGCCGAAGCCGAGCATCAGGGCGACCGCCGTGATGTAGACCCAGGCCTCGTTGGCGCCCTTCATCGACTTGGGGATGACCAGCTTTTCCAGGAGCCGCAGCGGCTCGCTCATCCGGGTGATCCGCTTGAGCAGCTCGTCGGCGGGCGGGTCAAACTTGGCGTAGGATTCGCGCGAGGGGGGCGGAATCTCCGGGTCGAGGTCGAACTTGCGGTAGTCGGCCGCCAGGGCCGCCAGCCGCTGGCGGTAGGATTGGAGGACCTCGCGCGCGTCGAGCACGGGACGGAGTTGGGTCTCGCGCTCCTTGGCGGCGACTTTCCGCCCCGATTCGTGGTCGCCGTTGGCGTCGGCCTCGGCCCGGGCGCGGTCTCGCTTGGCCTTCTCGCGGTGGGCGTCGAACTCGGCGGCCAGGCGGCGGCTGGAGTCGCCGAAGTCGGTCTTGGCCCGCGATTCGGCGGCCGTCGCCTCCTCGACGATCAACCGCCGATTCCGCTCGTCGGCCTCGCGGTACTCGTTCTCAAGCTCCTCGACCTTTCGGACCAGCGCCGTCCGTTTCGACTCGTAAGCTTGGCCGACTTCCGAAGTTCGGGCCCTCCATCGCTCCTCGATCTCGGTCTCGGCGCGAAGCCGCTCGGCCGACAGGGCGACGAGGGACCGGAGGGCGTCTCGCTGGCGCTGGATCGGATCGAAGCCGGGGGGCTCGGGCGAAGCGCCGGGGTTGGCGTCGTCGGCGCTCGCGCGCGGGGTTCTCAGGGATGTTGATGGGCTCACGGCTTCTCACTCCGATCCGAACAATCGCGGCGAACCTGGTCCAGTGTCTCGGCGAGTTTTTGGAGGCCGATGACGGCCGCCTCGACCGCGGGAGACAGGGGGGCGAGATGCCGCTCCTCGAACCGCCGCCGGACGGAGTCGCCCCAGGTCGGCTCGGTGAGCATCCAGCGGTCATTCAGCGCCCGGATGGTCTGCTTCAGTCGAGTCGATCCCGCCGTCACCTTGGCGTTGGCCATGTTCGATGCTCCCGTCCGGCTCGTCCTGGTCTTGTTCGAGGATATCCACGGCGATCGAATCGAGGGCCGGCCGAAGCCCGTCGCCGGTCGGGGGCTGAATCCGGATGTACGCCTCAAGCGCCTCGACGATCCGGGCGAGCAGGGCCGCGCCCCGCGGTACGTCGATCGCGGCCAGGTCTTTGAGGCGCTGGATGCTCCCGTGGTATTCGAGGATCGCTTGTTGCAGGGCCGGTTGCCACTTCCGCACGAGGGTTAGCCGCTTTTCGGCGTCGGCCAGGGCGGCCTGGGCCAGCCGCAACCGCTCCTTGGCTTCGGCCAGCGATGGATGATGCTCGGGCGTCTTTTGGAGCGAGAGGCGGAACAGGTCGGACTTGGCCGACGCCGCCCGCTCCCGCAGGCGCTTGATCCGCTCTTGCCAGTAGACCGGCCGGTCTTGATGGAGCCAGACGACGGTTCGCCGGACCTCGGCCTCGACCGCGCCCAGGGCCGCAAGCGCGTCTTCGCCGTAGAGCGAGAGCGCGGCGCGGAAGTCCTTCAGCGCCTCGATGGAGTGAACCTCGGCCTGACCGCTCATCGCGAGCCCCGCTTCGGATATGTGTTGAGGGAACCGCCGCGTCCGCTCATGGATTCATAGGACACATTCTAACCGCTCATCCGGGCGATGGGGATGGACCAGTTGTCGTGGGGGCGGCGAGGGGGATTCGCCGCAATCGTCGGCTTGAGGCTGGCGGCGGGATCGGCTAGTTTTGGATCTTTGCGCCTCCCCCACGACGCGGTGAAGAACTCGACCATGCCCGACGGCCCCCACGCGACGCCTCCCCCGAACGATCTCCACTCTGAATACACTCGCCGATTGCGGGCGCATGAGCGGGCGCTCTCCCGATGGGAGCGGGCCGAGCGCCGGGTCGCCGATTTCCGGCTCGCCGTCTTCGTGGCGGCTATCGTGCTGGGCTTCGTGATTTACCAATGGGGTCGAATCTCCGCGATCTGGCTGCTGGTTCCGGCGTTGGCCTTCCTCGCGCTTCTGCTTGTTCATGAGCCGATTCGCCGCCGAGTCTTGCGCTCGGGCCGGGCGATTGACTTTTACAAGCGGGGGCTGGCTCGGATGGAGGACCGTTGGGCGGGTTCGGGGACGCAAGGGCTGAATTTCCTTGATCTCAACCATCCCTACGCGGCCGACCTGGACCTCTTCGGCGAGGGCTCGCTCTTCGAACTTCTCTGCGCGGCGAGGACGAAGGCCGGGGAGGAGGCGCTGGCGTCCTGGCTGCTGGCGCCGGCCTCGCCCGAGGCCGTCGCCGATCGGCAAGAGGCCGTCAAGGAGCTTCGGCCCCGCCTCGATTTGCGCGAGGATCTGGAACTGCTGGGCGTTGACGTTCGGGACGGGATCGACCCGGCCGCCCTGGTGGACTGGGGCCGGGGGCCTCGCGTGTTTCCGGGGCGGTTGCTTCGGCTCGTCGCGCTGGGGCTTGCCTCGCTTGGGGTCGCGGCCTTGATCGGCTGGGCGTTCCTCGGGACGGGGCTCCTCCCTTTTCTCGTGGTGCTTCTGGTCGAGGGGCTTTTCGCGTGGAGCCTGTCGAAACGGGTTAAGAAGATCCTGGCGGCGGTGGATGAGCGGGGGCACGACCTGGCCTTGCTGTCCGGGTTGCTGGAGCGGTTGGAGCGCGAGCCCGCCGAATCGCCGTTGCTCCGGTCGCTTAAGCGGGCGCTTGAAACCGAGGACCGGCCCGCTTCCGGGGAGATCAAGCGGCTCGCGAACCTCCTTCATCTCCTCGACTGCCGGGACAACCAGTTCTTCGCCCCGTTCGCGGCGGTCATGCTTTGGGGAACGCAGCTCGCCATGGCCGTCGACGCCTGGCGGGCCGCGGCGGGGCCGGCGATCGAGGGCTGGCTCGCGGCGGTGGGAGACTTCGAGGCCCTTTGCTCGCTGGCCGCCTACTCGGCCGAGAACCCGGCCGACGCCTTCCCGGAAGTCGTCACCGATCGGACGCTCTACGAGGTTGAGGGGCTCGGCCACCCGCTGATCCAT
>Ga0182738_1001396_pt1 | contig 30361 bp, 30 predicted proteins | sample eDN5th30CBELigMG_FD_128876 | JGI IMG/M metagenome (GOLD analysis project Ga0182738, IMG submission 128876) | Enriched Miracle-Growth compost microbial communities from Emeryville, California, USA - eDNA 5th pass 30_C BE-Lig MG (version 2)... ...
CCAGACCATCGTGACCTTCTTCAAGATCACGCTCCTCCTCCTGCCCTCGCTGATGACCGTGACGGCGCCGATCGCGCTGATGCTCGCGGTCATCTACACCTTCAACGCGATGAACCAGGGGTCGGAACTGGTCGTCATCAATGCCGCGGGCACACGCCAGTGGTGGCTGCTGCGGCCGGTGCTGATCGCGGGCCTCGCGGTCACCGTGTTCATGGCCGGCATGACGCTCTGGATGTCGCCGCTCTCGCTCCGCCTGTGGCGCGAGCTGCGCTCGGAGGTCAACGGCAACCTCCTCACCTCGATCCTCCGCGAAGGCGAGTTCATCAAGATCGAGAACGGCCTCTATTTCCAGCTTCGCCAACGGATGCCCGACGGGACGCTCCGCGGCATCTTCCTCACCGACAGCCGCGACGACGACGAGAACGTCGACTACATCGCCGAGCGGGGCGCCGTCCTCGACAGTCCCGCGGGGATGTTCCTGGTGATGAGCGACGGCACCATCCAGACCCGCAAGGAGCCCAAGCCGGACGAGGAGCGCGATACCTCGCTGTCGATCATCCAGTTCAGCTCCTACGCCTTCGACCTCTCGAGCTTCTCGAGCCCGGCGAAGAAGCCCAACTTCATGCCCAACGAGCGGCCGACGGCCTATCTGTTCAACCCGGACCCCGACGACCGGCTGTTCCAGAAGCAGCCGGACAAGTATTCGGCGGAGATCCATGCCCGCTTCACGACGCCGATCAACGCCCTTCTCTTCGCCGTGATCCCGCTCCTCTTCCTGAGCCAGGCGATGACCGTGCGCCAGAAGCGGTCGGCGACGATCGTCCTCGCCGCGACCTCGGCGCTGGCCCTCGCCTCGCTCGAGTTCGTGCTCGGCATCGCGGCGCGGGACCAGGTGCTGCCGCCGGCGGTGATGTACCTGGTGCCGATCGCGGCGATCATCGGCAGCTGCATGCTGATCCTCCTCGGCATCCAGCCCAAGGCCCCGGATTTCCTCGTGGCCTACGGCGAGAAGCTCGCCGACGGCTTCCGCGGCATCTTCGGCCGGCGGCGCCCGGCGGCGGCCGCCGCCGCGGGCAATACGTGAGCGCAGCGCCGCACCGATGATCGGAAAGACGCTCGGCCTCTACTTCGCCCGCCAGTTCGCGACGCTGGTCATCGCGATATTCCTGTTCTTCTTCTTCCTCGTCTTCATCATAACCTATCTCGAATTCTTCACCCGCACCCTCGGCGCCGACGACTTCGATCCGCTGAAGGTGCTGCTCCTGACGCTCTACCGGGTGCCCTCGATCTGCGAGGACATCCTGCCCTTCACCACGCTCTTCGGGTCGATCGCGGCCTTCATCCTGGCGAATCGACGGCTCGAGATCGTCATCGCGCGCGCCGCCGGCATCTCGGCCTGGCAGTTCCTTCTGCCCGCCTGCATCGTCGGCCTGCTGCTCGGGATCGCGGCCACGGTCCTCTACAACCCGATCTCCACAGAACTCCGCTCCATGTCGGACCAGATGCGGGCGAGCCTCACGGAGAAGCGCCCCAAGCGGGCCGATACCGGCCCGATCTGGATCCGGCAGGCGGCCGAGGGGCGGGAATCGCTCATCGGCGCGACGAAGACCTCGGAGGACGGGATGACCCTCTCCGACGTGACCGCCTTCGTCTTCGACGAGCAGGGCGCCTTCCTCGAGCGCATCGACGCCCGGACGGCCCGTTTCGTTCCCGGCGCCTGGCAGATCGAGGACGCCGTGGTGACGCGCCTCGAACGGCAGCCCAGGAAGGAGCCGACCTACCGCCTGCCGACCACCCTCAGCCCCGAGCAGGTTCGGGAAACGTTTGATAACCTTGATGCGATATCCTTCTGGGAACTGCCGAAACTGATCGATTCGGCGCAACGCGCAGGGCTGCCCTCGACCCGCTATGAGCTTCGCTACAACACCCTCCTTTCCCGCCCGGTCATGCTGTTGGCAATGGTGCTGATCGCTGCCATCGTATCCTTGCGATTCTCCCGTTCCCGGGAGGTCGGGAACATGATTTTGGCTGGCGTCGCCGTGGGCTTCATGCTTTATGTGGTGTCCAAGATCGCGTGGGATCTGGGGAGCGGGGGCATCGTTCCGCCGCCGCTTGCGGCATGGCTTCCCGCGATCGTGACTTTGTTGATGGGGGCGACCGCGCTCCTGCATCTGGAGGATGGATGAGCGTCGGGGGGGACTACCGCGCGCTGATCTCGGGGTTGCTGCGCCGAATCGCCGTTCCGGCGATCGCGCTTTCGTTCGCCTTCCTGCCCGCCGCCGTGCCCGAGGCATCCGCCCAGGGGCTGTCGATGGTCGACTATGCGCCGGCCAAGCCGAAGGCGGGCTCCCAGATGCTCGTCGAGGCGGAAGAGCTCGTCTACGACTACGACAACGACACCATCTCGGCCGTCGGCAACGTCAAGATCTACTACATGGGCTACACGCTCGAGGCCGATCGCGTCAGCTACGTGAAGTCCACGGCCAAGCTGCTGGCGATGGGGAACGTCAAGATGACGGACCCGAGCGGCATGGTGATCTACGCCGACGACATCGACATCACCGAGGATTTCCGCGACGGCTTCGTCGCCTCGCTCCGCGTCGAGACGCCGGACAACACCTACTTCGCGGCCGAGCGCGCCGAGCGCGCCGCCGGCGAGACCACGACCTTCGTCAACGGCGTCTATACCGCGTGCGAGCCGTGCGAGGAGAAGCCCGACCGGCCGCCGCTGTGGCAGGTGAAGGCCAAGCGGATCATCGTCGACGACAAGGAGAAGATGGTCTACTTCCGCGACGCGAGCTTCGAGTTCATGGGCGTGCCGCTCGCCTGGGTTCCGAAGTTCAGCATCGCCGATCCCTCGGTGAAGCGTAAGAGCGGTTTCCTCGCCCCCTCCTTCGGCTACAGCAACGACGTGGGCTGGTCGATCGCGACCCCCTACTTCATCGCGCTCGCGCCCAACTACGACGTCACGCTCACGCCGGTCTACTACACCGAGCAGGGCTTCCTCGGCGACGTCGAATGGCGGCAGCGGCTGGCCCACGGCCAGTTCACCCTCCGCATGGCTGGCATCAGCCAGCGGAACCCGGAGAATTTTCTGACCAACAGCGGCGGCGGCACGTTCGCGCAGCGCGATTTCCGCGGCGGCGTGCGGACCACGGGCCAGTATGCGCTGAGCCGCGACTGGACGCTCGGCTGGGACGGCACGCTCACCACCGACCGCACGTTCACGCAGAACTACGACGTCCTCAACGAGGACAAGGCCAGCACGACCTCGCAAATCTTCCTGACCGGGCTCCGCGACCGCAACTATTTCGACGCCCGGGCGCAGTATTACCAGATCCTCGCCGACAGCACCGCCGCCAAGTACGACCAGGACCGTCAGGCCGCCGCGCTGCCGATCATCGACCACGACTACATCTTCGACGCCCCCATCCTCGGCGGCGAACTGGCGCTCCGTTCGAACCTGACGAACCTCACGCGCGAATCCGCCGATCCGTTCCTCATCAACGGCGAGAGCTTCTACCATGGCCTCGCCGGCGACTACCTGCGGGTGACCGAGGACCTCGAGTGGCAGAAGAAGATGGTGCTGCCCGGCGGCCAGCTCCTGACGACCTTCGCCTCCGCGCGCGGCGACTTCTATTCGATGAGCCCGAACGATACCGGCGGCATCTGGCCGGACCTCACCACCAACGACACGCCGGTGCGCTTCATGCCGACCGTCGGGGCGGAATGGAGCCTTCCGCTCCTGGCGCGTGCGGGCAATTCGACCCACGTCATCGAGCCGATCGTCCAGGTCGTGGTCCGGCCGGACGAGCCCTACGCGGGCGAGCTGCCGAACGACGACGCGCAGAGCCTGGTCTTCGACGATTCGATCCTGTTCCGCCGCGACAAGTTCTCCGGCCTCGACCGCGTCGAGGGCGGCACGCGGATGAACTACGGCGTGCGCTATATCGGCACCTTCTCCAACAACATGGTCCTCGAAGGGCTGTTCGGCCAGTCGCGCATGCTCGCGGGCAAGAACTCGTTCGCGGTCAAGGACATGGCCGACGTCGGCGCCTATTCGGGCCTCGAGACCGACGCGTCCGACTATGTCGGCCGGATCACCCTCGGCTCGCCGACCACCAAGGTCAGCCTCCGCGGCCGCTTCGACGAATCCGACTTCTCCGTGCAGCGCGCCGAGATCGGGGCCAGCCAGACCTTCTCCTGGCTCTCGGCCTCGGCATCCTACGGCTTCATCCGCGACATCCCGACGGCGGGGATCGACCAGCAGCAGTTCGTCAACGTCAACGCCTCGGCGCGGTTCGCCGACCGCTGGCGGCTGTTCGGCTCGGCCGTCTACGACGTGCAGCACCGCTCGGTCAGCAAGGACAGCGTCGGCCTCGCCTACGACGACAGCTGCGTGTCGCTCTCGATCGCCTATACCGAGACCCGGAACACGCTGATCCCGGATCGCTCGCTGACCTTCAAGCTCCTCCTGCGGACCCTGGCCGAGGGCAGCGTCAACGCCAACGTCTCGGGCCTGTCCTCGACCAACTAAAGGCTGCCGGGCGGTTTCCGGACGGGATCACGGTTTTGCCGGATTGTTCTGCCCTTTCTTGAGGCATCGTCCGGTCGTCGCACCGACAGCCGCCCGGCGGCCGGACCCGACATAGAACGGGGTTTGCCGGAATCATGCGCCTGACCAGGTTCATTCTGAGCGCGTTCGCCGCCGCCGCGATCGGCGCGTTCGCCCTCCCCGCCTTCTCCGCGAGCTCGATCCGCGTGAAGGTGGACGATCAGCCGATCACCACCTACGACATCCAGCAGCGCGCGCGCCTCTTCCAGATGACGGGCGTCGGCGGCGGCGAGAAGGCCGCCACGGACGAGTTGATCGACGAGACGATCCAGTTCATCGAGGCCGCCAAGATGGGCGTCGCGGTCAGCGACGGCCGCGTCGACGGGGCGATCGAGGAGATCGCCGTCCGGGTGAAGATGACGCCGAAGGGCCTGACCGAGGCGCTCGCCCAGCAGGGTGTCGACATCGCCACGCTCCGCCGGCGCATCAAGGCCCAGATGGTATGGGGCCAGCTCGTCCAGATGCGGACGCGGATGAAGGGCGGGTCCGCCAAGGGCTCGGACGTCACCGCCGCGATGTTCTCCGACGGCGGCAATCCCGGCGAGATCAAGACCACGGAATACACGCTGAAGCCGGTGATCTTCGTCGTGCCCAGGGGCTCGTCCGGCGGCTACGACGCGCAGCGGCGCCGCGAGGCGGAGGCCTTCCGGGGCCGGTTCCGCGGCTGCGACACCATCGTCGAGCAGACCCGCGGGCTCAAGGAGGTGGTGGTGCGCCCGACCATGCGGCGAACGTCCGAGGAGCTCCAGGGCACGCCCGACGGCCGCGACATCCAGGAATCGGGCGCCGGCAAGCTGACCCGTCCGCAGCGCTCGGACGACGGCTACGTCATGCTCGCCATCTGCACCGCCAAGGAGATCCAGAGCAACGCGGCCGCCCGGGTTCAGGCCGAGAACAAGCTGCTCAACGAGATCAACAAGGACCTCGGCAAGGACTACATGGCCGAGCTTCGCAAGAAGGCCGTCATCGAGTACAGGTAGGGGTCGCGCCGGCATCGCGCCGGCGCCCGTGAAGGATTTGCGCCTTGGATGCTTTGCCGCCGCTGGCCCTGACGATGGGCGAACCCGGTGGCATCGGCCCCGACATCACGCTTGCGGTGTGGTCGCGCCGGCATGAGATCGGCGTGCCGCCGTTCTACCTGCTCGCCGACCCGGCCTTCATGGCCGACCGCGCGGCGATGCTGGGCCTCGACTGCCCGATCGAGACGATCGACCCGCGCGACGCCGGCGCGGTGTTCGCCGAGGCGCTTCCGGTCGCGCCCCTCAAGGCCCGCGTGAGCGCCGAGGCGGGCGAGGCCGATCCGGCCAACGCCACCGCCGTGGTCGAGGCGATCGCCCGCGCCGTGGGCGACGTGCGCTCCGGCGTCGCGGCGGCCATCGTCACCAACCCGATCAACAAGCAGGCGCTCTATGCGGCCGGCTTCCGCCACCCGGGGCACACCGAGTTCCTCGGCACGCTCTCCGCCGCCTGGACGGGGTTCACGGCCCGCCCGGTGATGATGCTCGCCGGGCCGGAGCTTCGCGCCGTTCCGATCACGATTCACGTGCCGCTTCGCGAGGTCGCGGACCTCCTGACCACCGAGATGATCGTCGAGACCGGCCGGATCGTCGCCTACGACCTCCGGCGACGCTTCGGCCTCCCCTACCCGCGGCTCGCCGTCGCCGGCCTCAATCCCCATGCCGGGGAAGGCGGCTCTCTCGGCACCGAGGACGTGGCGGTCATCATGCCCGCCGTCGCCGCGCTCCGGGCCGACGGGATCCAGGTGGCGGGGCCGCTCTCGGCCGACGCGATGTTCCACCGCGGCGCCCTCGCGGGCTACGACGCCGCGCTCTGCATGTATCACGACCAGGCGCTCATCCCGGCCAAGACCCTCGCCTTTTCCGAGACGGTCAACGTGACGCTGGGCCTCGCCTTCGTGCGCACCTCGCCGGACCACGGCACGGCCTTCGATCTCGCCGGAACCGGCCGCGCCGATCCCTCGAGCCTCGCCGCCGCGTTGCGGCTCGCCGCCGAGCTGGTCGCCAACGAACGCGCTGCATGAGCGCCATCGACGATCTGCCGCCGCTTCGCGACGTCATCGCCCGCCACGGCCTCTCGGCGATCAAGGGCCTCGGCCAGAACTTCCTGCTCGACCTCAACCTCACGGCGCGGATCGCGCGCGCCGCCGGCGATCTCGCCGGCCACACCGTGATCGAGGTCGGCCCCGGCCCCGGCGGCCTCACCCGGGCGCTGCTCGCGACCGGGGCACGCCGCGTCGTCGCCATCGAGCGCGACGAGCGCTGCCTGCCGGCGCTCGAGGAGATCGCCGCGCGCTATCCGGGGCGCCTGACGATCCTTCACGACGACGCGCTGGACGTCGATTTCGTCAGCCTCGCGGCAGGCCCGACGCGGATCGTCGCCAACCTCCCCTACAACGTCGCGACGCCGCTTCTCGTCGGGTGGCTGCGCGCCGAGCCATGGCCCCCCTTCTACGAATCGCTGACGCTGATGTTCCAGCGCGAGGTCGCCGAGCGGATCGTCGCGCCGCCCGGCGGGAAGTCCTACGGGCGGCTCGGCGTGCTGGCCGGATGGCGGAGCACGGCCCGCATCCTGTTCAACGTCCCGCCCGCGGCGTTCACGCCGCCGCCCAAGGTCACCTCCGCCGTCGTCGGCCTGGTGCCGCGGGCGAGTCCCCTTCCGGCCGATCCGGCGATCCTCGAGCGCGTCGTCGCCGCGGCCTTCGGCCAGCGGCGGAAGATGCTCCGCCAGAGCCTCCGCTCCCTCGGCCTCGATCCGCTGCCGCTCCTCGCCGCGGCCGGCATCGCGCCGACCGAGCGCGCCGAAGAGGTCGACGTCGCCGGTTTCGTCGCGCTCGCCGACGCCTTCGCGAACGCCGCGCGGTAGGCCCCGCCGCCGGGCCCTATTCGGCGAGGAGGCGCGCGACGTGCTCGCGGAGCGCGGGCTGGCGGATTCGCTTCTGCCGCTCGGCGTGGAGGATGGTGCGGGCGGTCGCGAGCGAGGCCTGAAGGTCCTCGTTGACGATGACGTATTCGTACTCGTCCCAATGCAGGATCTCGTTGCGGGCATTGGCGAGCCGGCGGCCGATGACGTCGGCGCCGTCCTCGGCGCGGCGCTCGAGCCGGGCGCGGAGCTCGGCCATCGACGGCGGCAGCACGAAGATGCGGACGATGTCCTCGGGCAGCGCATCGGCGATCTGGCGGGTTCCCTGCCAGTCGATGTCGAAGAGGACGTCGCGGCCCGCCGACAGGGCGGCCTCCACGGGCTCGCGCGGCGTGCCGTAGAAATTGCCGTGGACCTCGGCCGATTCGAGCAGCTCGCCCCGTTCGCGCATGGCGACGAACCGGCCGGGATCGATGAAGTGATAGTGGACGCCGTCGACCTCGCTCGCCCGGCGCGCCCGCGTCGTCACCGAGACGGACAGGGACAGCTCGGGCTCGTCCTGCAGGAGCAGGCGGCTGAGCGTGGACTTGCCGGCGCCGGAAGGAGAAGACAGGACGAGCATGAGCCCGCGCCGCGACGGTTCGGTGGCCATGGCCTATTCCAGGTTCTGGATCTGCTCGCGAAGCTGGTCGACCACCGCCTTGAGGTCGAGGCCGACCGCCGTCAGGCTGCGGTCGTTCGACTTCGAGCAGAGCGTGTTGACCTCGCGGTTGAACTCCTGGGCGAGGAAGTCGAGGCGCCGGCCGACCGCCCCGCCCTTGGCGAGCAGCTCCCGCGCCGCCGTGACGTGGGCATCCAGCCGGTCGAGCTCCTCGCGGATGTCGGCCTTGGTCGCAAGGATCACCGCCTCCTGGTGCAGGCGGTCGGGGTCGAGGGCCGGCACCGCGTCGAGGAGGGCCGCGATCTGTTCGGCGAGCCGGGCGCGGATCACGTCGGGCTGGCGCACCGGCAGTGATTCGGCCAGCCCGGCAAGGCGCGCGATCTCGTCGATCCGCCCCGAAAGGATGGTGCCGAGGGCGCTCCCCTCGCGCTGCCGCGACGCCACCAGCCCGTCGAGCGCCTCGCCGAGGCCGGCGAGAACCGCTTCATCGAGCGCCGCCTGCCCGGCGGCGTCGGCGGTTTCGTCCCCCGCCTCGAGCACGCCGCGGATCGAGAGGATGCCGTCGAGCGTCGGGGGCGCGGCGTCCACCCGGTCGCGGATGCGGGCCATGGCGTCGATCACCTGGGACAGCACCGCCTCGTTCACCACGACGCGCTGGCCGGTGGCGCGCCCGTCGAGCGAAAGCAGGACCTGGATATTGCCGCGAGAGAACCGGCGGGCCACCTGCTCGCGTACCGCCGGCTCGAGGCGCTCCATGCCGGGGGGCATCCGGATGCGGATGTCGAGCCCCTTGCCGTTGACGCTGCGGAGCTCCCACGCCCAGCGGAGCTCGGCTCCGCCTTCCGCCCGGGCGAAGCCCGTCATGCTTTGAAGCGCCATGTGCGCCGCCCCCAACTGCCGCATCTCCGATACGCCGCGCGATGCCTCGAACCGGGCCCCGGCGACTCGGCTGCGACCTTACTGGTCGGGCTCCTGGAGCGCCATCGGTTCCTCGCCGGCGGCCGTGGCCTCGGCGTTCGCGGTGCCGCCGCCGGCGTTGATCGCACGCCAGCGGGCGACGTTCCGCAGGTGCTCCTCGTAGGTCTCGGCGAAGGCGTGGCCGCCGGTGCCGTCGGCGACGAAGAACAGGTCGCGCGTGCGGGACGGATTGGCGACCGCCTCGAGCGAGGCGCGGCCGGGATTGGCGATCGGCCCCGGCGGGATGCCGTCGATCGCATAGGTGTTGTACGGCGTCGGCGTATCGCGGTCCTTCGCCGTCGCCACGTAGCCGTCGGGTTTCCCGGCGCCGCCATAGATGCCGTAGATGAAGGTCGGATCCGACTGGAGCCGCATGTTGAGCCGCAGGCGGTTGATGAACACCGAGGCGACGCGGGTCCGCTCGTCGGCGAGCGAGGTCTCCTTCTCGACGATGGAGGCGAGGGTCGCCAGTTCGTCGATGGTGCTGAGCGGCAGGTCCGGGGCGCGCCGCGCCCAGACGTCGGTGAGCACCCGGTCCCGCTCGCGCATCATCAGGTTGAGGATGTTGGCCCGGCTGTCGCCCCGGCTGAAGGCATAGGTGTCGGGAAGCAGGGAGCCCTCGGGCGGCGTGGGCGGCGCCGGTCCGACGAGGACGCTCGCCGCCTCGCGGCACTTGGTCTCCTGGTCCGCCGTGAGACCCGGGATGTCCTCGCCGGCGGGAACGCTGTCCGCGGTGAGGCACGACACCACCTGCTGGCTGGTGAGGCCCTCGGGAATGGTGATGCGGTAGACGACGCTCTTCCCGTCGACCAGGAGATCCATCACCTCGCGCATCGAGGCGTGGGCCGGAATCGCGTACTCGCCGGCCTTGAGGTTGTTGCCCTCGCGGTTGAGCCACACGCCGGCGACGAACAGCCACTTGGAGGAGATGACGCCGTCGCGCTGGAGGCGGTCGGCGATGTCGCGGACGCCCGCCCCGCGATCGATGGTGACCGTCCTCGCCTGCTCGAGGCTGCCGGGATTGTCGAACTGCATCTTGCCGAACAGCAGTCCGCCGCCGACGACCACGACGGCGACGATGACGAGCGTCAGGACGAAATTGAAGAACACCACGAGCGGATGACGCACGGCGCGCGAGCGCTTGGGCGGCGGCGGCACCGGCTCGGGCTGGAGGGCTTCCGTCGGGCTCTTGGGCGCGACCCGGTTCGCGGCCACCAGTCGGGCGGAAAGGACATCCACGTCGCTTTCGTAGGGATCCTTCTGGGTGTCGCTCATCTCACGCGTCTCGGCTCTCTACCGCGGCTCGTCGGGACAGGTCGGAGGTGACTTTACCGTTGATTGTGGCGGGAGCGGGATGGCTCCCGCCGCCCTCAGGCGTGTCGCCGGAAGACCACCGACGCGTTGGTTCCGCCGAAGCCGAACGAGTTGGACAGGACGACGTCGATCTCGTGCGGCTTGGGCTCGTGCGGCACCAGGTCGAGGGCGGTCTCGACCGACGGGTTGTCGAGGTTGATCGTCGCCGGGGCGACGTTGTCCCGCATGGCGAGCAGCGAGAAGATCGCCTCGACCGCGCCGGCCGCGCCGAGGAGATGCCCGGTCGCCGACTTGGTCGAGGACATCATCACCTTGCCGGCCGCATTGCCGAGCATGCGCTCGACCGCCTTCAGCTCGATCTCGTCGCCGAGCTGGGTCGAGGTGCCGTGGGCGTTGATGTAGTCGATCTCGTCGGCGGTGATGCCGGCGCGCTTCATCGCCATGCGCATGCAGCGCTCGGCGCCGTCGCCGTCCTCGGCGGGCGAGGTGATGTGATACGCATCGCCCGACAGGCCGTAGCCGACCAGTTCGCCATAGATCCGGGCGCCGCGGGCAAGCGCATGCTCGCGCTCCTCGAGCACGACGACGCCGGCCCCCTCCCCGATGACGAATCCGTCGCGGTCGCGGTCGTAGGGGCGCGAGGCTTCGGCGGGCCGGTCGTTGTAGCCGGTCGAGAGCGCGCGGCAGGCCGCGAAGCCGGCAATCGACAGCCGGTTGACCGGCGACTCCGTCCCGCCCGCGACCATGACGTCGGCGTCGCCGAGGGCGATCAGCCGGCCGGCATCGCCGATCGCGTGGGCGCCGGTCGAGCAGGCGGTGACCACCGAGTGGTTCGGCCCCTTGAGGCCATGGCGGATCGACACCTGCCCGGAGGCGAGGTTGATCAGACGGCCGGGAATGAAGAACGGGCTGATGCGGCGGGGACCGCGCTCCAGCAGCGTCACCGAGGCATCGTAGATGCCGCCGATGCCGCCGATGCCGGAGCCGATGAGCACGCCGGTGGCGCACTGGTCGTCGTAGGTCTCGGGATGCCAGCCGGCATCGTCCAGCGCCTGCGTCGCGGCCGCCATGGCGTAAACGATGAAATCGTCGACCTTCCGCTGCTCCTTGGGCTCCATCCAGTCGTCGGGATCGAACATCCCGTCGGCGGTGGGGCCGCGCGGCACGCGGCAGGCGATCTGGCTGGCAAGGTCGTCCACCGGGAAGTCGGTGATGTGGACGCCCCCGCTCTTGCCGGCGAGCAGGTTCTTCCAGCTGGCCTCGGCGCCGCAGCCAAGCGGCGACACCATTCCCAGCCCCGTTACAACCACACGTCTCATGGCACGCTCCAGCGAAGCTCCGCCAGGTGCGGGAGCTTCGGCCTCTTCGGTCTGGAGTGGCCGCTAGGCGGCGTTCTTCTCGAGGAACTTGACCGCATCGCCGACCGTCAGGATGGTCTCGGCAGCGTCGTCGGGAATCTCGACCCCGAACTCCTCCTCGAAGGCCATGACCAGCTCGACCGTGTCGAGCGAGTCCGCGCCGAGGTCATCGATGAAGCTCGCGTTGTCCTGCACCTTTTCGGCGTCGACGCCGAGGTGCTCGATCACGATCTTCTTCACCCGATCACCGATATCGCTCATGTTCCTAAAACCTCAAAATTGCTCAAACCTGACCACCCCGGAAGAGAACGCCATCCCGTCACGGGCCGGCCATTGCCTGCATGGGGGAGCGGGAAGAGTCGCCCAGATCACTCGGTGCAGCGTCGCCGGACTGCCGACCGGCTCCAAGCCGAAATCGCCGTCCGGAGGTCAGCATCCCGGTCGCTCGTAACACACTTCCGTAGCCTTGACCAGCGGCCCCCGGATGCCGCATCGCAGCACGCGCAGGGACCCGGGTCGGACGCATTTTCCTATTCAAATCATAGCCATACCACCATTGACGTGAAGCGTCTGTCCGGTCATGTAGCCGGCTTCCTCGCTGGCGAGATAGACGGCGGCGGCGGCGATCTCGAGCACGGTGCCGAGCCGCTTCATCGGGACGCGGGACAGCACCGCCTCCTTCTGCTTGTCGTTGAGCGCATCGGTCATCGCCGAGCCGACGAAGCCGGGCGCGATGCAGTTGGCGGTCACGCCGCGGCTCGCGACTTCCTGGGCGAGCGCCTTGGTCATGCCGATGAGGCCAGCCTTCGAGGCCGCGTAGTTGCCCTGGCCGGCATTGCCGGTGACCGCGACCACCGAGGAGACCGAGATGATGCGGCCGTGGCGGCGGCGCATCATGCCCATCAGCACCGCGCGCGAAAGCTTGAAGGCCGCGGTCAGGTTGACCGCGATGACCTTGTTCCAGTCGTCGTCGGTGAGGCGGACGAAAAGCGTGTCCCGCGTCATGCCGGCATTGTTCACGAGGATTTCGAGGTCGCCCATCGCCTCCTCGGCCTGGGGCACGAGGGCATCGACCGCGGCGCCGTCGGAGAGATCGCAGGGGAGGACATGCGCCCGCTCGCCGAGCTCGGCGGCCAGCGCCTCGAGCGCCTCCCGGCGCGTGCCGGAAAGGCCGACGACGGCGCCCTGTTCGTGGAGCGCGCGGGCGATGCCACCGCCGATCGAGCCGCTGGCGCCGGTGACGAGGGCCTTCCGGCCGCTGAGGTCGAACATCGGAATTTCCCCCGTGGGTTTCAGGCGAGCCGCGCGGCCGCCGCGTCGATGTCTTCCGGCGTTCCCGCGGCCAGCGTCTCGACGCCGTCGGCGATCCGCCGCGCGAGCCCGGAGAGGACCTTGCCCGCCCCGACCTCGACGAACATGCCGACGCCGGCCCCGGCGAGGAACGTCACCGTCTCGCGCCAGCGGACCATGCCGGTCACCTGGTCGATGAGGTTGCGCCGGATCGCCTCCGGGTCGGATTCGGGCAGCGCCGTGACATTGGCGACGACGGGCACGGCCGGCGCGCCGATCGCCGCGTCCTTCAGCGCCTCGGCCATGACCTTCGCGGCCGGCGCCATCAGCGCGCAATGGAAGGGCGCGCTGACCGGCAGGAGCACCGCCCGCCGCGCGCCGCGCGCCTTGGCGAGTTCCACCGCCCGCTCCACCGCGCCGCGGTTGCCCGAGACGACCACCTGCCCCGCGCCGTTGTCGTTGGCCGCGTCGCAGACCTCGCCCTCCGCCGCCTCGGAGGCGATGGCGCGCGCGGCCTCGAGATCCATGCCGAGCAGCGCCGCCATGGCCCCCTCGCCCACCGGGACGGCTTCCTGCATCGCCCTGCCGCGGATGCGCAGCAGCCGGGCGGCATCCGCCACCCTGAGGCTGCCCGCGGCGGCGAGCGCCGAATACTCGCCGAGCGAGTGGCCCGCCACGTAGGCGGCCTTGTCGACTGCGACGCCCTTTGCGGCCAGCACCCGCATGGCGGCGAGGCTCACGGCCATCAGCGCCGGCTGGGCGTTCTCCGTCAGCGTGAGGGTCTCGATGGGGCCCTCGAAGATGATCCGGGAGAGCTTCTCGCCGAGCGCCTCGTCGACCTCGTCGAAGACCGCGCGCGCCTCGGGATGGGCCGCGGCCAGCTCCCTGCCCATGCCGACGGCCTGGCTGCCCTGGCCGGGAAATGTGAATGCGATGGTCATGCCGCTCCGTGAGGCTGGGTAAACCTGGCGCCTTGTGGCCATCGCACGCCGCGGCTGTCAAGACGGCGCGTGGAGGGGCTCCGGTCGAACGCCCGGCCGCCCCCACCCGCTGCGTCAGGGCTGCTTCGTCAGGCGCGCGCAGTTCGCCTGGGCATCCTCACCCATCTCGACGTAGCAGATGTCGAGCGTCGTATCGGACTGGATCGTGCCGGCCACGATGCCGTCGTCGCCGCCGTAGAAGAAGGACTTGCCGTCGGGAGCGATGGCGCCGACTGCCGTCTCGGTATAGGTCGTGCCGTCGACGTCGTAGCTGATCTCGACGCGGAACGCGTTGTCGTCCTGCTCGCTGACGACAAGCGTCTGCTTGCCGCTCACCACGCCGTCCGGCGTCATGCCCTTGCCGGTGCCGGTCCAGGTACCCGTGATGTCCGGTGCGTCCTGCGCCAATGCCGGTCCCGAGGCGATGGCGGCGAGCAGCGCGGCCGCAGCAAACAACTTGGTCATTATACTCTGTCCTTCCCTTGTGCTTCCTTGGCGACCGGCCGCATGACCGGTGCACCGGCGAAGTCCATGCACGCGAGGAACCTTACACGGCTTCCGCCGTTCCGCCATGGCTCCCTACGGACGCGAGGAGGCGAAGACCGGACATGTTTCGAGCGACAATCATCGCCGCGGGTGCGCTGTTCCTCGCCGCGACGGGCATCGCCGCCGCCGCGCCCGGCGTCGCGACGGGCAACGTCAACCTTCGAACCGGCCCCGGAACCGGATACGCCCGGATCGCCACGATCCCCGCCGGCGCGCGCGTCGAGATCCTCCGCTGCCCGCGCTGGTGCGAGGTCGTCCATGCCGGTCGGCGGGGATGGGTGTCGGCGAGCTATATCGCGCGCGGCGGCCCGCGAGGGCCGGTGCCGCGCGGGCCGGTGCGGGTCTATCCCATCCTGCCCGATCCCTCGATGTGCCACGGCCCGCAGGCCTGGTCCCTGCCCTTCTGCGAGACGCCGATCGAGCGCTCCGTCCGCGACTTCAACCGGAGCAACTGGGATGCGCGGCACCGGGGCGACCGGCGCCGGTAGCGGCGTGAGAGTTGCTTTTTCCATTCCGTCGCGCATATAACGCGCCGTCCGCTTACGGACCCCGGCCGGGGGCTGAACGGAAGCGCGTGGTTCCGCCGCGCGAGGGTCATCACGGCCCGCCTTCCCGTGTTCCCGCTCTCGAAGGACTTTTGCGACGCCTTTCCAACGGCTTCGCGGAGGCTACGCGCCGGTGAACAGAGGAAAGGCAGTATGGCACTATACGAACATGTGTTCCTGGCCCGACAGGATGTGTCGAGCCAGCAGGTCGAGGCGCTCGTCGAGCAGTTCAAGGGCGTCATCGAAGCCGGCGGCGGCTCGGTCACCAAGGTCGAGCCCTGGGGGCTGAAGTCCCTCACCTACCGGATCCGCAAGAACCGCAAGGCGCATTTCACGCTGATGAACATCGATGCGCCGCCCGCCGCGGTGGCCGAGATGGAGCGTCAGCAGAGCATCCACGAGGATGTCCTCCGCCGCCTGACGATCAAGGTCGACGAGCTGGAGGAAGGCCCCTCGGCCATGCTCCAGAAGCGTGACGGCGACGACCGCCGCGACGATCGTCCCGGTGGCCGCTTCGGCGATCGCCCGCGCCGCGACGACCGTCCGCGCCGTGACGACCGTCCGCGCCGCGACGACGAAGGCGAAGGCACCGAGGGAGGAGACGAGTAATGGTCGACATCAACCAGCTTCCGACCCGGCGCCCGTTCTTCCGCCGGCGCAAGACCTGCCCGTTCTCCGGCGCCAACGCCCCGAAGATCGACTACAAGGACGTCCGGCTCCTGCAGCGCTACATCTCCGAGCGCGGCAAGATCGTGCCGTCGCGCATCACGGCGGTCTCGGCGTCCAAGCAGCGCGAACTCGCCCGCGCCATCAAGCGGGCGCGCTTCCTCGGCCTCCTGCCGTATGTGATCAAGTAGAAAGTCGGCAGTCGGCAGTCGGCAGTCGGCAGTCGGCAGTCGGCAGTCGGCAGTCGGCAGTCGGAAAGGGCAAGCCGCGCCTTTCCGCCGGTGCAACAAGGAAATGCGAGGCGGCGGCGGCAATCCGGCATATGGCATCTTCACGACTGCCGACTGCCGATTGCCGACTGCCACACCTGGTTGGGACAGGCCCGCGACGCCGGTGACCTGCCCCTAACCGCTTGCGAAGCGGGACAGCGAAGACGATGGTTCAAGTTGCGCTTGTCGGGATCGGTGCGGGGCTCGCCTCCGCCCTCCTGTTCGTCTCGCCGTTCGGCGGGACGATGCTCGCCCTGCCCCTGTTCGTGCTGTCGTCGCTGCCCGTCGCCATCGCCGGGCTCGCCTGGGGCAGTCTTTCGGCGATCATCGCCGCGCTCGCCGCGGCCGCCACCATCGGCGTCGCCATCGCGCTGCCCGCCGGCGCCATCCACCTTGCCCTCTTCGGCGCACCCATGGCCTGGGCCTGCCGGATTGCGTGGCTCTCGCGCACCGACGAATCGACCGGCTCGGTCGAATGGTTCCCGATCGGGCGAATCCTCCTCCACGGGGCCGCGGCGACGGCCGCCGGCCTCATCGTGGTCGGGTTCATCATCGGATACGACCCGGCGACGCTGACCGGCGAGATCACCGAGGCGCTGACCGCGTGGGTCGCCGCGTCTCCCGACGGCGGCCCGCCGCCCTCGGCGGCGGAGCTCGAGCCGTTCGTCCGCTTCAACGTCGTCGCCATGCCGTTCACCACCGGCTCGCTCCTCGTCATCTTCTTCGTCCTCAACCTCTGGCTCGGCGCCCGCATCGCCGAGGCCTCAGGCAAGCTCGCCCGGCCGCGGGACCGGCTCTGGACGGCGGTATTCCCCAACGCGGGGGTGGCGGTGTTCATCGTCGCCATGGCGCTCGCATTGGTGCCCGGGCCCGTCGGCTACGCCGCCGGGGCGGTGGCGGGGGCCTTCGGCGGGGCGCTCGCCCTGATCGGGCTCGCGGTCATCCACGCCACGACGCTCGAGAACACGGTGCGGCTCCTGATTCTCGTCGCCGTCTATGTCGTCCTCGTCTTCTTCGGCGGGCTGCCCATAGTCCTCCTCACCCTCCTCGGCATCGCCGAGGCCGCCTTTCACTTCCGCGCCCGGCGCTTCCGCGGCGCGCCCCCCACCTGAGAATCGAAACAAAGGAGTCCAAGTCCATGCAAGTCATCCTGCTCGAACGCATCCCGCGCCTCGGCCAGATGGGCGACGTCGTCCGCGTCCGCGACGGCTATGCCCGCAACTTCCTTCTTCCGCAGGGCAAGGCGCTCCGCGCCACCAAGGAGAACTCGAGGCGCTTCGAGACCGAGCGCGCCCAGCTCGAGGCCCGCAACCTCGACCGCAAGAACGAGGCCGGGGCGCTCGCCGAGAAGCTCGACGGCCAGTCCTTCATCGTCGTCCGCCAGGCCGGCGAGACCGGCCAGCTCTACGGCTCGGTGAATGCCCGCGATGTCGCCGACATCCTGACCGACGGCGGCTTCACCACCGGCCGGTCGCAGGTCGTCCTCAACCAGCCGATCAAGACCATCGGCGTCCACACCGTGGCGATCGCCCTCCATCCCGAGGTCGAGGCGAAGGTCACCATCAACGTCGCGCGGAGCGTCGACGAGGCCGGGCGCCAGGCGCGCGGCGAGGACCTCAGCGTCCGCGATTTCGACCGCGACGACGAGGAGGACGAGGAGCAGCAGGAGGCCGAGGAGAACGAGGACGAAGTTCCCGCGGACTCCGAGGACGAAGCCGCCTCCTGACCGCCGCTCGCTTTACCGCCACGCGATGGTTGAGACATCACGGATGGTGGTAGTAACATCGACCCGAGGAGGCCGCGCGGTGCGCGGCCTCGCGGGGCATAAGCTATGAACACATTCCTTCACGCCTTCCTCAAACGCACGATCAAGAAGGGCTCGATCGAGATCGTCGATTCGGCCGGCAAGCTGCACAAGTACGGCGACGGGACGCTGACGCCGGTGCGCGTGCGCTTCAACCGCGCCTCGGCCGAACGCAACGTCATCCTCTATCCCGGCATGAAGCTCGGCGAGGAGTTCATGGACGGCGGCTTCGATTTCGAGGCCGGCTCGATCTACGACTTCATGGAGACGATCTTCATCAACACCGAGGGGCGCGATCCAACGACCCTCATGAAGGTCGGGGCCAATCTGCGCTTCCTCACGCGCCGGCTTCGCCAGATCAACACCAAGCGGAAGTCGAAGCAGAACGTCGCCCACCACTACGACCTGGACGGCCGGCTCTATTCGCTCTTCCTCGACAGCGACCAGCAATATTCCTGCGCCTATTTCGAGGACGATCAGCCCGACCTCGAGGCGGCGCAGCTCGCCAAGAAGCGCCACCTCGCCGCCAAGCTCGCGCTCCAGCCGGGCATGAAGGTGCTCGACATCGGCTGCGGCTGGGGCGGTCTCGGCCTCTACCTCGCCGACCGCTGCGGCGTCGACGTGACCGGCGTGACCCTTTCCGAGGAGCAGCACGCCGTCGCCAACCGCCGCGCCAAGGATCGCGGCCTGTCGGACCGGGCGCGCTTCCTCCTCCAGGACTATCGCAACGTCAAGGGCCCGTTCGACGCAATCGTGTCGGTCGGCATGTTCGAGCATGTGGGGGTCAACAACTACCGCAAGTTCTTCGACGTCTGCCGCGACCTGCTGACGCCGGACGGCGTGGCGGTGGTCCACTCGATCGGCCGCTTTGACGGCCCGGGCGACACCAACGTCTGGATCCAGAAGTACATCTTCCCGGGCGGCTACATCCCGGCGGTGTCGGAGGTCATGCCGGCCATCGAGAAGGCGGGCCTCAAGATCACCGACATGGAGATCCTCCGCCTCCACTACGCGCGGACCCTCCGCGAGTGGCGCGAGCGCTTCCTCGCCCAGCGCGACAAGGTGAAGGAGATCTACGACGAGCGCTTCTGCCGGATGTGGGAATACTATCTCGTCGGCTCGGAGATCTCGTTCCGCTACTGGGACCTGATGAACTTCCAGATCCAGTTCACCCGGCACCAGCACGCCCTGCCGCTGACCCGCGACTACATGTTCGAGGCCGAGAAGGCACTCCGCATCAAGGACCGCCGCATCGAGGAGCGCGAATCGCTCAAGATCGCCGGGGAGTAGCGTCGACCTCAACGTCGTCCGTGCAGGCGGCCCGCCTCCTCTCCCATGGGAGAGGATGGCGGGATTTGCTTCGGCCCATGCATGACGGATGCCCCGGCCTCGCCGTTGCAGGCGTCCCTCCTCCTCTCCCATGGGGAGAGGATAGCGAGACCCGCTCCGCGAATGCGGAGCCCGGTCGAGCTTGGTGAGGGGCGCGGCCTCGCCGAAGAGGACGGGCGGGACTTTGCCGACGTCCCGCCCCTCACCAACCTTCGCATCGGCCGCAAGCGGCCATGCTCCGGTATCCTCTCCCCACGGGAGAGGAGCGGGACCTTCTTCGACCCATGCATGACGGATGCCCCAGCCTCGCCGTTGCAGGCGTCCCGCCTCCTCTCCCATGGGGAGAGGATAGCGAGACCTGCTCGGACCTATGCATGACGGATGCCCTCGGCCTTGCCGTTCCAGGCGGCCCTCCTCCTCTCCCATGGGGAGAGGATAGCGAGACCCGCTCCGCGAATGCGGAGCCCGGTCGAGCTTGGTGAGGGGCGCGGCCTCGCCGAAGAAGACGCCGGCGCGCCTTCCCTGCGCGGTTAGAGGCCCAGCTTCGCCTTGAGGAGCTCGTTGACGGCCTGCGGGTTGGCCTTGCCGCCGCTCGCCTTCATCACCTGCCCGACGAACCAGCCGAGCATGGCGGGCTTGGCCTGCACCTCGGCCGCCTTCGCCGCGTTCTCGGCGATGATCCGGTCCACCACCGCCTCGATGGCGCCGGTATCGGTGACCTGCCTGAGGCCGCGGCTCTCGACGATCGCGCGCGGGTCGCCGCCCTCGCTCCAGACGATCTCGAACACGTCCTTGGCGATCTTGCCGGAGATGACCCGCTCGGCGATGAGGTCGAGGATGGCGCCGAGCTGGTCCGCCGACACCGGGCTCTCCGCGATGTCCCGGCCTTCCTTGTTGAGCCGGCCGAACAGGTCGTTGATCACCCAGTTGGCGGCCGCCTTCGCGTCGCGGCCCGTCGCCACCGCCTCGAAGAAGGCGGCGCTTTCCTTCTCGGCGACGAGCACGTCGGCGTCGTAGGCGCTGAGGCCGAGATCGGCGACGAATCGGGCCTTCTTGGCGTCGGGCAGCTCGGGAAGGGTCGCCGCAAGCGCATCGACATAGGCCTGGTCGAACTCGAGCGGCAGGAGGTCGGGATCGGGGAAGTAGCGGTAGTCGTGCGCCTCCTCCTTGGTGCGCATCGAGCGGGTCTCGCCCCGGCCCGGATCGAACAGCCGCGTCTCCTGCTCGATCGTGCCGCCGTCCTCGATGACGCCGATCTGCCGCCGCGCCTCGTACTCGATCGCCAGTCCGAGGAAGCGGATCGAGTTGACGTTCTTGATCTCGCACCGCGTGCCCAGCGGCTCGCCGGGGCGGCGCACCGAGACGTTCACGTCGGCGCGGAGGTTCCCCTTCTCCATGTCGCCGTCGCAGGTGCCGAGATAGCGGAGGATGGCGCGAAGCTTGGCGACGTAGGCTTTCGCCTCCTCCGCGCTCCGGAGGTCCGGCTTCGAGACGATCTCCATCAGCGCGACGCCCGAGCGATTGAGGTCGACCAGGCTCATCGACGCATGCTGGTCGTGGATCGACTTGCCCGCGTCCTGCTCGAGATGAAGCCTCTCGATGCCGACGGCGACGGATTCGCCGTCGGGCATGGCGATGGTGACGGTGCCCTCGCCGACGACGGGCTGCTTGTACTGGGAAATCTGGTAGCCCTGCGGCAGGTCCGGATAGAAGTAGTTCTTGCGATCGAAGACGCTGACGAGGTTGATCCGGGCGTTGAGCCCGAGCCCGGTGCGGATCGCCTGGGCGACGCATTCCCGGTTGATCACCGGCAGCATGCCCGGAAGCGCGGCGTCGACGAGGCTGACGTGGCTGTTCGGCTCGGCGCCGAAGGCGGTCGCGGCGCCGGAGAAGAGCTTGGCGTTCGAGGTCACCTGGGCATGGACCTCGAGGCCGATCACGACCTCGAAGTCGCCCGTCGCGCCCTTGATCAGCTTCGTCCGGCCGGTGGTTGTCATGGCGTCACTCATGGCAGATGTCCTCGTCGTCCCCGGGTATCGGGGCCCCCGGGCGCCGCGTCAAGCGCGGGCGGGCGAAGTCTCCGCATTCGGCGGATGTCCGCCACGAGGCGCGGCGCGAGGATCGCCACCTCACCGTCTCTTTCGCAATGCAACATATGTGACCGAATTGTGTTGCATTGCACTAAGTGCATCACTGCCATGCGAAATCTCACTCTGCTCAGATCGCGGGGCCAGGCCTATCTTCCTCCTCGAACGCGGCGGGCAAAAAGCACGAAGCCGCAACGAGCTACGACTGAAAGGGCTACGAAAATGACCAATCGCTTTGTCCAGAGCTATCGCAGCTGGCGGAAGTATCGGGACACCTACAACGAGCTGATGCGGCTCACCCAGCGCGATCTGGATGACCTCGGCATCAACCGCGTCGACATCCCGGCCATCGCCCGCCAGTCTTCCAGGGTCTGACCGAATTCGTCCGGAGCGATCTCCTCCCACGCTCAGGACGAACGAGAGCCAAGCCTCCTCCTCCCTGGCTTCGGCTCTCACCCTAGAGAAACCCCCGCCGATCCTTCCTCCCCGGCGGGGGTTTTTCATTGCGCGACCCGGCGTCGAGGCCGGCGACGATGCGATCCGATGGCATACTGGAAATTGCCATCTCGACAAGCGGCCACATCACGGCTTATGGCTGTCGGGCTAAGTTGTCATCGTCATCGCACTGTGATGCGTGAGCCGTTGGCCATTGGGGGGGCCGCGCATGTTCACATCGCAAGCCAGATTCAATCTGGCTTTTTCTCAAGCGCTGCTCGACCAACAGATCGTTCCATTTCTGCAGCCCATCGTATTGCTTTCGGATGGGAGCATCGCCGGGTTCGAGATTCTCGCCCGCTGGGATGATCCCGTCTACGAGAGCATCGAGGCGGCGACGTTCATCCAGCTCGCGGACCGCGGCGGGCTGCTCGACGAACTGCTCACCTCGCTCCTCGAGCAGTCGCTCGCCGTTGCCGCGAAATGGCCGCCCGAGCTGTTTCTCGCCTTCAACGTCTCGCCGACCCAGCTCCGCAACCCGGAGCTGCCCGACCGGATCTTCGGCATCGCCGCCAGCTTCGGCGTCACCGCCGCGCGCCTCCATGTCGAGATCACGGAGACCGCCATCCTGAGCGACCAGACCGTGGCGAAATCGATCCTGATGCGCTTCCTCGAGATGGGGTTCAGCGTCTCGATGGACGACTTCGGCACGGGCTATTCGAGCCTCGCCTCGCTCCGCACCCTGCCCTTCTCCAAGCTCAAGATCGACACCAGCTTCGTGCGCTCGATGCAGGAACAGCGCGAGAGCCGCAAGATCGTCTCCGCCGTCGTCGGGCTGGGCCAGAGCCTCGGCGTCGCCACCGTCGCCGAAGGGGTCGAGACCATCGCCCAGGCCGACCTGTTGCGGGCGATGGGCTGCACCCTTGCGCAGGGCTACCTGTTCGGCAGGCCGATGCGGCTCGAGCACGTCGAAGTGTTCCTCCACACCTCGGCCCCGGTCGGCCTTGCGGCGCCGATGCCGAAGCTGTCGCTCGAGCAGCGCGCCTCGCAGATCCTCGCGATCTACCGCTCCGCCGACGTCTCGATCGGCTTCCTCAATCCGGACTGCATGGTCGTCGACGCCAGCGAGACCTTCGCCCGCCGCGTCGGGGCGCCGGTCGCCGCGATCATCGGCCGGCACATCGCCGATCTCATCCCGGCGGCGACGCATTGGCTGGCGATTCTCCGGGACGCCCGGGAATCGCGGCGGCGCCACCCCACCTTCGAGGTGGAGCTCCCGACCGGCGGGCGCGAGCGCGTCGCGACGCAGCGGGTCTATGACGAGGCTGGCGAGTTCCTCGGCTTCTCGCTCATCAGCATGGACGTGTCGGAGACCCACCGGAACCAGGATCCCGTCCACGACGACGATCAGTCGTTCCGTTCGCGGCGCTCGCCCGACGTGCGCACCAGCCCGGTGAGCGCGCCGCCGGACGCCAGGATGCGCCTTCGCGACCGCGGCCGGATGCCGCCATTTCCGCCCCCGGTCTGGACTTTTGGGGCCGGCGGCACCTAACGTTTCGGCATGACTCCGATCCATATCGTCGGCGGCGGGCTCGCCGGCTCCGAAGCCGCCTGGCAGGTCGCCTCGCGCGGCGTCCCGGTGATCCTCCACGAGATGCGCCCCGGACGGACCACCGAGGCGCACAGGACGGATCGCCTCGCCGAGCTCGTCTGCTCCAATTCCTTCCGCTCCGACGACGTCGAGACCAACGCGGTCGGGCTCCTCCACGAGGAGCTCCGGCGGTGCGGTTCGCTGATCATGCGGCTCGCCGATTCGCATCAGGTCCCGGCCGGCGGCGCCCTCGCCGTCGATCGCGAGGGATTCGCCGAGGCGGTAACGGCCGCGATCTCCGGGCACCCGCTGATCACGATCGCCCGCGGCGAGGTGGCCGGCCTGCCCCCGCCCGACTGGGACAGCGTCATCATCGCGAGCGGCCCGCTGACCTCTCCCGATCTCGCCGCGGCGATCCGGAGCGTGACCGGGGAGGACGCCCTCGCCTTCTTCGACGCCATCGCGCCGATCGTCCATTTCGACAGCATCGACATGGACATCGCCTGGTTCCAGTCGCGCTACGACAAGACCGGCCCGGGCGGGACGGGCAAGGACTACATCAACTGCCCGCTCGACAGGCCGACCTACGAGGCCTTCGTCGACGCGCTCCTCGCCGGCGACAAGCACAAGCATCACGACTGGGAGAAGGTGCCGTATTTCGACGGCTGCCTGCCCGTCGAGGTCATGGCGGCGCGCGGACGCGAAACGCTCCGCTACGGCCCGATGAAGCCGATCGGCCTCACCAATCCGCGGCGGCCGGGCGAGAAGCCCCATGCCGTGGTGCAGCTCCGCCAGGACAATGCGCTCGGCACGCTCTACAACATGGTCGGCTTCCAGACCGAGCTCCGCTACGCGGTCCAGGCCGACATCTTCCGCATGATCCCGGGTCTCGGCGAGGCCCAGTTCGCCCGCCTCGGCGGCCTCCACCGGAACACCTACCTCAACTCGCCCCGGCTGCTCGACGGCCTCCTCCGCCTCAAGGCGATGCCGCGGCTCCGCTTTGCCGGGCAGATCACCGGCTGCGAGGGCTACGTCGAATCGGCCGCCATGGGCCTGCTCGCCGGCCGGTTCGCCGCGGGCGAACGCCTCGGGACCGAGGCCGCGACCCCGCCGGAGACGACGGCACTCGGCGCGATCCTCGGCCATATCACCGGCGGCCACATCGAGGCGGACGACGAGCCGGGCAAGCGCTCGTTCCAGCCGATGAACGTCAATTTCGGCCTGTTCCCGCCGATCGAGGTCGTGCGCCAGCCCGGCGTCCGCATGTCCGGCGTCGAGCGCGGCCGCGCCCGGAAACGCGCCATGAGCGCGCGCGCCCTCCGCGACCTCGACGCCTGGCTCGCCGAAGCGCCCGCCGTCGCCGCCGAATGACGCTCAGAACCGGCCCGACCGCGCCGCGCGCCACAGCGTCCATTGCCGCCGAAACGGCGTGATGTCGGCCTGATCGCGCAGCGGATCGAAGCCCGGCCGGTCCATCCGGCGGAGATAGAGCGCGACGGTCGCCGCCGGCAGGAAGGCGGGCAGCAGCGCGCGCTGCGCCGCGTCCCAACTCGCCCGCGCCTCATCGAGCCGGCGGCGGGCGAGCGCCTTAAGGTCGTCCACCGTCGCGCGGATGGCCGGCGCCGATTCGGCCGCGGTGATCCCCGCGGCGAGGCCGCCGTGCCGCGCGAGGAGGTCCGCCGGCAGGAGGGACTGGCCGTCGGCGGCGTTCCGGGGAAGCACGCGGAGGAGCCGCGTGAGCGCCACGGCGACGCCGGCGAGGCCCGCCACCGTCGCCGTGCCGGGATCCCGGCCGCCGGCAAGGATCAGGGCGCCGAGCTGCATCAGGGCCGATTCGGTGTCACCGGCGTAGCCTTCGAGGTCGTTCAGCGACGGCATCGGATCGTCGTAGAGATCGAACACGCGCGCCTGGAGGAGGTTGTCGAAGGCGGCGAGCGGCAGCGCGAAGCGGGTGATCGTCGCCTCCAGTGCGGCGGCGAGCGGATTGCCGCCGTGATCCCCGCGCAGCGCCTGTTCCCACCACTTCAGCCGGATCTCGCCGAGCGTCGGCTGCGTCACCTTCCGCCGGATGTCCGCCACCTCGAGCGCGAACGCGTGAAGGACGAGGAGATGCGGCCGCGCCGCGGCCGGCGCGAGCAGGTCGGCGAGGTAGCGATCCGGGTCGCGGCTGCGCACGATGGCAGTGGATTGGCGAATGGCGTCGTCGGTCACGTCGGGAGATATGGCCCCGAGGGCCCTCTCAGTCCACCGCGACGAGGGCCGCCGCGACGGCACGATCCTCGGCGAGGAGGACGTTGAAGGTGCGGACTGCGGCGCCCGTCGACATGGCGTCGGCGACGATCCCCGCCTCGCGCAACGCGGCGGCGAGGTCGGGCGCGAGCGGCTGCATCTCCCGGCCGGTCCCGACCAGGAGGACCTCGATCCCGTCGGCCTCCTCGAGGACCCGGGCCAGCGTGATCCGGTCGATCACCCCGTCGGGGTCCCATCCGTAGATCCCGCTCGGGACGCAGAGGATCGACCCGCGATGCGACATCCCGGCGAAGCGGAATCCGCCGTTGCCGTAGGATTCGACAGGCGCGCGCCCGGGATAGTGCGCATCGCGGACGACGATGCCCGCCATCGCGTCAGGCCTTGGCGGGCTTCGCGGTATCGACGCCCTTGCCGTCCGTTTCCTTTTCCTTCTCCTTGTCCATGTCGCCGGGACGAAGGCCGAAGTAGATCAGCATCGGCGCCGCGATGAAGATCGAGGAATAGGTGCCGATGACGACGCCGAACATCATCGCCAGCACGAAGTCGCTGATCACCTCGCCGCCGAAGAAATAGAGCGCGGCGAGCGCCAGCAGGGTCGTGAGGCCGGTGACGGTGGTGCGCGCCAGGGTGTCGTTGATGGCGCGGTCGATCAGCTCGGCGATCGGCATCCTCTTGTATTTTCGCAGCGTCTCGCGAATCCGGTCGTAGACGACGACCGTGTCGTTCAGCGAGTAGCCGACGATGGTAAGGAGCGCGGCGATGCTGGCCAGGTCGAACTGCAGCTTGAAGATGGCGTAGAAGCCGAGCGTGACGATGAGGTCGTGCAGCGTCGAGACGATGGCGCCGACGGCGAACTGCCACTCGAAGCGGAACCAGATGTAGACGAGGATGCCGAACAGGGCGACGGCCATGCCGATTGCGCCGTTGTAGGCGAGCTCGCCCGAAACGCGGGGACCGACGATCTCGACCTTGCGGAACTCGACCTCGCCGGCCAGCGAGCCGCGGATGTCGGTGATCGCCGCCTGCTGCGCCGCCTCCCCGCCCTCCTGCTCCTGGATGCGGATGAGGATGGAGGTCTCGCCCGAGGCGTCGGTGACCTCGGTGACCTGGACGTCGCCCAGCCCCAGCGCGTTGACGTGCTCGCGGACGGAGGCGACATCGACCGTCGCCGAGATCGGCTTTACCTCGATGATCGTGCCGCCGCGGAAGTCGATGCCGTAGTCCGGCCCGACGAACACGAACAGGATGATGGAGGCGACCGCCAGCAAGCCGGAGATGGTGAAGTTCACCAGCCTCCATCGCATGAAGGGGATCTTGGTATCGTCCGGTATCAGGCGGATCGGGAACTTCATGGTTCTAATCTCCCGGGCCCTGCCTCAGAGGTTGATGACGGTCGGCCGCCGCCAGCGCACCCAGATCGAAACGACCAGGCGGGTGAAGGTGAAGGCCGTGAACAGCGTCGTGATGATGCCGACGGCATGGGTCACCGCGAAGCCGCGCACCGGGCCGGAGCCGAGGTAGAACAGGACCGCCGCCGCGATCAGCGTCGTCAGGTTGGCGTCCATGATCGTGCCGAGCGCCTTCTGGAAGCCGATGTCGATCGACTGGATGGCGGATCGGCCGGCGCGATATTCCTCGCGGATGCGCTCGTAGATCAGCACGTTCGAATCGACCGCCGTTCCGACCGTGAGCACGATTCCGGCGATGCCCGGCAGGTCAGCGCGGCGCCGAGCACGGTGATGACCGCAAAGATCAGCATCACGTTGACCAGCACCGCGAGGTTCGCGATGAGGCCGAAGAAGCCGTAGGTCATGAACATGAAGATGAAGACGGCGACGATGCCGATGATCGAGGCGATGCGGCCCGCCTCGATCGAATCGGCGCCGAGCCCCGGCCCCACCGAGCGCTCCTCGACGATGGTGAGCTTGGCCGGCAGCGAGCCGGCCCGGAGGAGGATCGCGAGGTCGTTGGCCGACTGGACGGTGAAGCTGCCGCTGATCTGGCCCGAGCCGCCGATGATCGGCTCGCGGATCTGGGGCGCCGAGATCACCTCGTCGTCGAGAACGATGGCGAACAGCTTGCCGACGTTCTCGGTCGTCACCTGCCCGAACTTCGAGGCGCCCGAGCCGGACAGCCGGAAATTGACGACGGGCTCGTTGGTGCGCTGGTCGAACGCGGTCTGGGCGTCGGTGAGGTCCTCGCCGGTCAGGAGCGGGGTATCCTGGAGCACGTAGGAAAGGCTCGGATTCTCCGCCGAGGGCACGACGATCGTGCCCGGTTGCGGCGCCTGCGTCTCCGCTCCCGAGAACTGGCTGATGACCAGGTGGAAGGTGAGCTGCGCGGTCTGGCCGACGATGTCCTTGAGGCGCTGGGGGTCATCGAGGCCCGGAGCCTCCACGAGGATGCGGTCGGAACCCTGGCGCTGAATGCTCGGCTCGGACGTGCCGAGCTCGTCGATGCGGCGGCCGATCACCTCGATCGACTGCGAGACGATCCCGCGGACGCGCTGCTCGAGGCCGGCGTCGGAATACTGCAGGCGCATCAGCCCGTCGGCGCCGACGGTCAGGTCGAACTCGTTCACGCCGGCACCGCCGAGGAGATTTGTCGACAGCGGATTGAGCAGCGCCTCGAGCCGGGTGCGCGCCAGGTCGTACTGCTCGGGGTCGCGGACGCGGAGCTGGACGCCGTTGCCCTGGATCGCGAGGCCGGTATAGCCGATGCGCGGAGCCTCCAGCATCGCCTTGCGGACGTCGGAGAGGAGCGTGCGGAGCCGCTTCTCGACGTAGTCGGTGCGGTCGACCTCGTAGAGGAGATACGCCCCGCCCTGCAGGTCGAGGCCGAGGGTCATCTGCCGGTGCGGCAGCCAGCCCGGCCAGCTCTCGACGGTCTCTCGCGAGAAGAAGTTGGGGATGATGACAATGAAGCTCGCCAGGACGACGAGCAGGATGGCGATGACTTTCCAGCGGGCGAAATGAAGCATGGATCAGGTCCCGGCCATGGAGCGCAGGGTCATCCCGCCTCAGCCGGCTTCCTTGACCGGTTCGCTCTTGGAGCGCACCTCCGAGATCATGCCGCGGACGACGCGGACGCGGACGTTCTCGGCCAGGTCGATCTGGATCTCGCCGTCGTCGGCCACCTTCGCCACCTTGCCGATCAGCCCGCCCGAGGTCACGACGGTGTCGCCGCGGCGCAGGTTCGCGATCATCTCCTGGTGCCGTTTCGCCTTGAGGCGCTGCGGCCGGATGATCAGGAAGTACATGATCACGAAGATGAGGATGAAGGGCAGGAACTGGATGATCATGTCGGCGCCCCCGGGGGCGGCCCCGGCTTGCGCATATGCTGGCGTCACGAACATCCTTCGGCTCCTGCTCCTTGGCGGATTTCCGTCGTTTTCCGGAAAGCGGCGCGGACTATAGCGATGCCCGTTCCCTTTGCAAACGCATATAGGCGCGTTTTTCGGCGACGCGAAGACCCCTCGCGCCCGTCCCGCGCCGCGGGGGCTTGACCGCGCCGGGGCAATGGATGCCCATGCTCGCCGCAATCCGCATCCGAACCGTTGGGGAATGTCCTTTGTCCGAAGAGGCCCTGAAATCCATCGCCGCGCAACTCGCGCTCCTGGTCAGGCATGCCGAACGCAGCGGCCCGCCCCTGCCCGTGCCGCCCGATTTCGATGCGGCGGATGCCTTCGTCTGGCAGCCGGCGGAGCGTCGGCTGCAGCCGGTCCCGAAGGTCAGCCGGGTCGATCTGTCGCTGCTGCGCGGCGTCGACCGGATGCGCGACATCCTTCTCGACAATACCGAGCGCTTCGCCCGCGGCCTGCCGGCCAACAACGTGCTCCTGTGGGGCGCCCGCGGCATGGGCAAGAGCTCGCTGGTCAAGGCCGCCCACGCCGCGGTGAACCAGCTGCCGGGCGTGGCGCCGGCCAAGCTGATCGAGATCCACCGCGAGGACATCGAGACGCTGCCCGAGCTTATGGGGCTCCTCCGGGATGCCCCGCGCCGGATCATCCTCTTCTGCGACGACCTCTCCTTCGACGGCGACGACGCCTCCTACAAGTCGCTGAAGGCGGCGCTCGAGGGCGGCATCGAGGGCCGCCCCGACAACGTCGTCTTCTACGCGACCTCGAACCGCCGGCATCTTCTGCCGCGCGACATGATGGAGAACGAGCGCTCGACCGCGATCAACCCGAGCGAGGCGGTCGAGGAGAAGGTGTCGCTGTCCGACCGATTCGGCCTCTGGCTCGGCTTCCACAAGTGCAGCCAGGACGAGTACCTCGCGATGGTGCGCGGCTATGTCGCCCACTACGGCATTCCGATCGAGCCCGACGAGCTCCAGCGCGAGGCGCTCGAATGGGCGACCACGCGCGGGGCGCGCTCCGGTCGCGTCGCCTGGCAGTACGTCCAGGATCTCGCGGGGCGGAAGGCCGTGCGCCTCGGGTAGGCGCCGCCACGAGAAACGGCCCGCCAGAGGGTGCACCCGGTGGCGAGCCGTCTCGGAGCTGCGCAGGGGTCTCAGGTACCGGACAGGTAATCCATCGGATTGACTGGCTTGGCACCCTTCCGCAGCTCGAAATGCACCTGCGGCGACGTCACCGAGCCGGTCATGCCCGCCTGGGCAACCGTCTGGCCGCGCTGGACGGTGTCGCCCTTGCTCACGGCGAGCGCGCTGTTGTGGGCATAGGCCGAGACCCAGCCATCGGCATGCCGGACGAGGACGAGGTTGCCGTAGCCGGCGAGCTCGTTCCCGGCATAGATCACCGTGCCGGCCTCGGCGGCCTTCACCGC
>Ga0182738_1001397_pt1 | contig 30339 bp, 26 predicted proteins | sample eDN5th30CBELigMG_FD_128876 | JGI IMG/M metagenome (GOLD analysis project Ga0182738, IMG submission 128876) | Enriched Miracle-Growth compost microbial communities from Emeryville, California, USA - eDNA 5th pass 30_C BE-Lig MG (version 2)... ...
CAGCAGAATAAAGCTAGTTTCGGGGGATATAAGCGGAGGTTTTCCGATTAAGCGAAGCAATATTGCTCTTTTTCACGTTTTTCCAGTCCATAGTCGGAATCTTTCCGTCTATTCAAGCTATTTTCCGTGCTATTTCCTAATTAAGAGAAATTTTTCCGCTTATTTATCCAACTTGGACTTCTACTACTTCTCCTTTAGTTAACCATATGAAAGACAAAAGCTCGGGAAAAATCCCGAGCTTTTGTCTGCTAATTATATTTTGAACTGCTTACTTATGCATACCCACTTTTTCTATTATGCAGATTTTTTAGGTGAGGATATGTTTTTTGGCTGTTTGTTTAATTGGTTGTAGAACAAAATGCCGCTTGCAATTAAGATAACGCCAAATGTAAATGTTTTAATATCGGCTGTACCAGCTATAATGACCCAAATCGAATAGATGGTAGCAAGTCCGCCGATGATGCTGTCTGTGATACGTTCCTTTTTCGTTTTGTAGGTTTCTCCCGTAATGGTTAATTTCAATTGGAAGAAAGATGCAATAAGATAAGGAATCAAATAGGATAATGTCGCAATATAGATGACAAAATCAAAAGCTTGCGAAATGCTGTTTGAAATCGTCGAGAAAATAAATAATTGGCCAAGGGAATTCGTTACCATTAAGGAAAAGGTAGGAATACCCTTTTCATTTTCCTTTAAGAAAGCTGGGATGAAAATTCCTTGTTTGGCTGCTTGATAAGGCACCTCTGCACTTAGCATAACCCAGCCAAGCGTTGAGCCGAATAAGCTGATTAAACCGACGCCAGCAAGCACTTTTCCGCCGATTGGCCCTAAAATGCTGTCCATTGCGTCAATCAATGGCTTTTGCGAAGAAACTAGCGCATCTTGGTTTAAAACGCCCATCACAAGTGTGCTGATGCCGATATAGATAGAAAGAGCAATCAATAATCCTAAAACAGTAGCTGTTTTAATATACGATTGTTTTTTGGCTCGTGAGGAGAATACTACTGCTGATTCCACTCCGATAAAGGCCCATAATGTCGTGATTGCTGCACTGTTGATTTGTCCAAATAAACTGACAGCATGTCCCGCTTCGTCATATCTTGGAGCAGTAAACGGCAATATATTGCTTTTTTGAAAAGCGAATAATGCCACTACTATAAATAATAAAAATCCAGCCACTTTTGCTGCAGTTGCCACAAAGTTCAGCTTTCCGGCCCCTTCAATTCCTTTTAATACAATAAAATTTGTTCCCCATAAAAGGATTGTACACACAGCAAATGTTAAAGCATTGCCTACTTTTAGGCTGAATGTCCCGATCGTAAATAAAACAGTTTGGCTTGTTAATATTGGGAAAAAGGTCGATAGATAGCCGGCAAATGTTGTAATAATGGCAATATTGCCTGCTAAATTTCCGATCCAATATCCCCATGTAGACATAAATCCAGAAAGCAAGGATTGTTTGGACCCTGGCTTAAAGAGCTCTTTTGCATAAATTTGCGGCCCGCCGTTAAGCTCTGGTTTTCTTGTGGCGAGATTTCCAAACACAAGCGCTGTCACCAGCACACCGAGTCCTGTTAATAGCCATGCTGCAATAACACCGGCAGGGCTTGCTACTTCTGATAATGAGCGAGGCAGCATAAAGATTCCGGAACCGACCATATTTCCAACTACAAGGGAGGTTAATATGCCAAGTCCAAGTTTTCCTTTAGTATTCATCTTGTTGTCTCCTTTAATTGTCCTTGTGCTCAAAAAATGGGAGAATTTACTGTAAGAAGATATCCTGTATAGATTACGAACAATGCTTAGTATTCGTAAAAAGAAGAAAGTGAATGCAACTCATTCACCATTATTTCAATCTGGGATGTGTATTTAGCTTTTTTTGCAGAAAAAGCTAAATAATGGGGCATAAAAAAACACACCTCTAGTCATGGTGTGCATAGACAAAACACCATCAGATAAAAAGGATAGTTCATCATAGTAATTCCTATGACAGTCCTGTACCTATTCGGATACAGTCCCAGCTACTAATATTAGAGAATACTAGTGCTTCGGCGATTGTTCCTTTCTAAAGATATCAATAAGCTCTCTAACTCTCCATCTTTATACTGATAAAAATCGCGACCTCTACCTCATCTTGAGCTGATAAGGATTTTTGTTATTCATTTATACGTATAACAATACGAAATATTCAGGAGGATGTCAACCTTTTAAAGTATGATAGAAAAGTATTTTAATTTTTCAGAAATAATAAATTGGTAGAATAAAAGTTGGTTTTTCAGGTTTCGAAGGAAAGAGATAGGATTCAATAGAAAAGAAAAAGTTTTTTTGCAATACTAATAAAAAGCTGTCCAAAACTCGAAAATCCTCTGTTTTGGATAGCTTTTAGTTTGATTACAGTGTAGTGATAATTGGTTTCTCTTTTGTGATAATTACCGTATGCTCATATTGTGCGACAAAGCTTTTTTCTTTTGTAGAAAACGTCCATCCGTCCTCTTTTTCATATACTTCTTCTGCTTTCGTGGAAATAAATGGTTCGAATGCAATAACCATGCCTTCCCGCAATAATTCATTATCCCATGCATCAAAATAGTTTAAAATATGGTCGGGCTTTTCATGCAGGGATGTGCCGATGCCATGTCCGGTTAAATTTTTAATGACAGTGAAGCCATTTTTTTTGGCTGTGTTAAATACAAATTTGCCGATGCGGTTCTTTTTGCCGCCTGGTTTTAAGCATTTTAGCCCTTCTTCAAACGCTTCTTTGGCTACTTCGCAAAGCTTTACTAAATTTGGATCTCCGTTGCCGACAACAAAAGATTTGCCTGTGTCGGCAAAATAGCCGTTTTTGCTTGCAGATACATCAATGTTCACTAAATCGCCTTCTTGAATCACTCTATCCCCTGGAATGCCGTGTGCCACTTCATCATTGACGGAAATGCAAGTATAGCCAGGGAAATCATACATCGCTTTTGGCGCAGATACCGCTCCGTGCTCTGCAAACAGCTTTCCGGCCCATTCATCTAACTCTTTTGTGGTAATGCCAGGAACTGTTTTTGTATAAAGCTCTTCGCGAATCAGGCTGACAATTTTGCCGATTTCTTTTAGTCCATTAATATCTTGTTCACTTTTTACTATCATGTTTGTCTCTCCGATCATTTTGTTCCAATTTTAGTACAGCTATATGTAAGTACTTTATTCCGTTTTTTATTATATGCTAATAGAGGGTTTGAAGCAAAGGGATTATCTATTAAAAAAAAGATGCGAGCATATCCAATATACTCACATCTTAATGTTTTATCCTTTGTATTCCCCGTTATTTTTCGCTGCTTTTTCTTTTTTTGCTTTATCTTTATGGATTTTATTGGCTGCGGCACTTCCAAATTCATGGGCAAATTCTTCATTTAATACTGCAGAATCAAATCCTTTTTTATTTTTCTGTGCTGCATCATTTTTTTTATTCTTTTTTGCCATGTGAAACCCTCCTTTTTGTTACAAAATTAGTATGAATACAGGGGATGTTTTTTATGCAAAAAAGGGGGATGGCAAAAAGCTAACTTATTTTGGCGGGTATAATTCCTGCAAAAAAGCAATTGAATGCTGAATTAACTCTTTTAATACATCTATATCTATATCTGAAACTTTATTAATATAAATACAAGCTTTTCCTGCTGTATGTTTTCCAAACTTACTTAATAATTCTTCTTTTTTTGGATCATTTGCTGCAAAATATAAACTTATTTTTGCTTTTCTTGGCGAAAAACCAACCAAAAAGGCATCTCCTTCATGTCCTGTTTTATATGTATAATGATACATTCCAAACCCAATCATACTAGGTCCCCACATTTTCCCTTCGTATCCTGTCGTTTCCGTAAATAAATCAAGCAATTGATAGGCATCCGCTCTTTTTTTCGGATTTTCTACACTTTCAATAAATTCAATCACGCTATTGTCTGATTCTTTTGTTTTTAATTCGTACATTAAAGCATCACTTCCTTTCTTTCCTAATGTATTCCCTCTTTTCTTCACAAAATCCTTTCAAAAAAAGAAGGTAAATCACCATTTAGTGACTTACCCTAACTATCTTGATTAATCTGCTAATCCCCAAACGGAAACACTTTGTCCATCCACTGGAAAGTCGGCAAAACCATCTTCGCCTATTTCAATTTCATCTTTTCTAGTATTGGTGAAATCGATCCATTTTTCTCCTGCACGATGTTCACCAACAAACATTCTTTTTGCTCCTTCTTCATGGTTAGATATAACAACGGCACAGCCTGATTTCTCCATAGAATCCTCTCCATGGCGGACCCATCCTACTACATGCTGATCATCAAAATAATCATCTTGTTCGCCATATGCTTTTCGTTTGCGGGCATATAATAATGGATCAATTGCGATTTTTTTTCCTTCTATCGGTTCGTCACCACTTATACCAAAATAATCTCCATAAAATACAGCTGGATAGCCATCTTTGCGCAGAAGGATAAGGCTGTAGGCAATTTGTTTAAACCAATCTCCCACCCATGATTCAAGGGATTCATTTGGCTGTGTATCGTGGTTATCCACAAATGTGACACTATTTTGCGGATTTGTCTGCACCAATGTATCTTCAAAGATGGTCGACATATCAAAATCACTGCCTTCTAATGAAGCGGTATGCAGCTTATAATGCAGAGGGACATCAAACAAGTCGATTTGATGGTCCATTTCTTCTAAAAAGGCTTGACATTCTTCTACATCTGTTTTCCAAAACTCTCCTACAAAATAAAAATCATCGCCGTTTTCTTCTTTCATATTTTCCACAAAACGTTTAATGAATTTGTGGTTGATATGCTTAATGGCATCTAAACGAAAACCATTACATTGAAGGGTTTCGCTAATCCACTTTCCCCATGAAATCATTTCATCTTGCACTTCCATATTGTTGTAGTCGATATTGGCAAACATTAAAAAATCATAGTTGCCAAATTCATCATCTACATGTGTACTCCAGTCTTTATTTTCCCCAAGAATGCGGTAGATTCCTTCTTTTTCTTCTTTTGCATCGTAATCGGTTCCGTTAAAATGTTCAAAATTCCATTCGAAATTGGAATATTTTCCTTTTCTTCCCGGAAAAGTGAATTTTGTCCATCCTTCTATGTCGAAAGGTTCTGAAATATCTTCTTCTCGATTCTCCGGATTTACTTCGACTACTTTAAAGGTTTCAGCTTCATCAGCAGCTGCTTTATGGTTCATAACAATATCCACATAAACATCTAGACCAACATTATGGCATGCTTGAATGGCTTCGATAAGCTCCTGTTTTGTTCCATATTTTGTGCGTACGCCACCTTTTTGATCAAATTCTCCTAAATCATATAGATCATATATACCATATCCGTTATCATCAATCGATTCCCCTTTTGTAACAGGTGGTATCCAGATCGAATCGATGCCTGCTTCTTTTAAAGAACCTGCTTGTTCTTTCAATCTCCTCCAATGTTTCCCATCTGCATCTAAATGCCATTCGAAAAATTGCATCATTGTCTTATTCATTCATTTCTCCTCTTCCTATTAGATAATGTGTATGAATAATGTGTACCCCAATTTTTTATGTTTGAAGCATGTTTTAAGAAAATATTGTTCCAATAGATATCTTTATTTTCTCTCCACTCCTGCTGTTAATAGAGGCATACATTTAACACCATTGTTTCCACATTCATAGGTAAAGAAGTTTATTAACTTATTTAATAATTCTTTCAATAAGTGTGTTTAAAAAAGTTACAAAATAACCTGTTTTAAAAAGGCGCTATTAAATTATTTTTTTGGTGGCATGAACCAAAACCGAGTAAGTTCTTTAAAAGAGGCATAAAAAAAGACGCAAAACGAACGTATGCGCTTTACACCTTTTTTATCAATATAACTAATTATTGCTTCTGCTGCTTAAATTCTTCTTTAATTTTCTTTAGCAGTTCTTTATCTGTTAATACTTCAAATGCGGTTAATGCCATCGATTTTGCACCAAGAATCATAGCTTCTCTTGCTTGTTCTGTCATGGCAGCTTCCCGGAATTCATGGGTATGGCAAGCGTATGCTTCATTGCAGATTTTAATGTATGGATGAATGGCTGGCACCACTTGGCTGACATTCCCCATATCCAATGAACCGGAGCCGTCTCTTTGAGAGAAAATTTCTTCTTCCTTAACGCCTAATCCAATCAGCTCTTTTGTAAAAGCTTCTGATAAGGTATGGTTTGTGATCATATCATCATAGGAAAATTCATAAAAGGAAGCTTCCATTCTTGCTCCTGTCTGAAGGGCCGCTCCCTCTGCACATTTTTTCACTTTTTCTACTAGCTCATTCACATATTCCCGTTTTGCTGCCCGAACATAGAATTGAGCCACTGCATAATCCGGCACCACATTCGCCGCTTTTCCGCCTTCGGTAATAACGCCATGAATGCGAGCATCTGATGTAATATGCTGGCGAAGGGCATTAATGCTGTTAAAGGTTTGCAGCACTGCATCCAGGGCATTGATGCCCATGTGGGGGCTTGCGGCTGCATGGGCTGCTTTTCCGAAAAATTCAAATTGAATCGCGTCCATCGCTAAAGAAGCGCCGCTTTTCATATAATTATCAAGTGGATGAACCATCATCGCCACATCCAGCTGATTAAACAAGCCTGCTTCTGCCATCGTTACTTTTGCGCCTTTTGTCTCTTCGGCAGGCGTTCCAAAAACAATAATTTTTCCTCCCGTTTCCTGAAGCACTTTGCTTAAGCCAATTCCTGCCGCAATCCCCATGGTGCCAATCAGGTTATGCCCGCAAGCATGTCCCACTTCCGGCAAAGCATCATATTCCGCCATAAAGCCAATGGTCGGTCCTGCTTTTCCGCTGTCAAAAGTGGCAGTAAATGCCGTTTTTAGGCCTAACGTGCCAATTTCTACCGCAAAATCATGTTTGATTAATGTGTCTGTCAGCACTTTGCATGCTTTAAATTCTTCATGTCCTAACTCTGGATTTTCTCCTATGTAAATGCTAATATCATAAAAATCCTTTTTATAGTAATCAATTGCATCTAAGATGTCTTTTTTCACTTTGGTCAGCACCTCTCCATTATTCTACTAAAATAGTTTAGCAGAATCAGCACAAAATTTCTAGTAGGAAATGAGTAATTATAATGATGAATGTATGAATATACAAAATAAAAAGCGAGGAGGATGTTCTTTTCCTCGCTTTTTATTTTGTGCGTCGCAGCGACATGGGTTTAGTGAATATTTTTCCCATAAAAAATTTCATTCATTTCCATTCTTAATTGGTCTGTGATCGTTTTTTGCTCTTGATCAGAAAGTTCATTTGCTTTATAGCCAAATAAATAATTGTTTAAATCAAATTTTTTTAATTTGCATTTTGTATGAAAGATATTTTCTTGATAAATATTCACGTCAATCATATCAAATAATGCTTTGACTTCTTCCGGTATATAATTTTGAATAGAATCAATATTATGGTCAATAAATAATTTATGGCCATTGATATCTCTTGTAAAGCCCCTGACTCGATAATCCATTATCATAATATCGGTATCAAAAGAATAAATAAGATAATTTAAAGCCTTTAAAGGGGAAATTTCGCCGCATGTGGAGACATCGATATCTGCCCGAAAGGTACTGATTCCTTCATCTGGATGATATTCAGGATACGTATGTACGGTTATATGGCTTTTGTCTAAATGCATAACAACCGAGTCCGGCAAAGGTCCTGGAGATTCTTCAAATACATCTTTCGGAGCTTCAGCAACCGGCCCTTCTGATACAAGCAGTGTGACGCTTGCACCCTGTGGTTCGTAGTCTTGCTTGGCAATGTTTAATACGTGGGCGCCGATAATATCGGATACGTCTTTTAATATGTTTGTCAGCCGATCGGCATTATACTGTTCATCGATATACTGCAAATAGGCTTCCCTTTCGTCTTTTGTTCTTGTATAGCAGATATCATACATATTAAAGCTTAAAGATTTGGTCAAATTATTGAATCCATGGAGTTCAATTCGCTGCTGTGGTGTTAACATATCTTTATCCCCCAGTCATAATCACACATTTAGTAGTTTAGAAAATATTTTTATCTTACCCTTTTTATAGACATTTAATCATGAAAAAAAGATGAGCTTCTTTTGTCCTTTTGACAAAAATAGCTCATCTTTTTTCATAAAGCTGTTTTTTTACTGGCTTCTTCTATTTTTTCGCTAAAAACAACAGAGCTTACGAAACAGCTTTTTAAAACATGCTTAACGCATATTTTTCGGCAAGCAATTCCAATAGCTTCAGGCCTGCCACACTATTGCCTTTCTCATCAAGGGCAGGGCCGGATATGCCGATGCCAAAACGGTTTGGCACAGCCCCCAAAATGCCTCCTGATACGCCGCTTTTTGCGGGAATGCCGACACGGACCGCAAACTCTCCTGATGCGTTGTACATGCCGCATGTCACCATAAAAGTTTTGCAGATTCTCGCTACATGTGCAGGCATAATCTGTTTATTGGTGACAGGCTCTTTCCCATTTAGCGCAAAAATAATGCCAATGCGCGCAAGATCTAAACAGGTGACTTCAATTGCGCATTGTTTTGTATATAAATCCAACAGCTCCTCGACATCTTCATTAATGATGCCATGCTGTTTCATAAAATAGCATAAAGAGCGATTCAAGTGGGAGGTTTCAAATTCTGATTTTGCCACCTCTTTGGAGTAGGTGGTTTGGTCATTTCCTGTCAGCTGGCTGACAAAGTCTAAAATTTTATGGAGCCTTTCTTCCACGGTTTGTCCTTTAATCATGTGCGTAACCGCAAGAGCTCCAGCATTAATCATCGGATTAAGGGGTTTGGATGGATTGCTCATTTCCAGTTTGACAATACTGTTAAATGGATCGCCAGTCGGTTCATATCCTACTTTCTGAAACACATATTCCTCGCCGCATTCAATCAGCGCAAGGGCAAGTGTCAGCACCTTGGAAATGCTTTGCAAGGTAATGCTTTCCTGAATGTCTCCTGCCGAAATGCACCGGCCATCCGGGTGATATACGGCAATCGATAAATCATCTGGATTTGCTTTGCTTAAGGCTGGTATATAATCAGCCACTTTTCCTTTTTTCGTATAATGTTTTGCTTCCTGCAAAATTGCTTCTAATTCATTGCTTGTTTGACAAGGCATGTTCTTCACCAACTTTATGTAGTCTCCAAAATTTTGCTTTTTGCTGAAAAAGAAAGAGAAAGAGAATATAGCTGCTATTCCCCCTTTTTCCTTTTTTCTAGCCTGGTTCTAAAAAAAACTTCATCCAAGCTAGTATTCCAGCTTTCCTGCTATATTATTCTATCATATCTGACTTTTCAGAAAAAGGAGAAGAAGGAAAAATCCAGAAGCTCTCTTGCAGCTACTGGATCATAGAGTTCTTTTGAAAAAGCAATTTCTCCACTTCTTCTGGCGGCAGGGGTTTGCTGTAGAAATAGCCTTGCCCTGCTTTGCAATGGTTCTTCACTAAAAAGTGAACTTGATTTAATTGTTCAATTCCTTCTGCAATTACAGAAAAATTCATGTTTTGTCCCATATCAATAATCGCCTTGACAAGGGACCCTTTATGCACGGGATCATTGATATCCTCTACAAAGGATTTATCAATTTTAATGGCATCAATTGGCAGGTGTTTCAAATAGCTTAAGCTGGAATAGCCTTTTCCAAAATCATCAATGGAAATGCGAAAGCCAATTTTTTTCAGTTTATTTAAAATTTCCATTGAATGATTGATGTTCTGCATAATGCTTTCGGTAATTTCCAATTCTATGCTGCTTGGGTTAATTTGCATATCTGTGATGATTTGCTCAAAAGTCTGCACAAGTGTCGGAGACTGCAATTGCTTCGCAGATATATTGATGCTCATTTTTACAGCAGATGCGCTAAGCCTATCCCAATTCTTTTTTTGTTCACAAGCTTGTTTAAACACCCATTCCCCAATAGACACAATTAAATTTGTTTCTTCTGCTAAAGGGATAAACTCTTCTGGCGATATAAAGCTATAAACAGGATGAATCCACCTAAGCAACGCTTCAAAACCAATTATTTTATTTGTCTCTAGATCTACCTGCGGCTGATAATAAAGCACTAATTCGCCGCATTGAATTGCTTTTCTTAAAGCCATTTCCAGCTCCATTTTCCGTGAACTTGTCTCTGCCAATGCAGAAGAATAGGATTGGACATTGTCTTTGCCTTTTTCTTTCGCTGAAAACATAGCTGATTCTGCATTTTTAATTAAGCTTTCCTGATCTAACCCATCATCTGGATATACACTTAGGCCAATGCTTGCCGAAATGAAAAACTCTTCGTCATGAATGGTAAAGGGAACAGCAAGCTGATCCATAATTTTACAGGAAATCGCTTTTGCTTGTTCTCTTGTTTTGTTTTCGAGAAAGATTAAAAATTCATCTCCGCTAAGCCGGGATACAAAATCATCATTTAAACATGTTTTTTGCAGCCTTTTTGCTACTTGCTGCAAAATCATATCGCCTGTCGAATGTCCTCTTGTATCATTAATCCGTTTAAATTGATCCAAATCTAAATACAATAATGCAATGGATTGAACAGCTGGGTCGAGGAGCCGTTCATTTAAATGGTGTTTGGAGCTATTGCGATTAGGGAGATGCGTCAATTGATCAAAATAGGCCAAGTTTTTAATCATCTTATCTGTTGCTTTTCTTTTGGTAATATCTTTTCCGACTACTAAAATAGCATGTCTGCCAGCAAATAGAAGTGACTTGCAGGAGATTTCCACATCAAAACATGCATTTGTTTTTGCTTGGATAATCTGCACTTCATATGTTTTGCTGCTGTATTCCTTTTTAGGAGGAAAAGGAAATGCCTCTTTTATTCGTTCATAATCTCGTTTGGATAAATATTGGTCAATTGTTTTTGTGCCTAATGCTTCTGATTCAGCCATGCCTAAAATGTCTTTCCCAGCTTTATTTATATAGAGAATTTGATAATTGCTTACAACAGCGATAATATCTGGAGAAATATCGACAAGGGTGCTGAAGCGCTCTTCCGTTTCTTTATTTTCTGTAATATCCAATAATACACTTGTAAACTCTACCATATTGCCTTGCGGATCAAATACAGGAATGCCGTTGTCTTTTATCCAGCGGATATCGCCATCTGGCTTCACAATACGGTAGATGCTTGTAGCATTCTCCCCGCGGCTAATGCGGTGATGTCGTTCTTCTAAAATATCGCGGTCCTCTTGTGCAACTACCTCTCTCCATAGGTTAGGGTTAGAATAAAAATCCTGCAAAGGCCGGCCATATATTCTTTCAATTCCGGGTGTGATCATCAGTTCATTTTTTTTTAGATGATGATGCCAAATGGCGATATCTGTCGTTTCAAAGATGTTCTGCAACTTTATATTGTTCATTTGTATTTCCTGTACCATTTTTCCGATATTCTGCAATATTTTTAATATGCTAAAAAGGCAGCCAATCAGAAAAAAAGCATGCAAAATAATATAAAGAATATCATTAAGTTTTGTATAAAAAATACTCAATGATAGGGTGCACAATATACAAATACATAAAACAATGATCCATTTTATTTCCTCTGTTCTATAGATCATTCCGCAAATCTCCTATCTTTCCTGATGTATATTCATTTAGTATTCTCTCCTTTTTGGGAGAAGTTTTGGCTGCAAACTTCTTGACACTTTTATGCTCATAAAGTTTGAAATTTTATCCTTATTCGTTATATCGGACTAATAGAAGCAATTTTTACTGATTTGAAAAAATGTAAAATTTCTGGAATTTTTTAAAGGGTGGTAAAAATTACGCCAATAGTGATAAGGACAATGCCGAGACCATTAAGCAAACTGATTTTTTCTCCTAAAAAAAGAACGGCAATAATGCTTGCAAGCACAACGCTTAATTTATCAACAGGAGCCACTTGTGTCACTTTCCCGGTTTTTAATGCTAAAAAATAAAATAACCAAGAAGAAGCTCCAGCCATTCCGCTTAGCACAATCCATAAAAAATTTTTTTTATCGGCAATAAGGCTTGGGATTTTTGTTAAATTCCCTTCGATTGCTACGACAATCACTAAAAAGGCAGCCATAATGATGGCGCGGACAGCAGTTGCCGTATTGGCATCGATATTGGTAAGTCCCACTTTTCCGAAAATACCCACAAGCGCTGCACAAACAGCCGATAATAATGCAAAAATAAGCCAAGACATCTAATAATTGCCCCCTACTCTTTTCCTTTTCTTTAGGATACACTACTTTTTGCCAATATTATTCTTTTTTTTCAAATGCTTTGTTAAATTCCACGGCTGATTTTATCAAACTAGATCTATTGGCACAAAAATCAATAGGAAAGTGCAGCAAATAAAAAACAAAATAAAGCAGCTGCCTGACAATCAGGCAGCCGCTTTATTCATTTTATAAAATTAGTGAAATGAAGCGGAGGACACTCGACTCCTGCGGGAACAAGAGGAAAGCGAGTGTCTAGAGCGCAATGGAACGAACTGGTTCTTACCATTTGACCATATTAAAAAACAACAAAGTATTCGAAAACAGCCTTTTATAAAGAATGGGTTTCTGTGTGGATTCTTGGTGCATTCCACATTTTTAGCCATTTGCTTGTGGCAGTCACAATGATGATGACCCCAAGAATCAGCATGATAATAGAAAGAATGCCATTTAATACATTGTACCCAGCAGCATCTGGATTAAAATAAACGTTTTTCACCATCCAAATGCCGGCATAATTAACGGTGACATATAAATAGGCCATCGGAATTAAACAGGTGAGCATATAGCGGCGCTTATCGGCCATTTTTAAAATAACGGTTGCCCCGACAATAAGCCCGATGCTTGCCATCAGTTGGTTTGATACGCCAAACAAGGCCCAAACAGAACTAATATCGCCAGAGTAAAGAAGATATCCCCACATAAAACAAGCGAGTGCACTTGCAAAAATGGAGCCAGGCAGCCAATCAACTTTTTTTAATGGCTTGTAAAACTCGCCAAAAAAGTCCTGAATCAAATAGCGGGCAACTCGTGTGCCAGCATCAATGGCTGTTAAAATAAACACGGCTTCAAACATAATGACAAATTGAAAGAAATAAGAAGATAAATGCTGGAACCAAGAAATTTCAGTGAAAATATACGTCATTCCAACGGCAAGTGTAACGGCTCCTCCTGTTCTTCCTTCTAAATCAATGCCAATTTCTTTTGATAGTTCAGGCAGGTTCTCTACATTCATTCCTAATGTTTGGAACACTTGCGGTGCAGAGTTTATCGCAAAATAGTCGCCTGGATGCAGAGCGGTTGCCGCAATCAATGCCATGATGCCGACTAAACACTCCACAAGCATCGCACCAAAGCCCACTACTTTAATATCGCTCCACTTATCGAGCATTTTAGGTGTGGTGCCGGATCCGACAAATGCATGAAACCCGGAAATTGCGCCACAGGCAATTGTAATGGAGATAAATGGCCATACAGGGCCAGCGATGACAGGACCGCCTCCATGGATAAAGGAAGTAAAAGCAGGAAACTCGATGACTGGATTAATAATAAACACACCGATAATCAGGGCGATAAACACGCCGATTTTCATAAAACTGGATAAATAATCCCTTGGCGCCAGAAGCAGCCATACAGGAAGCGCTGCCGCAAAAAAAGCATAAATAGGCAGGATGATGGCAAGGGTTTTGGCATCAAAGGTCAAAAAATCTCCAAGTGCTGTTTCTTGAATGGATGGGCCGACAAATACCCCAACCATTAATAAAATAAACCCAATCGTAGAGCTTATTTTTAAATTGCCGGTTTTTTTATATAAAATTCCGACTCCCATGGCAATCGGAATGGTGATACCAACGGCAAAAGTCCCCCATGGATTTCTCTCCAAGGCATGAAGCACCACCATGGATAAACCAGCCATGGTGATTGTAATGATAAACAGCATGGCAAGCCCTGTGCAAAAGCCTGCGACCGGCCCTAGTTCTTCTTTGGCCACTTCGGATAATGATTTTCCTTTTTTGCGCATACTTGCAAATAATACAACTGCATCATGAACAGCTCCCCCGATTACTGCTCCGATCAGCAGCCATAATAAGCCAGGAAGGTAGCCAAACTGTGCGGCAAGAATCGGTCCAACAAGAGGCCCTGCTGCTGCAATCGCTGCAAAATGATGGCCAAACGAGACCCATTTGTTTGTTGGCACATAATCTTTGCCATCATTTAATTCATGAGCGGGTGTCAGTTTGCTGTCATTTAATTTCAGGACTTTTACTGCCATAAAGGTTCCATATAAACGATAGGCAATCATTAAAATACACATCGATGCTATTACGATTGTAATCGCATTCATTTTTATCATCCCCCTTTTTCTTGTTTTATTATAAAAGATGAAAAACAAATGAATGCATTTTCAATGTCAGATGCGGAAAAATTCATGTGACATGCAAAATACAAATACTAAGATGCAGCTAAAATTGTAAGGCTTGTTTTAATTCTTTTGTATAATTTCTGCTGACTGGGATTTTTTCGCCATCTTCCATCAACAGCTGGTACGTGGAATGAAACCAGGATTCAATCTCGATAATTTTATTGATATTCACCAAAAAACTGCGGTGAACACGAAACATGGAGCTGTTTTTGAGCTTCTGTTCAAGCTGGATCAGCGTGCTTTGTGCTGTAATGGTTTCCGTTGTGGTGGTGATTGTTGTTTTATTGTTTTGGGATTGAATATACACAATATCCGCGACTGAAATCATCTTGATGCGATCCTCGCTTGTCACCGCGATTTTAGGAGGAAGATGACTGATCGTTTCCTGCAGCACGGTTTCTTTCTGCTGCTTTTTAGCAGACTGCAAATGCTCCAGTTTTTTAATGGTGCTTTTTAAGCGTGCTTCTTCAATCGGCTTTAATAGATAATCCATTGCTTGTACATTAAAAGCATGAAGGGCATACTCATCATAAGCGGTCGCAAATACAATTTCGGGCTGATTTTTTAGCAGGCTGATTTTTTCTGCCAAGTCCATTCCATTTTCGTCCCCAAGCTGGATATCCAAAAAGATGACATCAATCGCTTCTGTCAATAAACAAGAAAACGCGGCGGCAATGGTATCGAACTCTCCGACGATTTCAATCGATGCTGTTCTTTTTAATAAATAAATCAATTCCTCTCTCGCTAATGGTTCATCTTCTACTATTAATGCTTTCCACATCTTCATCCCCCCATTTGTGGCTGTGTTTCATTGGCAGTTTCATAGTGATTTTGGTGCCCCGGTTTCGTTCGCTTTCTACTAGAAATACCGCTTCTTTGCCATAAAGCTCTTTAATGCGTGTCGAAATATTCCATAAAGCAGTGCCTGTCCCTTTTTCTGACGGCACGGTTTTATTGCCCAGCATTAAAAGCAGGTCTTCAGACATTCCTTTTCCATTGTCTTCGACTACAAGCAGCAAATAATCTTTTTGACCGGATCCTCTGACATAAATATCCCCTTTTTGGTTGGCCGAAAAAGCGTGCCTTACTGTATTTTCAATCAATGGCTGCAGCACAAATGGCGGAATCAGCACATGATGCAAGGAAGCATCAATTGCGCAATGAAAAGAAAACTTATCTGGAAACCACGCTTTTTCCAATGCCAAAAAGGCGTCTACATGCTCTAATTCCTGTTTCAGCGGAATATACATGCTTTTGGCTCCCTGGAGATTGCTGCGGAAAAAAGCACTTAATTTTTGCACCATCATTCGCGCTTTTTCCGGATTGGTGCGGATTAATGCTGCAATCGTATTCATGCTATTAAATAAAAAATGCGGATGAATTTGAGCCTGCAATGCTTTGATTTCTGCATCTTTTAAGAGCTTTTGCTGATTTTGGGCTTCAGCAAGTTCCAATTGCACGGAAAAAAGTTTGCTTAATCCTTCTGCTAACATATATTCCACCATGCCCATCTGCTTAGGATTAGAAAAATACAGCTTTAATGTGCCGATAATTTTTTGGTTTGCTTTTAACGGCAGCACAATTGCTCCTTGCAAGGGACAATCGGGATGGGAGCATTGAATTTCTTTTTTGGTAGTCGCCGTAATGATTTTTCCTAAGCGCAGCACATGCTGGGTTAATTGTGTTTCCGTTTTTTCTAATGGAATATGATGATCGCAGCCAATTCCGATATGAGCCAGCACCATATGCCGATTGGTAATGGCTACTGCTTGGGCGGTTGTCGCAGAAAGAATAAGTTTGGCTGCATGCTGACTGGATTGAGGCGTTAAGCCAAGCCGAAAATAAGGTAATGTCTGTTGAGCAATATCCAAGGCGATTTGTGTTTGGGCTGCTTTTGTTTTTTCTTCTTCTGCCAAAATGCTTTGAATCAAATAAAGAAAGATTAAAATGCCCAACCCATTAATCATTACCATAGGTGCGGCAATAATGGCCACTAAATGAAGCGCATTCTCAAAAGGTTTTGCCAAAAGCAGAATCATCGCCATTTGCAAAAGCTCCATGCTGATGCAGATCCAAACAGTTTTTAGAGAAGGCGTTTGAAAAAAGCGATATTTTTTTCCGATGATTCCGGTGAAAAGTCCTGCCATAATCGTCGAAATGCCGCATGCAATGCTGGTGAATCCTCCTAATGTAAAGCGATGCAAGCCAGCAATAAGCCCGACTCCCAAGCCAACAGCAGGTCCTCCCAATAATCCGCCGATGGCCACTCCCATAATTCTGGTATTGGCAATGGCACTGTCTCCATTCAAGTTCATTTGCCAGGAATGGGATAGGATGCTGCCGTTTTCAATAGCCACCCCAGTGTAATTGCTAATGATGCCAAATACACCAAAAATCGCAATCAGCAAAGCTTTTTCTTTTTTTTTATATCCTTTTTCCGATTGAATCATCGACCGAAAAAGCGGAACGCGGGAAAGCAGCAAGGCAAACAGCACTAAAACCCCAACTCTTTCCACCATTACAGGCAAAAGACTAATCATTCACTTTTCTCCTTTCGAAAAAAGGTCTAATTAAATTATACGAAATAAATCCTTCTTATCATCCTTTTTTTTCTTATTTTTCCTATTTTTATAGTAGAAATAGAAAAAGGTGATCAAGGCGCTTGCTGGAAGAGGATGCTACTTTTCTTTTTCCTATGGTATGATAGAAAAATGAGCACAAATATGGAGGGATACAAAAGTGGCAGCGAAAAAATATTATGTCGTATGGAAAGGCAGAAAACCAGGAATTTATACAACATGGGCAGAATGCGAAAAACAAACAAAAGGCTATCCGGGGGCATCTTTTAAATCTTTTCCTACTTTGGCAGAAGCAGAACGTGCTTATGGACAAGGGAAAAATGCAGCAAGTTCAAGCGGTACTAAAACCGTGCGTGCTGGCGGAAAACAATCATCTCCCTCTGCTGCACCTGCTATTGAAGAAAACAGCATTTCTGTCGATGCAGCATGCAGCGGCAACCCTGGGATGATGGAGTATCGAGGGGTGCATACCAAAACAGGAGAAACCATTTTTCATTTTGGGCCCGTGCTTGGGACCAATAATATCGGGGAATTTCTTGGCATCGTTCATGCATTAGAATGGCTGCAAAAGAAAGGGGAAAATACGACCATCTATACGGACAGCATGACAGCACTCGCATGGGTCCGCAATAAAAAAGCCAATACCACGCTAGTAAGAAATGCACATACAGAGGAGCTTTGGCAGCGAGTAGAGCATGCAGAAAACTGGCTGAAAGAAAATAGTTATTCTAACAAAGTGATTAAATGGGATACGAAACGATATGGAGAAATAAAAGCAGATTTTGGGAGGAAATAACAAACTGCCGCCATCAGATTAGTCTGATGGCGGCAGTTTGTTGATGAATCATGGGAATTCTGTCGAAAAATAGCTATGTGGCACAAAAAAGAAGCAAATCACTTGAAAAATGGAGCAACATATGCAAAAAACGCAGCAATCCTTCCTTTATTGGGCAGCTAGTGTTTCCACAATCCTATCTTCAATTATTTTCCCTTGGTCCTCATCGGTTAAATGATTCAGCAGGATGGAAAAAATATAGGTGCTGCCGCTTTTGCTTTCCACATAGCCGCTTAATGTGCTGACAGCAGATAAAGAGCCTGTTTTTGCCCGCACTTTTCCCTTGGTGCTAGCGGAATTGAGGCGATAGCGAAGGGTTCCCCCAATAAGGCGATTTGGATTGCCGGAAACGGGCAAAGCGTTTAAATAGACGGGAAACCATGGCTCTTTTTGGAACTGAAACAGCAAAAATGATAAATCGTTGGCCGCTACTAAATCAATCGGTGAAATGCCAGAACCATCGCGAATCAGCAATGCTTGAGGATCTAATCCCCATTTTTTCACTTCTTCTTTTAATACAGCAATGCCTCTATCAAAGCTTCCCACTCCCGTTTTTGCTTTTCCGATTTCCTTCAGCAATGTTTCGGCGATTGTGTTATTGCTTAGTTTCATAAAAGGAACCAATAAATCGGCTAAAGAAATGGAGCGATGGGAAGCAAGCATGGTGGACAACTCGGGGGTGACGCCCTTTTGCAAGGAGCCGATGGAAATCCCGTTTTTTTCTAAAGCTTGCCGGAAAACATCTGCTGCCATTTTGCTTGGCTCGTGCACAGATATCCATTCTGTATCCACGGCCGCTTGCAAAGGAATCGTGCCAGAGACGATAATCCGTTCTCCATCATGCTCTCTTGTCATCTGAAGCTTTTTTTTGCCATTTTTTGCGACCGTTTTGGTTTTATTGACCAGTGCAACTGTGCTAGTGGCAGGTGCTGCTGTTAATATGGCAGGTGCGCCGATTTTTTTTGCTGGCGCCGCCTTCACCAGCACTGTGCCTGCATCATATTCTTTGGTCGGCGAAACGGTTAATGGGGAGATTTTGGCTCCGTAATAGGTTGTTTCATCGCTCCAAGCCATATCAATCGATAATGGCACCGCATCATACCAGCTGTCATCATAGATTAAACGGCCCTTTACTTTTTGAATGCCCTTTTTCTTTAGTGTGCGAGCAAGTTTGTCCAAATCATCGGCCATTAAGGTGGTATCGCCTTTGCCCTTTAGATAAAGATTGCCATGCAGCACATTGTCTTTCATTTTTCCATCTGTATAGACTTCTGTCGAAAAGCGATAATCTTTTCCTAACACAGATAAAGCGGCGGCGGCTGTTATTAATTTCATATTAGAGGCGGGAGCAAGGCGGACATCGCCAATATGCTCATACAAGATGCTGCCAGTTTGCTCGTCGCGGATGCTGATGCCTGCTAAACTTCCTTTTAATGCAGCTTCTTGCAGCAGAATCGACTGAATGTTTTTTGCTAAAGAAGGGGATATGCTGCCCGCCTGGACATGTGAATCGCTGCTGCTTCCAGCTTGCAGCAGCAATAGGGTAATCATGCAACAAAGTAATGACTCTTTTTTTCTCATCTGCTTCTCCTCTGTTTCGTGATCTTAATAAACCAGTGTGGACAGAATCGAAATACATTAAACTTATTTAGAGAAATTGGCTGACGCGAGTCTTTATCCAAGCAAAAAAAGACAGCCGCAAAAAAGGGGTATTCTCCCTTTTTTGCGGCTGTCTCCTCAGATGAAATCAGGATGATGGCGCAAGCTGAAAGCCTATTTGTTCTAAAGCAAAACCGATTCCTTGCTCTAAAGTGGAGAAGGAAGGATCATTTTTCAAATGAAAGCCTGACTGAATAATTTGCAGGCTGAACGCAGGGGAAATGCCGACTAAAATGCATTTGCCGCCGACCAGCTCTATTGCCTTCATCAATTTTTGCAAGCGATCGATGATATATTCATCCAGTCCGCTGATGGCGGTTAAATCTAGCAGCAAATACGTTGCCCGCTGTTTTGTAAACTCAAATAGGGCTTTTTGCATGAGATCTTCCATACGTTCATCATTAAATTTCCCAACAAGAGGAATCACTAAAATCCCTTTCAGCACTGGCAAAACAGGAGTGGACAGGGCTTTGACAAGGCTTGTTAGTTCTTCGGTGCGTTTGTTTACTTGCTCTTCTAATTCCCCGATATAGATTTGTTCTTTTTGTCTTGCCAGGGCATGAATATTTTGATTTGGAGTAACAGAAGACGGAAAAATTTCTATCTCATCATATTCATCACCTGCTAATTGACTTTTAGACAATTTATACCACATATTTTCTCCAAGCAGACTAGAGAACACGCCCGCCCAATGGCTTGGCAGCAGGACAGATGCTTGATTATGGTCCAATGCTGTAAAGATGCGATGTTCCCAGCTGTTTTGCAAGCGGACGGTTACTCTTTTCTCCTCTAATGAAAAGTAAGAGACTTCTATATTGCCCCAGCCGGCATTGCGGTAAATATCGCTGTATTCTGTTAAAATTTCTTCAATGTCAAATCTGTCTTTATAGTAGCTGCTGACAAGCTGGCCCATGCGAAATCCAGTTGCTTCAAAGACAGTGGTGGATACATCAGGTCCAGAGACTTCCATAATGGCATCCATAAATAATTCAATGGCCGTATCCCAAAATAAAAGAGCAGGGGCTCCATCAAATTTAAATAACCCATTCTCCTTATCCCATGTAAACTCATTTTTATTTACTTTTACACGCACGATAGAGTCTGACATACATTTCCCTCATTTCTTGCATTTTCATATGTAAATATGCCTATTGATCGAACACTTCTTGTTATTTCCACCTTTTATTGTACTATTTTGCTTCTAGTTCTTCACCTAATTGGAAAAGAAATAAATAAATAAGCTTTATGGCATCTCCTATGCTCATTTCCGCTGAAAAGCCTGGAATCGCTTCAATCGGTAAGTTTACATCCCATAGTCCATCTTGAGCATTAAACATAAGATTATAGGTAATATCATCCCCTTCTAGTGTTTTTTCAAAAAAGCTGCGAATAGCGCCTTCTGTTTTTTTCGGTGCTTTTAATCCAAATATGCCTTCATATGTGCGAAAAACAGAATCTACTTCTAAAGAGAGAGATTCAACGCCGATAATGGAAAAAGCATCTGTTTCGATATAAAGATACTCTTCTAGTTTTTCTGCCAAATAATTGATTTTTGTCTGCAAAAAGGATGCATCCATATCTGCGTTTAGGCTTTCGTCTGTTTCTTTATTCGCTAATTCTAAATAAAGAGCAGCAAATCGTGCGGGTGTATTTGTTTCTTCGATTTTTTCTTCCTCGATTAGCTGATGGGAAAGAAGGTAATTTTTTTCTTCTGAAAAGAAAAAAATTGGTCCATCTGTTTTGGCTTGTTCACCTATATATGTTTGTATCTGTTTTTTTAGCATTATGTCGTCCCCTATTCCTGTTTATCATTATGTAAAATATCCAGCAGAAAATAGAATCTACTAGATATAAAGCTAGCGTTGATTAACGTTTTTTTGCTTTTTTCGGTTTGAAAACAGCACTGCCTGTCGTTTTTTTTCTGCGTGCTTCTTTTAAGCGCTCAAAGGTAGTGGTGTCTTTTTGTTTTTTTGCTTGTTTCTGAGAAGGTGCGTCTTTTTTGGCGTCTTTGCTTTTTCTTTTTCCTTCTCCCCGAAAGTTTCCTTTTTGGCTTTTTTTATTTTTGGTTTGTTGGCCGACCTTGGATGTTGGCCGGTCTTTCGACTGTTCAATGCTTTGCCCCTCTTTTTTCGGCAATGGCTTCTTTTCGATAGAAATATTTAATTCTTTTTCAATGGCATCTAATAAAGGACGATCATCGGATGAATAGAAGGTGATCGCCATTCCTTCTGCTTTTGCTCTGCCTGTTCGCCCGATTCGGTGGACATAGCTGTCTGCATCCAGCGGCATATCATAGTTAAATACATGTGTAATGCCGTCAATATCCAACCCTCTTGCAGCTACATCTGTGGCAATCAGCAGCTGAAATTTGGCTTCACGAAATTCTTTCATGACTTGTTCTCTTTTTGCCTGGGAAAGATCGCCATGAAGCTCTCGGCAGGAAAAACGATTGGCGCGAAGCACTTCATATAACTTCGACACTCGGCGTTTCGTGCGGCAAAAAATAACGGCCATAAATGGCTGTTCTTCTTTGATAAGCGTCATTAATGCTCCCTGCTTTGCGCGAGGCGGTGTGTGCATGCTGATTTGTTTAACTGTTAAAGCAGGTCCTTGCTTTTTTTCGACCGTTACATATGCAGCATTTTTTGTATATCTTTTGGCCAATTTTTTTATATCTGATGAAATCGTCGCACTAAACAGCATTGTTTGGCGATCGTTTGGCGTCTCTTTGATAATAAACGCGATCTCCTCTAAAAAGCCGATATGAAGCATTTGATCTGCTTCATCCAATACAAGAAAAGAAAGTCTGCTTAAATCAATCGTGCCTCGTCTTAGATGGTCGATTAAACGCCCTGGTGTTGCGACAATGATGGAAATCTGCTCTTTTAATCGATGCAGCTGCTTGTCCACATCCTGCCCGCCATATGCTGCAAGTACCGTAACCTCATCTGCTTTGATTTTATTGATTTCAGCTGTGATCTGCAACGCCAATTCTCTTGTGGGGCTAAGGATCAGCGCTTGTGTATACGGTACATCCTGTTGGATTTTTTCTAATATGGGCAAAGCAAACGCAAAGGTTTTTCCTGTGCCTGTTTGTGCCTGTGCGATAATATCTTGTCCTTTTAACAAAGGCGGAATCACTTCTGTTTGGATCGGGGTCGGCTTGGTAATCCCGTATTTATTCAATTCCTTTTCTAACTTGGAAGAAATGCCTAAACGCTGAAAATCTTGCAACTAAATCCCTACTTTCTACTAGATAAAACAGTATAACATTCCTTATTGTGGCTTTTTCTGGCACAAATAGCAAGAAAAAGGTGGGGAATACATAAAAAAAGGCTGTCTAAAGTAAAGAAGCAGTTCCCCTACAAGAAAGAAAAACATTATCAGAACGTTTCCAATAGAAACCTCCTCCTAAACGCTCTGTTTCTTTTTATGCCGGCATTTCCTTGCATCACTCTTTATCGTTCTTTTACTTTAAAACGAAGAACTTTCTTTAACTTTTCTGAAGGGTTTTTTCTCGCGTCGGAAATATAGATTTCCTTATGGGTTTTCTCTATCCTTTTTACATTGTTTTGCAAACAGAATTCTTCCATCAAGCGGAATGTTTCGGTTCTTCCTCATAACTGCCAATATGCATGGCTTGTACACAGAAACCTTCTGTTATATGCTCCAGTTGAACAGAACCTAAATAAAGTGTTTTCTTTTTTTGTTTGACACTATGCAAAGCGTATTGAAATAATTGTTCTGTCACAAAATCAGGCTGTCTGATCATTAATTTGTACACTAGATGATCTTTGTTTAGATAGTCTAATTTTCTTCCTTCTTCATCTAAATCCCAGTGTCCCTCTAAAGGAAAAACGGTATATTCTACATAGCCATCTGGAGTTATGCCTTTTTTGGGAAGCATTCTTATTGCATAAGATAAAGCATAAAGAATTTCGATATTCTTTTCAAATGGTTCGCTGTTTGGATTTCCGCTTCCTTCTATTGTGAAAAATTTCATGGCGGGAATTTCTATTGCAGCCGGCTCTGTTTTCGGTAAATAAAGCTCCTTTGCGTGTTTTCTCCATTCATATTTCTTCATTATATATCCCCTTTTTTTACTGATTGATAAGCGAAGTTTTTCTTTGCATCTCCTTTTAAAGCGAAAAAAATCCGCTTAACAATAAAAAAATCGAGTGTAAAACCTGTTTGGCTTCGTACTCGATTTTTTATTGCGTGTTGATGAAGCAGAAATGCTCTTGCAGGCTGGCAAACCCAGTATACTCGGCTGTTTGCCAGTGCCGTTAATATTTTTTTACTTCCTCTAAAATGGCTGTTAATGCATCATGCTTATTATACTGCTGCATCGCCTGTTTCATCGTTTCTTGCTTTTGATCCAATTCAGCCAGTTTGGCTAAAAATGTTTGCGATGTGATGTCTTCTTCTTCTAATGTTAACGAAAATCCTTTTTTTGTAAAAGATTTGGCATTTAAAATTTGGTCTCCCCTGCTTTGCTGTTTGCTTAATGGGATAATCAGCATCGGCAATTTTAATGCAAGGAATTCAAAGATGGCATTTGAACCGCCTCTTGTGATGACAAGACTTGTGGCTGCCAGAATATCAGCCAATTCTTCATGGACATATTCAAGCTGCTTATAGTTTTTATTATTGGTGTATTCCTCTGCAATGTTTCCTTTTCCGCATAAGTGGACGATTTGATACTTTTTGGTTAATTCCGCTAAATTTTCGCGAATGACTTCATTGATTTTTCGGGCGCCCAAGCTTCCGCCCATTACGGTAATGATCGGTTTGGTGCTGGTAAAATCAAGGAAAATCCGCCCTTTGACAGCAGAACCTGTTAAAATATCTTTTCTGATCGGCGATCCAATCACCATGCTTTTTTCTTTTGGCAAATAATTTAAGGTTTCATCAAAAGAAGTGAAAATTTTGGATGCAAAGCGGAGGGCGATTTTGTTGGCAAGCCCTGGCGTCAAATCGCTTTCATGAATAATTACTGGGATTTTCAGCATATTTGCCGCAATAACAACAGGTACTGACACAAATCCGCCTTTGGAAAAAACAACAGCCGGCTTTAGTTTTTTTAAGATTTTCCGTGCGTCTAAACAGCCTTTCAGCACTTTAAACACATCTTTGGCATTTTCCACAGACAGGTATCTTCTTAACTTTCCGCTTGAGATCGAATGGTATGGAATATGGATTTTTTCAATCAATTCTTTTTCAATTCCCTTTTTTGACCCAATATAATGAATTTCCCATTCTTTTTTATCCAGTTCATTGATAATAGTAATATTGGGGGTTACATGCCCTGCGGTACCGCCGCCTGTCAATACGATTCTTTTCAAAATAAATCAAACTCCTATCGTCAATTCCTTCTAGTAAAGGCAACTATTTCTTATTTTATGTATGCAATCAATTAATCATTATAAATTATTTTCGGAAAAAAAGCTGTATGAATACAGAAAAAACATCAAAACGTTTCTATTTTGTCATAGAAATGCTTTGATGTGGATAAAGTGAAACTTCAATCAGTGGAGATTTTTATCCCCCACTGATTGTTAGTTGAACCAATCAGGCTTTTATGGGCAGTTTCCCCATTTAGATTTCTCGTTTTCTCTGCGGGGGATTACTGCTCATTAATGCGTGATAAAAAGAAGGTTCCTATTCCTCAATCGGCTGCAGAGCTTCTTCAATTTCAGCACGGCGGCTTTCCAAAAATGGCGGCAAATCTAATTTTTCGCCAAGTGTTTCAATATCTCCATCGATGGTAAAACCAGGCCCGTCTGTGGCAATTTCAAATAGAATGCCATTTGATTCACGGAAGTATAGGCTCTTAAAGTAGAAGCGATCAACAATGCCAGACGAATGAAAGCCCCTCTGCTTTACTTGTTCCTCCCAATATGCTAGTTCTGCATCGTCTTTTGCACGTATTGCTAAATGATGGATACTGCCGCGTCCAGGTCTTTCAGTAGGGCCATCTAAATATTTCACCACAATTTCGCCAAATGGTTCTCCTTGTATGGATTGAAAAATGGCTTCATCTTCTGTGTGCGACACTTCTGTATATCCAAACATGTCTGTAAGGGTACTTGCCAGTTTATGAAGCCTGCGCACTGTCATTTCTACCGGTCCCATGCCTTGAATTTGATGTTTTGCGGGGATGGCTGATTTTTCCCATGTTTCCCAGTGTTTGATTTTCTGCCCATTTGCTGCAAGCAGCACCATGCGCAAGCCTTCTTTATCTTCAAAATGCAAAGCAGGACGGTTGGCATATGCTGTAATATCGCCATGTTGCACGCCGTATTCTGCAAAACGTTTTTTCCAATAAGTTAAGCTTGTTTCTGATGGCACAAGCAAACCAATTTGAGTAATGGCATTTGTTCCCCGGTGTGTGCGCCCGACAGACGGGATTTCAAAAAAAGATAACTCTGTGCCAGGGCTTCCTGTTTTATCCCCATAAAATAAATGATACATGGATGGATCATCTTGGTTTACCGTCATTTTGACCCGGCGCAAACCAAGTACATCCCGATAAAAGTGGTTATTTTGCTGCGCATTTTTTGTAATCATGGAAATATGATGATGTCCTGAAATGGTATACATAACGATTCCTCCTATATTAATAATGGGATTGATTATTTTTTGTTTTGCTATTTTTTGGCATACTAGCCAAGCGTGTTGAAGGCATTGTTTAGTTTTTACCGTTTTTTATTTATCAGCGAAATTGTTTTGGTTTTCCACTTTTGCTTATATGCAGAAAGTCCATCTTTTTTTAGGGGAGTAACCATACGCAGCATAATGCCGTTTATTAATGATCCTCCTCTATTTCGCTGCATACTTTTTATCGCTTTCTTTCATTATTATCAATGTACCACTCCATTGGTGACACTACAAGAAAAATATCTTTATTTTAAAATATTTTAAATCGAGATTTATTTCTAGAATGGCTCTAAGAAAAATCTTGGCAAAAAGGCAACTGTTCTTTACAGGAAATTTACAGCACAAACAATAAAAAACAGCAGATAAACTCCCGTATTTGGAAGCGCGTCTGCTGTTTTTTATTTATACTAATTTCAAAATTTGTTCAATGGCGTACGCAACGCCATCTTCATTATTGCTTTTAGTGATATCGCTTGCTCTTTTTTTGATTTCTTCCGGGGCATTTTCCATTGCAAAAGAACGGGTTGATACTTCAAATTGAGTCACATCATTCCCGCCGTCGCCAAAAGAATAGATTTCCTCAAAGCTTGCATTTTTTAAATGTTCGTATCTTCTGATCGCTTTGCCTTTTTGCGCCTCATTTGATGTGATTTCACAGTTGTTTGGAAAAGAAGAAGAAAAAGAAATCGTATCAAGCTTGCGCAGCTCCTCTTTTACTTCGGAAATTTTGGCTATATTTGTTTCATCGACAATCGCAATTAATTTATAGATTTTTACATTCTCTAAATTCAAGATGCTGTCATAGTCTTGTGCATCAAACATGGCTTGAATTTCTTCCCATGCTTTGCCTCTTAATTGGGGAAGTGTTGCAGGAAATCCTCCTTGATTGGTATAAACAAGAATGCCCACATCCAAGCGCTTAAGGGCAGCCAGCAGTTCTTTGTACAGTTCGATGGACAATGTTGTTTCATAAAGCAATTCTCCATTTGGCGCATACATCATGCTGCCATTTAAGCAGAAAATCGGCAAGTCCAGTTCCGCCACACCAGCAACCTTTATTACATCTGGATATTGTCTGCCTGTATTTAAAATGACTTCAATGTTATTGTTTTTTAATTTTTTTATCACTTCTTTATTAGCGGCAGAGATTTGATGCACATCATTTAATAATGTGCCATCTAAATCAATGGATACACATTTCATTATTTTTCCCCCTACGTACAATGATTTTCTCTTTTTAAAGACCTCTTTTCTACTAAAATGCTACACTTCTTCTTTGGCTACTGTCAATGCAAAAAAGAACATTGTTTCCGTTACGCATAATGTTATTACAAGCGATGGCTATAATAATGAACTTCTTCCATCCGAAAAATACTTGTATAACCACTCAATAAAAAGCAGATGAATGCTTCATCTGCTTTTTATTGAGATATTTTTGCTTATTGCAAGATTTCTTGTTTGTTTTATAAATTAATCGACAATTGCACAGGACAGTGATCGCTTCCCATGATGCTGCAGTGGATTTCTGCATCGACTATTTTTTCTTTTAATCGTTCGGAAATAATAAAATAGTCAATTCTCCATCCAATATTCCGCTCTCTCACCTTTGTCATATAGGACCACCATGTATAAACATCGGTTCTGTCTGGATAAAGATAGCGGAATGTGTCAATAAAGCCATGGGACAATAATTGACTCATTTCTCCCCGTTCTTCTTCGGTAAATCCAGAATTGCCCACATTTGATTTGGCATTTTTTAAATCGATTTCCTGATGGGCCACATTTAAATCGCCGCAGTAAATAATAGGTTTTTGCGCATCCAGTTCTACTAAATACTTTTGCAGCTGTTTTTCCCATTCAATGCGGTAGGCTAATCTGCTTAAATCCCGCTTTGAATTTGGAGTATATACATTCACCAAATAAAAATTTTCAAATTCCAGTGTAATGGCACGCCCTTCGTTTTCAGGAAAATCCTCTCCAATGCCATAGACAACTGAAAGAGGCTTTTGTTTGGAAAAGACAGCTGTTCCAGAATAGCCTTTTCTTTCTGCATAATTCCAAAATTGATGATAGCCAGCCAATTCCAGTTCAATTTGCCCTTCCTGCAATTTGGACTCTTGAATACAAAAAATATCTGCATCCACTGTATCAAAAAAGTCTAAAAATCCTTTTTTGACACATGCTCGAATGCCGTTTACATTCCATGTTACCAGTTTCATTAATCGTAACTCCTTCAGAAAATAGTCTTTAAGGATTTATCGTAGCATGAAATGAAGGCTTAGATAAAGTGTAATGGTATAGATGATAAAAAGCTATTCAGCGGAAAAACGAAGCAATCCGGGAGAAAAAAAGAGCAAACTGGCAAAAAAAATGCAGGCATCCAGTTCAAAAATAAAGCAAGGAACCCTTTAGGGAGTTCCTTGCTAGCTGAAAGTAGGAGCATCTTCCATCTCCCACTCGTATTGGCTGATTAATGTCTGCAATCCGGCATCTAATGCGGATCCTTTTATTGGTTTGCCATGGCCGGAATATAAAATTTCTGGCTTATAGGCCGCCAATTTGATGATTGATTGCTTCGCCTTCGCCCGATTTGGCGTAAAATAGGCAGGGGGTCCATGCAGTTCTTTTTTCTGCAGCAGCACCGCAAACAATGATTCTTGTTTGACAGTAATAATCGCATCGCCAGCAAGCAAAAGCCTGTCTGACTTGCGAAACACTGAAATATGCCCTTCTGTATGCCCAGGCGTATGAATCATTTGCCATCCGTCTAAATGGGGAATCGGCTCGTCCGTTTTTAATGGAATGATATTCTGTGTAATAACGATTCCATCACGCGGATAAAAAGGCGACAGAAAAGATAAAAGGCCTTTAATCCGAAATGGATGGGGCGGATCGTATGTTTTTTTTCCTTGAAGATAAGGAAGTTCTTGTTCGTGAGCATAAATCGGCACATTCCAGCTTTTAAAGAGATGGCCAATGGCGCCAATATGATCAAAATGACCATGTGTAAGAATAATGGCTAATGGCGCTTTTTCTCCTACTATTTTGTTTAGTTCTTTTTGCAAATAGCTGCCGCAAAAAGGAATGCCTGCATCAATCAGCACATAATCCTGTTTGATAGGTCCAAGTCCTGTGACAATCATGACATTGCTGATACCTGTTCTGATTCCATATACATTTTCTGCAATTTTTAGCATCGGCTCCACTCCTTTATTGGTAGTGTGGCCAAAAAGAGAAATTTTAGTTGCTGCAAAAAAGCCAGCGCCAATCGTTTTTTTGCATCTTCCTCCAATTAAAGATATCTGACAAATTCAGATACTGGTTTCCGGTAGCCTCTAGGCTGTCTGCTTGCTTTTTTTTCTTTTCCAATGGTAATCATCAGAACTGGTTCGAGATGTTCCTCTAAATCAAGAATTTCCTTGACCGCTTGCGGGTCAAATCCAATCATCGGACAAGTATCCCAGCCTTTGTTTTTAGCGGCAAGCATAAACAACATTGCAGATAAGGAAGCATTGCGAATCGCTTCATCCCGCTGAAAAACAGGACCCCTTGTCAAGTAAGTGTCAACCGTTTCCTTTACCATCGCTTCGTATTCATACTCCGTTAAAATTCCGAGCATTTTTAATCCTTCATAAATGGCTCCCGCGTTTTCATACGCTTTTTTGTCTCCTGCTACGAGAATAACAGCAGAAGCAGCATGAACTTTATATTGTCCAAAGGCTGCTTTTTGCATAGCTGCCTTTTTTTCTTTATCCAACACGACTAGATACTGCGTATGCTGCAAGTTAAAGGCGCTTGGTGCAAGCTTCACCTCTTCAAAGATGTCATGCAGTTCTTTTTCGCTAATCGATACGCCTTCCATAAAATTATGGGCTGATCGTCTTTCTTTAATTAATGCGTTAAATTCCGCCATATGTATCCCCCTAGTACTTTTTATCTATATGAATACAATTAGTATAAAAGACATAAATCTCGAAATCAAGATATATGATTGCAAAAGAAAAGACCCCTCGAGGGGTCTTTTCTTAGTTGTGTGCCCGGCATGGGTGTAATCTCTAGGGTGAAAGTCCCGAACCTCGAAGGCAGTAGTAGGGGTTAGCTTAAGACAAGGGTGTCCGTGGCGACGCGGAATCTGAAGGAAGTCGGCG
>Ga0182738_1001398_pt1 | contig 30339 bp, 35 predicted proteins | sample eDN5th30CBELigMG_FD_128876 | JGI IMG/M metagenome (GOLD analysis project Ga0182738, IMG submission 128876) | Enriched Miracle-Growth compost microbial communities from Emeryville, California, USA - eDNA 5th pass 30_C BE-Lig MG (version 2)... ...
TAAATATTCAACTCATCACATTTTGTTGAATACTATCTAAAAAATCCCTTCTCAACAATATTCTTAAAGAGTGATTTCAATCTATAAATCTGAACAATCTAAATCTATTAATTTAAACATTAAATAAAAGGGCTCAGGCTCATTTGAAAAAAATATCCAAATCTAAGTCTGTCTTTATTTTTTTTAATATATCAGATAACCAGATAAATTAAGATTTTTTTGTTGCCATACAAAAAAGGGAAGCTCACTCAAGAAATTTTCAATTCTCCAAATATTATGAATCAAGATATCAGCCTGAACATTGACCAGAGATCTATCAAGATTTCCGATTTTATCTCTGCAAGAGCTACTGAAGTCAGTTCTTTTACCAATCTCCTTAAAAACAAACTTGCAAATCTCAATAAATTACCTTTCCAACTCCTTCCTAAACATATGAGAAGAAGAGCCATGTCCCATAATAAATACAGAATTCCAACAAGAGTTCGTGAAAGAGTTAAAGAAGAAGATCTTTTATTGAAAAAACCTTCCAGATGTCGTCATAGTTTGAGAAAATCAAGATTCCTTCTAAGTGCTTACGCAAGAAGATCCCATACAGCCAGATGGCTTGAGACCCATATTTGGCACGCTAAAAGAATGAAAATGAAGGAGTATTTTGGGTATAATGTGGCAGAAACTTGCAGAGCAAAATCTGGTAGAGCTGCCTATAAATATTTCAAGACAGATTCTCTTTTGTATGACTTGTCGTATAACTTTATCTTTGAGATCAAAACAGCCACTAAACAGACAACTATTCAATTTTTGACGCCCTTTGTCGATACTTCTTCTAATGAATGGAAACAGTTTTGCAATAATAAAGACATAGAGAAAGGTGGGAGAAAAGGATATTTGACTCTTTGGAATAATAACCCAAGAAAATTGATCCAGAGATGCGAGTATATCATCAGACCTACTATTGGCTCTAATACCGAATTCCAAATCTGGTTCTTGTTCCATCCTAGCAGTAAAGCTGGCCTGGAATTAATTTTAAGAGACCCTGGCGTGAACTTTGAAGGAATCAAGTATAAATGTTATGAAGCGAATTTCAATGTATTCCATTTGATTGGTCCAAGAGCTTGTAATAAAGTCTATTGGCTTTTACAAAATATTTCAAACTCCAAGCAAGAATTTGAACGTATTGAGAATAATCCACTCATTAAAGCCATGAAATTTATTGAAGATCCTGGTGTTTATCCAAGAAACTTTGTCTTGCACATTTCTTTGGAAAAAAGACAAAATGGAAAATTATTAAATGCTCCCAAAAACATCATGAACCGTCAAGAACAAAGCAGTTTGGATGCCCAAGGACAAATTAATGAATTTACTATTGAGTTGGCTTCATATAAATATAATCCATCAAGTGATGCTCCCAGTTTTGATTTGTGGGAGTCTCCTGAAGTCCCAAGAAATGACGAAAATTCTCTCAGATATAAAAATATCACAAGAGGCCGATACACTCATAAAAAGAAAAATTATCTTAAAACTATGGAAGAAGAACGTCAGAAGAAAGCTGCAAAAGCTAAACCCAAATCCGGCAAAAAAGCAAAGGCTGATGAGAATATCGAGATCGAAAATGAAGGTGTTCAAATAGAAGAAGAAAAAATTCCTGAAGACCTCGAAGCTGTTGTTCAACCTATTCTGGAAGAAAAACCCGAAGAAGAGCAAGTTGAACCTCCTGTTGTTGAATCGAAGAAAATTGAAATTATCATTCTGCACGAAGAAGGTGATTCACAAACATGTGAAGGATCAGGTCTTAAAATTATCGTCCCTTGTGGTCAAGGTCTCTACATCTGGAGGTACCTTAAATATTTTTTATTAAATCTAATTATTCCCATTAGGTATTTGAATTATTTGGGATGTAAAGCGTTGGGAATGCAAGAATATCATCAAGTGTTAAATGAAAGAAGAGATTTTATTTTCCCTCAAGACTTCCCCTCTTCTAAATCCTACGAATTATTCCAAGAAAACATGGTATTTCTACTTTTTTGAGATTCATCTCAACCCCCTCCCTAGAAACAAGAAAAGATAACCAAATATTTTAAGAAGCCACCAGCTAAGAGAATAAATCTAATGAAAATTGGTTCACCATTTGCTTTTGCATCTGAATGGGCAACTCTTATTTCTAAATATATTCCAAACGCCAATCTCACAGAAATTCCCATTTCTGAATATATTACCCCCGCCTATGTGAGAATGGTTCGCTCGAGATATCCTGTGAATTTAGCTACATTATGCGTTCCCACTCTCCAAGACCTTGAAAGAATAAAGGACTCTGAGAAGGATCCCAAGGCAGGCTTGGAGATTGTGACGACTGAGCCATTGGGGAAAAGCGATTTTACCAAGCCATTAAAGAAAGTCACAAGTCAAGAATATATTGAAAAACTCGTGCAGGTTCAAACCTCACGCCAACTTGGAGGTAATTGTTTTGTTTTTTATTAAAAACTAGGTTCTGATCAATTAAAATCAAAAAAATTTTTTAATTAAAGTTTAATCTTTTGTTTATTAGGTTTTATCACAACTGGGTACCTTTCATACAGGTTTGTGGCCGGATGTGGTAAAGGCTATATCCTCAAGAGTCTTCTCGACGATTTGAAGCCATTTGAAGTCCCACAAAATGTATTTAAAGATAACTTTGAAATTTCCTTGTCTTATAGTTCTGTTTATTATATGCTAATCAAGAACCCCAGTTCGAGGTTCTACTATGCTTGTAAAGTTTATGTTTTAAAGCCATAACCTGCATGAAAAACCTATATTCCATGAGATTGTATTGAATATTTCATATTCATAGTAAAATTATTTTAAGAATTAAATTTACGCCTTTACTCTATAGATCAACGAGCCTTCATGGACCCTAATATTGGCAATAAAGGTTCTTCGCCTAAAAATCGATCCTCTAAGTAGTTTCTTCCTCTCCCACCCATATAAGCTTTTAGGGAGTTTCATATCTGGAGTCCTCGTAATAAAAACCTACCCCATATATCAGCAACTATTGATGCATCAACCAAACATCAGCTTGATCTTGCAAACACTTCTCCCTCTGGAGGTAATTACTTTTCCATTATCAAGGCTTGACTATCTCTAAGGCGGTTCTACTCGTGGAGGGAGGGCCTACAAAGTAGCTCCCGTGAGATTAATCCCTCTGTCTCTTGAAGGTAGAGGGAAAGAAAATTTAGTTGGAAATACGAAAACCCCAAACTTTAATAAGGGATTCGATTCCTCCAACAAATTTGAGCCTTCTCATCTCACTATAATAGTTCATAATCGCCCCAATTCTGAAGAGTGCCCCAAGCCGAACGCTTCTGACAAAATGAATCAAAAACTTCCATACAAACCCTACTCCAACTGGATCGAAAGGACCTTAAAAATGCCTACTCCTTCCAGTCCAGCTTCAATCGCAGACACAGATTTAAATAATGCTTCCACAAAATCAAAATTCAAGTCAAAATTACTAACTGCCCGTGTCACTGAAGAGGACATCGCTAAACAAATGAAACGAAGCAAAAATGTCGAAGGTGTCTATAAAGAACAAACCATCAGCGAACATTCCATCAATCTCAATCTCAAAAAAAGTGGCATGTCTTTACATGGTGATTTGACCCTCTTGAAAAATTCTGATTCCTGGCAAGGCAGCAAAACCCTTGACGGACCCATCGAAAAGAGCATTTTACTCGCTGATAATTACAAAGACGCTCCAGTCACCGAATCCACCCTTTTATATTCAAGCAAAAGTTCAAAAAAATCTCAAGGCTCCCCCAACAAGGACACCCCTGAAAAAATGATAAAGCAGGCTTCTGTCGAAAAAAATATCTTCCAACAAGCTGACGCTCCAGAAATTCAACAGCCTCAACCAAAAAAACTTTTCCAGAAAAAAGATGCTCAAGTTGCACCAGCTCGTGTTCCTATGTTGTTTGCTAAAAAAGCAGGATCTCCTGCTCCTGCCAACTTATTTAAACCTTCCACTCCTTTACTTGGTGGACAGGTTTCCGTTGCTTCTCCTGATAAAGAACTTGAAGATCAAAAGAATAATAATGGTGGTGTGGCTAAAGAAAAAGAAGAACCATTTGTTGATCCAGTCAACAGTGCCACCGTTAAAAGAAAAATCTCCATTACTAACAGTAAAAAAGAATATTTCCATGGAGTAAGGCGATTTTTATTCTTCAAAATCTAATTTATCACCTTTAGGAGATACGAGGAAGCACATTGAAGTGGAAAATGGGAGATTTTATTGGTTCAGGAAATTTCGGACAAGTGTATCGTGGAATGGAGGTTGAGTCTGGCAAAATTATTGCTGTTAAAATTATTCCTTCTTCCAACTCTGCTAATAAAGAAATCGTCGCTTCTTTCGAAGTAAATAAAGCAAATTAGATATAGCCAAACTAACACATTGTTTTTAGATGGAGCTCAATATCCTCCAAAAATTAAAACATAAACATATTGTCCAATACCTTGGCCATGAAACCTTCGATAACAGTCTCCATATCTACCTCGAATACATGTCTGGTGGTAATTAATTTATTCTTACTTTTCCAAATATTCATTTTCAAAGGAAACATTACTAATATATTGTCGAAATATGGAGCATTGCCAGAAAAGACTGTGAAAGTTTATGCTAAACAAATTTTGGCAGGATTAATCTATTTACATGAAAATAAAGTCGTCCATAAAGATATCAAAGGAGCAAATATCCTTGTTGATGGCGACGGAACTGTCAAATTGGCAGATTTTGGATGCTCCACTCAATTTGAAAAAACTCTTTCAAACTTTGATTCATTCCTTGCAAATACTATTCAAGGCTCAATCCCTTGGATGGCTCCTGAAGTTGTTAAAGAAACTGGCTATGGAAGAAGATCTGATATCTGGTCCTTTGGTTGCACTATTTTGGAAATGGCCACTGGAAAATTGCCTTGGAGTCATTATCAATTTGATAATCCTGTAGCTGTGTTGATGAAAATTGCTACAAGTGATGAAATCCCATTGATACCAGATAATCTCAGTGAGGATCTGAAAAGTTTTCTAGGTCTTTGCTTGCAAAGAGACCCAACTAAAAGGCCTCATGCACAGGACTTGATAATTCATCCATTTTTAACAAATAATTAATCTGTTTGGAAAAATACTTGACTTGACACCCACAAGCACACATCAATCTCAAGAAAAATTGTTTCAAAAATACCATTAAAATAAAGCTCGAAGACAATTCTATGCTTTAAGATGTACAAGGAAGGGAGAATAAAGCCCTTCTATTCAAGTTATTGATTTATACATTTAGATATATTTATCTATCCTTTTATACATATTATATACCCATTGTAAAAATATTTTATCCATCCTCTCTCTGAGCTCAAAAGTGTAATTTCATAAGAAAAAATTTGATTTTTATGGTACTACTTTTTATTTTTATTTTTAATAACAAACAAACCATAAAAAATTTTTTTATCCCAAAAAATAACTTTTTCAATTTTTTTCTCTTAACGCATTTTTCTTAAACAAAATTTCTGGGCTTTGAAATTTTTGAGAGGGAATAGATCATAATGCACATCCCCTTCTCGATCAGATTTTTCTTATCATGAAAGACTAGGGTCGGATCATGATTTCTTTTGATAAGTTTTTTTGAAGGAGCAAATTACATACCGTCGAAAATCTCAATGAAAAAATTTTTTCGAAATATTCTTATATAAAATTATCATCAAAGTGCGAGTTTTTTTAATACAGTAATTGTAAAATAGTCATCATAACAATCAGTAAATATAAAGATTCTTAACCAAACTCAAATGTAATTAATAACACTTTCTTTAGTTTTCCCTCAAGACACAATATAAACATAAATAAATCGTAAATTATCCTTTGTTAGTCGAACTAATTCTTCCTTTTTAAGATAAGCTGAACGAATTTTGGCCTTCATTCATTGCAAAGAACAACTTCTTCTTCATCACTTCTATCGTTGAATAATCCGGCAACTTTACATAATTCTGACACCTACATAATGAATTTTAGATACTAATCCCTCTCAAATTGGTTTTACGTCATAACTGATGGCAAGTACTCATCTGGATGTTCATGTTGCATATTCGGCTGTTTCTTCACAATTGTCAATTTTGGATTCAAATTCTTAAATCCTAAAAAATATTTACGTTTTCAATCTCACAATCAACCTACCTCCATATGGCAATCTTTCTGCACCAGTCACAAATTTCAAGAAAATTCGTTTCTCTTCTGAATTAAATGACGATACCAACTCAATGAAATTCTTAAATGACTTGCTATTTGCACTATAACCATGAGCAGGAACAAAGTTATTTTCCAAAGTTTTCACATCCCAATCTTCATCTCGACTTCCTCCACAAACCAAAGCTTCAATTTCGTGACTTTCAAACATTTTCAAATGTTGCAATGGGATCACCTTGTCAAATCCTTCTCTAAAGGCGGAGGTTTGGGATTTAAGAGTTTCTACCAAGATATATCTGGCAAGAATTGAAACATATTGATCAAGATTAGATAATGTCACGGGCATATCTTCTCCATTCTCAATCAGTTCAATCTCATTATATCCCGGTAATGTGAAATTCAATGCTAAATCTTCGATACTTGATCCCTATAATCATAAAAGCTTAATAAACGTCATCAGAATCAATTTCAATACCTTGAAAGTTAATTCTTGAATTTTTTTGGATTTTTCAACAGGAGACAAGGTCTGATCTTTTTCGATTTCGTGCTTTTTATTCACAATTTCTTGAAGTCTTAACAAGGTTTCGCCAACAACCGGATCAATCTTCATCACATCTTCCAGGAATAATGGCTTTTCCAAAATGACGTCCCAGAAAACAGAATGGAAAGGTAAATCGACCATTCTTTCGTCTAAAATTGAGCGAGCAACCAAAGTTCCTGCACATCTAAATATCAATTGGAACTTTTCAAAATCTCTTTTCTTTTCTTGATTCACCAATTTCTTCTTTGATTTGTTTGGATCAGGATATTTCAAATCGTAAGGATCGATTGGACTGGGATACAACAAATTATTTGCTGTGTCCTTCCATAAATTATGTTCGGGATTCTTCATTTCTGATGCCACCATTGAATAATATTCCAATGTTGGACCCAAACCTGTTCCTTCTTCTCCATAAAATTCAAAATCAAGAATTGACTACAGAGAAATATTAAGAGGTAAATTTCAATAAAACTGTTTACTTTTTTGTAACCATAAGTTTCGAAGTTGACGACAGCATTTTCGAGGATTTTATCACGAGTGACTTTGATTTTCTTTCTATGGATTTTTCCAACACGAGTACTTTCCAGTTCCTTGAGCCTTGCTTTATTGGTATGACAAATATAATAAAGAGCTCTGCTGATATGGAAACAAGCGTTCTTATAATAATTATATTTGCTCTTGAAATCCAACAAATATGATGCTCTTTCGCATATATCCTTCACCAAATCTGGAATCGCTCCTGATGCTAAGCTCAATGGGTCCTATTTTTAATGAGAAATAAACCTCAAAAATCACTTTTACATTGACATATTTATAGACGAGAGCGCTGATCTTTTTATTGACAAATTCATCTGAAGTGACAATATCTTTTCTAGTCAACAAAGCGCTTTCAGATTTATATGATTCGATGAGAACTTCCAGTCCATAATTAGCTTTCAAGTCAATCAACAAAGCGTTAAACATGCTTGCGGGGCTCAGAACTCTCTTGTCAAAATCGACCAATTGATGAATAAAAGCCATCATTTGAATGATTTCTTTAGCGCTAGAATCGCTTGTCTTGAGGTCCAAAGAGGCAATTTCTGAAATCATATTTTGTAAAATCGATTTATGGTCAAGACACAAGAGATTCATTTGCTTATACTGGTCTTTTCCTGGAGAAGCAAACTCGAAACCGTCCACTTTCTTTGGTACAAGCTTATACTCAATAATAATGTCTTCGACGCCTCCAAAACGGATTCCGCCATTAGGATTAAGCTTAGAGCGGTGTTTCGAGAAGATTTCGTAGATGGATTTGCTCTTGTCGACTTCTTCGTCATTAATATAGAATTTCAATTCAAGATATTTCTTGAAATTGACTTCTTTGCCTGTGAGTCTATCAACCCACCTTCTCTTTTCATTCTTGACGAATTTAGATTCATGCTTTGTCTTGATATTTGAATGGCTCTTTTGTAATGAAAATCCTCCTGGTGATTTCGATTTTGGACTTTTGATTCAAGGTTAGAAATAGTAATAAAGATAACCCTTTACTTTGTGACGGGGACTTTGTTGATTCCGCTATTTTTAGGTACGTTAGGATCATCATTTGAATTGTCAGTAGGATCGGATTCTTGATCGCTTCCTTGGTCGGGATGAGTCTCGTATTTCTCAGTAATAAAATCATTGAAATCTATTTATTTTATTAGAAACGATCCTTTCTCAAAATCTAATTTACTTCTTCCGAATAATCCACCAGCGAGATCTTCTTTAGAATTCAACTTATTTAAAAGATAATCTTCAATGACTTCAAGGGTGCCAAATTGTTCAACGGAAAGAGCCAACAAAGGAACTTCTTTAAATACAGTATCCTTGTAAGAATAAAGCTCATTCTGAGTCTCTAAACTAGTTGGGAACATCTTCTTATCTTCGTCTGCTTGGACACTTTTGCCTTTTTGTAAACCTGGCAATGTGAACGCTTTCTTTCTATCAGACTTTGATTCTGGACAATATTGGGCCTTGAACTTTATTCTTTGTGCTAAAAATCTCAAATCTGAGCTCAGAGAAGATTCGTATTCTTGTAAATTTCGGGAAGTATTTAATGAAAAAACATCAGAATTTGTCAACATTTCTTGTAGATTCCTCAAAAAGTCCTGTAAATAGATCTCTTCATTTGATCTATTTTTGACCTTTTTGAAATAATACAAGAAGCTCACGATTCTTCCAAGAATAGTTCTACATTGTTGATCTGACAGATCGATCACGGGCTTTTCAACTTCTTTAGGTTTTTCTTCATCAATGACAGTATTTGTCTTTTTTTCTTCTTCTTTGACTCGGAACTTGAACTTCTTTAAAGCACTTCCACCACTTTCTTTTTCCTTGGCAGGAGTTGTTGTTGGAGATCCAGCGGCCAAAATTGATGGAGCAGCTTTAGTTACAAGGACATTGTCAAACAAAAAGTTCAAGAGATGAGTTAATAATCTGCTGCTTTTAAGCTCATGATTTGTTATGCCTCCATGTTCATTTATGATATCAATATATTTCTGGAAATGCTTCTGACCAAACTCAGCAGGATTCCATTGATTTTGTTCCAAACTTAAAGAAATCTCTTCAAGCTTATTAATAATAGAGCTGGGAACAAATTGTGGGAAATTCTTCTTTTGAACTTCTTCCTTGATATTATTGTAAATAGTCGCTGCCAATGTTGACACTTCTCTCTTTAATTCTGTCAATTTATCAACTGGTACTTGCACATTCGCTTTCTCACTAAGCACTTCCTCTTCCATTGGGAACTCATCAGGGATTTGCTTCTTATTTACATTCAATCCAGCTGCCATTGAATGAGAGCCTGGCTTAGGAAGATTTTGAAGAGACTGAATCAAATTTTTAGCAAAGCTTGTTTTAGCAGGTGAAGAGCCTTCTTCAAAAGAACTCAAAGGCTTGGAATCTCCAGCAGAATCGGGAAATCCTTCAGCAGCAGCAGGATTTTTCAAGGTTTGTAATTGTTGCATTATACTCTCAAGTCTTTGAGATTCAGCTTCCAAATTGACCAAAAATTCATTAGGGGTTGCGTTGCTTGTTGCAATTCTATTGATGCTTGTTGTAAATTGCTTTAATGTCTCCAAAGGATTGTATTTCTTTGGCACAATATTATAAGCTTCTAATTTTCCGGCTTCAGTCATGGAAGACAAAGATTTTATATAATCAATAACACCTTCTCTGGTCAAAATCATATAAGCTTCAGGAATTTTAGTAATCAATAACTCAGTGATGATCAGTGTGATGGAGATAACCATAATGTCATTAAAGGTAGTGAGCTTGGAGATGAAATTGGCGATTTGTTGGAGATTAAGAACGCTTCGGAGATGTTCAGGATCAGAAAATTCGATCAGTTTCTCGAAAGAAATCAAAACCAAGTATTTAAAGAGCGATCCAGTATTGTTCTCATAGATTGATGGCAGTCTCACTCCTATCCTCTCCAAAATAGTTTGCAATATCTCAGGGTGCTCCTAGATTATGGATGAGAAAATCTCCTGATATATAGATTCTTTACTTTGAACATTTGAATCCTGCCTTCAACGTTAGAATTCTCGGTGATTTTTATTCCAATATAAGCTGCGATTTGAGCTCTAAACAATTTTGTTAAGATATTTCTTCCCTCAACCAAAGGCTTACACTAAAGGATGAGGAGTAGTACGAAGAGCCAGGATAGAATTCACCAACGATATTGTTTCATAAGCCAACATTGCCAATTGGTTCTCTTTCCCAAGGGAACTTTCGAGGATATTCATGAGTTTATCAATGACATTGATCAAGCCAGAGTTGAAGATGTCAACACATAGCTTTAAACTGAAATAGCAGAATTTATTGAGAGTCTTGAGAATAGTTTCAATCTGTTCGACTTTTGTCAAGTCAAAGTTCTCAACGAGCTCATCAAGAGTCAAGCAGAAGGTGCCGACCATATTATTTTCAGCGACGACTTCTAAATATTCTCTTTTCTTTTCGAAATCTTCACCACAAACTCGAACGATTCTATCAGAAAGCCTTGAAACCATACTGAACATCACTTCTTGGCGTGAAGGATCATGTTGCTTGGGTAAAATTTTAACCTCCCATTGGAATCAAAAAGTTTACTGTATAAGATAACACGACGGGCAAAATTGGCAAAATCTTCTCTTTAAGCATTGCTTCAGAGTTGACAAGTCTAAAGATGTTCGAGATTATGCTTATGATCAGTTTCTACACAAATCTTAGAAATACAACCCTTAAACCAAAACAAACCTGAGTCGAAGAAACCAAGAAGTCGATCATTGTCAGCATAATTTCCATGCCTCCAGAGTTCAAAATACTTAAACCGTAGTCATAAGACACCTTTTCTAGAGCTTTTATTGCAGATTCGGCCACATCAATAAACTCAAAATTCTGCATCTTTTGACAAAGCACATCAATTCCTCCGCAATTCACCAGAATCTTGCTGGCGGTGGGCATGATATCAAGGATGTGCGTCAGTGAGACTGCAGCGTGCACTAAAACGGGTTAATTTCAGCAGAATTATCAACTTACTCATTATTTCAGGACTCTCCATATTTAGACAGTTGATGACCTCTGGAATCAAAAAGTCGAGTTGTAAAGCCCCAAAATTCTCTTCCTGTGCCATAGAAAGCTCAGTAGAGAGCAGGGTTATGGCTTCTAGAATCTTGAGTTCGTCTTTACTCTTTAGATCAGCAATTATTTGCTTGAACTTTATCGCGTGGTATCGATTTTCAGTGGAAATTAGCTCTTCTATTAAGCGGTATTCCTCTTCCAGGTCTTTAGGGTTTCTACCAAAAGAAAAATTGGGTCTCATATTGAATGGTGGGTTGGGATGATGGTAATTGGGAAAACGGTTATTGTTTTGAAATCTTTGAGTAAAAGTTTCAACTTCTATACTAGTGTTTGATCTCTGAGTGGGATCTTCTAAACTTGGAGCGAAGAAAGATAGTTGTTTTATTCTAAAATTTATTATAAATTGCAGCAAACTCAATATAAAAATTAAGCGATTTTTAATTTGTTTTTCGATTTTAAATTTCCAGACCAGAATAAAAAAACTTACTTCTTTTCAGTCGGTCTCGCCGCATTGAGCTCCTTTGCAACCGATTCCGGCGATTTCTCCGCTTCTCGCTTAGCTCTAGACTTTGACTTTGGGGCAGGTTTAGTCCTAATCAGGTTTAAGACCAGAATTGACTAGAATTTTGTCACTTTTGCGATTCATTAGACTCGATTTCTTCAGAAAAAGAATCCTTGCTGGAATTAACCTTTTTTCTAGGCGGCATGCCAAAATATAGTAGAGATAAAAGTTGAAAGTAAAAGTTTTTGAATGAAAAAAATTAAGTTGAAACTTGAAATATATTATAGAAGTTGGAGAGAATTTATAAATTTAACAAGTTTAAAGTGTGCTTTGAAACAAAATTACAATCAGTCTTTGAGAGCTTTCTTATTCCTTATGTAAAAACATTTGTGACTACACCCGCTTGGGCACTCCGAATTACTCTTAAACCACTCGTAAATCTCCTTATAGTGCCCTCCATGACCACAAATCTGACACCATAGCATTAGACCCTTTACCGGCATTTTACTAAAAAAAGTAAATTAACACTTTTTTGGATCCAGAATAATTTATCTAGTTACCAAATTGTGCAAACTGAAATAAATTTTCTACAATCCCCACAATTATACTGTGAATCTACTTCCACACTTCTACAATTTCCGCATCTTCCATAAAATGTCGTCGATTTCTAGATTGTTAAATCAATTTAGAACCTTCTCTTTTGAAAAAATTACTTTGTTTCCATCACTAATTATTTGTAGAGGTGACGTTCTGATAATCTCGTTAGACTCTGTGTAAAATCTATATGTTCTCAATAGCTCTATACAAACATTATTAATTTACTTTTCTAAATTTACCGATATAAGATTGAGCCCAGACCTTCACATAACTTTCTGGAAACGAAATTCTTTCTCGTAAAATAAAGTACGTGAAATATGCGCTCTGCAATTCTCCCACATTAACCAGCTCCTGTACTGTTTTCACAATAGAATCAAATGTCAACTTCTCAATTTTCTTCATATCTTGCTGCCTTGACCCAAGTCTCTCCAGGCTTTTTCTTGAAGCTTCAATCATGCCACCCACATCATGGATAAACTGAGGCTTTATATAGACTTTTCCTTCTTTGATGACGATCTTCTTTTCGTTGTAATCAGACTTGAATTTATCAGGGTGTCGTTCATAGTAAGAAATGAGATGGTTCAAGTCATTGTTTGTCAAGAAAGATTTCGTGGTTTTGGAGTCTGCGCTGGCGATAGGTGTGTTGTCTTGATCAAAAACTTCAGAATTGATGTTTAAAAATTGGGCGAAATTCATCGGATTTGAGCTGTCCCGCCTATTAATTTGGATTTTTAGAACAAAATCGAATTTTCCACAAATTACTCAAACGCCAACTCTTTTAATGCAATTGGAATATCTTTCCAAATCTTGGACACATATTTCTTGTCTCTCGATACCTCACTGTTGTATTCACAAATCTCGTATGCATCATCTCCTGTTCTCTTATATCTCTCTGAATAATAATTTATCTCATCTTTCAATGTTGCAAATTTCGATCCCAAAAATGAATTCAACTCTAATTTATTAATGGGATTATCCAATCCCTCTCTCTAATATCTTACTTGACACGACTCGAATGCTATTTTTTTCTGCTTTTGGTTTTTTGCTAGGAAATGAAAAAGCAACAGTGCTGTCTAAATCAAAAGCCAATCCGAATTTATTGCAGTAGTCCATTGGATTAAACATTGTTTCTGATGGGTGGCAAATGATGTACCCATCTTTTGAGGCTGTGACAACAAATTCTCTTTCAGCATCAAAAACACAAGCTGTTACAACGTCCTTATGGCCTTTTAATAAGCCGATAGGGTAATGAATGGTTTTAGAATCATAGAGTGATAAATAATTATCTCCACTATAACTTGATACAAAAATTTTATCTTCTTCATTATGTTTCCACTTGACAAATCCCACACCAGAAAGATATTTAAATCTAAATAACTCTTTCTCCATATTGTTTATATCCCAGATCTTGACTTGTTTATCAATTGATCCTGTCGCCAGTATATTAGGCTTCTTTGGATTAAAATCCATCGTCAATATTGCCAACTACAAGGGGAATGGTAAGTTCCAAAATTCATAATTGAAATATTACTCTATGTGCACTTGTATTTGATGTTAAGCATTTGCTCACATTTCTTCTGTCATAGACCTCAACAGCACCGTTTTCAAGAGCGACAACAATCAGATCAGAATTCGCAGGGCCAAATTTCACATCTCTAACACTTGAGCTCAATTTTATTGTATCAATTGGTTCATCATTCCCTTTTATATCCTGTGAAAAAATTATTACATTCATGCTCCTCCTCGAGATCTACATACCCAAATTCTTGCGGTACAATCATGAGATCCAGAAATCAAATAATTTGGTTCTGTAGGATGCCAATTCAATTTGTTTATTGCTTGATTATGTCCCACGACAACCTTATCTTTAGAATTTTAAGCAATTAATAAGCCATATTATTATACTCAGATTCGCATTTGTTCCTTGGTTGACGTCCCAGATAGAAATAGATCCTCCCAACGCAGCTGCAGCGAGTAAATTGCCTAAATCATTTTTGAAATTTTTTCCATTCCGCCCAGTTTCTTACTTTCACTTGGATTCCATTCTAAATAAACGGTGTTTTGTCTTGGAAGATCAACTCTGGTTTTCTTTAGATTTTTTTTAATGGAAAATTTCTCATCTTTGTGATTTATCTCAATCAAACTCAACGCTAGTCATTATTTAAGTAAAATGCACTATTTTAACAAACCATACTGTCTCTACCACCGATAGCAATCATGCGACACTCATTGTCACAAGCCAGAGAGCTTAGTGGTGAAGTTAAATTTATTGCGAATTTCTTTCTTGCTGTATTTGGCTGACTCATTGATATATTATGTTTTTTTGCAGCAAGTCTTTTTTTTATTTAGAGTTAAAAACTATTTCCCGATTTCCGAAATAACCTTACCATACTATTATATATATGGACCCTGATGACTTGGACGCTGGTGATACTACCTCTAAATTCTCTGATTTCTTCATCTTTAATGCCGTTATTGGAAAAGGCGCTTTTGGTGTCGTCGTTTCTGCCATCAGTCGAAGTGATAATAAAGAATACGCCATCAAAGTATCCCCATTTTAGCCTCTTGCTCAATCTTCAAGGTAATCCGAAAACAAAACGTTCCTCCAAAGGACTGGGACCGGCTCAGGCAAGAAGCAATGATCCATGTGGAGCTCAACCATAAAAATATTGTCGGGTTTAAATATGTAATAGCTTAGGAGAATAATTTTTTACCCCTCAACTAGATCAAAGAAACCGAAAACAGAATCTTCCTTGTCATGGAACTTGTTAAAGGCGGACAACTTAAAGACCTCATTGACGCGAGGTTCAAAAGTGGACGTGGTTTTACAGATGAAGAAGTAAGTTTAATTATGAAGAGCATCTTTAGTGCTGTCAAACATTTTCATGCAAAGGAAATCGTGCATAGAGACTTGAAACCAGGTTCATTTCATATAATAAGGCATCTTCTCATTCAGTTTTTAGAAAATATCCTTGTACAAGACTGGGAAGATCTCACCTCCATTAAAATTGCGGATTTTGGTTTAAGTACTCAGTTTAGCATTGATGGCTTCGTGAGGAGTCTCCGTCAAAAATGTGGTACCATGATTTATATGGCGCCAGAGCTCGCTCTTGAAGAAAAATACGGCAAAGTATTAATTTCTCAACTCCCCTTTCCTCACCATTTATTTAAAGCCAGTCGATATTTGGAGTTGTGGTTTGGTCATGTATATAATGCTTTCTCCAGCAGGAAATCATCCTTTGTATGTGAAGTCTGATACTCCTGAAACTTTCCTTGAAAAACTCAAGAATCCTGAATGGACCTTTGGTGGCAATTTCTCAGAGTAACCAATCACCATTTTTGTTGACATTCTCTTATTATTCAAAAAAGGCTTGCTCAAAATTTCTTCAAAAAAATCATGAGTCGAAATCCTTCTGCTCGTTATACTGCCGATGAAGTCGAAAAACATCCTTGGCTTTCTCGTCGTTTTGATGATGAGATCCCTCTCAGTGCTCATGAAGTCATGAATTCTTTCAGTCTTGAACAATCTTTCACAAGAGTTTTTATTTCTCTGAAGATTTGAGTGATCTAATTCTTCTCCATTAGATTATGAAAGCGTTATATATAACAAGCGACTTTATTCACAGAGAAGTGGGCTCAACCCTTGGACAAGAGTATAGAGATCTCGTATGTTTCCTATCTTTGATCCAAATAATAAATTTCATCCCTTAGATTGACCAAAATTCAGAAGAACAACAACGAAAAAAGAATATGAAAAGGGCTCGACTTCCACGCAAAAGCAATTTAAGCGATTACGATTCTCTTCAGAGTTTACTTGGAATAACGACCAACACAATCTCTTCTCCGAAAAGCCTTTTTCCAGCAACTCCGAATAAAGATACCAGATTAGGACTAAGCCCTACCAAAGAAACGAGGACTTCAACACTCCTTACCGCACAAGATTCAATCAAAACACAAGAAAGTCTCGATAAATCTCCAGGAAATAATAAATCCAATATGGAAGAAGCCAAATTTTTCAAAGAAACACCTCCAAAAAAGGAAGAGGAAGAAGGATTAAAATCTCCTGATCGTAATAGATTCAGAATTAAAAGTACAAGCAATGCGAAAGTCTCTGATATCCTTCCTTACACAGATTTTATCAATACAAACCAAGTTTTAAACAACAACAACAACAATGCAGGCTTGCCTCTCAAATCAAAGAATTCTCTAAGCAATAAATCCGATGGTAGTACTGCAAAAGTTCAGCAAGCTTTCTCGTCTGCAATGAATGGAGATATGCCTGACAGCCCTAGTACAATGAAAACAGAACCAGAAGATGACGATGATTCACTTTCTGAAATCAAAACTTTTATTGGACAATCCAATACAACCAGAGATCGTCAGCATAGTTCTTCCACCAAAGTCTTTATGTTCAAAAATATTCACACTGATGCTGGATTTGAAAGGTATTAATGTTTTTAATATCTCAACAACAAAACATAGTGATAATGTGTTGGCAAATACTAAAAAGAATTCTGATGATTCGTTTCATGACAAAAGCATGAGAAGCCCATCATTGAATGCCACGAAAACAGCCAAGTTTGACCATTCTAATAACACTTCATACGCCACTGATGATTCAAATGACAGCACTAACGATAATCCCCGTGCCCTCAGCAGTAAAGGTAGTATCCTCATCGTTTACAATTTCTCATGAGCCGCATAGAACTCTTGAAATTCCCGAAAAAGTCTCCATTCTATCACAACTCTGTCAAAACACCAAGTCCAAACCTTGCTCCTCTCTCATCAAGCAAGGACGGTAAACTTGGCACATTTAGTCCCAAAACATTTGTCCTTCCGATGACTCCAAATGGAAGAAAAAAGCATAACGAATCTAGAGAATTCATCCTCCCTCCTATCACTACACCAACTCAAAAAAGTCCTTTTCTTTCATGAAAAAAGTCTCTAAATTCATCCCATAGGAGATGGAAGTTTACCAAGGAAGAAAGAAGAGAAGAATTTCTCATTGAAAATTAATCCAGATAGCATGACTAATCTGAGATCTCAACAAAACACCACGCCTATGAATAGCAATTCAAAATTGATTACAGAGCCGACTGATGGTTTGACACTTGGATTGAGAAGTACTCCGAGTATATCAAAGAAAAACTTTAAATCTATCCAAGATTTCAGAGCTATTGTTGGGTTCAATGTAAAATTTTAGCGTGATGAATGTTAACAATTGGATAGGGAAGAGATTCGACAGAGAGCCTCAGGAAAAAAGGAGCTCCTGTCATAAAATTGGAATAAAAAAAAAATCTTTCTCAGTCCAGAATGTATCATAAGTTTTGCTTGAGTTTTTTTGAGAGTAAGATTGATTTGAATATAGTTTGTTCAGTGTGTATGTTAATTTTTTTTATTGTGGAAAATTAGAATCCCGTTCTATAATTATATATGAACCAATGATCGATATCAATATGACCTCAAACCAGTGTCATATTTTTATCATCAAAGCTTTTTCTTACTATTAATTATATTGAGTTTTGATGTATGCTCAGTTTATATTGCTCTTTCTTACAATATATTTTGACGTCATGATTTTCAATATTCTTAAAAAATCAACTTTCCCCCATCTCTAGAGTACAAATAATTTGGAATCAAAAGACAAAAATATTCTTAGTATATTTTAAAGCAAGTATTTCGTATTTCAGTACATATTTGAAATATTTAAAATAAAATCAGCTTTATTTTACTAATACTACGACATGTACAAAATGGAGACTGGTTAAACTTGATTCTCTCCAAACTTGCTAACGTTCAAGTAGACAGAATCACTGATATGAAGAAGAAACACAACCGTGAACTTCGTGAAAGTATCTTGAATTACAAGGTTGTCAGCAATAGAAATAATGCAAATCTTGATTATACACAGTTACCTGATAATGTCAACATCATTATCTTTGGCCCCAGTAAAAGCGGAAAATCCTCTTTAATCAAGTACCCCAGCCTGTCACAACCCTTTTAATCCTCTTCTATAGGACATTCTATCATGCTCTTTATACCACAAACAAACTTCCCAATGAATACAATGCCAATCTGATTATACAAAAATTGAGTAATACTGAAGGAACCAAAAAGTTCACAAAATTCTCACTGAAACAACCAAAGAAAGTCGTCTTGCAAACTGAAAACACCAAAATCGTCAAGGAATCCAGCCAAATTAATGTGTACGATACTCGTGGACAAGTTCTTATGGACGAAAGAGAAATCAAACAAATTGAACTGATTATGGAAGTAAATTTCTTGAAAATCTTGGAAAGGGAATAAGTTTTAAAAAGGGAAGAGCTAAAAGCATGACAATTGTCGAACAGAGAACATGGAGATACGCTTATCTCTTATGGGAGTTTTGGAAAAAGGACTCTGATTTGTTCCCTAATGATGTTGTCGTTGATTCGAATTTAGAGTCGAGACCTCATTCGTTGATTTTTGTGTTTGATGGAAGCACAGATAAAATCCCAACAAATGATGATGAAATTGATTTTTACAGAGATGTGTTACAAAAAGCTCGTTCTAGAAGTAAGTTTTTCGACTTTTTTATTCACTCATCATCTCATGAAGATTACTTTTATCCACAGATTGTGTTGACAAAGGTTGATAAAGTGGAAGAAAAAATCAAAGAAATGCTGAAAAAATCAAAAGCTGATGAGTATCAACAAGAAGAAAAACTTCGAGAAATTATCGATATGAAGATTGAAGAAGTTGTTAGAAAGCTTGGTGTCCCCAGAGAAACTGTACATTTTATTGAAAACTATCATGAAAAACGTAATGAAGTTTTTTTTTTTTTCAAAGTTATTAATCATCGAATAGATACTGATACGAATGTCGACATCGATTATTATGCTTTGAAGTTGTTGGATGAAGGTTTGAAACAAGGTGATAATTATTTGGAAAGTATACTTCCCAATAGATCTTATTGTAAAATGTTTTAAATTTTATTTGTTCATTCATTATAAATATAAAAATTTCTTTGTAATATTATTTTTGACACATTCTCTTCTATAATACAATCTAAAATTATTTTCTATAATTCTCTCACATCAAGAGGATTTTTTTTCTTTTCCCAATTTCCCAATTATTATTAAATTAAAGGACATATCTGAACTTATTCATCCTTTCACAACAATAAAAAAAATCATTGAAATAATTTTATCAATATAACAAAAAATATGTCCCAAGTCAACAAAATTAAGAAATATATCATCAAGGGAAGTCCTTATGGCGAAACCCAATTCGTCTTAGACGGTATCATGTTGCTCATTGCTTAATCTAACCAAAAAGATTTGACTAAATTGGTTGACGATCTTGATATTAATGATGAAGAAACCACCGCAGTCCTTAAAGATCACAACGAAGAACATTTTGCTCTTATTCTCGACCCTCAAACCAACAAATTGGTACAGCCAATTCGAATGCTTGAATACTAAATTTCATCTAGTTTGTCCCAACAAAATACAACGCGAATGAGGACTATTATATTGATCAAAAGAATAATGTCAAAGTGTATATTAATCAAGCCGAACACAAAATTACTCACACTGAACCTTTGGAACTGGAACAAGACGAACAAATCACTTACTATCGGTACCTTTTCAGAGAGTACTTTTACTGAGAGTATCTAGCAATGTCTTGGATAATTTAGTGGAAAAATACGTCGAGTCTTATTATAAAGATGCCACTTCCGGCTACAATGGTATTGAATGAATAATTGTATAGCATGTCTAACAAACAATTTATTTAGTCACCACCAAGGGACAACCTCCTGAGTTCTTGATTCACATTGTCATGACTGCCAAGAACATGAATCTTAAAAATTTCTAGTATTTCTTGTTGAAATAAATTTGAGCCTAATGTCTATTAAAGCGGAGGAGAATGGACTTCTGAATGGAAATTGGATGCTTCTGCTAATCTTGAAGTAAAATATTTTCTCTAAATTGTCTTTAAATCCACCATAGGGAACTGTGAAAATAAATGCCCATTATTTCGAAGATGGAAATGTTCAATTAAAGTTAAATAGAAACTTCACTTTCCCCATGGAATTGAAGGCTGAAGCTGAAGAAAATTGCCAAAGAATTATGGATAAAATCAGAGAAGGGGAAGATGAAATCCTTAAGGGATTGGATTCTCTCTATGAATCTTTGCCCACTCAAGTCTTCAAAACCATGAGAAAGGCTTTACCAGGTTGATAATCTCATCATTATTAAATTCTTACTTATTTTCTAGTTACAAACAGCAAGATGGACTGGAACCTTCATGTCCATAAAATGCTTGGCTCTCTCAAGCACAAATAAATATAATTTATTATTGGCTCTTCTTATTTATTAAATGGTATAAGAAACCAATCTTCATTTGATAAAGATACACAAGCACATTTTATATTAAAAGAATCATCCATCTATGATTATTAAGATTACAACCAAATCACAAATATTTCCCTCTCTTCTTTTTGTTTTAAAGTATTCTCTCAAATGCAAAATGCACCAAAAATCATTTCTCAAAATTAGCTTCACATAAACAGATTTTTCTCTCCTGTTATCAAGCCCTTTCAATCATTTCCTTTCTACAAGCTTCTTCTATCAACTCGATATCAACTTCCTTTTCAGGCAATCTGACATATCTGATCACCGAGCCTCTCACGAATAAATTCTTTAATGCAAGCTATTCACATTATTCTCTCAACTGATGATATTCTCAAAAATTCTTACCAATTGAGGGTGTCTTTCAGGATCAGTCACAATAATGTCTGTAATATTGAAATTCAAGTTGGCATCAACATGAGTTAAAACTCCAGAGATTTCAAGTCCATTTTTTAATTCAAGAGTAATTCTGATCTTTTTATCTGTCAAGTATTTGAAACATGAAAAGAACAACTATGATAAAGGGTTAAAGTTCGTTAAATTCTTGAGGTATTTGAGGATTGTACCATTTTTTATTGAAGATTTGTGAAATATAAACCCTGTTTTGCTTTCTTTAAAAAAGTGCAAAATAACAAAAAGATCTAATATTTTTAATTTGAATAAGTCTCATTGTAAATCAATATACTCAAAATTCTTCTCCAAAAGAAAAACATGAAGTAAGTTTCCCACTTCAAAAACCTTATGATGTCATGATAAAGTCCTTTCCAGAGAAAAATAATTTCCAAAAAAATTTTTGTAAATTAATTTTTAGAAAGAAGGAAGCATAAGGTTCGGAATGAATAATTTCAATTTTTAACTTCTCTCTACAGACTTCCTCATTTCTCTCAAGCCAAGACACATTAATTAATTCGTTTAATAGAAATTGCCAAACAAACGAACGAAAAACAAACATTTTCAATTAGTTATATAATTAACTATCAAACGAAAGAGGTGGTTAAAGTAGGTCTTTTTCGAAAATTTATCAAATAATGCAGAGTTCACAACAATACCAGACATATTCCTCTCAACAAAGGAAAAACCTTCCAACTCACAGTACGACCCACAAAAAAGAAGTCTTTAAAACTTACAATCCCATGTTCCACAATTTCGATTATGAACAAACCCAAAAACAAAAAAATACCTTTATTGAAGTCTACAACGAGAAAAGCACACCTTCAGACATCTCCCAACAGTCCATCTTTGATCATAATAGTGATAGTAACCAACCTCTCTTTCATATCATTCTCAAATTTTCTCTAGTTTTTCAGATGATTCCAGCCTTGCGCGAGCTGCTGGATTTAGCAGAATGCGCTGATGAAGAGATGATCACAGAAGACGAATACACAAATATGCTTTTGAAACTCAAGATCCGACAAGCCTGTGTATGATCTATCCGCTAAAAATTAATTCTCTTATAAAATTAGGCCGGATTGTCAGGACCTTCCAAATACTTTGATTTCAGAAGAAACAATTTTCAAATCAAACTTGAAGGTTGAGATCTCTTTTGATGTGTTTTGTCTTAATAATTGCAAATTATAGAGTTTGTAGCTTTTTTCACTTCAGATGTTCAAAATATCGAATTAAATAAATATTCGTTGGAAGAATTGGTGCTTAAATTAGGTCTCGAAATCTATCGTGCTGTTAGCAAAGAGAATACCTATCTTGAACTTCGACATCTCGTCAATTATATCAAAGAGCATAAAAAACTTGATATCGACATGGTAATTATGAGATTTTCTTTGCTTTTTCTCAATTCCATTTTAGACAAATATGCTTGAAATATTTGATTTTTTCATGGATCCAAATCAAGGTGTGTTGAAATCAAAAACTTCACTAATTTCTTTTTTTAACAAAAATGCTGCAAGACTCGCAAAAGCCCTTTCCAATGACTTCTTACGACAACTGCACAATATTCAAAATAAAAAACTTGACGAACTTGGAATGCCAAGAAGAGATCTCAATATTTCAGAAGTCGATAGCAAAATCCCGAATGTCGTGAAAATCTATGACAGTAACGCCAAGAATAACCTCAAAAATAAACCTTCTTTACTCAACATCACCAATCCTTTGATAAACAACAAAGAAAATGAAATAAAAATTCAGCCAAAAAAACCTCTGCACATTAATATTGAGAATAAGAACATCCTTGATATGGACTCACATTTCTTAAACAACTTTGGCATCGCAGAGGTTTTCCAAGAAATTCTCCCAAAAAATCGAGGCTGGATTATGAGAAAAAGTAATCGCCATGAAAATAAATGGTCTATGGTCTTCCTTGAAGTCGTTGAAAATAAACTTATCTCCACTAAACCAACTTCTCTTAAAGTAAGTTTTTGAATTGAGTTATCATTCCTAATTCTCTCTTCTTCTAGAGGTCGATCAATGTGCGAAATTTAGAAATACATAAATGCAATTTTCTTGAAGTGATCAAAAGACTTGAGACTTCTTCACAACCAGAAAGTCATCGTCAAACTCACAAGCGAGTCGATTCCTACAAAGCCGACAAAGAACGAGCTGATTATTTATTCTTCATTGTTGACAAAATTAATCACAAGACCTACTTGATTCGATCACCCGACAATACCGTCATTGGCTCTATTATTCATTTCTACATGCTGAAAGAAAATCCCAATAAACCTGAAGCTCAAGGTCTTCGTCCTTTACTAAATAGCGATCCCGAGTATTCTGGTGTCATTGAGATCGCTATTTGTAACAAGACCTGCATAAACAGATACCATTCTTCACTCAAACCCTACACCTTCAAAAAGCAATTCCTCATTATCAAGCAAGGAAGATTCAACATCTATGAAATGAAGACCAAAGATAACCTCAACCTTCTAGATTACGAAGCACAAATCAATCAAAATTATGATCTTTTCCCTCAAACTAACCAGTTCGTTTTCTCTCTTGAAAAAATCCAGAACCCCACTCTCCACCAAATGATGGTTAAAAGCCCCCAATACAGCAACTTGGCTCCTATTCAAGAAACCGACCCTCATGAAGGCGTCATGAGAACAAATGAGTTCATTTCTCCCAGATTTAACACGGAGTTCCACGGTTACGAAGATCTCAAGGTTGTTGAATACAAAAACTCCATGTCAAAGGGATTCTTCAGTAATATCTTTAGCAAAATCCAACAATCAAGGAGGAGGAACCACAAGATTGTTTTAGCTAGTGATACTGAGCTGAAAAGAAGACAATGGGTTCTGACTCTCAAATTTTTCTCCCAACTTGCTCAAAGCAGTCTCTTCAAATCTTCTTTCAGCAAAGACAGTGGAATTAGCAGCCAAGAAGATCCCCTTACATCCAAGAGCAGCTTCCAAAATGAAATTAATCCAACACTTAATGACGGTGCTCCTGATCAAAGATCGAAGCTTAAGAAAAAGAAGCAAAGCTCAATTAGTTTCAAGCAGAAACCTGCTTATAATCCAGATTTTATTGATGTTTATAAGTCAGAAGATATGAAGGAAACCCCAAGAGAAGTTAATAATGAGAAACTTTCTCCAAGAGATATTGAAGTTAAACCCAATAATAATAACTCGAAAAAATCTTTGCCTCTTATGACTGAACCTGATGCTTCTCAACGTCTTGGTAATTTCGAACTTTTTAATAAAAAAATCTAATCAATATCTAATAGATTCTGAAGAAGTGTTGATGACGTTTACACAATTCAATCCAGATAGTTTTCCATTTGTAATGACAAAGGGAAATTCGTTAGGAAATAGAATCATAGAGAATTTTGAAGCGGAAAAACTCATGTTTTCGAATGAGATCAAATCAATGAGCGATTTGGAAATCTGGCAAAAGTTTTTGATATTTTTCATGCAAGAAACCCATCCCTGCTCAGAATTTGATTTAACAAATGACTCCTTGGTTGAAGACACCAAGTATGTTTCTGCTAGAGACATTGAAGCTTTGGAAGAAGATGTCAAAATTAGATGTGTGAATATCAGTGCCTTCAATACCAAAAAATTATCATAAACAAAAGGAACAACAAACAAAATTTTGCTTTTATTTTTGTTTTGTCTCTCTTTACAATTTTTCCAAAAAGAATTTTTCTATGGCAATTTTGATACTATGTCATAGTCAAAGCTTTTTACTTTATCAACAAATAATTTTTCATATAACTATATAATTTTCATGTAATCAATTTCATCATATTATGTAACTATATCACCATCATTATTATTTCTCTTTATATAAACGATATTATATGAATCACTCTCCATCAGTATTATTGAAAAATATACAATACAAAAAAGATTTTTAAGCAGTAGTTACAGCAGAACTTCGAATATTTGTGTGTAGTTTGAAAGCTTCCATAGTTTCTTTCAAATTCGTTTCAATTATTGTCCCACCAACAATAATCTCATCCAATAAAAGATATACCTTTTCTGGATTAAACAAGATATCTAATTCACTTGCATTCTCAAATAAAGCATCAAATCCTTCAGCAATCATCTACATCGAACATGTTAAATTTCTCTCATAAGAAAACCAATTTTACGTGTATTAAATCAAATAAAGCTAATTCTGATTCTTCTGCATCAATTACTGTCACAATATACAATGATGCATATCGCCTAATTTCATTAGTTTCTTGACAAAATCAATATTCCTTGTTACCTATAAACAGCTCTGGTTCCTTTTGGCATCGAAGGGATCGCAAAATAATTGCTGGAATTAGTTGTTTGTTGGGTAATCAACTGAAATAGAGTTTTTAAAAATGATTGAGAATCCTCAACTAAAATGGTGAGCTTGGGAGAAAGGACAGTTCTTACCTTTGTCTTTGCCATAGCATTTGTGAAGTCTCACCTTTCCTTGAGAGTTGAAAATTATAAAGTATTTGATCATGGGAGAAAAATTTGAAAATGAGTCTGTCTGATGAGCGCTAAATAGAATAAGGTTAATTTTTTGCTTTTAATTTTAGTTCAATTCTTTTATGCTGTTTAAACGGCTAAATTTATTTTTTCTTCCTCTGAGATCCTTGGACACTTGCTTGAGAACTATCAAAAGATGTTCTCTTTTGTTTCTGAGATTCCTGCAGAATTCTTTTTTTAGAGAAACTGATTCACAGAAATGAAGAAATCAATATCTCCAAGAAATAAATGAATACAATGAAATTACCTGGTTACGAGGTTCAATTACCGAATTTAGAGTTACAAGACTTGAAATTCTGAAATAAAAATATTGATAGATAAGATCAGTTTTCTACGTTATACAAACAAATAAAATATTGTATAGTTTATAAAATCTAAATAAAAACTTGAACAAAATTATATTATAAAAATGCAAAAGAAAACCGCAAATCCTTCAGGTATTACCGACGAATACAGAGCTGAGCATGGTGGAGCTTTCTCTCAAATTCCCAATAAACTGATGCAAGTAAAAACTAAGAATTCATGTGAAGGAGGTGGAACTGGCCAAGAATTCACTAGAAACTTGCTTATCCCAGGTGATGGACCAGGAAACAAGTGGTATGATCATGTTAGCCACGGCACTTGGATCCAATTGTCTCTTAAATCTCCCCGAGTTGTTTCCATGTTTGGGTTGAAAAGCGCGAATGATTGTCCTGAAAGAGATCCCTCTTGCTTTTCATTTTATGGAGTCGCTGATAATGGAGAAAAGATCCTCTTATATACTGCTTATGATGTTGAGTTTGAAGAGAGATATTTGTGGAAGATGTTCAGTGTGAATAATACTCAAGCTTTTAAGACTTATTTCCTTGATATTACTGCCAATCTTAATGTGACAAAGAAGGATAATTGGGGATCTGGCACTCAACTTGCTGAAATTTCTTTGTATGAACAATCTGTATCCCTCAAAGAAGATTAATCAACTTTTGTTGCTTTGAATAATAAAAATATTCCCTTTAATTCAGAAAATTTTCTCGGAATTTTTTCTTAACCATTATTATTATTAATACATAATACATTTTCACGATAGAGGGTGAAAAAAAGAATTTTTATTGTTCTGATGAATGAAAATAAACATACAATAACAAGAACATCGAACGTCAATTTCAAATTTTATGGAATATATACAAAGAGTGAGTGAGTAATTAGTTTTCCAAGAGTGCCAAGTGAACCTTGCTGTTAATCTCTGCAACCTTTTGTTGTTTCAATTCTTCTTGGTAATCTTGATAAGACACATTCACTTTCTCAATATATCTAAACAACTGATCCTCATCTATATCTCTTGGCAACTCTTTCAAAAACTTGACAGCTCCATCAAACGTCTTCATCTTCAACTCCAACTCAAAGTATTTCAAAATTGCCACACCTGTCTTCATTGCCACGATTTCTCCTTCCAACAAGAAACAATCCCAAATTCTTGCCACAATTTCATTATCATACAATGCTCTAGAAAGGATTCAGTTAGAAAAATTTTCAAATTCTTTTGTTACGTTGAGAATAATGAAAGGAACCATTCCAAGACAAACATTTCAGAACTCAAATCCAAAGCTTTAAAATGAGCAAACAAATGTGGAAGCTCTTCTTCAAACACTTTATTAAAGAACCTGATCTTCCATTCAATCTAATTTAAGAACAATTAAGATCTCTCCCTTTCAAAACTCTTCTTACTTCTCTCATGATACCTCTGAAGAAAGAGATAAAATGATGTGAATGGGTTAAATTAATAAAGCAAGAGAAAGCCTGGTACTCAGTACAGTATAATAAAACCACCATCACTAAACGACACATTCCCTTCACATATCCGACATCGGGTCTGTAGAACACGAAAGCTTCAAGAATATTCACCAAGGCCTCTTTGCGGTCTTTCATTTCGGGGAAAGTGGTGAATAGTTCTTCCAAATCAGTTTCCATTCTTTTTAAAGAATCAAAAACGGCAGATTTTGAAATTGTGGCTTGTTCAAGGAAAATTTGAGCTTGTGAAAGCAAAACTTCATACAATTGTTCAGTTACCTAAGTGAAATTTTATTCTCAATCTCTCTTCAAATATAATTACTTCAAGTTGATTGCCAATTGCGATAGGCCAAAGGGTACTTCTCAGCCAGTGAGGAATACCTTTTTTCCACAATCCAATCAATAAAAGGTCCTTATTCTTTAACATCAAATCAATTTCAGACTCTTCTTCCTCATCATCTTCTTCCTCGATCTCCTCTTGATCCTGATCATTGCGTTTAAGAGATGATCTCTCATATTTTCTTGCCTTTGAGGGCTTCTTTCTGCGGAAGATGTTCCAAATTGATCCTTGTTGTCTGCTGTTTGAACTTCCCTTTTTGCCTCCTTTGGCTTTCTTCACTTTGGGATCGTGCAATTGATCGAGGTTCTTTGGCTGTCTCTTTTCGTAGTCCCAATGGGATTCCCAATTTGGCAATATATCGACTTTCCACACTTCCGAAAGCTTTTCCTTTTCGGCTTGTTTCTTCAATTCTCTTCCTGAACCGATCAATTCCTTGTTCTTATCTTTTCTTTGAAGCAATATAAATCTAAAATACTGCTCCCATTTCACTCTTGTTTCCACATTTGGTGCTTTCAAATCAAGTGTTCTATGAGTAAATTAGATAAAATCTCAACTCAATAATACCGATGTTTTGAAATGATGGAGATGATCAATTTATCAAATTCACTGGGAACCTTATTCTTGACCAAAATTTCGGTAGTGTTATGTCCTGAAAGAACGTCTCTGATCTTTGTTTCAAATAATTAGAAATCAACTTCCCATCTAATCATCTTACCTCGGCAAAAGGCATCGTACGGGGTTTGTCATTTTTATTCGTCAAACTATACCAAAGGATAGCATCTTCTTTTGGGCTGATACACACTTTTCTGTCGTGTCCTTTTCCTTTTCGTCCATACTTTGTAAATCTAGCTCCGGCCATTAATTCCTTTGCTAATTCCAAATGATTCCTCAACTAAAAAAATTGTGTTAATTATTTCTAAACATCTCCTGTCGTTTCTTACTGAAACCCCTTGAATATCCAAGTTTCCTTCATGTAATCTGTTATAAATTGTTTCAATATAATCAGCTTTTGTTTCGAATTTTTGTTTTGTGATACGATCGTACATTCTTCCCAAATATTCTCGAGTTAAAGTCTTGGAAACTTTGATATTATTCTCAATGAATTGTTGTTTGGTCATCTTATTCTTTTGGGGAACCATGCTTGAATGAGCATCAGTATTCAACATCAACAAAGAATAAGCCAAAATAAATGGAGTATCTTCATCTGGGAACACTCTTGGATTGTCAGCGTGATAAACAACAGCAAAAATATTGACTATTCTCTCAATTTGTTGAGCTTCTCCCGGCAATTTAAATCTTGAAAGCAACAGTCTTAAGGCATGATCAAACTCCAAATTTCTAAAATCCAAGAGCTGGCAGTACGCTCTCAACACATTCTTATTCTTTTCTTTGTATGACCCGAGATAATCACCAATGGTCTCTTTATTTAAACCTTCTGTCACCAATAAAACACTAGCAATCTTTGCTGGATCGTCTTCAGCCTTGGCCAATGTTATTAGAAACTATTTTTCACAATAGAAATACCAAGCCAGAGCTGATGAGGTAATTTATGCCTTGATCTGCATTTTTGTTGAATAACAAGACGAATTGTTCGACTTTCATTTTCAAGACTTTTTGTTTTTCAATTGAAGCAAGTTCTTTCAAAAGATGCACATTCATTGATTTTGTTCTTTCACTATAACCTTCAACTTGAGCCGGAGTGCTGGCAAATTCGTTCAAATTTAATGGACCAGCTGCTTCTCTTTTCTTGGCAGTAATTGTTGGAATACCAGTACGCTGGGTCAAAGGTTAATATTTTCAAGATTCTCAGATTCTTTTTTACATTCATGATGTGTTTGTGGAAAAAGTCACGATCATAACGAAGATTCAGGTTCGTTAATGTTGGCACGTGGTCAGTTTCGCCTTTAATCATTGAAGTATCAGTTGATTTATTCACAATGACTTTCTTTGTGTTTGCGGCAGTGTCAGAGACAATTTTGTCGGTTTCCAACAAGATGTCGTTGGGATTCAGGTCTTTTTCTATGTTAATATGCCAACAATATTCTCTTACCTCTTCCTCCATAGTCTTCAAACATCACTGTCTTTGATGGCTTAAAAAGCTTTCCCTTTCCTGCTGAACTTCTTGGAGATGCGGCTTGTTTCAATTCTTTCCTCATTCTTGGACCTTTAAAAAGTTGCTCATTATGGCTATTTTCAAAATAATTACTGGCTTCTGAAGCTGACAGTTGTGATGGTTCTTCACTGTCAATCCTTTCTATTTCACTCACTCCGACATTATCTTTTTTCACATCATCTTTTACATTAAGTTTATGAGGCCCTATGGGATTACCTCTGCGCCCGGCAGGAGAGCCTTCTCTGATATTCTGATCTATTTTTGAATTATCACCACCATTTCTCAGAATCTTCCCCGTACTTTTAGGCCGAAGAGGGTTGGCTTGATCAGGGGATAACCAGCTTTTTCTTTCTTGTTCATTGGGAAGAGTTGACATTTGAGTTTCAGGAAA